>Ga0315280_10003015_pt1 | contig 26379 bp, 34 predicted proteins | sample YL17G06_40_MG_FD_203697 | JGI IMG/M metagenome (GOLD analysis project Ga0315280, IMG submission 203697) | Sediment microbial communities from Yellowstone Lake, YNP, Wyoming, USA - YL17G06_40 | ecosystem: Environmental > Aquatic > Freshwater > Lake > Sediment | place: USA: Wyoming | collected...
TTTAGGCCTGTTGTGTAAATGGAGCTAAAGACGCCCAGCGCTGGCCCCCACACCAAATTTTGATGTGGGGGCTGGGCAATTTTTACTCTTTTAACTATTTTTATAAATATCTTTTTTCGGCTAAACTACCGGGAACCATTTTAAGATATTCGGGAACCTCTTTTAATTCTTCCCAGAATGATCTTTCGCTATAACAGCGAATACTGACATAGCAGCCGCAGCAACCATCACAAGAATTTTTCTTTGAAAATTTTTCTCTCAAATCTTTTAAATTAGAAAATTTTTCTCTTTTCATTGAGCAAGGGACTAAACTACCATCTGGCATCACCACCACAAATTTTAGACCGGCCTGACAATTTTTCATATATCCTTGCTTTAAAAATTTTAAAGTTTTTAATAAAACTGTTTTTGAATTGACTATACAATCGGTTTTCTTTTTAAATTCGACCAGTTCTTTAAAAATTTCATCTAGGGCCTTCAAATCTTCTTCATTTTCAAAAGTAAATTCTCTATTTCCAGTCCTCAAAGGAGTATAGGCACTAAAAGAAATTTTTACTCCCCATTCGATTGCTTTTTTAACCAAAGGAATAACTTCTTGGAAATTAGCTCTGGTAATGGCGGTATTTAAAATAATGTCATTGAAGCCATATTTGGCTAATTGAGGAACGGTTTCTTCTAAATGTTTAAAAAGCCCAGGGTGCCGGCGAAAATCATCGTGTCTTTGATCAGGAAAATCAAGCGAAATGGAAAGTTGATTGAGGCCGGCTTCTTCTAGTTTTAAATAAATTTCTTCATTTAATAAAACCCCATTGCTAACCAAAATTGTGTAAGGCAATCTACCAAATTGCTTTGTTGACTTAACGATTTCCACAATGTCAGGACGCAAAAGGGCTTCGCCACCGGAAAGTTGAACGACCAATGGCTTTAATTCTCTGACTATCCTGGCATAATCTTCAGGTCCAATTCGCTTTTCTTCTTTTTTAAATCCTCCCAGATCACAGTGCCGACAATTGCAATTACAAGAAAGAGTGACTTCGAAAGAGACAACCAAAAGTCGGTGGTCAATCAAATTGAATATTCTTCGTAGACCAAATTTTGCCTTATCTAATAAAAAAAGTTGGGCCATTATTTTTTGAATTCTTTTTTATGTATCAATAGAAAGATCCTAATTTTAATCATCTCCCCTTCCATTTTTAACCTTTCCCAAAATCCTTTTAAAAAGCCATATTTCTTTTCCTTGATAATCATTTTGAGGCCCTTTAATTTAACATATTTTACCGGAATTTTATTAACTTGACAATAGAAATTTAGAGCGGTTTCAATTTCAAATCCTCGACTAAACCTTTCTGGTAAGTTATCAAAAATTTCTCTTTTTAAAGCCCTTTCTCCACCAAAAGCCAAAAGGGGATCAATTTTAAGCAAAAACATTGGCGTTTCTCCAATTCGATCTCTGATTCCAACAACCATCTCGGCCTCATTTTTTAAAATTGGCTGAACCAACTGTGTAATATGTTCAGGGCTCAAGCCAATCAAATCAGCGTCAAAAAAGGCAATAATTTTGGCATCAGTACTTTTCACTCCTTTTCTCATTGCCCTTCCTTTTCCTTCTCTCTCTGGTCCTTCCAAAACTTTTACTCCAAAAGATTTACTAATTTGAGCTGTTTTATCAGTCGAACCGTCGCTGACGACAATAATTTCATCAAGTTCTTTTGCCAATTTAAGAGTTCTCAAAACATTACTAATGGTTTTTTCTTCGTTATAGGCCGGGATAATGGCGGCCACTTTTATTTTTTTCATATTTCTACGAAATTACGAAATTTTTACGCCCCAGAAGTAGAACGCTTCGCGTTCACTTCGGGGCTGCCCCGTAGCGAGCTCCGCTCTGCTACTGGGGCGAAAATACGAAAATTGAGCGAGGCATCCTTGCTAAAAGGGAGCGATTCAATAAGCGAGGCAAGTGGTTTCAGGGTGGCTTAAAAGCCGAGCGGGCAAGGTGTCCGAGCAAAGCGAGGACGAGCGCAGGCTTTTACGCCAGCGAGTGAGACGCGCTGGGCGAACGAGCGACCCTGAAATCCAGCTTGCCGAGCGACCTTGAAATCAAATTTGCCGAACGATATTATTATCGATTGTTTAGCAATTATTTTTTGAGTAATTCCTCTCTTAATAATTCCGAACCCAATTTAAAAGAAATGAATATTCCGAATAGAGCCAAAATTAAATCGGCTCCCCTAATAACTAAAGCAAAGGCCGTTCCCAGACCCACTCCTAATTTTAGGGCATCGAAAGCAAAGGCCTGAACCCCTTCATGAATTCCCAAAACGGCCGGAATGGGAATCATCATTGCTAAATAAGAAAAAGCGAGAATAGATAAGGTTGATAAAAAATTGAGATTTCGCCCCAAAAAATTAACCAAGAACCAAATCCTCAAAAGAAAGAAAACTTCTTCAAAAAAGGCGAGGGAAATTGCTTTCCAAAAGGAAATTATTTTGAAATTAAAGAAATTAAAGACCTCTTTTTCAATCTCAAGAGTTTGGGAATTTTTAAAACTCCGGCTGAAATGCCGAAAAAGAAATTCAACAATACTTTCCCTTCTAAATGCCTTGAAATAAAAATAGGAAATTGAAAATAAGGCCAGGGGAAAAAGAATAAAAGAAATGAGGGCGATTTTCTTTGGCAAAAAAGTAATTTTCAAAATAAAGAAAATTATGCCAAAAAAAATGACTACCAAATTGGTAGTCCAATCTAAAATTTGATCCGAAAACGAAGAAGCCATTCCCTTTGACCAGGGAATAGAATGTTTACTTTTTAAAACATAGCTCTGGAAAATTTCCCCACCCAAAATGGCGGTGGGAAAAAAATACAAAATTGAAGAACCTGATAAATAAATATTCAAAAGATTTAAAAAAGGAAGGTTAACTCCTCCGGATTTTAAAATTTCTTTCCATTTCCAGGTTGCCGTTAGTATTTTCCCAAAAGTTAAAAGTAAAATAACAATCCCCTGCCAGAGAGTAAAAATTAAAAAGGCCTTTTTTATTTCTAGCCAGCCAACCGATTTCAAAACCCAAGAAAAAAGAAAAATTCCAATCAAAAGAGAAAAGAAAAACAAAAAAATCTTTTTCATAAAAGTTCGATGCTAATACGCGAATTAAAGCGAATGTCGCGAATATAAATCATGGGTTTATATCGGGATTGAGAATCCTTTTTGGTTTAAGATATTTATTACGAAAATTTACTATAAAACCTAGTTTCATCTTCGCCGCTTTAAGATATCTAAGCATCTGATAAAAATCATCTTTGGTTAAAAAACCTTTTGCTTTACATTCTAAAAGAATTTTATTTTCAATACAAAAATCTACTTGATTTCCGCCGACTTCTTTGTTAATCGGAAGTGTCTTTTCGCGCTCAAATTGTAACCTTCTATCTCTTAATTTTTGCTCCAGCACATCTTGATATTGTCTTTCTTTACAATATCTAACCAGTTCATTATGAACCTTAAATAGAATTCCAGTGATTTCATAAGATAATTCAGGATATATTATTTTTTGATTTTTTCGTGTCATTCGCATGTCATTTGCGTATTGGCATCGCTACTATTTTATTTAATTCTTCAAGAAGTTTTTCTAAATCAAAGCCATGGACTTTGGCTGCCTCTTCTAAGGTCTCGTCTGGAGCCAAGGGACAACCAAAGCAATGAAAACCTTTTTCCAAAAGCAAAGAAAGAACTTGGGGATATTTTTCAACAATCTCCGAAATTTTCATTTCTTTGGTAATTGCCGGGGATTTTTTCATATATTTTATAATAACAAACTTTACCCGTTTTAAAAGGGAGTCATTTTATTTCAAACAAAATTATTCCATCAAATCGAGGATTGCCTTCTTTACCAAAATAATATTCAAAAAAATCTATCTCCACTACTTTTCCCTCCGTTGGAGTTGCATGAACAAGAAGCTGGTCATCAAATAAACATCCCTCGTGTCTTATATCTAGCCCAATCTCTTCATCCCCTTTTTTAACAAAAGCAATGCCAATGGTTTTTGGGAATTTCTTAAAAAATTCTTTCGTAATAAATTCATTGGGAATATACTTAATAACTATCTCCTTCTCCCAATTAATATCTATCAAGCGTTTGCCATCGGTTTTAATTTTGTTGAGGATAATTTTCTTTTCTCTTACTTTATCTAAACCGGCGATTTCAGCAGTGATATCACGAAAATAAGGAGAAACCGTATTCCTATCTGTGGTAAAATGGAGCCGATTCTCAAAAGTGATTTCAAAATTGGGCGGTCGGTAATTTAAAAACTTCATCATCTCTTTTGCCTCTTCTAAATTTTGAGAATGAAGTAAAGCCACATTAGTCAAAACAAAAGCAGTGCAATCGGTCACATCTAATCTAAAAACAGGGTCTTTGTCCCGGCCCGATTCTTCGCCCAAAGGCCCCAATTGATAAGGTGTGCCCAACCTTAAAATAGAGAGGGCTTTTAATCTTTCGGCTTTGTTGGGAAATCGTTCCCAGAGTTCTTCTAAAATCGGGCTAATTTCTGCCGGCGATAATTCATACAATTTCTTTTGTTCATCAACCCATTGCCAGTTGGCTTTTAGTAGATTCTCGGCTATTTTTTCTTCCTCTTCTTTGATAGGTTGAAGTTCGGCTTTTGGAATTTTTGTCTTTTCATTCTTATTTTTAGTAAAAATCATTATTAATATCAAACCTAAAATTCCTATTAAGATTAAAATTTTCAACCAATTTTTCACGATTTTTTATTATATCACGCTTAGCGTGATTGTAACAAAACCCCGCCCATTTTCAAAAGAGCGGGGAAAATCAAAATCAAGAGATTTTTCCGCCGAGTATTTTTATTAAGACTAATTTCTTTATTTGGGATACCAATAATCCTGATTTGTCGGATATACATTACTATTGGTACAGGTCACTTGATAAACCGGCAGATAAGAAGATCTTGAGGTAACATCCCAGTTTTCGTTGTCTCCAATATCCAAATAGTAATAAACTGTCTTTCTTGACCAAGTATAATTGTAGTTTTTGTAGCCGTAAATACCGGAGGCACATTTGCAGAACTTGCTTGCCTGGTCACTATTTCGGTAGAGATATTGATAATCAGCACTCCAGCACTTTACAGCTGTTGGGCACTGAGTTATTCCTATTGTACAGGTTCCGGAACAACAGACACCGTTGGTACAAGGCGTATTGTCTGCTACATTAGTATAGGAACAAGCTTTAAGAGTTGCATCACAACTATCTGTTGTACATTCATTGTTATCATTACAAATAGTACACTTTGATGTCACTGTTTGACTACCAGTTACATTGTATATACAAGTTCCTCCAGAACAATAATAATCTCTATATTCTTGATCTTGACAAGTACAGACTTGGTTTCCATTACAGCAAGTATAACTCGAACCTATATTATACCAATTATCCCTGGGATCACAATCAGCATCTACTGTACACTCTGGCTCTGGCGGTTTTACGTAATTAACCGCAGCTAAAGCATCCACCCTTCCCCAACCATAGTATTTGTCCCAACCGGCTGTTCCTAAATCCTTGGCAGTTTTATAAAGCGCATCCTTAATTTCAGCATCAGTTAAAGCAGAATTTACTTGTTTCAACAAGGCAACCACGGCTGAAATATGAGGAGTGGCCATGCTCGTCCCGGACCAAGTTGCGTATCCTCCTATCACAGAAGAATAAATACTTACTCCCGGTGCCATTATGTCCAAAGCCAATCCAGTACCAGACCAAGAGGCTCTGACGTCGCTTTTATTAACTGCCCCGACTGCTATTGCTTTACTAGCACAACCCGGACTTGATACTTTGCCAGAAGTATTTCCAGCCGCTGCTACTACTGTTACGCCATTATTAACGGCCCAATTAACTTTTTGAGCGAGATAATCTGTATCGCAGTTCGCCCCTGAAGTTCCTCCGCCACCCAAACTGATACTCATTATCTTGGCAATATTATTATTAACCACGTATTCAATTGCGGCTGCTATATCGCTGGTGTAACAAGAACCAGAAGCATCACAGACTTTTGCCATCCAAACCTGGGTATCAGGGGCTACACCTTTGGCAAAACCTTGGGGACTCCCACCAACTCCATCGGCCGTAATTATTCCTGAGACGTGGGTTCCGTGGCCATGGTCATCTTCATAGCCAGCATATCCAAAACCTTTTCCGCCAGCAATACTACTAACAAGTTCCGGATGATCGGTATCAATTCCGGTATCCAAAACTGCTACGGTTACACCGCTTCCTTTATACCCTAAAGCCCAAACATCATCGGCATTGATTTGGGCATCGGCTTCCAGATCCATAATATGATAAACTCCATCTTCAAAGGCATTTTTTATTTCAATTTCAGTCGGGCAACTCAAAGCGGTGGCATCGTTCAATTCGTGAATAATTTTACAACCCTTAAGGCGATAATGAATTTTATCTAAAAAGGAGGTGCTGGGGACAATTAATCTTGAAAATCTTTGTGAATGGTCTAGCCCTTGGGCTACTACTATTCCAGAAAAAACTAAAATACTTAGCCCAATTAAAATTCCTAAACCTATTTTTCTCATTTTTTATTCGTCTACATTAAATTTTAAATTTTCCGACCTTTAAGATTCTAATTTTATTTTCATTCAAATTGACACCTCTGTCAAACATCTTTTCCCAGATTTAAAAAAAGAGAGGTCTATTTTCCTCTCTTTTGAAAACAAGATGCATATTTTTCAATCGCACCCTTAAGGCCTATTTTTTCGAATTCTTCTTTGGGAACCAATATTTCTTCTCCATCTGGCAAGGGAATTATTACTATATCCTTAGGTAGGATTTTCGATTTTTCCATATTTTCAACGACCTAATTTATTTATAGCAAAAATAAAAAATTAATAAACTCATTCAATTTTTACTCCTTCTGCAGGAATTCTCACTTTTATAATCTTTCCTTCCTTCTTTTCAATTGCTTTTTCAACACTTTTTCGATTTTTTCTGTTAGCAATAGCAATCATACAATCCCCGCCACCGGCCCCTGATAATTTGGCTCCATAGGCTCCAGAATCTAAGGCGATTGCTATTAAATTTTCTAATTTTTTTGAACTAACCCCCAATTCTCGTAATCGATTTTGATTTAAGTTCATTAACTCCCCGACCCTTCTCCAATTTGCTTTTTCTATTTCAATTTTGGCTAAATGAACTATTTTTTCAATCTCATTAAAAATTTTGTTAATTTTTCGAGGACTTTCCTTCAATTTTCTATTTACCATTTTCACCAAAGTCGCGGTATCGGCTTTTATCCCGGTATAACCAACAATTAAGGGAATATCTTTGACTTTAATTTTTTTAATTGTTTTGCCAGCGGTAACAAAGTATAAAGCTCCACCATAAATTGCCGCTGCCAAATCGAAACCAGAACCAACTCCTTGAATATCTAAAACCGTCTTGTAGGCCAAATCAAATAATTCTCTTTTAGTTATTTTAATACCAAAAAGTTCCGAGAGACCCTTTATTATTGCTACTGTGACTGCTGATGAGCTGCCCAAACCAAACTCCATTGAAAACTCACTTTTAGTTTCAATTTCCAGACCACTTTTAATTTGATATTTTTCAAAAAAATTTTTGATAGCAGTTAAAACAAATTTCATTTCTTTTTTAAATGGTTTATCTAAGTCTTCTATCAAAAGAAAATCTCTCAAATTCAAATCAGGAATATTAAGAAAAATTTTATTATCTTCTCTTTTCTTTAAAAAAACTCTTATTCGGGCATCAACAGCTGTAACAATGCAGGGTCTCCCATGAACAACGGCATGTTCACCAAAAAGCATTAATTTTCCTGGTGCCGAAACTTTTATCATACTTCGATAAACTCAGTATGACCCTGAATGTATTGAAGGGTCATATTTTTAAGAAATTAATTTTACCCTGTTAAATTGCCTTCGGCATTATTTAACAGGGTGAACGCCTTCGACTCCAATTTCTGTTTGAAATGATTCAAAACCATTTTCATCAAATTTTCTTTCCAAATTTGTTATTTCCTTTTGATTTTCGGCCAAAACTAAACAACAACCGCCTCCCCATCCTCCTGTAGGTTTAGCTCCTAAAGCCCCGTTTTTCTGGGAAATCTCTATTATTTTATCCAATTCCGGGGTTGAGATTTTCAATTTTCTCAATTCTTGATAATACAAAAACATTAATTGACCCAGGTTTTCAAGATTTTTCAATTTCAAAGATTTTAATGCCTTTTTAGAAATAATATCCAAGTTTCCCAAAATAGAATCGACGAATCTCTTTTTTTCTTCCCTTTCTTTCCTTATATAGGAGACAGTTTCTTCAGTTTTTGCCTCCCTTTGGCTATCAACAATTAAAAGAGGGATTTTAAAATCAATGTTTAAGGGTTTTATTCCTTTTGACTTTTTATATTCCAAGTAGCCACCGAAAGTAACTATCGCATTATCTATTCCTGAAGGTGTTCCGCCATGGGCTATAATATCACCTTCAAAAGCAAAATCAGAAACTTCTTTTTTGGTTGGATTTTTTTTGAAAAATTTTAAAACTCCAAAAGAAAGGGCAGAAAAAAGGGCTGAACTTGAACCCAAATTTTTTGGAATTTCCGAATTGATTTCAATCTTTAAACTTTTAAAACCATATTTTTGAAAGATATTTCCAATAACAAAAAAACTCGGGGCTAATTTATCTTTTTTGTAAATTTCCTTTATTTGATTAAGTTTCTTTTGGTTTTTTAAATCCGTAAGCAATTTTAAAAAATTGAATAGCTTTTCCTTTCCCATAAATTTACTCAAATTTAAATTTTTCGATTTAATAAAAACACCATCTCTTTTTTGAGGCGAAACTTTTACTAAACATCTTTTTCCAATTGCGCAAGCAATCCCCAATTTGTCATAAACAACGGCGTGTTCGCCAAAAAGTATAATTTTTCCCGGGGCGGAAACTTTGACCATCATTAATTTTTCTTCTTTAAATTTTCTAAATAAGCTTTAAGCACTACCACAAAAGTGGGAGTGAACTTTTTCCTTTTTTTAATCTCTTTTTTTATCTTGGCAAGAGAAAGAAATCGAATCTTATCGACCTCTTTTTTATTAAAAGTAAACGGTCCGTTGCTCTCTCCAATAAATAACTTTATGTTTCTACTGTTCACTTTTTGTCTTATTTTAATAAAAAGGGACTGTTTAAGAGAAATTTTAATCCCTAACTCTTCTTTTAGCTCTCTTTTCGCAGCTGCTTCATAACTCTCCCCAAGCGCAACATGGCCCGAAGCTGAACCGGTCCAACGACTTTTCCATAAGTCTTTAAATTTCGATCTTTTTTGCAATAAAAGTTCTCCTTTTTTGTTAAAAATAAAAATAATGACTGATCTGTGAATTAAATCCTTTGTATACAAATCGCTCCTACTTGCTTTACCGATTATTTCATCGTTCTCATTAACAATATCAAAGTATTCTTCTGCCATTATTTTTAAAACAAATGTTTATCAATTAATTTTGCGTCCTCGCCTGGTTTACAAACAATAATTTTTTTTATTCCTTTAATATTTTTTAATTTTCTTTTTATTTTTGGAATATCTTTTTCTAAACAAATTATCTTCACTTGCGGTCCGGCATCAATTGTAAAATAACATTCCAATCCTTTTTCCCGCCATAAAAGGACATTTTGGATGATTTCCATTGTTGCCGGAATCCAGTAAATTATTGCCGGCTTAGTGGTCATCATTAGAGCATGCATTTTTAGACAGTTATATTCAGCCTGCAAACCAACCTTCCTGAAATCTCTTTTTAAAATTCCTTCTCTAATAACATCTAAATCCTGATTTACTGTTTTTAACCAGCTTTCATAATAAGGACAGGTCTCAACTGTCTGAGCCATACCGGCCCGGCTTCCTACTTTCTTTTTTTCTTCAGTTAAAATCGTAACAATCATTCTAAATTCTGGCCAATAATTCTCATTGACTATTTGTCTGGCATAACTATCACTTCCATCTTCTTTTTTGCCTACCAGCCATTCAACGAAACCACCGAAGATTGAACGACAAGCCGAACCAGAACCCTGGCGAGCAAGAATAGAAAGTTCTCTTTGATTTAAATTTAAACTAGCCGCTTTTGCTGCAGCGACTGTTAAGGCGGCTAAACCACTGGCTGAAGAAGCCAAACCAGCAGCAATCGGAAAATTTGATTCAGAAACAATCTTTGCCTTTTCTTTTATTTTTGCCATTTGCCTTATTCTTTCTATATGACCCAAAACATCTTTTTCATCTTTTTTTAATTCTTCATCATTGATGATTACTAAATCTTTTTTATATTTATCAGAAAATTCGACAGTGGTTATTGTAAAAAGCCCATCACAAGTCATTGATATAGAACCGTTATAAGGTAAAATCAATTTTTTATCCCGTTTTCCCCAATATTTGACTAAGGCGATATTAGCATTAGCGATGGCAGTGGCTTTCATAGAGAGTTTATTTAAAATAATTTAAAAGTTCTTTGGCATTTTCAATTGCGTAGCCCCGAAAATCGTTGTTAAAATAGACATAGACATCCAATTTTTGTTTTAGCCATTTTTTAATTTTTTTCGCCAAATCTTTTAGTTCCTCTTTTGTATATTTTGAAGCGAACATTATTTTTGAACCATGCATTCGAATATAAACGAAATCGGCGGTTACGACATCGGCCCGAGGCCTATTTCCGCCTTCGGCGGAACGGCCCGATCGAAACTTTTTTAAAGTTTCGATATAGGGATATCTCGGGGAGTCGGCAATCACCCAGGCAACATTGTATTTTTTTAACAATTTGTAAATTTTTTCGTCACAAAAAGATTTATGCCTAAACTCAAAAGCAAATTTTAGGGTATAGGGTTTAGGGTATAGGTTTTTAGTAATTAATTTTAGGAATTCTTCTAATCTTTTTAGATTTTCATCAGTGGCCTGAAAACTTGGCGGGAATTGAAATAAAATTGGACCTAATTTTTCTTTTAAATTTAAAGTGTTTTCTAAAAATTGCTCCCAGGCATCTTTTACCCCGTCAAATTGCTTCGCACCGCCTTCGGCGGATTTAATGGGGTGAACTCCCTTCAATCTCTTAATATGGGTAATAAATCTACTGGCTTTCACTGCGAATAAAAAATCATCGGGCGTCTGAGAATACCAATTTTGATAAGTTGAAGGTCTGGGTAAATGATAAAAAGAATAGTTGATTTCAACAGTTTTAAAGTACTGGGAATAATATTTTAATTTACCCCCACCACCAAGGTATTGGTGTGGGGGTTTATCTTTAGACGGCAAATCCTCAGGATAAAAGATTCCCTCCCAGTGGCCATAAACCCAACCAGAAGTTCCAATGTATAAATTACTCATGTTTTGCCCCAAAATTTTAAAAAGACCCTCTGAATTAAACTTTTTTGATAAAATTTTTCTTTTAATTCTTCTAAAAATTTTAAAATTATTGGGCATTCGCACTTTTCAAAGGCCCATTCCCAAATCCAGCCAATTGGTAAATTTTTATCTTTTTTCTGATACAAAAGGGCTTCCAATAACACCGCCAAAACATTGATTTGATTAACAAAACGGGCTTCGGGAGTTAAATTCATTTTGTATTCATCCCAAAGCCCGAAAATTTCTTTTTTTAAATTTTGCTCCAATTTTTGAGTTAATTTCTCAATCGCCTTTTTTTCTTTTTGATAATCCTCAAAAAATATTTTTTCCTTTTCTTTTTTTCCCAATCTTGGCCATCTTTCAAAAACCTTTCTTTTCTCCTTTTCTTCTTTTGGCAGAATAAAAGGAGTAATTAAATCTCCAGTATAAACTGAAGGAAATTCATGGCAAAGGGCCATCTTCAAACTTTTTTCTAAATCAATATCTTTTCTTTCTATCCCAAAAACCCAGGTCATCAAAGTGGTGGTAAAAGTATGACCGGCAACCGTTTCCGGATTTTTTATTCCCATTGAAACCCAGGTTGTCCTTGGCATCTTTTTTAATTTATTAATTTTTAAAATAAAATCTAAAATATTTTCTAATTCCTTGTCTTTTTTATATTCGCCTACCATTTTGCCGTAAAACCTTTTCTGAATAACTTTTAAAAAATCCAAGAGCAAGGGGTCTTCGGCTATTTCTTCAGTCCATTCCCACCAATTAGTCCCAGCCACTTTATCCTCGATTCCGAAATACTCAATCGATTGGATAAGAGTTTCTATTCTATTTAATTGATTAACAAATTTTCCCTCTCTTGAAGTTCCTTTTTCATAATTTATCCATAAAGATAAAAGTTTTTTACCTAAATCAGGTTTAAGAAATTTTATTAATTTTAAACACCCCTCTTTTTCCTTTTTGAATTTTATTTTTCCCAGTTTTTGTTTGGCTTTTTGACTAAGTCGCGCCCACTTCATTAGAATTTTTTTTCTTCCTTCTCTATTTTTTGGCAAATGGGGATAATAAAGAAATGGCGTGATATCCCCGGCAAAAACCTCGCAAAGGTCATGAAAAAGAGCGATTAAAATCGCTCTTTTAACATTGAGACTCCTTTTTTTAGCCAATAACCCAGAAATAATTGTCAAACCAAAGGTGTGCTCGGCTACTGTCTCTGGGTTTTTTATATTTCTTAAAACCCAGCCGGTTCTGGGCATTTGCTTTAATTTCTCAGTTTCCAAAAAAAATTTCAATAAATTTTTCATGATTTTAATGATTTAGATCAGAATCTATTTTTCATTATACGCTGATTTTCCAAAAACAAAAGAGTCCTCTTTTTCAGTGGGGACCCTTTGAAATTTCTCTGTTATTGAATTAATCTAAATTATATTTAATTTTCTTGATTTTATAAACGACTTTGATGGGAGAAGTAATTGTTACTTCTTCACCAATTTTTTTACCGAGTAATGCCTTTCCCACTGGAGAAACCGAAGAAATTTTGCCCTCGTTAGGGTTGGCTTCCAAAGTGCTAACAATCATATACTCGTTAATCTGGCCATCGGCTTCTTGTAAAGTAACGGTTGCTCCCAAATTAACAATATTTTGTTTTTCTTTTGGCGGAGGTTTAATGACCACAGCATGGTCAATCACATTTTTCAATTCGGCCATTTTAGAATCCACCAAACCCATATCTTCCTGAAAAGCAAAATATTCAGGATTTGAATCTTCGGAATGCAAAATTTCCGGCCTTCTTTCTTTGATTTTCTTTAATCTCAAGGCCTTTAATTCTTCGTATTCTTTTTTAATCTTTTCCAACCCTTCCTTAGTTAAATAAAATTTTTCTTCTGCCATACAATTTTTGATTTTAAAGCGTAAGAACCTCCTTTCTGGGAGGTTCAGTAGTTTTGAGTTTTTGATTTTAATGATTCTATCTCTTTTCTACTAAACCCCCAGACCAAATTTTAATCATAGTCAAACACAAAGTCAAACCATTACAGCAAAAACTGACTAACAAATTTCGGAGGTTGATTGTTTTTTGTCTTCCCATTTTTAAAAGTTTTTAATTTTTCTTCTTCCACCTTCATCATAGTCCGGGAAAAACCCTTGTCAAGTCCGATGTTCTCAATACTCCCAACGACAGTTCATTTTATAACATCAAGACTGACTGTCAAGCCCCTACACCTAATTAGGTGTAGGAGTCAAGCCCTATAATTTAATTTTTGCCAGATTTTCAGTATAATTTAATAATGCTTCTTCAAATTTTAGTTTCGCTTTCCTCAATAGTTATTTTATTTGTGGTGGCAATTGGAATAATAATCTTCTTTCATTTCAGGAAATTTGCTTTGGCAGAAGACGAAATGGCAAAAAAATTTTTCAAAATCTTTGAAATCGGAACTATTTCCCTTATTCTTTTTCATCTTCTATTTTTGGCTTTAAATTTATTGAAAAAATGACCCTTCAATAAAACTCAGGGTCATACTGAGCTTGTCGAAGTATGATTACTCTCCAGCCAAATGAAAAAATTATTTTAATTAAACATCGGCACCGATTCGCTTTGATGCGAGAAATTTTTCCTGAAATTTTGATATTAATTGCTGCTTTAATTTTAATCGTCTTTCTCTTTTCTGCCCCAAATTTTTTCTGGCCTCGCTGGTTGGCAAAATTTTTTCCTTCAATTTTAAAATACGATCTGGGCTATCTTTTATTATTTTTTCTTTCTCTTTTTCTTTTAATTTTGTGGGCAACAATTTTTTTATCTCTTACTACTTTGTATCTCGATTATTGGATCGTCACCAATCAAAGGACAATTCATGCCGAATTAAAAGGAATTTTCAGCCGAGAAATTATCAGTGTCAATCATGATAAAATTCAGGATATCACGGTCAAAATTCAAGGATTCTTTCCCACTCTTTTTCATTTTGGTGATTTACATATCCAAACGGCTGGTGAATTCAGAGAACTTATTTTCGAAGAAATTTCCGAACCGGAAAAAACAAAAGACATTATTTTGGCAGCCCAAAGAGAATTTTTAAAACAAATAAAAGATGGCCTTCTTTAAAGAACCAAAAAATACTGAAAACCTTTCCTGGACAAAGCATGCCAAAGAAAAAATGCGATATTACCAATTGTCAGAAAGCAGATTAAAAAGGGTTTTGAGAAATCCAAAAAGAATTGAAGAAGGAATTGCTCCAAATACTATTGCCATCATGCAGCCAGCCGGAACAAAAAAGCATCCAACTGAAATTTGGCTAATGTACCAAGTCAAAAAGTTTAAGGCCAAAGGTTTGGAATCTAAGGTAATAAAAATTATTAGTGCCTGGCGCTACCCAGGTATTTCTCCTCTTGGCGAACCACCTCCAATTCCGGAAGATATTCTTCTCGAATTAAAAAATATAAGGTAAAAACTTGACTTTCTAAAAATAAAAATTAATATTAAAAATAGTTCATTCAAAAGGAGGTGATTATATAATGGTGAAAAAAACAATATGGGATTTCTTTGATGTTGAAGGACCTCAAACACAAAATGACAATGCTCAAGAAAACACTGTGGCGTTAACCAAACAATGCGGCCTCGGGGAAAAAGTTGGTATTGAGTTTTATAAAAGAATTAGTACGATCGATGACATCTGGGGGGACTTTCATAGAATAGCCAAAGATCCATCTTATTCTTCCGGTCACACTCTTAAAGTCGTTTTGCCTTTTTACAAAGCAATGGGAGCAACTTCTCAATGGCTTTATGAATTTGCTAAAGAAAGTATCCGAGCAGTTCCTAATATCGCTGGTGTTTTAAAAAGTTTGGATAATAAATACAATGTCCGCTTGGTTTCGACAAGTTATGACTTCTTTATCAAAGCATTTTGTGACTTAGTTGGATTTGACTTCAAGAAGGCATTCTGCACCCGAGTAGAAAAATTTGATGAGATAACAATAACCGAAGGGGAGGCAGAAATACTCAAAAGCTTTATGAAAGAAGCAACCACTTGGCCCATCATCCAATACGATGAAAGAACAGGTGAGGTATATCCTTGGCACCAAAAATACTATGATTTAATCACTGGATTTATTTGGGAATTTGTTTACCATCTTCCTGTCGGACAATTTCTTAAAAATGTCCATCCTGTTGGCCAGCAACAAAAACGCGAAGCTATGATCCGAACAGTTCAAAAGTTTAATATCCCAAGAGAAAAAATATTCTTTGTTGGCGATAGCCAAACCGATGTCGGTTGTGTTCAATACCTTCAAGGAGCCGGATTAACAATGATGTTCAACGGTAAAGGTAAAGTCTGCGATATCTCTGATCTTATGTACATCGGAGAAGATGCTCGAGCAATCGAAGAAGTAGCTACTTTGTTCGCTCAGAAAGGAAGAGAGCGGGTAATCAAATATTTCACGCCCTATCGCCAATCGGCCCATGGGACGATTTCAGCCGTTACACCTCAAAATCTCAATCAACTCAAAGAAATGAGCGTCAAAAAAAGAAAAGAATTCAGAGGGGTTCATATCGGAGAATTAACTTAGCCACCAAATGTTTCTTTTCTTCCATTTCTAAATGCCCTTTAGGGCATTTTTTTATTTTAATAATTTATTGTATATTTTTAATAGAGCTATGGAAATGAAACATTTCGTTGTTGGGCCGCTTTTAACCAATTGCTATTTGTTAGTTTCAAATGGTGAAGCGGCGGTCATTGATCCTGGCGGCGGAGCAAAAGCGATTTTAAAAGAAATTGAAGAAAGTGGGGCGAAATTAAAATTTATCATCTTAACCCATGGTCATTGGGATCATACTCTCTCGGCTCTGAAAATTAAAAAAGAAACCGGAGCCAAAATTTTATTGCACGAGGCCGAAAAAGAATTTGTTAAACCTAAAGTCGACGAGTTTTTGAAGGATGGCGACAAAATAAAAATTGGTGATTCTCTTTTAAAAGTCATTCATACCCCTGGCCACACCAAAGGAAGCATTTGTTTGTTGGGTGAAAATGAAATTTTCACCGGCGACACAATTTTTAAAGATGGCTATGGTAGAACCGATTTGAAAGGCGGCTCCCAAGAAGATTTGGAAGATTCCCTTAAAAAATTAAAAAAATTTTTGAAACCGGAGGTAAAAGTTTATCCCGGCCACGGCGAAACTTTTAAAATTAAAAGGTATGATTAAATTTTTAAATTGTAAAATTGATTTATCGAAAAAGGTTTTTGAGCCAAGAATCGAGACCGAATTTTGGGTGGAAAAAGCAATAAAAGAATTTCAGAATTCAGAATTTAGAATTCAGAATTTTGAAGTTTTGGACATTTTTGCCGGGACGGGTTGTATTGGAATTGCAATTTTGAAAAATATTGAAAATACGAGGGTCGATTTTGCTGATATTTCAAAAGAGGCGATTGAGCAGATTAAAATTAATTTAAAATTGAACAAAATTTCTCCAGAAAGATATAAAATTTACAAATCGAATCTTTTTGAAAAACTTGCCCCGTACCGAACTTGTTCTGGTACGGGGTTAAAAAATAAACGATACGATGTTATTTTCGCCAATCCGCCTTATGTGGCATTGGATAGAATTTCTGAAGTTCAAAAAGAGGTTTTAGAAAAAGAACCAAAAGAAACCCTTTTTGCTGGCAGAAACGGAATGTTTTGGATCGAAAAATTTTTAAAAGAAGTTAAAAATTATCTCAAAAAGGGTAGAATTTTGTATTTGGAATTTGACCCATTGCAAAAAGAAAAAATAAAAGAGATATTAAAAAGAGGGGGATTTAAATTCTCTTTCCGAAAAGATCAATTTAAAAAATATCGTTGGTTAAAAGCAATTAAAATTTAAAATTATGAAGAAATTTGTCATTTCTTTGGGAGGGTCGGTTATTTGCCCAAAAGAAATCGATACAAAATATCTCCGACGCTTTTATCAATTTATAAAAAGAGAAGTTAAAAAAGGATATAAATTTATCATTGTCGCCGGCGGAGGACACACAGCCAGAAGTTATCAAAAAGCCATTTCAAAAATTAAAAAAGTTTCGAATGAAGACAAAGATTGGCTGGGAATTGAGGCAACAAAATTAAACGCACTTTTATTAAAAACAATTCTCAAAAAAGAATCCCATCCCATTATTTTTGATAAAAGATTCAAAATCAAAAATTTTGGAAAATATCCAATCATTATTGGCTCTGGCTGGAAACCTGGTTGGTCAACCGATTTTGTCACAGTTCAAATTGCTCTCGATTTTAAAATCAAAAAAGTAATTCTTTTGGGAAAACCAGCCTATGTCTACACAGCCAATCCAGATAAATTCAAAAATGCCAAACCAATCAAAAAAATGAGGTGGAAAGATTATCTAAAAATGATTCCCAAAGAATGGATACCTGGCCTCCATGCTCCAGTTGATCCCATTGCTGCCAAATTAGCTCAAAAAGAAAAAATACCAGTTATTGTTTCTAGTGGAAAAGACCTAAAAAATTTTGAAAAAATTTTAAAAGGAAAAAAATTTAAAGGAACAATTTTGGATGATTAATGATAAAAATAAAAAAGTCGGCTTGACCCCGTTAGAAAACTTAACAAAAAATATTAAAAATAATAAAAAATTCTTTTTCTTACGGGGTTGAATAAGCCGATTTTTTATGGGAAAATGAAGAAACACGATGAAAACATCCTCTGGTAAAGAACAATACAAAAATCTAGGGGTTAATGAACTAATTCTTTTGGGAATATACTCAATAGTCAACAATGGGGAAAAATGTACTTTTGAAAAATTAGTCAAAGAAAGTTTTAATTTATTCCCAGAAGCATTTTGTTTTTCCAAAAATCCTGAATGGCCGGACTCTCGGAAACTCGACCGGCCTCTTAGAACTCTTAGAAAAAGAAAATTAATTACCGGCAACCCAAAAACATATTTTTCTTTAACAAGGATTGGAAAGAAAATGGCTATTGAAATCCTTAAGACCTTCAGGCAGAGAAAATTACAAATATGAGAAAATCATTTACCATCCACGATTTGCCGAAAGTCGAAAGACCGAGAGAAAAACTCATCTCAAAAGGCACTCAAAACCTGAAAGACGAGGAGCTTTTAGCAATTCTTTTGAGAACCGGCAGAGAGGGGAAGAATGTTTTAGATGTAGCAAGACAAATTTTGAGAAAGTATTCCAAAAAGCGTTTGTTGAAACTAAAATACGAAGACCTAATAAAAATTAAGGGAATTGATTCGGCCAAAGCCTGCACGATTTTAGCAGCTATTGAGTTAGTTAAAAGGGCTTTAAAAATAGGAGAGGAGACATTGCCAAAAATTGAATCAGTAAAAGATGTCATTGCCCAATTTAGTTATTTGAGAGACAAAACTCGCGAACATTTAGCCGCTCTTTATTTGAATGCCAGAAATGAAGTCATTTTCAAAAAACATCTTTTTGTTGGAACTTTAGATGCCAACATTGCTCATCCCAGAGAAATTTTTTCCCATGCCCTAATTCAAAACGCTGCCTCAATCATTTTAGTTCATAATCATCCCTCAGGCGATCCCGAACCATCCAAAGCCGACTTAGAAATCACAAAGCGCATAGTTGAGGCCGGCAAAATCATGGGAATTGATGTCTTAGACCATATAATAATTACCAAAAACAAAATCTTCAGCTTTAAGGAGAGAAAGTTGATTTAATATGCTAAAAGACGAGTTTTCAAAAATTGAAAAATATATTCAAGAGGAGAAAATTGAAAGAGTAATAGATTCTTTTGAGGAGCTTTTGGCAAAATATCCTCAAGATTTGCCCTTAAAATTATCTTTTGCCGATTTTCTGTTGAAGATCGGGGAACCTTTTTATACCTTGAAAGTTTTGAGAGAGGGCTTGAAAATTGATCCGGAAAATCTCGATTTGAGATATCTTTTGGGAGTTGCCCAGCAAAAAGCAAATAGATTCCGTCTGGCTGAAAAAGAATTTGAATTTGTCAAATCTAAAAAACCTTTCGAACTTGAGATTAAACGGCAATTGGGTTGGACAAAGGTAATGAAAGGAGAAATTGAAGAGGGAAGAAAACTATTAAGAGAGGCAATTTCAGCCGAATTAACAAATCCCCTGCCCTATGCCGATTTGGGAGCGAGTTATATTTTTACTTTAGATTTTGAGGAAGGTTTTCGTTGGTTGGAAACAGCAAAAAATTTGAGGCCCAATGACAACTTTATTTTAGAAAGAATTAAAGAAGCAAAAAAAATGGAAAAAGATTTTGAGAAATTTCCAGAAAAAGAAAAAACAAAAATGCACCAAATGAGACAGGATTCTCAGGAATTAAAAATGATGGCGATTGAGACAATGCTTAATTTACAATTAGGCATTGAACCGACAAAAGAAGAAATGGAAGATGTCAAAAAGGAATTGGAATTGGCCGGGGTTAATCCTAAATTTGTTGAATTTCAGCCGCCAAAAACAAAAGAGCAAAAAACAACAGTTGAATATTTAAAATATCATCAAATAGTAGAAAATGTTGAGAGAAAAATTTCAAAAGAAGAATTTGAAACCCTAAAAGAAAAATTGCTCAATCAAAAGCCAGAAATAGAGGAAATCAAAAAAATTCTCATTGTTTTAGCCCATCAGGGTAAAAAAGAAGCAATCGAACTTTTGGAGAAATATCAAATGAAAGCCCCAAAGGAACTCAAAGATTTTACAAATTTAGCCCTAGAAGAATGCAAAATCTTCTCAAAAGCCAAACCCGGTCAATTCGTCAAAATCATCCACTCTTAATCAAAACCAAAATTTTCAGTTTCAAAGTTCACCCCGTAGTGAAACGAAGTTTCTACTACTGGGGAGAAAAAACTGATTCAGTAGTTGGAGATTGCTTTCTTTGTAAAAATTTACTATAATTGTAGTAATAATTAACCATATGATTTCCCTGCGCTCAAAAATCACTCAAAAAATCCTTAACCTTTTCTTTTTAAATGAAAAAAAGTTTTATATTAATGAATTGGCAAAATTAATTAAAGAGGATACTGCCAATGTTCACAAAAAACTTTTGGAATTAAAGAAAGAGGGCTTGCTTTCCGACGAATTTCCAGGCAAAGAAAGATACTTTTTTTAAATTCGAAATATCCATTTTTGAAGGAATATAAAAAAATTATTCTCAAAGGTTTTGGATTTGAGAAAATTTTGAAAGAAAAAGAATCATCAAAAAAGTTTACCCCGTAGCGAGCTCTGCTCTGCTTCGGGGCAAAAGAATATTTAAAAAACCAAAAATCATTGTTTTAAAAAAATTTCAAACTAAAACAATGGCAAAAATAAAAGAAATACCAAAAGTTGAGCGACCGCGAGAAAAATTAATCTCAAAAAGCCCTCAAAATTTAAAAGATGAGAACTATTAAACGGAAAATCGGCTTGAAAAAGCCGATTTTTTATGCCAAAATAAAACAATATGAAAAAGTTTCCTTCTGCTAAACAGATTATAGAAGAAGCTAAAAGAAAAAATCCAAAGGCTGATATTAATCAACTCCATGCCATTACGTTTGATTTAATTAAAAAATACAGAGGTGTTTATTATCAAAATAAAATTAAAGATTTTCTTCTTCGCCCCTCTCTAGCTCGATTACCTAAAGAAATTAAATCAAACATTGAAAGTGAGTTATTAAAGCCGATAAAAGGCGGAAATATAATTTATAGTAATTTTATGGAGGAAGTATCTCGTAGGATTAGCCAAGTTTTTCAACCCATTTCTGGGAATTTAGCAGAGCTTTGTGTAGAAAAAGAGTTAATAGATGTGGGATTAAAACAAGGTATTAATTATCAAAAGAAAAAAGAGCATACCGATTTGATAATCTATTATCCGAACTTCCTTCGTTGGAAAAAGAAACATAGGGTGGAGGTTAAAAACGTAAAATTAAGAGAAAGAGCCACACGAGGATTTCAATTTGATGGAGATAGTATAATAGGGTTCTTTAACGATCCTTCGGAGTTTACGGATAGCAACATTAGAATAATTAATGAACAATGTAAAAAGACTGACGGTTATTGTTATATACCGCCGGTTACTTTAGACAGAATTAAAGATAAAATTAAAAACAAAAGATTTAAATCAAACAAAGAATTTGCTTCTGATATGGAAAAATTTGTAAAGACAGGGGTTATTTGGGCCGCCAAAAATCTAAGATATATTCGAATGTAGTACCCAAAGTTATATAATTACTCGGCCAACCGAAAATCCCAGCTTTATTCACTAGATTTCTTCTATCCCAAATTATTGTATTTCTCAATTCATAGCCAGCTTTTTCTAGTGCCTCGATAACATAGAGGTGAATTGGAATTCTTTTATTATTCCACCATAAATCGGTGATATTAATTACACAATGAGCTCCCGGTTTGTGTAAGGGTAAGATTCTTTTATAAATTTCTCCTAAAGCTTCGGCAAATCCCCTGGGTTCCATTGTCCCCAAATCTCGGGGATTTTTTGAATACTGTTGAATTTTTTTATAGTGCTGATTATTCCTTAAGTCTCCACGAAGGCTTTTATTCTCTCGAGGTCTATTTAACATATTGGCATAAGGAGGGGATGTCACCGAAAGAGAAATAGTATTTTCTTCTAAATAATTTGGAATATTTATCGCATCATCACAAATCGCAATTTGTTCAGTTACTGGAAATAAATGCAATTGTAATAATCTTTTTTTTGTAAAGTCGATATATTTCTTATTCAAATCAAATCCCACAGCATTTCTTTCTAAGTCCCTTGCCGCAATCAAAGTGGTTCCAATTCCAACAAATGGATCTAAAACTAGTTCCCCTTTGTGGGTAAATAATTCTATACATTTAGCTGGCAAACCAATAGGGAATACTGCAGGATGGATGTTTTTATCTCTAGTGTCTCTCTTTTCGTAAGAAAATTCCCAAATTGCTACTTGATGTTTCATCCACTGTTTAGCATCGAGACAGTTAATATGATTCGATGGACAATTACAGATTCTTTTAAAAGGAATATCTAATTTTTTGTTTTTTTCCAGAAATGTTTCATTTTTTTGAAGTCCCCCCTGTTTTCTTAAAATCACCCTCTCTTTTAATTCCTCGACTGGTTTTAATAATAATTGGGTTTGGGGAAATTCGATATTTTCTGAATCTTCAACAATTTCTATCAAATTAGCCCTCTTTTTTCCAATCAGTTGAATTGACCTTGGCTGATTTTCTAATCTAATCAAATATCCTTTTGTTCTTAGGGTTTCTAGATGTTGGTGAACGGTGGAAATAGAAGATAATCGAAAATGTCTCTTTATTTCTTTCAGGGTCGGGGCGTAATCTTTTTTCTTTATATATTCTTTAATATAGTCAAGAATTTGCTTTTGGCGTTTGGTTAGCATATTATATTAAACTAACCGAAACAAAACCGAAAGTCAAGGATTATTTATCCACAACTAAAATTTTACCAGATTTAAATTGAAATTGACTTTTGGGAAAAATTACATTAAAATCAGCCAATCGGCTGATTTTTTTCCTTTTATGAAATACGATATCGAATATTTACTTAGAGTTACGGAGCGTTATTTAGAAGAAGGTCGAAAATGTTTTCAAAACAAATGCTATATAGCAAGCTTCATCATGTATGGATCTGTTTTGGAATCTTTTCTTTTAGCGATGTGTTTTATTTACCATGAAGAAGTTAGAAAAACAAAAGAATATATAAAGATTAGAAAGAAATCCAAACGGAAAAGGGGGTCATTTCTAGAATTAAAATTGAGTCAACTCATCGAAATATCGGAAGAATTGAAGTGGTTACCTCTCAAAAATAAAGTAGAGGATATAGGTATTGTTGAAGATTGGGTAAAATTTGTTCAGGAAACTAGAAATTTAGTCCATCCGGCAAGATGGCTTAAGCCCGGTGGTTACCATCGTGAGTTACCTAAAATATTAAGAAAAATGCCTTATAGAAAATACAAAAAATATGCGGAAATCTGTGAAGAGACGATTGAAGGCATAAGCTTGCTTTTAGCTAGTAGAGTTGGGAAAGACTTAGCAAAAAAATTAAAAAGCAAAAGAATTATTGGCGGAAGCCAAACAAAAAGTCGAGCCCTTCGACCCGGCTCAGGGCAGGGAATTAATTGAGGAATAAAATATGTTTAAAAAAATTATTTTATTCATTGTTGTTTTAATTGTTTTAGCGTTTTTAGTATAGACATAAGGTTTAGATTGCGACACGAAATGCCAATTTTTATCGGAACTCAAAAGTGGGAAATGTAGAGAAAGCCAAGAGGATTGCTTTGGAATTTTTGTCAAAAGTAGGGATTGTCCCAAAGGATGTTGCTGTTTTCGTGGAGAATAATTATATTTTAAAAAATTTAGGCTTAAGTTGGAAAAAATAAAAAATGATAGTACAAATTTACGAAGTATCAAACCCAGAAGAAGCAAAAGAGATTGAGAAATTAGGCGTTGATCATATAGGGGTTTTAATTGGAAAAGGAGAATATCCAAGAGAATTAAACCTTGAGGAAACAAAAAAGATTTTTGAAGTATTATCTAAGAAAACAAAGAAAGTTGCTTTATCTTTGTCAAAGAAAATGGAGGATTTTAGAGAAATTATTCAAGAAACCCATCCACACATCCTTCATCTCGGCGCCCTGCCAAAAGATGTTACTCCTTTAGATGTTAAGAAATTAAAACAAAGATTTCCTGATATAAAGATTATGAGAACAATCCCAGTGACAGATGAGAATAGCATAGATTTAGCTAAAAAATATGATGGTATAGCTGATTATTTACTTTTAGATACATTAAAAAAAGAGCAAGTTGGAGCAACTGGCCAAATTCACAATTGGCAAATAAGTAAGAAAATCGTGGGATTGGTAAAAACTCCAGTAATTTTAGCTGGAGGGTTAGGCCCTGATAACGTTGAGGAGGCTATAAAAACTGTAAAGCCAGCTGGAGTAGATTCAAAAACTAAAACTGATAAAACGAATGGACAAGGGAAAGATTTAGAAAAAGTAAAAGAGTTTGTTTTAAAGGCAAAATCCATTATCAAAATTTAGGCCGAAGTTGAGGAAAATTTAATAACCAAATCAATTTTAGAAAAATTATTTAAAGGATAATTATGAACGATAAACAATATTTACAATTAGCAGTAAAACAAGCTAAAAAATCATTTGAAAGTGGTGGTTTTCCGGCCGGCGCAATAGTTGTTAAGGATAGAAAAATTATTGCTGAAGGTGTTAGTTTGGGGTTTAAACTGAATGACCCAACCAGCCATGCCGAAACTTCTTCAATAAGAGAAGCATGCAAAAAGTTAGGAACAACAGATTTAACAGGCGCTACTCTTTACGCTTCTTTGCAGCCTTGTTTGATGTGCTTTAGCGTAGCTAACTGGGCTGGTATTACAAGAATAGTGTTCGGTTGTAAAAAGACTGAGGAAATGGTCAAAAAAGGATATTACGAAGGAACGACCGATATTTATCAAGTAAATAAAAACAACGCTCGACAAATTGAAATTGTTTACCTCCCTGATTTTGAAAAAGAGGCAATTGGTTTAATTGAGGCTTGGGAAAAAATGAAAAATAAGTAAAAAGGCGGCCTATTCTTAATTCTTCAATAAATTTGGTGCAAAAAATCAATCTATGCTTAAAAACTGGCCAAAAGATAAAATTGTTTTGGTTGGGGTGATTAAAGATAGGCGGGATCTTAATGTCCTTTTGAAGGAAAATTGGTATCGAATTCCGGTGAAACATCTGCCCAAGCGAAAATTTGATTATTTGGCATTTTATCAACCCCTATCCTTTGGTCGGAAGGGAAAACGCATTCAATATTATGCCCCGGTTTTGGATTATCAGATTATTAAAAGAAGCGATTTACTGCCCGAGGAGTCGAATCATCCAAGAGCCAAAAATTATTACTTGAAAATTCGAGTAGGAAAAGCGAAAAAATTATCAAGGCCGATCAGAAATATTATTCCTCGTCGGATCTCTTTCGGTTTTACTACCTTAAATCATTTATTAAAATCAAAAGACATTTTACAACTTTACAATGTTACTCCCAGCGAACCAATGGTAGAAAATGGCTTGAAGGAGGCAGGGATTAGGGCAATTCCTCAATGTTATGTGAAACCCCCACACCAAATTTTTGGTAGTGGGGGTAAAGGGAAACGAAAAAGATTTTTTCTTGATTTTGCTATTTTTTGCCAAAAAGGAAAGATTGCTATTGAATGCGATAATAAAAAAGTCCATTCCCTCCCCAGCCAGAAAAAGAAAGATAAAATCAAAGATGCTTTTTTAAGAAGTTACGGTTGGAATGTTATTCGTTTACCAGAAGATGATATTGTCTCTGACTTGCCAGGTTGCATTAAAAGAATAAAAAAAGCGGTCCAAAAACTCGGCGGACTCGAAAAAAATGAACACTTTTGAGAAATTATATAAAAAACTAAAAAGGAAATATGGCTGTCCAAAAGGGCAATGGTCTCTTTGGTGCAAAAGGCCAAAAACGAAAAAAGAAAAGGAAGAAGTAGTAATGGGAGCGATTTTGGCTCAAAGGACGAACTGGAAAAATGTCGAGTTGGCTTTAGAAAATTTAAGAAAAGAAGGGGTTTTGTTAATTGAAAAAATTTATCAATTGAAAAACAGGAAAAAATTTTTGGAGAAATTAATCCGTCCATCAGGGTTTTACAAACAAAAGGCAAAACGCCTTTTAAAATTTTCTGAGTTTATTATTAAAAAACATAAATCTTTAGAAAATTTTTTCAAGCAGGATTTAGAAATTTGCCGAAAAGAACTTTTGGAAATTTATGGTATCGGGCCAGAGACAGCCGATTCCATTTTGCTTTACGCCGGAGATTTGCCAATTTTTGTCATCGATGAATATACCCGACGCTTAGCCAAAAAGCGTAAGTTAGCCAAAAAATTTTCATACGATCATCTTCAAAAATTATTTCAAGAAAATTTGCCCAAGAGTTTTAAAATTTATCAAGATTTCCATGCCCTGATTGTTATGGAGGGAAAAAGAATAACTAAAAGAGTCGCCAATTAAACGAATTT
>Ga0315280_10003016_pt1 | contig 26377 bp, 27 predicted proteins | sample YL17G06_40_MG_FD_203697 | JGI IMG/M metagenome (GOLD analysis project Ga0315280, IMG submission 203697) | Sediment microbial communities from Yellowstone Lake, YNP, Wyoming, USA - YL17G06_40 | ecosystem: Environmental > Aquatic > Freshwater > Lake > Sediment | place: USA: Wyoming | collected...
CAAAATCGATGAGAGTCCTCATACACAAAATAGTATAGTATTAATAGTATATAAACATTTCGATTGATTAGTTTTTCGAAATCCTCATATGAATGACCATTGCCAGAGCCATGAACACCACCGTAAACAGAACGATAGCAGTGAAGTCCAAGAGGATTGGGTAATAGCTAATCCCTTGAATTGAATATCGCATCAAATCTGTCAGGTATGTCAGAGGGGAGAATAAAGAGATCAGCCGTCCCCAGGAGGGCATCTGCTCCAGAGGTATGAATATCCCACTTATAAAGACTAACGGGAACTTAAACAGGTTGGAGATCATCATTATGTTCGAAGGCACATTGGTCGGTGGTGTAGAGAAAAGTGTGCCTAAATAGGAGAAGCAGAAGGCGGATAATAATATGGCCACTGCCAAAACGAAGGGGCTCAAGATCCGAACCCCTAACAGCAACCCGAGGGCAACTGGGACTAAGGAAATCATGATCCCAAAGATGAAAGGGGCCAGAACATCGCCGAGCAGGATAGCCGGGATGGAAACGGGCGCAGAGATCAGCCTCTCCAGGGTTCTCATGCTGCCTTCCCAGGGGAGGATAACTGGTGAAACTGCTGTTGCTGTGAAGAATAACGTCATGCTAAGTAAACCTGAGATCATGACTTCGATAGGGATAGATCTGCCTACTGAGAAGGCCAGAAATAAGAACATGGGAAACAGAATGCCGAAGACCAGCACCGGGCCTTTCAGATAGTAAATTCGAATATCCTTCTCGGCCACCGCAAGCGACCGTCTAAGCTGGCTGCTTAGCATCTTCAAGTTGCCTCCGTGTATTTGACGAATACGTCCTCAAGCGTAGGCGAGATCGTAGCTAGGCTCACGATCTCAGCCTTTTCCGATCTTGCGTAATCCACCAGATTATAAATAACCTCAGAGGGTTTCCGGGCATAGAGCCTGAACTTGTCCCCCATCCGCTCGACGGAATCAACCCCCTGGAGCCCTGACAGATCGCTCTGAGCCACATCCCTGTTGAAAGACACATCAACAGAGTGCAGGCTCTCGATACGTTTCTTCAGCACTTCGGGCCTGTCTATGGCAACTATCTTTCCGTGATTGATTATGGCTATTCTGCTGCAGAGCTGGTTCGCCTCTTCCATATTGTGAGTCGTAAGGAAAAATGTTACACCTTGTGCATTTAGATCTGTGATTATGCTTCGAATCAAACGGGAACTCTGCACGTCCAACCCAGAGGTCGGTTCATCCAAGATCAGAACCTTTGGTTCGCTTATCAAGGCCATGCATATCTGAAGACGCTGTTTCATCCCTTTGGAAAAGCCTTTCACAGCAACCTCTCTCTTCTCATACAGGCCAAATCTCTTTAACAGATCCTCCGCCCTGCTCTGCCTCTCCTTTTTTGCCAGCCCGTAAAGCTTGCCCATGAGCATCAAGTTCTGCCAGGCTGAAAGATCGATGTAGGCATTGGACGTCTCAGGGAGAACCCCGACCATCTGTTTTGCATTTATGGTCTCCCTCTCGACGTCGTAGCCCATTATGCTGGCTTTACCGGCATCGGTTTTGATCACACCGGTGATCATCCGCACGGTGGTGGTCTTGCCTGCTCCGTTGGGACCCAAGAAACCGAATAATTCGCCCGACTCTACTTTGAAGTCTATATGGTCTACAGCGGTATAATGGCCGAAACGTTTGGTCAGGTCTTCAACTTCAATGGCGGTCATGACGGTCATCATCTAGGCCCCCACACCGGATACAGTTGCTACGGTTCTCTCTGAAGCTCTTTCAATTCTTCTTCGACTCCCTCAAGCTCGCTTTTCAGAGACTCCCTGTACTCTTCGAGCATCTCTACTTTTTCTTTCCTGCTTAGGAATCTCCGTCCTCCACAGCCGCAGCTGCACATACCATGGACCATGCCCCTATGGGGAGCGCCATGGATGGTATGCCCAGCGTGGCGGCCATGCATTTCTTCGTCTCCGCAACACATTCTATTTCACCTCGTTTTTTTCCAACAGATCAATTACAATTTTGGTGGTTTTCAATTTCCATACCTTCTCTGGCGTGCCGCCTTTCACTTCTTTGTAAGATGCCAATTCTATGATTTCAGCACGCTTGAGGGCAGAAAGATGATAGTAAAGCCCTGCAAAGGTCATCCCCGCCTCGCCCAGCTTGAGTTCTTCATAGATTTCTTTTGTGCTCTTCTCTCCTGAGCCTATGGCATCGATGATCTCCCATCTAGTAGGGCAGTGCAATGCCTGGATGTACTTCTGAATGAGCTTCAACCGCTCCGGCAGATCGAGACCTTGGCACATAAGTTCTAACCTATGATAGTTTAGTATTTTACTTGAGTATTGCAGCAATCCTTTATAATACTTTTGGTGGCGGGCAAATTAAGTTAGCGATTGCATCAACAAATGCATAATAATGAAGAGCTGGCGAATGTACTAGGTTAAGTACCAGCTTGTTGCACCAAGTTAATAGAATCTGACCAGAACGTGCGGGAGTCTCATCCCCAGCACATAACCATCTATCATGGTCGACATCTATTGAACCTAAAGCAGAAAACCAGGCCAGCGTTCACCAGTAATCTATAACAGTTCGGAGGTTGCTCCGCTGTCTTGACCTTATACAATCCGTACATGGCAGCAAGATCAGTGGCGAGCCTCTGGAAAAGCCTCTATCAGATCCAAGAAGCTTCGCGACCAAAGCTTTTTAGTTGGCAAAAGCCAAAAGGAACTCTGGTGGGCAGTTCTGGAGGAGGTTTATGCCTTAGCGAACGACACCAGAGACCTTAGGAGCAGTCTGACTCAGCCTTTGGCAGAGGGCATCCACGATGCAGGGCGAAAAGGAGAATTATCCGAAAAATTCCGGGAACAACAGGCCAAGAATGCCAGCATCTAAGCTCTCTCCCCTCATGGAGCAGTACTATAGAGAAAAGCAGCAATATCCGGACGCAATACTACTATTCCGAGTGGGCGACTTTTACGAGACCTTCGCCGAGGACGCCGTCATCGTCTCCCGCGATCTGAACATCACTCTTACCTCCCGCCAGAAGGATGACGCAGGGAACAAGATTCCTCTGGCAGGCGTTCCCTACCACGCCCTGGAGACCTACCTGGCCAGGCTCATCAAGGCCGGACACAAGGTGGCCATCTGCGATCAGGTGGAGGACCCGAAAGCTGCCAAGGGCCTGGTGAAGAGGGAGATCACCCGCGTGGTCACGCCTGGCACCATCATCGAGCCGGCCATGCTGGAGGAGTCCTGCAACAACTTCCTTGCTGCAGTTGTGGAAGAGGACGGCCGGATCGGTCTGGCCCTGGTGGACGTCTCCACAGGAGAGTTCCTGACCACGGAGATCCCAGCCGAGCGACTGCCTTCAGAGCTGGCCAAGTTCCGGCCCGCAGAGTGCATCGCTCCCTTCTCCCTTAGATGGGAGGGCAATCGCCAGCAGATCCTGGAAGAGGACTGCTTCTCCCTGGAAAATGCTGGCCGGGCCCTGGAAGGCCAGTTTGGGCCCGGCTATGCGGAGCGGCTCAGGCTGGCAGACAAGCCTCTTTCCGCTCGCGCCTGCGGAGCGATTCTCTCCTACCTGCACCGATCTCACTTCGACGCCTTGGGGCATCTGACCGAGATCCGGCTTTACTTTGGCTCGGAGTTCATGATGCTGGACGAGATAACATTGCGCAACCTGGAGATCCTTCGCAACATTCGGGACCGGTCCCGCCGGGGAACGCTGGCTGAGTTTTTAGGCGAGACCAAGACGCCCATGGGCGCCCGCACCCTGGCCCGCTGGATTCAGATGCCCCTGCTCTCATTGGAAAAGATAAAGAGACGTCTGGGCGCGGTGGAAGAGCTGTGTAGCGACTCCGTGCTGCGAAGCGGCCTTGGCGAGGAGCTGAAAGGTGCATCGGACCTGGAGCGGCTGGTCTCCAGAGTCTCCTGCGGCGCTGCCAATCCCAGGGATCTGATGGCACTGAAGAGCACTCTGCAAAGGCTTCCTGCCCTGCGCAGCGCCCTGGAAAACATCGCCTCATCCCATTTGCAGGACCTCCGATCTCAACTTGGTCCCCTGGAGGACGTGGCAGCATTAATAGAAAAGTCGGTAGCTGACGATCCGCCTGCCAACCTTCGCGACGGCGGCGTGATCAGAGACGGCTTTGACCCTGAGCTCGACGGGATTCGCGCTCTGCTGCGGGACGGCAAGGGCTGGATCTCGCGCCTGGAGGGACAAGAGCGAAGGAGGACGGGCATAAAATCCCTGAAAGTCGGCTACACCAACGTCTTTGGCTATTACCTGGAGGTCTCCAGGGCTAACCTGCACCTGGTTCCTGAGGATTACATTCGCAAGCAGACTATGGCGAACGCAGAGCGCTTCATCACCCCGGAGCTGAAGGAGATGGAGTCCAAGGTGATCTCTGCCCAGGAGCGGTCCACATCCCTGGAGCAGGAGATCTTCAACCGGGTGCGCGAAAAGATCGCCGCTCATGCCCATGCCATCCAGGATAGGGCCTCAGCCATTGGAGAGCTTGACGTTCTTCTCGCTTTTGCCGAAGTGGCCGCGGAGAACTCCTTTGTCAAACCGGAGTGGAACGAGGAGGGCAAGATCTCCTTGCGCGCTTCCAGGCACCCTGTCCTGGACAAGGCCATGCGGGGAGGCTTCGTGCCCAACGACGTCCTCCTGGACAACGATCATAACCGTCTCCTCATCCTCACCGGACCCAATATGGCCGGCAAATCCACCTTCATGCGTCAAATAGCGCTTTGCACCATCCTGGCCCAGGCCGGATCCTTTGTTCCTGCTGGCTTTGCCTCGCTCACTCTCGTGGACCGCATCTTCACCCGCGTCGGCGCTTACGATGATTTATCCGCAGGCCAGAGCACCTTCATGGTGGAGATGACGGAGCTCGCGAATATACTGGACAACGCCACCAAGGACAGCCTGGTGCTGCTGGATGAGGTGGGACGGGGCACGAGCACCTTTGACGGCTTGTCCCTTGCCTGGGCCATCTCTGAGTATCTGCACAATGCCGTAAAGTGCAAGGCCGTCTTCGCCACCCACTACCACCAGCTGACGCAGCTGGAAGGCGTGCTGCCAGGAGTCAAGAACTACAGCATTGCTGTAAAAGAGGAGAAGGGCACCATCACCTTTCTTAGAACGGTGGTGCCAGGGGCGACGGACAAGAGCTACGGAGTGCATGTCGCCCGCCTGGCAGGAGTGCCCGAGGCGGTGACCAAGAGGGCGGAGGAGATCTTGAAGCAGATCGAGAGCGAGGCGGTGATCGAGCCCCTTACCAAGACCAAAAGAGGAAGAAGATCTGCGAAATACACCCAGCTCATATTCTTTGACTCGCCAGGTGTGGGCGCGCTGCAGCCCCAGACCAAAGATCCTGTCCGGGAGGAGATACTGGATCTGGATATCGATTCCCTGACCCCCCGCGATGCTCTGAACAAGTTAGCCGAGTATCAAAAGATGCTGAGAGAGAGAGATGGCCAAGATTAGGCTTTTAGACGAGGAGACCATAAATAAGATCGCAGCGGGCGAGGTCATTGAGCGGCCCGCCTCAGCGGTCAAGGAGCTGGTGGAGAACGCCATCGACGCCGGTGCCGCGAGGGTGCTGGTGGAGGTGGCCGAGGGCGGAAAGAGCCTCATCAAGGTGACGGACGACGGCTGCGGCATAGATCCCGAGGATCTGCCCCTGGCCTTTCAGAAGCATGCCACCTCCAAGATCTGCGAAGCCAGGGATCTGGAGAAGATCTGCACCCTGGGCTTCCGGGGTGAGGCCCTGGCCAGCATCGCCAGCGTCTCCCGCAGTGTAGAGGTCTATACCAAGACCAGGTCAGCGCTCTTTGGCACCCGCCTTTGCATGGAGAGCGGCAAGATAGCAGAGATCAAGGAGGCGGGCTGCCCGGCGGGCACCAGCATAGCCGTTCGAGATCTCTTTTACAACGTCCCGGCCAGACGAAAGCACCTCAAGGGCGCGGAAGCGGAGCTGGTGCACATCACGAACGCCATCACCGAGATGGCCATCATCAACTACGGCATCTCCTTCGAGCTCTTCTCTGGCCGGCGCACCATATTCAAATCCATAAAATCCGCCACCTGGGAGGATGTTCTGCTGCGCATCTTCGGCCTGAAAATCCTTAAGGCCATGGCTTCCTTTCAGGCGGAAGGCCGGGGCTGGCGCCTTTCTGGCGCTGCCGGAGACCCTTTCAGCACCAGGAGCACCCCGGACAGGATCTTCATCTTCGTCAACGGCCGGGCCGTGGCCTCCAAGGCTCTGGCGGGAGCTCTGCGGGAGGCCTACCGAAATATCATTCCCGCGGGTCGAAGCCCCATAGCCGTCATCTCCCTAGAGATCAGCCCGGAGCTGGTGGATGTGAATGTTCATCCGGCCAAGAGAGAGATACGGCTGCTGCGAGAGGAGGAGATCTGCAGAGCGCTCTCGCAAGCCGTGGCTTTGGCCCTCCAGGCCCAGGCACAGCCCGCCCAGGCACCTCCAGGCGAGCTGTCCCCCACAAAGCTGCCCCCCTCCAGGGCTGCGATCGCCCAGAGCTGCGAGCAGAGGACGCTGCCTTTGGAGCTGGGCGAGAGAGTGGAAGCGGTCGCAATGGCCGGAGAGCAGCCGAGGCTGAAGATCTTGGGTCAGGTCCTTGATCTCTACATCGTTGCCGAAGGAGACCAGGGGCTGATGCTCATCGACCAGCATGCTGCTGCAGAGCGCATCAGATTTGAGCGGCTGCAAGAGATATACCTCCACAAGAGAATCAAACAGGAGCTGGCGGAGCCCATAGCCATTGAGCTGTCTCCTCATGAGCAGATTCTGATTCGGTCCTGGCAGGAGACGCTCCAAGACATAGGCTTTGAGATCATTCCCTTTGGAGGAAATACCTACAGCGTCAGGGCCGTGCCAGCTCTAGGCAGAAGGCTGGAAGACGCCGAAGCAGTGCACGACATCCTGAGGGACCTCTTCGCCTCCGGTCGGGTGGGCCCGGACTCCACCAGCAGAGAAGAGATCCTCAAGCTCCTGGCCTGCAAGGGCTCCATTAAATCGGGAAAAGAGCTCACCGCTGTAGAGATGCACAGGCTCCTTGAGGATCTCTACACCTGCCAGAATCCCCTCACCTGCCCGCATGGGCGGCCGGTGATAGTAGTAATAAACCAGAGCCAACTGGAGCGGCTCTTCGCCAGGAGATGAACTTTTCTACAGGCAGGATAATTGCCTGCCATGGATCTGGAAGGGTTTGCCAAAAGAGGGCTGCATAGAAGCGACCCCGAGGTTAGAGCAAAGCTCGTCTCGCTCATCAGAGAGGTGAAGGATATACCTGAGGAGCAGGCCAATGCACTCGCTCAGGCGGTCATCCAGGAGGCGGAGGCCACCCTGAATCCCAGGGGCGAGGTCTTCCGGCTGGAGTCAGTGGGAGTGACCATGGGCGACTTCGGGGTGGGCTCGCGCGGCTCAGGCGATTTTTATACCCACACCAAAATAGCGGAAGTCATAGGTCGCACGGATGCGGTCGTCGACTCGGCCCAGTTAGACGACTCCGGGGTGGTGAAGGCGGGCGGCCAGTTCCTGGTGGTGACCGTGGACGGCATGCACTCCCGGCTGAGCGACTATCCCTTTCTGGCAGGCTTTCATGTCACCCGCGCCGCGCTGCGCGACATCTACGTCATGGGCGCGAAACCCGTGGCCCTTCTCTCGGACATTCACCTGGCAGACGACGGCGACGTGGCCAAGCTCTTCGACCACATCGCTGGAATCGCCACAGTCTCGGAGCTGATTCATGTTCCGCTCATCACCGGCAGCACCCTGCGCATCGGGGGAGACATGGTCATCGGTGACCGGCTCACGGGCTGCGTGGGTGCCGTGGGCGTCTCCGAGAAGCTGACGCCCCGCAAGAATGCGAAACCCGGAGACGTGATTCTGATGACGGAAGGCGCCGGAGGCGGAACGGTCTGCGCGGCGGCGCTGTACTACGGAAGGCACGAGGTCGTGGAAGAGACCTTGAACATCAAGTTCCTGGAAGCGTGCCAGGCCCTGCTTCAGAAGGACCCGATCATCCACGCTATGACCGACGTTACCAACGGCGGCATTCGCGGCGACGCCCAGGAGATCTCCTACACGGCAGGGGTGAAGCTGGTCTTCGAGGAAGAGCGCATGCGAAGCCTGGTCAATTCCAGGGTTCTGGAGATGCTGGACGCCCTGCAGATAGACTACCTGGGCATCTCTATCGATGCGCTGCTCATCATCGCTCCACCAGATGCGGCGCAAACCGTCGCCCGGACCATTCAAGAAGCGGGCGTGGCCGTGGACGAGATCGGCCGCGTCGAAGAAGGGGCAGGAGCAGAGCTGCATGTCGGCGGCAGGACGACGGACTTCTCGCCAAGGTTCAGGGAGGCGGCCTACACGCCCATAAAAAAGGCTGTAGGCCAGGACGCGCGCCGTGATGTGGCAGAGATGACTAGGCTGGTTGACATCGCAGCCAAGAAAGCTGTGGAGAAGAAAGGGCGGTTTGTGCAGAAGATATGCAGAATGTAAGCAAAATTTTTACAAAGTTATTTATTTTCGAGTGCCTAGTGCATTGTAGTAATAATAGTAGAAATTTATTTTACATAAATAAACTATTTATAGCATAACGTACATCATTTATTGCAAGGGAGCAAAAAAGGGAGAAGATAACAATGAAGGAATCTTTCGTGTTGAGGTTTGACGAGAAAGACATTGAGGTTGTGGAGACGCTGAAGAGCCTTGGTGTGCCGAGAAAAGTCTCCAACATGATCGCCTATCTGGCCAGCGGCACAGAGGCCACCTCTCGTGAGATCGAGAGAGGGTCGGACCTGCGGCAGCCGGAGGTCAGTATAGCCTTGCGCACTCTTCGCAAGAACGACTGGGTAGAAGAGAAGATCAGCAGGAGCGACGGCACAGGACGGCCTATGAAGGTTTACCGTCTCAAGACGCCCATTGATGAGATTCTTCACTACTACGAGCAGGAGAAGCTTAATGAGGCAAATGTGGCCATGGCGTCCATACAGAGGCTGAAGAACCTTCTTGGGGAGGCCGGATCGAGCTGAGCGCTCAATTTACTCTATTTATTTACTTTTATTTTTAAGCTTAATTCCTTTTTGTGCACCTGACCTTCTTACACATCAGCGCCGGTCATACTAATAATAATATGGCTATTTATTCGCATTGACTTTCAGAAAAATGTTTGCACGATTAGGATATATAGAAGAAGGGTCCAATATAAATGGTAATTGATCTGAAAAATGTTAAAGAACAATGGACGTGAGGCTCGATCCATTTCCGACGGCCGTAAAATCGAATATTAACAAACTTATCACTAGGTAGTGATTCATTGACAGTCATCGAAGAAATGATCCATAGAGCGTATCTCAACAAGCTCGTAGGGGACGAAGGTGTGCGGATAGTGGAATCTATACCGGGCGAAGAGATCACCGATGAGCGGCTGGCGGAGCTGACAGGGATCAGCTTGAACACCGTGAGGCGCACGCTTTATCTCCTTTACGAGCACAGGCTGGCCATATACAGACGCAAGCGCGATCCTGATTCTGGCTGGCTCACATATCTTTGGCAGCTCTGCCCCGAGAACTTCGACAAGGCTCTGGAGTCGGAGGCCAAGAGGCTGCTGCGGAAGCTGAATGAGAGGCTGGCCTATGAGAAAGAGAACATCTTCTATGCTTGCACGGAAGGCTGTGCCAGATTCGTCTTCGATGAGGCGAGCGAGGCCAAATTCGTCTGCCCCTTCTGTCAGGGCAGCCTGGAGTACATGGAGAACGCCAAGGTCGTGGAGACCATAGAGAAGCAGATGAAAGATCTCAAGAGCTGCTTATAGGTTATCCAGGTTGTTGTTCAGGACGGCAGTCCACCACCAGCGAGCCATGTCCACAAGGTCGCGGCTGAACATCCCGGAAAGTCTGTACTCTCCCCCTTTGTTCGAGATCAAGCCCGCACCGAGCAGCTTGTTTCTCATGGCGTAAAAGGCGGAACGACTTACATCCAGCTCCGCCAGCAGATGCTTCCATTCTCGGGTTTTCAGCGGATCGCCGCTCCTCTGCCGTTCCTCCACCATGGCCAGGAACTTTTGGCCACGCAGAGCAGTTGCTTCCTCCTGGAAGAGCCGGAGCATAAGCTCATGGTAAGGATCGCGCGAGCGGCTGATAGCATACTCCGATTTGGAACGGACCTTTAGGGTGGTGGCAGTCCGAGGAGCCTTTTTCACATTGGTCATAGGGTCGCCAGTACCGCCCTGGCTATATCTGCATACTCATCCCTTAAGACATAGGTTGTAGGTGCACGATATGACTTCTTGTTCACGTGCAATATTCCCAGGCGGGAACAGATATAGCCGATCATGGCGGCTACCACCTTCCTGGAAACATTAAATCTCTGACTAACGCTTTCGTGAAGAGAGGCCACGGTGAATTCTCGAGCCTCCACTATAGACTCCAGAACGAACCGCCTCAGACCGTCCGTGTCCAGATTAAGGAATCGTACCATCCGACTCAGTATCTCGGACCGCTGTGATTTCATCACACCCCTCCTGGACTACCCCCTAGATATTTACCAATAGTATTGTAATATGTATAATATATACCTTACTATATGAGTCATTATCGACCTATTGCCGCCCAGACCCAAAGATACCGCTAGGAGTTTAAACTTACAGTCCAACCAATCCCAATGATAAAGAGCTTGCGGTCAGTGAATACCATGCCAGAGGACGGGAAAGAAAGAGCGGAAAGCCTCTATGCCCGGGGCGATTATGAAGATGCGGTGAAGTGGTACAAGAAAGGCATTGCCTTGCGCAAGCTGGATCGGCATAGGGAGTCGGTCGAGGCGTTGGACAAGGCCCTCGATCTTGACCCCAAGAACGCGAATGCTTGGAGGAACCGTGCCGTGGCTTTGAACCAGCTGGATAGGAGCGCGGAGGCCGTACAGTCCTGCGAAAAGGCCATAGCCGTTGATCCATCCAGTGCCAGGACATGGATAGTGAGGGGCTTTGCTATGCACCGCTTGGGTCAATATGAGACGGCTGTGGAAAGCTATGCCCGGGCCATCGAGCTAAATCCCCTGGGAGCGGATGGGAGAAGAGCCTGGAACAACCGGGGGGCTGCTTTGGACAACCTGCATCGGCATGAGGAGGCGGTCGAGAGCTACGAGGAGGCGATCTTGATCGATCCTTTCGACATCTACGCCTGGAACAACAAGGGGGTGGCCCTTGGTGCTCTGGGTCGGCATGAGGAGGGCGTGCGCTGCTTTCAGAAGGCGATAGAGATCGAGCCTGGCTATGCCACAGCCTGGAAGAACCTGGGTCTGGCCTTGAAGGCGCAGGAACGCGAAGCCGAGGCAAAAGAGGCTCTGGACAGGGCCAGAGAGCTGGGATTGGATTGAAGGCAAGGATTTTCTCGCTAAAACATTACAGAACCAAGGCAGAATAAAAGGGCGATCATCTTTGGCAGCCCTTGAGCGCCCGGACGATCTCCTCGACCAGAGAATCTCGATTCTCTCTGGTCACCACTATCACCTCAAATGTCCCCCGGATCTTCTTGGCCAGAGGATGGTTAGACCACTCATGCAGCACTACAAGCATGGGCTTTGGGGAAGCCATGGCCTTCTCCACCGCGGAAACGAACCTGCGACTGGAGAGCTCCATGGGCCCCACCTCGTCCACCACAATGAGGTCGCAGTTGATGGCATATTCCACAGCCCCGGCGCCGATCTTATCCAGGTCTTCCGGATGGATGCGATACTTTCCCAGCTTCGGCCCGCTCCCGGTCTCATCGGCCAGCGTGCCCGTAGCACCGGAGCCAAGGTTGAGAAGCTCGAAGCCGACGCGCCGATCCTTGACTCTCTTATCTTTAGCCAGAACTCCCCCCACACGAAGTCCTGAGGCCTTTGCAGCCTTCTGCACGAGGGTTGATTTTCCTATGCCAGGAGAACCAGTGACTGCGATTCTAAGGACCACACTGCTCCCTCATCCTATCTACATAAAAGCTCAGGCTTTCCACATCTTTTATCTCCTTCTTGACCAGCTTCTTGAGCCGGCTCCTGATCTCCAGATCGGGCCGCGAGCCCGCGGAGCGAAGATGCACTTCGATGGTTTTGGCCATCTCATCCCCTTTCTCATCCCAGTCGGTGAGCAGAACTATCTGCGCAAAGCTCCTGGCGGCATCCTCCGCCAGGTGCAGCGCCGGCCGACGCGAGGCCATGATCACCGGCCCCTTCAAGCCCAAAGCACGCAGCGCCTGCTCATCCCGTCTGCCCTCAACGATGATGGCTGCCCCCTGCAGGGAGACTTCCTTCAGAGAAGATATCAGCTCCTCCAGGGCCTCCAGATCGTACGTCCCCTTCGGGCGAAAATCATGCTGCATCTGGATCAGATCCTTGTCCCGAGGATGGAGACGGCCTGCTCAGCAGCGATGCCTTTGACCAGCAAAACCTTTCTGGCGCTCTTCTGGCCGCTCAGTACCTCCACCTCCGACTTCAAAACGCCCAAGGCCCTGGCCAACTCCTCTATGAGCTGGCGGTTGGCCCGTCCCTCCCAGGGCTCCTCGATCAGCCGGGCCTGCAGGGCTCGTCTCCAGGGATTGAATCCGGAGGGCACGACCAGACGGGAGGAGCCAGCCACAACCTCAAAGCGGATAACACATCCACGGGGATGGGGATCGACTGCCTCATGGAGATCCATGATAAAAAAGATGCATCCTGGGAGCTTAAAACTTATCTTCAAGACTCGGGGTGCTGTCCGGCAAAAAGTTGAAATAGCGCCAACGACGAAGGAAACGAGGTTCGATGGAGATCAAGCAAGTCGTCGTCCTGGCTGGTCAGGCCAAAGAGGCAAGTTCGATTCTTCCCGGCTTGGAGCAGCTTGGCCTGCAAATCAGCGACCATTTTTCTTCCGACGGCAATGGATCAGAAAGCCTGCTCGTATGCCGTTCGGGCTTAGAGGACACGCCCTCCGGCTCAGCGCTCATACGCCAGGCTCTCTGCAAAGGTTGCTCTGTCCTCCTGGACGCCGGGAACGATTCATCTGTCTTTGAGGAGATCAAGCAGACGGGAGGATTATGCCAGGAGACGAGAGCGAATCTGGCGGCTCATGCTCTCTACAAATGCCTGGAGAGTGATGCCCGGCTGCTGGCTGCCCTGCAGACCAAGACGAGCGGCATGCCCCGCTATGTGGTAGCGGCCTTCGAGAAGGTGCAGAATCTGCGCTATGGAGAGAACTGGCACCAGACGGCAGCGCTCTACCGGAAGAAGAACGGACTGGGCCTGCACAGGGCCAAGAAGCTCAACGGCCGGGAGATATCCTACAACAACATAGTGGATGCAGAGACGGTGCTGGAGATGCTCATCGATCTATCCCGGTACGATGGCGTCAAAGTCGAGAAGCCGCTATCGGTCATTGTGAAGCACGCCAATCCCTGCGGCGTGGCCTATGATGGCACGCTTGCTGAGGCTTATCGGTCATCCTTTGCCACCGATCCCAAGTCCGCCTTCGGAGGCGTCATCGGCTTCAACCGGCCGGTGGACGTTGACACGGCTCGCGTCATTGGCGACAGCTTTGTGGAGGTGCTGCTCGCGCCAGGTTTTGATCCCGAGGCCCTGCGGCTTCTCACTGGGAAGAAGCCCAATCGCAGAATCCTGGACATGGGGGATCTTCTGGAGAGAGCTGAGGAGCTCTATCGCGGTTACTACCTGAGAAGCATCTTCGGCGGTATGATGCTCCAGGACTATGACACTGCAGACCTGAAGGAGTGGAAGGTGGTATCCTCTCGGCCTCCCACGGAATCTGAAACTAGAGCCCTCCGATTTGCCTGGAAGATTGCCAAGTATGTTAAATCCAATGCCCTGGTCTACACCACAGAGAACAAGACCATAGGCATTGGATCGGGCCAGGTGAGCCGCGTGGACTCCGCCCGGTTTGGAGCGGAGAAGGCCGAGGAGCACGGGCTATGCACCGCGGGCACCGTGGCCGCCACGGACTCATTCTTCCCCTTCCGGGACGGCCTGGATGAGACATTTAAGGCGGGAGCCACCGCTGTAATTCATCCCGGAGGGTCCATCCGGGATGAAGAGGTCATCGATGCAGCCAATGAGCACGGCATGGCCATGGTCTTCACCGGCATGCGCCACTTCAGGCACTAGACTCTGCCGGATAATCTTGATTGCGTTTCTAGCTTCTGCTTTGTTCTCTTCCGTTCAAGGAAGCACCATCCAGGCGGGTTTGGACATCCAGGCGGCCATCAGCGTCGCGAAGGCGGGAGATACGATACTGGTGGGGCCTGGAGATCAAAATTCCTTCGAGGTGGATAAGCCCCTGGCAATCGTGGGGCAGGGCGAAGCAGTGCTGCACGCGGCCATTCAGAAGCCTGCCATAAAAATAATTTGCAACGGCATCACCATCTCCGGCTTCAAGATCCTGGGAGTGGGAAAGGACACCACGGCCAAGTTCAATTACTACATGGAGAACCCTGCTGCTGCAGCGGGACAGCGCCTGGACCAGCCCAATGCAGCCATAGTCATCAGCGCCAATGACGTCTCCTTGAAAGACATGATAATCTTCGGTTCCCAGGTGGGAGTGCAGGCAGAGAACGCCGACAATCTCACCGTCCAGAACACCACCCTGGAAAGCTGCGATGCCGGAGTGTCTCTCTCGCACTGCCGCTTTTGCAAATTTGAGGGCTGCAGATTCTCCAACTGCAGAAAATACGGCCTGAATGCGGAGCAGTGCGACGACTTAACCATCAAAAACAGCAGCATTGTCAACTCCGCCAATGCCGGCCTCCTCCTCAAGGAGTCGGATCAATGCCAAGTTCAGGATAATGTCTTCTCGGGGAACTACTTCGGCCTCTCTCTCTGGAACTCCTCCTTCAACCAGGTAAGAAGGAACCGGGCCGACCATAACTACTACGGAATTCTGATAACGGACAGCTCGAACAGCAATACCATTGCGGATAATGTGGTCGAGGAGAACAGCAGAAGCGAGATCGTGAAAGGCTTCGGCATCGGCATCAGCCTGCAGGAGAACAGCAGCTGCAACCTGGTGATCAGAAACACGGCCAAGAAGAACTTCAACGGCCTGGATGTATCCAAGGGCTGCAAGCTCAACGCAGTCTTCGGCAACAATGCCTCGGACAACAGCCACGGCATAAGGCTCAATGAGAACAGGAACAATCTCATCTTCGGCAACAATTTCTTTAACAACAATATCAATGCCTACGAGAACGCCAGCCTCAACATCTGGAACACCACCATCGGAAACTACTACAGCGACTACCATGGCAAGGACGAGAACGGCGACGGCATCGGCGACCAGCCCTATGCCCTGCCGGGCCAGGACTCGAAGTCCAACGACTTCCGACCTCTGAGCGAGCCTTACCGCAACGCCAGCCTGGATCTGGCGACGCTGAAAGATGAAGTGAAAAGATACGCCAGGTATGGACCCGCAGATGACGAGATACCGCCCTTTAGGATGAAAGGCGGCACAATAGTGATATCCTCCCGAGTGCCTACCTCTCCGCCCAAGTGGTCTGATTCCAAGCCACTGGACATAAACGGAGGATTAGGTTAAGTCCCTATCTTCAAGGGCTCCACTATGGATCTCAGGGTGGCTATGGCCGAAAGCGCCGCAAGATAGCTGGTCTTGGGATTCTTGGGAGAGGGCACATTCTCCACCCTGGTGAAGATTTGCCCGAAGTCGCCCTCCGCCACGATCTCATGGCGGTTAACGTTGATGTGAGGATCCGCGATTATCTTCACCCGCACCTCGCCCTCGCGAGCCGCGAGGCACAAAGTGGCGGCAACGTTCACATTGGCGGGGAAGGCCTTGACCGCCTCGGCCGCGCTTCCCTCGAAGATCACCGCAGGCTCTTTGAGCGCCTCCAGATCGATCTTATTCTCAAGAATGTAAGGCGCGCCCTCCAGCCCCTTGGGGTTCTTGGTGGTGGTGAGAGTGACCTTGCGAATGGTGCCAATGCTGGCGGACTTGAGGCCGTCAAGCCCCGATATCGCGCCTGAGGGGATGTAGACCCTGGAGCCGCGCTCCTCGGCCAGCTTCTTCACTTCATGGTAGAATTCCAGCTCTGCCAGGGCTCCGACGCTCATGATCATCAGGTTCTTACCCTTCTCCAGGGTGGCCCTGGCGATGGCCGGCACTGCCTTCTGGGAGGCAGCCTCCACCACCAGGTCGGAGAGGCTCACCAGCTCCTCCAGCCTGGCCCTGACCGGCTTATGCTGCAGGCTATCGATGAGGGCGATCGCCGTCGCGGGATTATGATCGCATACCGCAACCAGATCCGCTTCTATCTTGCCGCTATCTACCGCTCTTGCGATCTCCGTCCCGATGGCACCGCACCCGACAAGCCCTATCCTGAGAGGCATCGGAGGCTATAAATCAATTGGACATCAAAATCCTTGCGGTATGCTGGGGTCAGAGCTGGAGAGATTTGTAGAAGAGGACCTGGGGGTGTGGGATGCCTCCAGCAATCTCGTTCCCGATGCGGAGGCGAAAGCGGTCATCATAGCCAAAGAGAACTGCATAATCTCCGGATTGACTGAAGCTTTGGAGATCTTCGCGTACTTCGGGCTAGAAGCAGAGCCTCTCTTCGAGGAAGGCGAGGGCGTCCCGGCCGGAGGGGAGGTGATCTCTGTGCGCGGCAATGCCCGAAAGATCCTGCAATCCGAGAGGCTGGTGCTGAACTTCATAGCGCGGATGAGCGGCATATCCACCCTCACGCGCGAGTGCGTGCTGCGCGCCCAGGCAATGGGCAACGTTCGGATCGCCTGCACCCGCAAGACCACCCCCGGCTTCAGATTGTATGAGAAGAAGGCGGTCTTCCTGGGAGGGGGGGACACTCACAGGTTCAATCTCTCTGATGCCGTGCTCATCAAGGATAATCACATACATCTTCAGGGATTGGGGGAAAGCCTGCGCCGGGCCAGGCGCCAGGCCAGCTTCACCAAGAAGATTGAGGTGGAGGTGGAGAACCTGGAGGATATGCTCCTGGCAGCGGAAATGGGCGCTGACATCATCATGTTCGATAACATGGCTCCGGCAGAGATAGCAAAGGGCATAGAGCTTCTCCAGAAGAGGGGGCTACGCAACCGCGTACTCTTGGAGGCATCGGGAGGAATAAGACCCAAGGATATCGAAGACTATGCCTCCACGGGAGTGGATGTTATCTCCTTGGGCGATCTCACCAGAAATGCGAGATGGATTGACCTAAGCCTGGAGATAGAATAAGGTATGCCTACGAAGTATATAGACGGTGGTCTGGTATGAGGCGCATGATCTATCTAGCGGTCTTCATTCTGCTGATCCAGGCAGTTCATGCCAGCAATTCTTCTGAAGATACTGTTACGTTCAAGGATTTCACCCTTAACATCGGCGACCGCATCGACGTCGGCGACTACCAGGCCGAGCTTATAGAGATACAGTCGGTGAAGGATGGTCTGGCAGTGATGCGGGTCTCCAAAGTGGGAGGCGCCCTGGATGAGCAAAGGGCCTTCCTGCAGGACAGCGCTAATAATTTTGATGGAGGCGCGGAAGAAGGCGGCATCACCATCACAGTAACCGACATATTCGATGATCAGTCCGTCAAAGTCAGGGTAGAATATAATGAGGATTTGGGCACGGCCAGGAAGCATACGTCGGAGAGGCCTCGCGTCATTGCGGACCTTCCCAATCTGGCGGTAGAGAAGAGCTATGACAAAAATCAGATGAGTGTGGGGGACGATGTCAAGGTCACGGTGACGGTCAAGAATATAGGCACAGGGCAGGCCCTGGATATAAAAACGGAGGATCTGCCGCCGCTGCCTGAGTTCTCTTATATCGCCGGCTATCCGCCCAAGATCAAGGACACGCTGGACCCAGGGGAGTCAGATTCTGCTGTGTATGTGATGAGTGCTGTCAAAGAAGGCTCCATCCGGGTTCCGGCCATACAGGTCAGCTACACGGATTCGAAGAAGAATGCCAAATCCAATAGCTCTGAGCCCTTCAACATCTTGATAAATCCCATGAGCAAGCCCGATCTGGTGATAAAGCTGGATCCCTCTGGACCAATAGCAGCTGGCGGCAAGGGCATGCTGAACGTCAGCCTGTCCAATACTGGAAAGGCTTCCGCTACCAGGGTAAAGATCGAAGGGGAGATCAAGCCGCCGGATGGCCTGGAGGCCATAGGACTGGAGAAGAGCCTCTTCGAGATCCCTCCCGAACAGGAGGTGAACTACTCCGCAGAGCTGCTGGGCAAGAAGGCTGGAAACTATACCGTCAGCCTCAAGGCAAGCTTTCAGGGAGGAGATGCAGCCATGATCCAGGAAGGCAAGGTCGAGGTGGTTGTCCAGGAACGAGAGTATAAATATCTATATCTCCTACCTATCCTCCCAATCATAGTTATCATCGCATGGATGTATAGAAGATACAGAGAGTATAAATATTGAAGGAGTGACTATATCAATTTAAGCCCGAACGGGATTTGATATCATGCTCAACGTACTCATGCTCGGCGTAGGCCAGTGCGGTAACCGAATACTGGATGCCATAAATAAGGAGGCCTTGGGAGGCGGTGGGGCCTCCAGCCTGACCAAGTATTGTTTGCGGCCCAAGTTTCCCAGCCGAGTGGAGACTCTGGCCGTCAACACGGCCATAAATGACCTGAAAGAGCTGAGGTTTACCACAGCCAAGGACAGATTGCATGTCCCGAACCTGCACGGCGTTGGAGCCAATAGAAACGTGGGCAAGCAAGCGTTTATGGACAATCGCGACATGATCATGGGCGAGATCGAGAGAAGGGGCGACTTCGATTTGGCCTTTGTGATCACCTCGACCTCCGGTGGAACCGGCTCATCGTTCTCACCCCTGCTGATAAACGAACTGAAACGGCAGTATCGAAACATCACCGTCATCACCATTGCTGTCCTGCCTTTCCGGGAAGAGGGGTCCATTTACCTCCAGAATGCTGCTTTCAGCATGAGGGAGCTGATGGACGTGGAAGCTGAGGGCATAATTTTAGCAGACAATCAGTATCTCAAGAGGTTCAGTGGAGACATCGCCTCCGCCTATGACAAGATCAACAGCATGATCGCCCAGCGCTTGCTTTTCCTGATCGAATCTTTGGATAGCGAGATGCTCTCGGTAACTGACCTTGGCGACTTCAAGACGGTCATGAACGGCGGCCTGCGCATAGGCACCATGGGATTCTACCAGGCGGATCGCAAGAATCCGTCCGTGAGGGATGCCATCGAGAACAGCCTCAAGCCTGTCAACCTGCTCTATCCTGCCAATGTGACCGACGACTCCGCCAGAGCGATGATCATAATACAGGGGTCCAGGGAGTATCTGGATGTGGATGAGATCACCAAAGAGGTGGAGAGGCTCTCTGCCAGTGCAGGTCACGTCTTCAAGGGCATTGTAGTCAAGAAGGGGCATCCCAAGGTGCTCTCGGTCTTCACCATGGCCAGCGCACCAGAGCTTGAAGCCATCTATGCCCAGGCGGCTCGAGCCATGCAAGACGAGAAGGAGAAGAGGCTGAGAGCCAGAAAGCAGATGGATGACGCCTTCGCCCATATCGAGGACCTAGAGGAGATCTACTGAAGGATTTTAAAGGCTGAGCTTGCGATACATCATGGCGTGAAGGGGGCTCAATCCCAGCATCCTGGCCACGGCCGCCTGCTCGGAGGGGCCGAGCACCCGCGCCTGGACGGGGGGCAGGGGCTTGCCCTCTCGGGCATAAACGGCTCCGCCTCTCATCTTGGCGCAGGCAAAGCTGCCTGCATCTTTGGCCACGAAGATCTCTCCGCCGCGCATCTCTGCCCCTGTGAAGTCCCCCGTGCTGCCTTTTACGACTATTCTGCCGCCCTGCAGGAGCACGCCGGTGTTGCGATCCGCATCCCCTGAGATGTCGATCAGCCCTGAGCGCATGAGAATGCCGGTGCTCATCCCTGCGTCTTCTCGCAGGCGGATGATCCTATCAGAGGGATTTCTTGCGCCCAGAGTGTCCCTCAGAATGCCGTCGCAGATTGCCAATCCGTTTCCATCCTGGTAATTGGGCTCTTGAACAGGAAGGGACCTTTCCAGAGCCTCGGTCAAGGAGACGAATTTTCTATACCCTGAGAGGTCGCTCTCCACCGCGACCACATTTCCCAAGGGAGGCTCAACCTGGCCCGAGATATAAATCGCTCCCCGCAGCATGCTTATGCCCATGCGGCGGCCAATGTGTCCGTCTACAATGATCTTTCCCGTCGTCTCCAGGGGTCCGCCCTTTCCCCCCAGCCGGATCAGATCCACGCCCAGGCTGGATCCAAGACGGCTGCCGACATCGCCCTTTATCCTTATAACCTTGCCCTGGCGCAGGGCCTCCACCAGCCGCCTAAAACTGACGCCGCTTACGGTTTGATCGGGATCCAGCCTCGAACCCTTGTGCTGCCAGTAAAAGTCAAAGGTGAAGTCGCAAAGGCAGCTCTCTCCCGAGGCATCGATCTTCAGCACAGCGCATCACTTGGTGGATTGGGTAGGGCTCTCTCCGGCAATGCGCTTGGAGATGTTTACCCCGACCAGAGTGATGAGGATGGCCACTATGGCGGATATGGCCAGGTACTGGATGGACTCCACCATGCCTATGCCGAACTTGAGGTCTGCATCGCTGGCCAGGATGAAGCCGCTGGCTGACCAGATGACCAGGCCCGTGGCCAGCAAGAAGAAGAGGTAGGAAAAGGTGCGAGCGTCCCTTATCCCCTCTAAATACAGGTCCATGATCTTGCCGAAATTTACGCATAAAGCAGCGACCACATACCACCAGATGCTCTCGTGAAGGTAGATCATCACCAGCATGAAGTATCCGGGAAACATGGGCTCATGGAAGTATTGCCAGAAGTAAGCAACCCCCCGGACCGTGGCTATGATCACCAGCATAGCTGCCAGAATATAAGTTATGAAGGCGATCTTTCCAGCATAGAGGGAATTGCGCAGCGTCTGCTTGGCCATCTCCATGGAGTCGTCCAGGCCCAGGCCCCGAAAGAGCAGGTAAAGGCCTACAGCCCCTGTGATGGCCACTACGGCACCGCTGGGATATCCCAGGAGGCTGAAGATGGCAAACATGAGCAGGGCCAAAGCCGGCGGAATGAAGACGGTATGGCTGATCTTGGGATCGGTGAAAACCTGCTTGAGCAGGTAGTAGGTGCTCTCCAGGTTGGGGCTCTGCTTGACCAGCACCCGCCGGACGCCGTTCACCTTGATGCGGGACTGGATTATGGGCAGGATGGCCTCATCCTCGGCTCCATCCGAGACAACGATCACTCCCTCGGGATGGAAGCGTCCTATCAGCTCCTCCAGCTGAGCGGCGAGCTTGCTGTCCGATGTCAATCCGACCTTCAAGTCTCCGGCCAGAGAGGCAATCTCTGCCACCTTTCCGGAGGCGACGATCTCGTCCAGCACTTTGATGCCCCCGAAGATGGTGTTTGTATCCGAATCCTCCGGGTCCGCCATGGCCAGCTTGAGGGCGGCATCGATATTGTCCGCTCTACCGATGATGGGGCTTTCAATCCCTGCCTTGCGGCCCAAATCGTCGTCGCGGTCGATGCAGAGCACAAGGACGTCCATGAGTTATTATTTGGAAAGATGGTACTTAAAGGATTCTATGGGCAGGTGAATGAGAGGCACGGCCCTTGCCCCTGCAGAGTTTATAAAGATTATCGCTATCCCTATCCATCCAACCGAATATTTGGCTAATCCAACCTAAATATGCGTTTTCTTGGCTTTGGAAGCTGGATTCGTCAACTACCACGGCCTAGAGTCCGTGGCTTGTAGCTAGTGATTAGCCCGCTACGATTGGCTGGTTGACCGGCAGCCTGCTACGATCAGACCTGCTGAAGGTAGCGATGTTTCTGGATGCATTCAAATCAGCGTCGATCTGGAAGCCGCAGCTCTTACATTTGAAGGTTCCGCCATTACGGTTTTCCTTCTTCTGAAAACCACATCTGGAACAAGTGCGAGAAGTATATCTCGGATCTATAGCAACCACTTTCTTTCCGATGGCATTAGCCTTGTATTCTATGATGCTCCTTAATTCTGCGAAGCTCCATTTGCCAAGCTTCTTGTTTCTCTTGCCGTTCCTGATATTGGTTAGGTCTTCTAGAGCGATTACGTCATATGGTTTTGATACTATCCAATTAGCTATGTTATGATTCACGTCCCTTTGAAACCGTCTCTCTCGACCAGAAAGCTCGCAGAGCTTTCTTTTGGCTGATCGAGTGCCTTTGGACTGAAGCTTTGATCTCAAATACTGGTAACGTCCCTTGATTGCTTTCACAGGACCAGATTTCCAAAAAGTATTGTCGCTACATACGGCTATATTATTGATTCCAAGATCTACGCCGATCCTCTTATCCCCTGTAATTGGTTCTGGATCAGGCTGTTCTACTTGAACATTGAGATAGCAAGCGTTTTTGGCAATCTTAAGTTGAGCATTCATGACTTTCCAAGTAGCATATTTTTGATAGTAGTCTGCTAACTGGAAGTCGTACCGCAGTCTTCCAAAAGCCGTTGTAAGCTTGCAGTATCCCGATTCCAAGAATACCTTCATGGTTCTAATATCGAATCTGACTGCGGCTAATGGATGCTTGAAGGGCTTCTTTTCAAACTTAAGTCTCTTCAGCATATCACTGGCTTGATCCCTAGCAGTCTGATGAAGAGCAGAAGGCAGCGTAGGATATTTGTTTCGGAGATCTTTGTATGTAGCTTTGTTAAGTCTGGTCTTGTTGTAATCATGTGCCGCAAAGCCGTAGTCTATGACATCCTTACAGGCAGCATTCCAAAGCTTCGCTGTCTGGATGAGTTCATTGGACTTATCGAGCTTTATCTTCAAAGTGCGGTACATGTTATTAGATATGTAATAGATTTAATAGATTTATAGTTTTTGGTGAGAATGAGGGAGGGCTCCGCTTTCATCCCCACCGTGAACGGTGGGGTCTTCCCGCTCCGCCTTCTCCACTCCTGCAAGATAAATTCACCGAAAAATATTTATTTTACAAAGTCAGCCCTTACTTATGAGATATGAAATCTTATCAGTTGCCATTCTACTGCTGCTTTCAGCGTCCTTCGCCAGCGCCATATCATACGATCTTCCAGGAATGAAAGAGTATGCCGACGCCTACAACAGCAAGATCGATAAAGCGCCTGAGGTGCTGAAAGGCCTGCTGGGCAACGAAAGGATCAACCTCGAAGTGATCAGGAACGATGGGAGTGTCTTCAGAGTGGGATTTAAGGTGGAGAAGGCACGAATAAACGGGACCCTAGATGGGGGGTTGAACGATCCCACCATCGTCGTAACCACCACAGAGAGCGCCATTGACCGCATCAGAATGTCCGACGACCCCATCGCCGCTTTCCAGAAGGAGAGGGACCTTGGCCAGGTCAATATCCAGGGAACCAACCCACTGACGGGAGCCAAGCTGGAGGCCGTGATATCGAGCACAATCGTGCTCAAGTTCTTCTACAGCATCTTATTCGGCTAGCGGGCCAGATCTATATTTTCTTTTATTATCTTCAGGGCACAAAAGTCCCCGCACATGGTACAGACCCTACTGTCCGAAGGCGCCCTCTCTCCCCTGACCTGCCGGGCCGTCTCCGGGTCAAGAGCCAGCTGGAACTGCCGCTTCCAGAGCATATCCCTCCTGGCCCTTGCCATGGCCAGATCCTGATCCCGATCATGATTTTTGACCATGTCCCCGATATGCGCCGCGATGCGGGCAGTGATGACGCCCTGCCTAACATCCTCCACGTTAGGAAGCGCCAGATGCTCCGCCGGTGTGACGTAACAGATGAAGTCCGCCCCAAAGGCGCTGGAGAGGCTTGCACCCACAGCCGCCACAATGTGATCATGACCGGGAGCGATATCCGTGACCAGGGGGCCGAGCATGTAGAAGGGACGCTCACCGGTCATGCGCTTCATGACCTTGACGTTGGCCTCGATCTCGTCTAGAGGGATATGGCCAGGACCCTCGACTATGGTCTGAACGCCAGCTGCCTGGGCTCTGTCGGCCAGCTCCGCGTTTATTATCATCTCCTGAATCTGCGCTCTATCGGTGGAGTCGTGAACCGCTCCGGCCCGCAGGCCGTTTCCGAGACTGAGAGTGACCTCGTGCTCTTTTAAGATCTCCAGGAGGTAGTCGAAATCCCTGTAGAGGGGATTCTCCTTTTGGTTATGAAGCATCCAGCCGATCATGAAGGCTCCGCCCCGGCTGCAGACGCCCCCGAAGCGCCCGCCCTGGCCTTTCAGCCGCTCCACACAGACGCTGTTTATGCCGGTATGGATGGCCATGAAGTTCGTGCCGAGCCTTGCCTGCTCTTCAGTGACCCGGAAGAGGTCGTCCTCGGGCATGTCTACACCAGCACCGTACTTTCTTATGGCCTCAATGAAGGCCTGGTAGAGGGGAACGCTGCCGACGCTTAAAGTGGTAGCCTCAATCACCCGCCTCCTGATCTCCTGGAAGTCTCCGCCCGTGGAGAGCTCCATCAGGGTGTCGGCTCCACTCGCCTCAGCGACGCGCGCCTTATTCACCTCCATCTCCACGTCCACGATGTCGCTGCTGGTGCCAATGGATGCGTTCACCTTGGTGCGAAGTCCCTTGCCGATGCCCACCGGCCTGGTATACCTGTAAGGGCTCACGGGGATCACGATCTTGCCGCTGGCGACACCTCGAAGGATGAACTCAGGTGTCTTGCCCTCCCATTCAGCCACAAGATTCATCTCTTCGGTCAATCTGCCTGCTACAGCATCATCCAGGATTCCCAATCAAATCACCGGCGATCTTTGAGGATGTACAATTATTTAAGATTGCTTAAAAAACTGAGTTTAAATATAGACAAGCTAACTTGATTTCGACTTTTCGAAAGTTATTAAAGTCTTCTTTGCATAATATCTATGCACAAGGCCTTGATGAATTGCCTGCTGATGGGCAGATCTTCTGAGGTTAATCGCCATGTACGACCTGATAATAGCTGGAGCGGGACCGGCTGGCTCTGCCGCGGCCCGAGAGGCTGCCTCGATGGGACTTGATACCCTGATCCTGGAAAAGGATGCTTTTCCCAGGTACAAGCCCTGCGGCGGTGCCCTCTCCGACCGGGCACGGTCGCTCCTCGACTTTTGCCTTCCCGAAGGTCTCTGCGAGAGGACCATAACCGGAGCCAGGGTCCACTTCCGGGACAAGGTCATGGAGATACGTAAAGGCTACCGGCTTACCACCCTGGTGACCAGGAGCAGCTTCGATCATCTTCTGCTGCAGAAGGCCGAAGAAGCTGGTGCCAAAGTAGCAACCCAAAAGGTGCTTGATTACCAGGAGGCAGATGACCGCGTTAGGGTTCTCACGAAAGACGGATCTTACCAGTCCAGGTTCCTGGTGATCTCCTCCGGGTGCCAGGATGGATTAAAGGATAGAATCCAGGGCCACAAGGCCAGAGCACAGCTGGGCGTCTGCATGGTCACCGAGATCGAAGAGGACGATCAAAAGATTGAGGAAGGATTGCAGAGCTGCCTGGACATCTACTTCGGCGTGGCGGATATGGGCTACGGCTGGATCTTTCCCCACAGAGGCTACTATTCCGTGGGAATTGGGGGGCTGGCCTCTCGCCTGAAGAACCCCAGAAAGACCATGCAGGACTTCCTGAGGACGAGCGGCTTTTTTGGAACATACAGGCTCCACGGCCACACCATACCCTTTGGAGACGGAATGAATAAGGTCTCAAGAGGCAGAGTCCTCCTGACGGGCGACTCCGCCGGATTCGTGGACGCCTTCACTGGAGAAGGCATCTACTACGCCCTGCGCTCCGGACAGCTGGCTGCCCAGGTGATTGCGAATGAGCCCGCAAAAGAAGCTGCCAGGGCCTACCAGCACAGTTGCAGGAGAGACTTTGGAGAGGAGCTGAGATACGCCTGGATGTTCTCCAGGCTGATGCACAGCCGCCCGGAGGTCTTCCTGCGGGTCCTGACCTGCCGCAATGAAGTCCTGGACAGGTACATCGAGATTGCTGCCGCCAAAAACTCTTACAAGGACTTCCTGAGATGGCTGGTGCCCAGGCTTCCCTGGAGCATCCTGCGAACCATCTGAAGGTATCAGGTGAAGATCTCTCCTGTCCTCACGATTCCCTCAGGCCGGATGCTCGCGACTTCATTCGTGAGAGGAAGGCCGTGCCTATACCAAACCTATTTATAATCATAGATCTATCTCCTCAATACAATGATGCAAACTCTTATGGTTAAGGTCGAAACCAATCCTGAGCAAGCTCAGGCTCTCCGTAAGACCATGCATCAGTTTAATGCAGCTTGCAATGACATTGCCAAAACCGCTTTTGAACTGCGCTGTG
>Ga0315280_10003017_pt1 | contig 26375 bp, 19 predicted proteins | sample YL17G06_40_MG_FD_203697 | JGI IMG/M metagenome (GOLD analysis project Ga0315280, IMG submission 203697) | Sediment microbial communities from Yellowstone Lake, YNP, Wyoming, USA - YL17G06_40 | ecosystem: Environmental > Aquatic > Freshwater > Lake > Sediment | place: USA: Wyoming | collected...
AGCAAAGTACTGGGCGAGTTGGGCATCGGTGTCCATACCCAACGTGATAACACATCAGGATGGTAGATGTAAAGGTTATTTATTTACGACGCCTTACATCGCTGGACGCACTCCGAGTCGTTGCTGAACTCTGGCGCAGCGTGCCCGAACCGGACACGCTCACGTGGGAACAGCTGCGTGAGAGGAACATCCAAACACTCCAATGGCTCGAAGAGAAGAAGCTCCTGTGCGCCGCGCCCGATGGGGTGTGCAACACGGTCGCCAACGAATGGCGTGCCCCCCTGTACCCGCTCGATCTTACACGCCTGGAAATCGACGCTAAAGAGTTGCGAGATGCACAAGCACGCTGGGTACCGGCCGACTTCTATTAGAGCCAGCCACGACACCCGTTAGGCACGGTGAGCGAATGGGGTCTTCTGGAGTCACGGATTTCGCTCAACAGAAGTGATGCCACGTAACCTACTGATAAGGAGTGGCTTTGGAGCGGGAGACGGGACTCGAACCCGCGATGTCCAACTTGGGAAGCCGCGCTTCGGAGATGGGATAGCTGCAGCCAAATTCCGGCACTCACGGCTCAGCCCGTGTTGAGTTAATGTCTGCACGGACACCCGTGCAGATATCAACTACAACTTGGTGAGTCGACAGCCCTATCGGGCGGGAGGGGGCCATCGAAACGTGGAAGCAAGCAAGAATGGTGTGCCAGCAGGCACCCGCGAGCAGGTCGGCCAGTGCGGCGAGATTGGCAGCTTGGTCAGGATCTCGATATAGAGGAACTGCCCCTGCGGGTTTGCTTCGAGAAAGACGTACTCGCCCTCACGCGTCAACTCGAGATCCATAGTGGCAAACAGCAGCTTGAACTCTTTCAACAGATTCTGGAGTGCGGCAGCAGCGGAATCCGGCAATGCATGCGGCTGGCAGGATGCATTCAGATCCAACCTCGAATCGATCCCCGCCCGACTCTGCGCGGTGTCGAGCCTGGCAGCAAACAAACGGCTGCCACAGCCCACGAATTGGGTTGTCCATGAATTGGGTCGCCCGCCACCCGACAGCCGCCGGTCTATCGCGAGCAGCGTGCATACCGTTGGGCTATAGTCAACTTGGTGATCCAAATGAGCGAACTGAAATCAACAACCGAGCGGCGCGGCGGTGCCTCACGCCGCACCTGGCTCAGGGGCGGCGTCATGATCGCCGGCAGCGGAAGCGTGCTTGCTCAGGGCGGGCAAAAGCAGGCCAAGCCAACACCCGGGCCGCTGCTGCTTTATATCGGCACTTACAGTTCACCGCAAGGCCCGGAGGGAAGCCGGGGCCGGGGCGAGGGCATCTACCTGTTTCAAATGAACCCCTCAACCGGTGCTCTTACACAACTGGAGATCTTCGTTAACGGTTCGAACCCGTCCTGCTTGGCACTCAACCCCGGCAGGACACATCTGTACTCGGCGAACGAGACGCGCAGTTTTCAGGGCAAGGACTCCGGTTCGGTGAGCGCCTATTCGATCAGCCGCGCCGATGGCCGGCTTACGCTGCTCAACACCGTCAGCTCCGAGGGCGCCGGCCCGGCCCACCTGAGCGTTCACCCTTCCGGCAAGCACGTTCTCGTGGCCAACTACTTCGGCGGGAGCGTGGCTGTTTTGCCCATCGGGACGGCCGGCCGGCTCGGCCCGGCAACCGACGTGAAACGGAATTCCGGCCCGGTGGGGGCGGGGCGCGCGACCAACGCGCCGCCGGGCAGCTTCGCCCTAAGCGGGCACGACCGTCCGCACGCGCACATGATCCAGGCCGATGCGTCAGGCAGATTCGTGCTGGCCAGCGACCTGGGCATGGACCAGATCTTTGTCTGGAAGTTCGATGCCGAGAAGGGCACACTTTCCGCCAACGAACCCCCATCGGCGCACGTGCCGCCGGGAGACGGGCCGCGCCACTTTGCCTTCCATCCGAACGGCCGCTGGCTGTATTCGATTCAGGAAGAGGGCTCCACGCTGATCCTGTTCGACTACGACGCCGCGCGTGGCCTGCTGACGGAGCGCCAGACCGTTTCCAGCCTGCCGAAGGGCTTCACGGGGACCAATTACACATCCGAAGTCATGGTCTCGCGCGACGGACGATTCGTCTACGCCGCCAACCGGCTGCACGACGGCATCGCCGTCTTCTCAATCGGCAAGACCGGCCAACTGAGTTTCGCCAGCGAAACGTGGACCCGTGGCGATTATCCGCGGAGCTTCAACATCGACCCCACGGGGAATTTCCTCTACTCGTGCAACCAGCGGGGCGACGCGGTGACCACTTTCCGCATCAACCGGAACACGGGCGAGCTCGTCTTCACGGGACAGTACACGCCGGTCGGCACGCCGTCGATCATCGTCTTCCTGACATGACAGCGTTCCGGCCTCACTCCGAGGTAAGGACTTGAAGCCTTTGCGCATGAGACCTTCGCTGCCCACGCAGGTACACGCATAGCCGCGATTGGGATCGCTCAGTCTTACTGCTGGGAGCGCCCGAAACCGGCGGAGTTCGGCCGAAGCCGGACAGAACTGGGAGAACGCCGGTTCGGGCGAGAGCTGACGGCGAGGAGGTTGACAGCCTCGACCACGGGCGCTTCGGCGGCGTTGTCGCGAGGGGCCAGGGGGTTGAGGATGGCGCGGCGGCGCGGGCTGACGGGCATGGGCGGGTCGAAGCCGGCGGGTTCTTTACGGAGGTTGGCGGGAGCGAGGTTGATGGTGAGGGAACCATTTTGGGCTTTTCAAGAGGGGCAAAATGGTGTAAAACAATCAAGTAGGGTTTTGTTTGATGACGTGTGTGGAAATTTTTGGGGCGGTCCTTTGTTCTGAAGGAGTTCCGGGGAGGGGAGGCGGAGGAGAAAATAAACGGTCTTCCACAGGCTTCTTCACAGGCCAAGCCGAACAAACCACAGGTGAAAGATTTTGCTGGTAAACCGGGCGTAATCCCGGTGTAATAGAGAGGCGTTGCATCATGGCTACTGCTGACCTGGCACTGGAGAGAGGGCTTCCCGTCAACCTGGACGCGGAGCGGTTCGTGCTGGGCTCGGTGCTGATGGAGGATGCGCTGTTCGTGCAGGTGGCGGGGGCGCTCCAGGCGGAGGATTTCAGTCTCGAGAAGCACCGGCGCATCTACAGCCGGATGGCGGAATTGCAGGAGCGCGGGGAGAAGATCGACCGCATCACGGTGGCCGAAGAGCTGATGAAGCACAATCAGCTCGAATCCTGCGACGGGTTGGGCTACCTGGTTTCGCTGGATGACGGGCTGCCGCACATCTCGAACCTGGACGCCTACGTTCGGATCGTCAAGGACAAGGCCACGCTGCGGCGGATCATCTTCGCCTCGCAGAAGCTGATCGACCGGTGCGTGCTCGGGGCAGAGGAGCCCGAGGAGATCCTGGCGGGGGCCGAGGAGACGCTGCTGAACCTGAGCCAGTACCGTGGCAACGCCGGGCTGCTCACGCCGGAGGAGGTGATCGAGGAACAGGGCGGGGTGAATGCCTTCCTGGATCCGGCGCGGCGGCTGAAGGGACTGAGCACCGGGTACGTGAAGCTGGACGAGATGACGGGCGGGCTGCGCGGGGGCGACCTGATTATTTTGGCGGCGCGGCCGGCCATGGGCAAGACCGCGCTGGCCCTCAACATCGCGCAGCACGTGGCCCTGGGCCGGCACAAGCAGACGGTGGCGGTGTTCTCGCTGGAGATGTCCAAGGAGTCGCTGCTGATCCGCATGCTGTGCACCGCGGCGCGCGTGGACGGGCAGCGATTCCGGGCGGGCTTTCTGAACGCGGAAGAGCGGCGCAGGCTGCAAGCCGCCGCCAAGCAGTTGGTGGACGCCCCGCTGTTCCTCGACGACACGGCGGCCGCCAACTTGATGGACATGCACGCCAAGCTGCGCCGGCTCAAGGCCGAGCACGGCCTGGGGCTGGTGGTGCTCGATTACCTCCAGTTGATGAGCGGGCGCGGAAAATCCGAAAACCGCAACCAGGAAATCAGCGCCCTCACGCGCGGCCTGAAGATGCTGGCCAAGGAATTGAACGTGCCCTTGATGGTGCTGTCGCAGTTGAGCCGCGCCCCGGAAATGCGCCAGGGCGACCGGCGGCCGCAACTCAGCGATCTGCGGGACTCGGGTTCCATCGAGCAGGACGCCGACATGGTGGTCTTCATTTTCCGCGAGGAAGTCTACAAGCCCGAGCGCGAGGACCTGAAGGGGCTGGCCGAACTGCTGATCGCCAAGCAGCGCAACGGGCCGACCGGGCTGGTGAACCTGGTCTTCCTGAAGCAGTTCACGAAATTCGAGAACCGGATGTCGGAATTGGGCGGAGAGGAAGAGCCGGCGGCGCCCGAGGACGACTCGAAGGCGCCGCCATTCTGAGGTCTTGAGTCGCGCTTTGAATTCACCGCAGAGGCGCGGAGCACGCAGAGAAGACAGATGAATTGACTCGGCGATCTCTGCGTCTCTGCGTTGAGCAATCGGTTAGAGGCTTCGCGGTACACTGGTTGGCTTCCGGTGCTGCTCGAGCTGAAAGGGATCCAGAAACGGTTCGGGGGAGTGGTGGCGCTGCGGGAGGGCAGTCTGGCGGTGGACCGCGGGGAGGTGCACCTGCTGCTGGGGGAAAATGGGGCGGGCAAATCCACGCTGATGAAGATCGTGGCAGGGATGCTGGTGCGGGACGGGGGCGAGATGCTGTGGCAGGGGCGCGCGGCGGCGTTCGCCCAGCCGGCCGAGGCGGCCGTTAACGGGATTGCGATGGTCCACCAGGAATCGCTGCTGGCGCCGCACCTGTCGGTGGCCGAGAACATCTTTCTGGGGCGGGAGGAGCGGCGGCCGCTGGGCTGGGTGAACCGGCGGCGGATGCGGGAGCAGGCGGCGCGGCTGATCGAGGAGCACGGATTTCCGCTCCAGGCGGAGTGGCGGGTGGAGCGACTGACTCCGGCGGGCAAGCAACTGGTGGAGATCTGCCGGGCCGTGCAGCACGGCTCGAGCCTGCTGATTTTCGACGAGCCCACCTCGTCGCTGTCGGAAGCCGAATCGCAGGAGGTCTTCCGGATCGTGCGCAGGCTGCGGGAGCGCCACATGGGAGTGATCTACATCACGCACCGGCTGGAGGAACTGCGGGCCATCGGGGAGCGGGTGACGATCCTGCGGGACGGCAACACGGTACACAGCGGGGCGCTGAGCGGGCTGACGACGGAGCGCATTATCCAGTACATGGTGGGGCGGGAGGTCACGGCGATCTACGAGAGGACTCCGCTGGCGCCGGGAGAGGAGCTGCTGCGGGTGGAGAAGCTGACGCGGCGCCCGCTGTTGGACGGGATCAGCTTCTCGCTGCGGGCGGGGGAGATTGTGGGCCTGGCCGGACTGGTGGGTGCAGGGCGCACAGAGCTGTGCCGGGCGCTGTTCGGAATCGACCCGATCCAGGCGGGCAGGGTCTGGGTGTGCGGGCGGGAGGTGCGGATCCGCCATCCGCGGGAAGGAGTGCGGGCGGGGCTGGCGCTGATCCCCGAGGACCGGCAACGGAACGGGCTGGCGGCGGGGCTGCCGGTGAGCTACAACCTGACCTTGGCGAGCCTGAAAACCGTGAGCTGGCTGGGGTTCATCAACCGCAGGCTCGAGCGGGAGCAGACCTCCGAGTACATTGACAAGTTGCGCATCCGGGCGGAAAGCGGCAGGCAACTGGCGGTGCGGCTGAGCGGGGGCAACCAGCAGAAAGTGGTGATCGCCAAGTGGCTGTTCGGCCAGGCGCGGGTGTTTCTGTTTGACGAGCCCACGCGGGGCATCGACGTGGGCGCGAAGGTCGAGGTGTTTCAGTTGATGGACGAGCTGGCGGGTTCGGGGGCGGCCATTCTGATGGTGAGCTCGGAGCTGCCGGAGTTGCTGCAAGTGGCCGATCGCATTTTGGTGATGCGGCAGGGGCGGATCACGGGAGAATTGCCGGGGCGGACGACGCCGGAAGAAATCATGCGCTACGCCGCGCTGGACAAGCAGAGCGGGGCAGGCGGGGAGAAGCCGGAATGATCCAGCGGCTGCTGCCGTTCGTGACGCTGATTGTCCTGTTTGTGGCACTGGCGCTGGCGTCGCCGTATTTTCTGACCCAGACCAACCTGTCGAGCGTGGTGCGACAGACCGCAGTGATCAACACCATGGCGCTGGGGATGACGCTGATCATCATTGCGGGGGGCATCGACCTTTCGGTGGGGGCGATCCTGGCGATGAGCGGGCTGCTGGGAACGATGGCCATGGAAGCCGGCGCGCCGGTTGGGGTGGGCATGGCGATCGGGATGGTGACAGGCCTGTTCTGGGGATTCGTGAACGGGTTTTTGACCGTGCGGTTGAACATCGCCCCGTTCATCGTGACGCTGGGGACGCTAGGGATCGTGCGAGGGCTGGCGCTGATCATCTCGAACGGGCTGCCGGTACATCGCATCCCGCAGCAGTTCTCGTTCCTGGGGGAGGGGAATCTGCTGGGGGTGCCGTTCGTGCTGTGGATCCTGGTGGGGTGCGCGCTGGGGACGCACCTGATCCTGGAGCACACGCGGCTGGGGCGGTATGCGTTCGCCATCGGGAGCAACCCGGATGCGGCCTTCTACACGGGGATTGCGGTGACTTTCCACACCACCGCGGTGTACGCCATCAGCGGTCTGCTGTGCGGGCTGGCGGGGATGATCGAGGCGTCGCGGCTGATGACCGGGCAGCCCACCGCGGGCCAGGGTTACGAGCTGCAGGTGATCGCGGCAGTGGTGATCGGGGGCGGGAGCCTGCGGGGCGGGGAGGGCAGCGTGGTGGGCACGCTAATCGGGGCGTTCATCATGGGCCTGCTGTCGAACGGCAGCGACTTGCTGGGAATTTCGCCGTACTTGCAGCAGGCGATTATCGGTGCGGTGATCATTTTGGCGGTGAGCGTGGATGAATTGCGCAAGCGCAAGATGGGATGAGTGATGGGACAAGGAGCAAAACTTTCGCGACGTGAGATTTTGAACTCAGTGGCGGTACTGAGTTCCGGGAGCCTGCTGGCGCCCTTGGGCGGCGCAGGCGGGGAGGCGCGCGCCACGGGTGTGATTCGGGGCGCGCTGCGGGACGCCGCGACGGGCCAGCCGGTAGCCGCGAAACTGCGCGTGACGAACGCCTCCGGCGAGGTCTTCATGCCTGCTGCGTGCATCCGGAGCATGCCCAAGAAGAGCAAGACGGGGGTGCGGTACTTCTATGCGCGCGGGGCGTACGAAGTGGCGGTGCCTGCCGGACGCTACCAGGTGGAGGTGGTGCGCGGGATCTGCCACGAGCCGGGGCTGGCCGAGATCGAGGTGGAGAGCGGTGCGACGCGGGTGCGCGACTTCAAGATCGCGCGGCTGCGGGAGCGCGGGGGCTGGTACTCGGGCAACACGCACACGCACTACGACGTGGACATCGAGGAGGAAGTGGATGAGCGGCTGCGGACGGTGCCGCCGGCGGAGGCCCTGGACGTGAGCGTCATCAGCTACCTGATCCGCAATGCGCTGCCCTATGCGAGCAACCGTATTCCGATTGGACGGCTGCCGCAGTTCTCGCGCGACGGAACGCTCATGGACATCGGAGAGGAATGCCGGAACAATAATGCGTCGAACGGGACCGGGTACGGGCACTGCCTGTTTCTGAACATCCCGCGGCTGGTCGAGCCGGTGTCGACGGGGATGCTGTCGCGAGACGGCAAGGCGCCGGATTTTCCGACCATGTCGATGCTGTGCGCGGAGGCCAAGAAGCTGGGCGGGACGACGGTGTGGTGCCATAACGGCGCGGGGATGGAGGCGCCGGTGGCGATTGCGCTGGGGCACGTGGATGCGCTGAACATCTCGGACGGCTCGGGAGTGGACTACGAGTGGTATTACCGCTTTTTGAACTGCGGGTTCCGGCTGCCGATCTCGACGGGGACGGACTGGTGGGAGTACGACCACAACCGGGTGTTCGTGCAGGTGGAGGGCAAGTTCAGCTACGAGTCCTGGATCGCGGGCCTGCGCGCGGGACGCACATTTATATCGAATGGGCCGCTCGTGGAGTTCCGGGTGAATGGGAAAGGGGCCGGCGCTACGGTGCGCGCAGCGGGACCGCTGAAGGTGGTGGCGCGGGCGGTGTCGCGGGTGCCGTTCGAGCGTCTGGAGATCGTACAAGATGGGGTGGTGGTGGCCGAGCAGGCGGCGGTGGAGCAGCGCGAGGCGCGACTGGAGCGGGAGATCAGGGTCGAGTCCAGCGGGTGGATTGCGGCGCGGGTGGGGGGAAGCACGATGACGCGGACGGGCTTTCGGGTCTTCGCCCACAGCGGGCCGGTCTATGTCACGGCCAGCCGCCCGCAGGCGCGGCGGGGTGAAGCCATTGCCGCGGTGGTGGCGCAGATGGACAAGTCGGTTGAGTTCATCCGCAAGAACTACCGCTTCGCCGGGGAGGCGGAGCAGGCGGTGGCGCTGGGCCGGTTCGCGGAGGCCAGGGAACGATTTCGGAATTGAGTCATTGGGTCATTGGGTCATTGGGGAATTGAGTCATTGACGATTGGTTTGTTCGCTGGGCGCGAGGATCTCGTCCCAACTCGGCTTACGGCTCGGCTCAGTGGTGCGGGGTTTGCGCGCACAGGCTGGTTGGCCCATACTGGTAGAACTATGGGCATCTGGGAAGCATCTCGCGGGATGGCGCTGGTTTTCGTGGCGCTGGGGGCGCTGGGGGCGGAGGGGCCGCAGTTCAACGGGTCGTTTGAAAGCGTGAGCGGGAGGCTGCCCCGGGGCTGGAGCATGGTGCGGGGAGCGGCGGCCGCGGACCGTCGGCACGCTCACGAGGGGCGAACGTCGCTGCGGCTGGAATCGGAGGACGGCTCGGACGCCACGGTGCAGTCGCCGGCGGTTTCGCTGCGGATCGGCCGGCGCTACGAACTGTCGGCCTGGGTGCGGACGGAGCGGCTGCGGGTGCGGGACCTGGACCGTTCGCCGGTTGCAGTGGGCGCGGCGGTGTCCATGGCGTCGGCGCCGTTCGACGTTCACTCGGAATCGGTGGGCGGCACGCGGAACTGGACACGAGTGCGGCTGCGGTTTACGGCCACGCGCGCGCAGGATCACGTTCTGGCGGCGGCCGGGCTGGGCGGGCAGCTCCGGGGGCGGGCCTGGTTCGACTCGGTCAGCCTGGATGAGGTTTCTTCCGCTGCGGACTGGCCGGCGGGCGCGGCGGTGGAGAGGGTGGGGCCGGCGTATCGCTATCCGACCGGGGGCTGGATCTATGTACACATCGAAGGCGCCCCCTACGAGCGCGGCTACCAGCATGGGCGCCTGCTGGCCGGCGAGATCGAACAGTACATCAACCGGTGCGCCCTGGACCTGGACGCGAGATCCAAGGAACGCGCCTGGGAGGTGGGAAGGACCACCGCGAACGCCCTGTTCCTGCGGGGCTTCGACCGGGAGATCCTGGAGGAAATGAAAGGCATCGCGGACGGCGCGACGTCGGCGGGGGCGAAGTGGGCCAGTCGGAATATCGACCTGGTGGATATCGCGACCCTCAACACCATCATCGAGCTGGGAGTCCTTCGGGGCGCTTTGCCGGTGACTCCGACCGGGCTGGAAGGACTGCGCTTGGAGCGGCCCGCGTACGTCAAGCCGCCGGTCACCGAAAGGTGCAGCGCCTTTGCGGCCACCGGGCCGGCGACCCGCGACGGCAGAATGATCATCGGCCACATCACCATGGCGGGCCTGTCGCTGTCGGAACAAACCAACATCCTGCTTGACGTCAAGCCCGCCAGCGGCCATCGCGTCCTGATGCAAAGCTTTCCCGGCGGGATTCAGAGCGGGACCGACTACTACCAGAACGACGCCGGGGTGGTTCTGACGGAGACCACCATCCGGCAGACGCCGTTCAACATCCGGGGCACGCCGGTGGCGTTTCGTGCCCGCAAGGCCATTCAGTACGGAAATGACATCGACCAGGTGGTCGAGCACCTGGGACGGGACAACAACGGGCTGTACACCAACGAGTGGCTGATCGGAGACGCCAAGAACAACGAGATCGCGATGTACGAGCTGGGCACCCAGCGCAGCAAGCTGTACCGCAGTTCCCGCAATGAGTGGTTCGGGGGGACCGAGGGATTCTACTGGGGCTGCAACAACACCAAGGACCTGGGGGTGCGGCTGGAGTACATGCCGGATCCGAAGGGCGCTCCGGCGCACGTGCCGTTTGTGCCCAGCCCGCGCGACATCAAATGGCAGGAGCTGTACCGGCAGTACAAGGGGAAGATCGACGAGCAGTTCGCATTTCTGGCATTCCGGACGCCGCCGCTGGTGACGGCCTCATCGTTCGACGCCAAGGTGGCCACCGCGGAGATGGCCGCGCAGCTCATGTGCTGGGCGGTGTTCGGCAAGCCCAACCAGCGGGAATGGGCGCCCGGGCCATGGGAAAGACGGAACCTGCCGCAGGTGACCGGGATTTACCCGGCGGGGTACCGGCTGATCCAACCGCTCGCTGACGGTCGCGGCTCCGAGGCAGCGGCGGCGAAGAAGCCTGCGGAGACCGCCAAGAAGCAGTCTTACAAAGACCGCCGTTGGGAGGGATGGATCCTGCCGGCTTTGGACTCGGAACTGTGGCTGAGCGCGGGATCGGCGGCCTATTACCGGGTGCTGGGTGCGGAAGAGTGGGAGAAGGAGCTGGAGGCGCATCGGGCGCGGTTCCGGGCGGCTGCTGTGGAGGGCGATCAGCCGCTGCGGAGTCTGAGCAGCGACCTGACGAGCACGCACTGGTACGATCTGGCGACGCACAAGGGAGCGCTGTTGTTCGAGGCCTTACGGCGGGAAGTGGGGGACGAGCGCTTCTTCCCGATGATGAAAGAGTTCTTCGCTGCGCATGCGGGGCGCATCGCGACCTCTCAGGCGTTCTTCGAGGCGGTGGACAAGGCTGCGGGCAAATCCATGCAGGCGTTCTTCGGGAGCTGGCTGGACAACAAGGGACTGCCTGGAGATACCGGCAAGACCATCTACCTGATTGACCACCTGGGGGCGCGGCTGCGTTCGGCGCTGCTGGTTTACGGAACGGTCCAGGAGGCCGGCGCCAATCGGTACGCCGCCGAGCAGTTCGAGCGCAAATTCCTGGACCGGTTTGAGAGCGAGGCGCCCATCCGCAAGGACTTCGAGACCTCGGAAGAGGACCTCCAGTTTCACGACGTGATTTTTGTGGGCCGGCCGGAGACCAACTCGGCGCTGGCGGCGTGGAAGGACCGCTTGGGGCTGAACTACGACGGCGCGGTGTTCCGCGTGGACGGGGTCGAGCACGCCTCGGAGAAGGAGGCGCTGCTGCTGGCCGCTCCCAATCCTCTGGATCGCGGGCGTATGGTGCTGGTGGCGGCGGGCAATAGCGCGCTGGAGACCGTGCGACTGGTTTCGGCTTCGCTCGAGCGCTGCGAATACGCGGTGTACCGGGAGGGCAAGCCGGCGGGGTGCGGGTTTCAAAAATAGCCGGCAGCTATCAGTGGGGCGGGGGGACCACGACGTCGTCATAAGGCCAGCGGCGGGAGATGGCCTGGCAGTCGAGGAAGACGTCCAGGGCCTGCGCGTAGAGGTCGCGAGAGATCGAGAGGTCGCCTTCCCAGCAGCCCAGTTGTTGGTAGCGGGCGATGGCGGCGGTGAGCGCCGGTTGCGGAACCCCGGGGAAGAAGGCGGCCTCTGCCGCGGCCACCTGGTGTGCGGGAGTCTGGCAGACCCACTGGCGGGCCTGGCGGTAAGCCCGCAGGAATGCGCCGGCGAGAGGGGTTTCGAGGAAAGCCCGGGAAGCCGTCAGGCTGCTGAAGGCCACCGGGGGCATGGCCGCGCCCACGACGGCTACGATCTGCCCGATGCCGTCGAGCTCGAGTTGCTGGGCGGCGGGGCCTTGCAGGTGGACGAAATCGCCGCGGCCGGCGCGAAAGGCCGCCTCCATCTGGTCCGGGCTGCCGGCGTCGATGGCGTGGATGCTCTGCCAGGCGGCTCGATTCAGGCGGGCCGCGTACTTCAGCATGGCCAGGGGTTGAAAGGCGTGGTCCGCCAGGAGTTGCCTGCCTTCCAGGTCTGTCCAGGAAAAGGCGGGGGAAGGGCGGCGCCCGATCAGGAAGAAGCCGTCCCGGCAGTTGATCTGCGCGAAATGGACCGGCAGGTCGCGCTGGCCGGCCTCCATTGGCCTCCAATTCGATGACACTGCGGACTGAATGATGTCGGCCTCGCCGCTGCCAATCAGGGAGTGGGAGCGCTGCCCGGGTTGGAGGACGCCGTAGGAGGCCTGGGCGCCCTGGCGGTCGAGAAACTGCGCGGCCAGGGCCGCAATCAGAGGGCTGTAGAAGGCCGAGTGGCGCGAGACCAGGATGCGGATGGTGGGGGTGGACACGGTAGATAGTGTACGCCAGTGGGCGCGTGCCTGTGTCAGGCTTCTCTCACGGCAGAGGGGCTGAGAATTGAGTCGTTGACGATTGAACCGCGCCAGCCGGGTGCGCCTCCGCCAATCGTCATCCGTCACGCGTGTGTCGCAGCGCGGCTGCGCCGCAAAAAAGAAAATCAAAAGTCAAAAGTCAAAAGGCAAAAATCTTTGATCCGAACCGTTGGCCGGGTTGGGCACGGATCTTCGCGGCCCGCAATCAAAACAATCGTCAATGAGTCAATCGTCAATGATTCAATTTCTTCTTACCCTGTGCTGGTGGCGAACCAGAGGTACATCTGGAGGAACGAGAAGGCGGTGAGCAGCACGCAGAAGTAAGCGGCGGCGCGCCAGAGGCGCTCGGTCCAGGTGAGGATCAGCTTGGGGGTCCCGACCAGGTGGCCGGAGAGGAAGCCGGCAGCTAGGCCGCCCAGGTGGGCGGCGTTGTCGATGCGCAGGCCGGGCAGGAAGCCCAGCACGAGGCCGTAGATGGCCCAGCGGAGATAGAGACCCCGGACGGCTGCTCCCAGGGGGTGCCTGGCCCCCAGGGCGATCATGGCGCCGATTAAGCCGAACAGGCCGGCTGAAGCGCCCACCGACAGCGCGGGGCTCCACCAGGTGCTGGCGAAGAAACCGGCCACGGTGGCCAGGAAGTAGATCACAATCAAGCGGCTGGCCCCGTAGATTTCTTCGACCTGGGCGCCCAGATCGAAGAGCACCCAGGAATTCATCAGCAGGTGCATCATGCCGCCATGCAGGAAGCCTGCCGTGATGAGCCGCCACCATTGGCCGAACAGGATGGCCTCGCGCAGCTTGGCGCCGAAATCGAACAGGGTGCGCCCGTCGATGTTCATGAAGGCGTCTTCGTGGCCGGTGCGCATGCTGTAGAGGGTGGTGGCGGCGTACAGGCCGAAGTTGATCAGCAGAATGATGGTGGTGGTGAAGTGGGCGTGCGGGATGAGGCCGCCGAGGATCTGGCCGGGTTGGCGCCGGTCAATGGCGCGCGGGCCCACTTCCGACTCGCAGTAGGGGCAAGTGCGGTCGCTGGTGGTGATAAAGGCCCGGCAGTGCGGGCACATCCGGCGGGTTTCCATGTACTTGATCCCATTGTACAATTCCGGCCAGACGACCCGGGCGGATGCCGTTTGGTACAATTTGGAGTTCTGATGCAGAAGAGCGAGCGAGAATATCGCCAGGACATCGTGGAGGTGGGCCGGCTGATCTGGCAGAAGGGATGGGTTGCCGCCAACGACGGCAACATCACCATCCGCATGGACCAGGAACGGGTGCTGGCCACGCCGACCGGGGTGTGCAAGGGCATGATGCACCCTGACGATCTGATCGTGTGCGACATGCGGGGAAACAAGCTGGCGGGCCGCAAGGAGCAGACCTCCGAGATCGCCATGCACCTGACGATATACGGGATGCGGCCGGACGTGCGCTCGGTGCTGCATGCGCACCCGCCAGTGGCCACCGGATATGCCAGCGCCGGCAAGCCGCTCAACCTGGCCCTGCTGCCGGAGGTGATCATTGGGATGGGCTGCGTGCCGCTGGTCGAGTACGGGCTGCCAGGAACGCCGGAGCTGACTGAGCCGATGCTGCCCCTGATTCCCAAGTACGACGCGCTGCTGCTGGGGAACCACGGGGCGGTGTGCTATGGGGAAGATGTATGGAGGGCGTTCTTCCGGATGGAAACGGTGGAACACTTCGCGCGCATTTCCCTGGTGGCGGAATTGCTGGGTGGGGCCAAGGTCCTGCCGCGCACGGAAGTGGAGAAGCTGATCGAGTCGCGCACGCGCTACGGGGTGAAAGCCCGGGGCGGCCCGGAGTTTGGCTGCCCGCTGGCGGCGGAGGAATTGGGCGGGCAGAATGGGAGATTCGAAGTAACGCGCGAAGAGCTCATCGCGCTGGTGGATGAGGCGCTGCGCGCGCGTGGTGCAGGATAGCTGGATTGTGGATTGTGGATCGTGGATTGTGGGTAGGTGGCTTCCACGTTCCTTGGAGGACGAATGGGTGAAGCCTTAGGAATGATCGAGACACGGGGCCTGGTGGCCATGATTGAGGCCGCCGACGCGATGGTAAAGGCTGCCAACGTGACCCTGATCGGTTGGGAGAAGATCGGCTCGGGATATGTCACCGCCATGGTGCGGGGAGATGTGGCGGCGGTTCGGGCAGCCACCGATGCCGGGGCCGCGGCGGCCCGGCGGGTGGGGGAGCTGATCGCGGTCCACGTGATTCCGCGCCCGCATCCCAGCCTGGAAGAGGCTCTGCCGATCGGCAAGAGCAACACCGGCAAATAGGCCAAGAAGAGGAGGTCCGGCATGATATTGGCCCGAGTGGTGGGTACCGTGGTGGCTACGCGAAAGGACCCCCGCCTGGAAGGCAAGAAGCTGCTGGTGTTGAAACCGGTTTCTCCGGAGGGCACAGACGAAGCCGGCTACGTGGTGGCCGTGGATACGGTAAGCGCGGGGTACCGGGAGACGGTCCTGGCGGTGTCGGGCAGTTCGGCGCGCATGGCGGAGGGGTGCAAGGACCGGCCGGTGGATACGGCCATCGTGGGCATCGTGGACGGGGTCCATCTGGACGAGAAGAAGTAGGCGGCATGTTTCTGGGGCGGGTGGTGGGTTCGGTGTGGTGCACGGTGAAGAACGCGAATCTCACCGGGCAGCGATTTCTGATCGTGCAGCCGGTCACCCCGGAGCGGAAGGACCGGGGGCGGCGCATCATCTGCACCGACTGGCCGGGGGCCGGGGCCGGGGAGTTGATCTACTGGACCCGGGCGCGGGAGGCCAGCTTCGCCTACCTGCCCGACGAGGTGGTCACCGACGGCACCATCGTGGGGATCGTGGATGAACTGCACGTCAAGAGAGGGTAAGTGCTGATCGCGCGCGTCATCGGGGAACTGGTCGCCACCCGCAAACATCCCAGCCACGAAGGGCTGAAGCTGCTGCTGGTGCAGCCGCTCGATCTGGACGGCAGCGAGAGGGGCGAGGCGGTGGTGGCGGTGGATTCGGTGGGCGCAGGGGTGGGCGAGCGGGTGCTGCTGACCATGGAAGGCTTCAGCGCCTTCACCAGCGTAGGCCGCCCGATGACCCCCATCGAGTCGGCCGTCATCGGCATCATCGACCACGTCGAGCTCCTGCCGGAAGTCCGCCCCTAAGTCCTACTTCATTTTGAGAGCCATGGCTTCCACCTCGTAGCGGTGCTGGGTGGCCGGGTCTTCGAGGCCCAAGATGACGGTCGGCTTGCCAGGCTCGATGGCCGCAGCTAGCCCGGAAGGGGTCCTCTCGGCAGATCCTCTGGAAAGGACAGCGTCTTCCTGCCAGGTGAGTGAAACAGGAGATATTTGCATCGTGTTCTGGTATGTGGATTCGGGAGGAGAGTCACCCCCTTGTTTCGGTTAATCGAATCTGCAACACTCGGGGCGAATAGGGCAATGTGATCCGGGAGGAACCGCCTATGAGCCTTGCGGAACAGCGGACAGAGAGCGAAGAAACGGTACGGAGATTGGTGTTCGGCGAGGGAGGATTCGCGCCGCTCGGGCACGACTGGCAGGCGTTGCTTGACGATGCGGTGTCCCGGGCGACGAGGCAGCGGCGCTGGTTGATCTTGAAGCCGGCGTCCTTGATAAAGACAGGGCGCGGAATGCGCGGATTCAGGTTCTCTACTGTGCGCAGTGCCTGATCGGAGGGCGCCCATGAATTGTGCCAAGTGCCAGGCGCCGATCCTCGACGATTCCCGCTTTTGCAGCAAGTGCGGGACGCCGGCCGGTCCATCAGACGAGATCCCTACCCGCACCATGGTCCTCGGTCCCGTCGGTGAGCTGATCTCCGGCACGGTGCTGACGGGCAAGTACAGGATCCTCGAAGTGGCGGGCCGGGGAGGCATGGGGATTGTCTACAAGGCCGAGGACACGAAGTTGCACCGCGCCGTGGCGCTAAAGTTCTTGCCGCCGGCGTTGGTCAACAGCCACGAGTCGCGTGAACGATTCCTGCTGGAGGCGCGGGTGGCCGCCGGGTTGTCGCACCCGAACATCTGCACCATCCACGAGGTTCACGACGAGGAGGAGCGGCCGTTCATCGTGATGGAGTACATCGAGGGGCGCAGCCTGAAGGCGCGCATCCAGGAGCATCCGCTGGAGGCCGGCGAGGCGACGGAGATTGCGATCCAGGTAGCGGAGGCGCTGGAGGAGGCCCACCGGAAGGGGATCGTTCACCGGGACATCAAGAGCGCCAACATCATGGTGACGGGGCCCGCAAGCGGGCACCCCGCAAGCGGGCACCCCGGCCAGGCCAAGGTGATGGACTTCGGGCTGGCGAAAGTGAAAGGGGAATCGCTGCACACGCGGGAGGGGACGACGCTGGGGACGGTGGCGTACATGTCGCCGGAGCAGGCCCAGGGGCAGGCCGTCGACCAGCGGACGGATGTCTGGTCGCTGGGGGTGGTTCTGTACGAGATGCTGAGCGGGCGGTTGCCGTTCACGGGGGAGCGGGACATAGCGATTCTCTACTCGGTCCTGCACACCGAGCCGAAGCCGTTGAAGGAGGTGCGGCCGGGCGTGCCGGCGGAGCTGAGCGAGATCGTGGGGCGGGCCCTGAAGAAGGACCTGAAGGCGCGGTACGGCTCGGCGACGGAGATGCTGGAGGACCTTCGCAAGTACCGGGACAGTGTCAAAGCGGAAGAACTGAGAGTGCTCACGCCGCGAACAGTCCTGCGCTTGCTCCGCCGGCCCCGGGTGGCCGTCCCTCTGGCTCTGGGTATTGCCCTGCTCGCGGCCGCCGGCTCTTGGTATCGAGACCGGCGGGCCAAGGTCCGCTGGGCAAGGGAAACAGCTCTTCCGGAGATCGAGCGGCTGATTGCAGAAAACGATGTCTGGCGGAATCTGACTGATGCGTACAGCCTTGCTGTAAGGGCGGAAGCATACATTCCGCATGATCCGAAGCTTGTCGCGCTCTTTTCGAAGTGCTCCGTGAATATGAGCGTAAGGACGGAGCCCCCCGGCGCTAAAGTTTATACGAAAGAATACAAGGCGCCGCAGAGTGAATGGCAGTATCTGGGTGTTTCCCCTATCGACAAGATCCGAGTGCCGATCGGAATCTTCAGATGGAAAATCGAGAAGGAAGGCTACGAGCCGGTCCTGGCAGCATCCTCCACCTGGGATTTCAGCATGGAGAAAGTTGGCGTTCCCGTGCCATACAGGCTCGTGAGGACACTGGACAAAAAGGACAGCATTCCCCCCGGCATGGTGCGCGTCGAAGGAGCCAAGACACCTGCCGGGGAACTCCCTGACTTCTACATCGACAAGTATGAAGTAGCGAACAAGCAGTACAAGGACTTCATCAACAGGGGCGGGTATAGAAACAAGAAATGCTGGAAACACAAATTCATCAAGGACGGAAAAGAACTGACCTGGGACCAAGTGATGAAGGAATTTGTGGACCAGTCGGGGCAGCCTGGTCCGGCGACCTGGCAGGCGGGCGACTATCCCGAGGGGCAAGCCGACTACCCGGTTTCCGGAGTCAGTTGGTATGAAGCGGCCGCATATGCGGAGTATGCCGGGAAAAGCCTGCCGACGGGGCAGCATTGGGAAACGGCAAGGGGCGGGTATACTCCACTGATTCTGTTCCCACAGCTCGGAGGTTTCGCCGTGTTTGCTCCGTTCAGCAACTTCAAGGGCAAAGGCGCTGTTCCGGTAGGGAGCCTGCCGGGGATAACGTCCTACGGCGCTTTCGACATGGCAGGGAATGTGAGGGAGTGGTGCTGGAACGAAACCCCGAAAGGACGACTGATCCGGGGTGGCGCCTGGGACGACAACACCTACATGTTCGAGAACTTGAGTCAGGCTCCACCCATGGACCGTTCCGCCAGGAACGGCTTCCGGTGCGCTCTCTATCCCGATCGCGCAAAGATACCTGATACGGCGTTTCAAATGGAGTCATTATCAGGCCCTTCACCGCTTGGGAGAACAATGGATGCGTACGAAGAGAAGCCGGTCGCGGATTCCATCTTCCAGGTTTACAAGGAGCAGTTCTCCTATGACAAGACGGACTTGAAATCGCGCGTGGAGTCGAGGCGAGAGAACGCCGAGGGTTGGATTCTGGAGAAGATCACCTTTGATGCCGCGTATGGCGGCGAGCGGGTGATTGCCTACCTGTTTCTTCCCAGGAACACAGCGCCTCCGTTTCAGACAGTTATTTATTTCCCGGGAAGCGCCTCCACAGTTCAAAGGTCCAGCAAGGAAATTGAGAGCTATTATGAATTCCCCATGTTCCTTTCATTTCTAGTGAAGAACGGAAGGGCTGCCCTCTACCCGGTCTATAAAGGAACTTTCGAACGCGGAAACGATGCCTCGGATGCCATCATGTCAGGGGATCTGAATTCACATCAACTCGCCGAGCTGGTCATCAAGGAGGTCAAAGATCTGAGGAGGTGCATCGATTACCTGGAGACTCGTCAGGATATCGACAGCAGGAAGCTCGCCTACTACGGAATGAGCTGGGGCGCGTTGTTCGGAGCGATCATCCCCGCCGTGGAGGACCGTTTCAAAGCAAGCGTTTTGGTAGGAGGAGGCCTCCAGGGATGGTGGCGTCCTGAGGTCAGAGACCTCAATTATGTCAGGCGGGTGAAAACCCCGACGCTGATGTTGAACGGCAAGTACGACACGATTTCCTCTTATGAGACGAGAACGAAGCCCATGTTTGACCTGTTAGGAACTCCGGCCGAACACAAGGCGTTGAAGCTGTATGAGACGGATCATATCCCCCCCAGGAATGAATACATCAAGGAAACCCTGGCGTGGCTGGACCGCTACTTGGGACCGGTGAGCAAGTAATGAGTCTGGTGCGCATGAGGTCCCCCCTGGTGTAACCACAAGAGACCTGACGCCGGGAGGCCGGCGGGCGTGCCTTGCGATGGGCCTGCTACTGGCCCTGAATAGCCGATTCCCAGGTGCGCAGGCCGAAGCGGCTGAGGTAGATGGGAATGTTCTTGTAGCGCGGGTTGGCGGCTTCGATCTCGCGAATCATGGCGCGTTTGGAGGTGGCGTCAGCGCGGCTGAGGACGGTCACCGAGCCGCCTGCGCCGCCGGCCCCGTTGACCTTCCAGCCCAGCGCTTTGTAGCGGCGAGCGATCTCGATGATGCGCTGGTGATCCGGGCCGATGAGAGCGGGGTGCAGGCCCGCCTGGGCCTCGGTGTTTTCGATCATGGCCCGGCCCAGGGCTTGCAGGTCGGCGGCGTAGAGAGCGTCTTTGGATTTCTCGGCGGTGAGCCGCAGGGGGAGCAGTTTGGGGGCCTCCGGACCGGCATCCTCGAGTTCCCGGATAACCATCGTGTGGGTCTGGGAGGAACTGTGGGCCTGTCCCAGGAAGATCAGAGAGAGGCGGCTTTCAAGGTCCCACCAAACGCGGTCGGGGATGCGGATCTGGCTGACGGTGGCGTGGGGGTACTGGTACATGTCGATGTAGTTGATGCCGCCGTAGGCCGAGGCGATCTGGTCCTGAATGCCGCACTGCTGTTTGAGCAGCTCGGTTTCGATCTTCTGGGCGGCCAGGGCGGCTTCATGGGGTGTCATGCGGCCGGGGGTCAGGCAATCCAGGGCCCCGATGAGCGCCACGCTGACGGCCGCCGAGGTGCCCGTAGAGCAGCCGCTGGGAGCTTCGCTGAAGATGGAAATCTCCAGGGCCACGTTGGCGGGGATCTCCATGTAGTCGATGGCCGCTTCCAGCAGGGGATGCTTGTCGTAGGCGCCGTGGGGCTCGGCGATGGTGTAACAGGCGCCGTAGTTCTCGGCGTTGATGGTGATGCGGGCGCGGTCGCCGTGGTGCTCGAAGACCCGCATCTGCACTTCGGCGTAGGGATAGACGGCGATGTTGAAGACCCGCCCGTAGCGGGCAAACCAGGTGTCGGTCCATCCCCCGTTGTCGCAGATGCGGATGGGCGCGACGGCGTTGACGATGCGGAGGAGCGTCGAGTGATCGTTCATGAGATGCGATGGGCTTGTAGCCTGTAGCTTGTAGCCTGTAGCCTGTAGGGGGAGTCCGCGGTTCCCGGGATCTACAAGCTACGAGCTACGAGCTACAAGCTACGAGCTACAAGCTGCTTAAGTGAACTTGTACTGGCCGGGCACGGGCAGCGGGGGCGGAGTCATCTCGAGCCTGTAGTCGAAAGCCTTGGGCTGGAGGTCCTGCTGGGAGTTCATGATCTGCTCCCAGGTGATGCGCTGACCGGAATAGCCGGACTCGCGAGCCATGATACAGGTCATGGTGCTTTCGGCGACCTGCATGCCATGGTTGATGTAGGGGCCTTGTCCCAGGATGCTCTTGACCAGGTTGATGTGTTCCTGCACCTGGCCGTTGATGCCCTTGGTCCCCATGTCGGTGCCGGTGCTGCGGCCCTTGGTCCCCACGATCAGGTCGTCGACGCGGGAGTAGCAACCCTTGGGATACTGGCGGCAGGTGCTGGAGAGGTGGACGCCGTTTGGGTAGACGAAATCCGAGCTGAGGTGGTCGTAGATGTTGCCGTAGAGCTCCTCGTGCGGGCGCCAGACCGCGCCCCCGGAGGCCACCACGCTGGCCGGGTGGGCGTTCATGACCCAGTTGATGAAGTCGATGTTGTGGAAGTGCTGCTCGACGATCTGGTCTCCGCAAATCCAGATGAAGGAGTACCAGTTGCGGTGCTCCCACTCCATGTCGCCCCACTTAGGGTCGCGGGACTTGGCGTGCATGACGGGGCCGCTGAGGTATTGCGAGTAGAGGGCCACGATGTCGCCGATGGCCCCGTTCTGGATCTTCTGGACGGTCTCGACGTACTCGGTGGAGGAGTGCCGCTGGGCGCCTGAGACCACGGTGAGCTTCAACTGCTCGGCCTTCTTGACAGCGGCCATGAAGCGCCGCACGCCCACCGGGTCGGTGGCGATGGGCTTTTCGCAGAAAACGTGTTTTTTGGCGTTGATGGCGGCCTCGAAGTGCTCGGGGCGGTAGCCGGGCGGGGTGCACAGCATCACGAAGTCCACGTCGGAAGCGACCAGCTTCTTGTAGGCGTCGAAGCCCACGAAGCGGTGCTCGGCGTCGACCTTGATGCGGTCCGCATACTTGCGGGTGCGCATGCGCGCCAGGTTCTGCTCGAGGTGGTCCTCGAAAATGTCCGCCAGGGCCACGATTTCGACGTTGTCGTTGCCAGTGAGGCAGTTGTCGATGGCCCCGGAGCCGCGCCCGCCGACGCCGATCAAGCCGGCCCTCAGCCGCTCCTTGCCCGCGCCTCGAACCAGTTCGGGCTTGATGATGGTGAAGGCGGAAGCGCCCGCTCCCGCCGCGGTGGATCTCTTCAGAAATGATCTTCGAGATAGGTTGTCAATTTTGTTCATATGTGCCTCTAGATGAATTTGTAGACGCCCGGCACCGGCAGGGGCGGGACGTCCATCTTCAGGTTATAGTCAAAGGCCTTGGGTTGCAGATCGAGCTGCGATTGCATGATCTGGTCCCAGGTGATTCTCTGGCCGGAATAGGCGGACTCGCGGCCCATGATGCAGGTCATAGTGGTTTCGGCCACCGCCATGGCCTCGTTGATGTAGGGGCCGGCGCCCAGGATGCTGTTGAGCATATCGACGTGCTCCTGGACGTAGGGGTTGTGCCCGGGGGTATCCATCTTGTGGCAGTCGATTTTGCCCCTGGTGCCCACGATCAGCTCGCTGACGTCCCCGTAGCAGCCGCGCGGATACTGGCGGCAGTAGCTGGACATGTGCACGCCGTTGGCATACACGAAATCGGCGCTGATGTGATCGTAGATGTTGCCATAGAGCTCCTCCTTGGGACGCCAGACGGCGCCGCCGCTGGCGGTGACTTCCGCCGGGTGGGTCCCCATGAACCAGTTGCAGACGTCGATGTTGTGGAGGTGCTGCTCGACGATCTGGTCGCCGCAGATCCAGACGAAGGAATACCAGGCCCGGTGCTCCCACTCCATGTCGCCCCACTTGGGATTGCGCCCCTTCTGCTGGATCACGGGACCGCCGATCCAGTTGGCGTAAGTGGCGGCAATCTCCCCGATCTGGCCATCGCGGACGCGCTTGAGAGCCTCCAGATACTTGATTTGCGAGCGGCGCTGGGCGCCGGATTTCACGGTGAGCTTCAGCTCTTCGGATCGCTTGGCGGCGGCCATGAAGCGCCGGACGCCCACCGGATCGGTGCCGAAGGGCTTCTCGCAGAAGACGTGCTTTTTGGCATTGATCGCGGCCTCGAAGTGCTCCGGTCGGTAGCCCGGCGGGGTGGCCAGCATCACGATGTCGATGTCGGAGGCGAGCACTTTCTTGAAGGCGTCGAAGCCGGTGAAGCGGTGCTCGGCGTCCACCTTGACGCGGTCCTGGATGGCCGCATTGCGTTTCTGTTCTTTGAGCTGCTTCAGGGACCCTTCGAGGCGGTCTTCGAACAGGTCGCCCATGGCCACGATCTCGACGTTGGGACAGCCGGTCAGGACGTTCTCGATGGCCTGGGTGCCGCGCCCGCCGCAGCCCACCAGGCCGGATTTCAGCTTCTCTTTGCCGGCCCCACGCACGAGTTCCGGCCTGACAATCGTAAAAGCGGAGGCGCCTGCCCCCGCCAGAGTAGACCTTCTGAGGAACGATCTTCGGGATAAGGGACTTGTCTGCATCATCAACACCTCGGTCGCCTATTGTACTCCAAGTGGCGGAGCGCGGCTGGGCCGCAAAGACGGAAAATCATTGAGCCATTGAGTCATTGAGAACGGGATGATAGGGTATGGTGTGCCTTCAATGGCAGCGAAGGATGGTCTGGCGGCTCGTCTCCGATATAGTTAACGCATATTAATGTTGCCTGGCCAAGCCGCTTCGCGGGTAACATTGTGGCCGGTCGGCAGCACCTTTTCATTGTGACAAGATGTGCCGGATGGGGTGGTGTAGCTGGGCTCGGAACTTCGTCTGGGGAACTGGGGTTTGACTGTTAACCACGTGCAGCGGCTCATTCTGTTCACCGTAATCCTGTTGCAGGCCGAGTGGCTGCTGGCTGCCCAGCACAGCGGCTCTGTCCGATTCGGAGGGCAGCCGGTGCCGGGGGCCACGGTCACGGCGAGCCTGGGCGACAAAAAGGCCGTGACCGCCACGGACGAGGGTGGAAGATATGTTTTCGAGGACCTGGCGCCAGGAGTGTGGCTGATCGAGATCGACATGTTCGGCTTCACCAGGCAGAGCAGATCTGTGCAGGCGGGAGCGCAACCGAGCGTGCTGGAGTGGGTGCTGGAGATGAAGCCGCGGGGCGTTCGGCCGCCAGCCGCGGCGGCGCCATCGCGCACGCCGTTGGCGCCGTCTCGGGCGCGAGCCTCGGCTGCGCAGCGCAACACCGGCGAGACCGATTACCGCATGCTGACTCTGAATCCGGAGGCTGAGGGACCGGAGATGGCAGGCCCGGAGCCGCTGCCCGCCAATGCGGAAGAGTACGGCGCGACTGAATCTTTCCTGGTCACGGGCAGCGTGACCCGCGGTCTGGAGGACGCCCGGAGAGAAGAGGCCAGGGACGGCCGCCGCCCGGACATGGGCGAGAGATTCCCTGGAGGCGGATTTGGAATGGGCATGGGACCCCAAGGGGCGCTGGGTCCCGGAGCCGGGCCTGGAGCAGAGCCTGGAGCGGGGCCCGGGGCCGGGATGGGACCGGGGGCCGGGCAAAGACCGGGGATGGGAGCGGGAAGCGGACCAGGGATGCGTGGAGGGCTGGGGGGCGGGGGCGGACCGGGCATGGGCCGGGGAGGTCCCGGTGGCGGCGGGGGCGGTGGTGGCGGAAGGGGAGGATTCGCCGCCGGAGGGCGCCGCGGGCCTGGCGGCGCGCGCAGCCGCACCAGCATCGGAAACCGCCGGCAGCGGAATGAAATCCGCGGCTCGTTGTATTTCTCGCTGCGCAACTCGGCCCTGGATGCGCGTCCTTACTCGCTCACCGGCCAGACGGTGGCAAAGCCGTCCTACGCCCAGAGCCGGTTCGGGCTGACGGCCGGCGGGGCGTTGCGGATTCCCAAGCTGTTCGAGTCCGAACACACGATCTTCTTCTTCAATTACACGGGGTCTCGAAGCCGCAATCCTTACAACGCGGTGGCCACCCTGGCTTCGCCGATGGAGCGGGAGGGCGACTTCTCGCAGTCGGTGGCCCGCGGGCCGGTCACGATTTACGACCCACTGTCGCAACTGCCCTTTGCGGGCAACCGCATCCCCAGGGACCGCATCAACCCGGCGGCCACCGGGCTGCTGAGCTTCATCCCCCTGCCGAACTCGAGCGGGCAGGTGCAGAACTATCAGTACCTGGCCTCGGTGCCGAACACGAACGACAACATCGGCATCCGGGTGAACCAGACGCTTTCCCGGCACGACCGCCTGGACTTCAACGTCAATACACAGAGGAGAGACAGCCAGACGGCGCAGGCTTTCGGATTTCGCGACACGGGCGATGGAAACGGGCTGAGCGCCACCGCCGGCTACACGCACAGCTCGAGCTCGCGGATCACGAACAATCTGCGCTTCAGTTTCAGCCGGAACCGCAACGAAATGACGCCCTTCTTTGCCGACAAGACCAACGTGGCGCAGCAACTGGGAATCGGGGGAACCTCGAGCGACCCGCGCAACTGGGGACCGCCCAACCTGTCGTTCACCAATTTCGGGGGACTGAGCGATGGCACTCCCTCGTTGCGCCGGGACCAGACTTTCAGCGTGAGTGAGGGCGTGACCCTGGTGCGGAAGGGCCACAACGTGACCTTGGGAGGCAGCCTGCGCCGGATCGAGATCAACAGCCTGGCCGAGAACGGTCGCGGCGCCTTCAGCTTCAGCGGAATCAAGACCAGCGCGTTCGACGCCAACAACCAGCCGCTGGCAGGGACGGGTTTCGACTTCGCCGATTTCCTGCTGGGATTGCCGCAGTCCAGCAACATCCGGTTCGGCAGCGCCAACACCTACTTCCGCGCGCAGGCCTACAGCGCGTATGTGAATGACGACTGGCGGCTGCGGCGCAATTTCAGCCTCAACCTGGGTGTGCGGTACGAATTTTTCACGCCGTTCACGGAAAAGCAGGGCCACATCGCCAACCTGGATATCGCGCCGGGATTCACCGGAGTGGCGGTAGTGACCCCTGGGCAAAGCGGTCCGTACACGGGCCGGTTTCCGGAGGCGCTCATCGACCCTGACAAGAAGCTGTTTTCGCCCCGCACCGGGCTGGCGTGGAGGCCGCTGCCGAAGAGGCCGCTGATCGTTCGCGCGGGTTACAGTCTGTTCTTCAACGGGTCGATTTACAACCAGTTTCCGTCGCGCCTGGCTTCCCAGCCTCCCTTCGCCACCACCGCCTCGGTGACCACCAGCACGGCGCGGGTGCTGAGCTTGCAGGACGGATTCGCTGCAAGTCCCAACCAGGACGTGACCAACACCTATGCGGTGGATCGGCAATATCGTGTTCCCTACGCCCAAACCTGGAATCTCACGGCGCAGCAGAGCCTGCCCCACGCGCTGGTGGTGGAACTGGGCTATATGGGGACCAAGGGAACGCGGCTGGATCTCCAGCGCATGCCCAATCGCGCGGCGCCCGGCTCGCCGCTGACGGCCGAGCAGCGGCGGCAGATCGGGAACGCCACCGGGTTCACCTACGACACCTCGATCGGCAACTCGATCTACCACGCCGGGGATGTGCGGATCACGCGGCGTTTCCAGAAGGGCATCTCGGTGAACACCACCTACGTCTTTTCAAAAGGCATCGACAACGCCTCGTCGTTCGGGGGCGGCGGTGGCGGGGGTGTGGCGCAGAACGACAGCGACCTGCGGGCCGAGCGCGGGTTGTCCAGCTTCGACCAGCGCCATTCGCTGAGCGTGGGCTACTACCTGGTGTCGCCGGTGGGCGAGCGCGGGCTGATGAAGAGCGGCAAATGGGGTCCGCGCTTTCTGGGGGACTGGAGCCTGTCGGGCAACCTGGCATTCTCATCGGGATCGCCGCTCACGGCGCGGGTGCTGGGCAATCTGTCCAACGCCGGC
>Ga0315280_10003018_pt1 | contig 26364 bp, 17 predicted proteins | sample YL17G06_40_MG_FD_203697 | JGI IMG/M metagenome (GOLD analysis project Ga0315280, IMG submission 203697) | Sediment microbial communities from Yellowstone Lake, YNP, Wyoming, USA - YL17G06_40 | ecosystem: Environmental > Aquatic > Freshwater > Lake > Sediment | place: USA: Wyoming | collected...
AGACGCAACCTATACACCACAACGCAGCTCTCTATATGAAAAGACATTGTTCGCTGGAGCACCTAAGGATTTTAATGTGACTTTGGGTTTACATCAAATTTTGAACCTTACACAAAGTCCCTTAGCAAGCTTCGCCTATGAACCTGCATGGTTAATTTTCAATCAACCCACGACTCTAAGTGATATTTTTCTAACGCTGGAAGCAAACGAGATGACAAGGGAAATAACTTTGGACGAGTGGGGACGCATATTCATCTCTGAATCCTACAGTTTGACTGACAAGGGAGCGCAGAATATCACGTCATTGAAAATTCGTGTGCCTCAAGACGCTTATGATATCTCCGCACTGGACAAGACTGGCGGCAATCTCCCAGTTTTGCTACAAATAGGAAATGCCACCGTGCCCACCAACGCAACTATATCATTTGGGACTACGACTATTCAAAGGAATGTGGAATCAACGTTTACAGTAACATATTGGCTCCCATGGAAAAACTACATCAACCAGTATAGCTGGCTTGACCATAGCCTATCTCTTGAGTTTTTTGAACGCCAAAATTTTGATTGGATTATAAGAAAATTGACTACGACTATTACTTTGCCTGAAGGCGCAGATTTTATCCAGTTACCTACTCTTCCAGAAAACTTGCGTTCGAAAGCGCAGAGTTCATTTCAAAAAAATGCCTTTCAAGAAATCCTAACCTTCAATTTCTACAATGTTACACCATCTGACAATTTAAATTTCAATTTTTCATATAGATACCTCATATTCTGGGCTTCTTTCCGTCCCACATTGTGGATGGGAACTATAGTTGTTATTGTCTGTGCCGTTGTTTTTCTTTGGCGACTACCCAAACGTCCAGAGGTTCCGATAACTCTTGTTCCGTCAAAGGATTTGAGAAATTTTGTTGATGCCTTTGGAAAGAAGGTAAGTATCCTCTCAGAGCTTCTGTCAATGGAAGAGCAGCTGGCAAAAGGTAAGATTCCACGGCGCAAATACAAAGTGCGAAGAGAAACACTTGAAGGGCGTTTGTCTTTGTTGTCTCGTGACTTGACTGAACTCAAAGAAAAATTGCGAAGAGTAGGGTCACGATATGCGAGCATTATTGGCCAAATCGAAGTAACTGAAACAGAACTTGAAGGTCTAGAGACGGACATCAAAAGAGTGGAAGGTCGGTATAGGCGAGGAGAAATTTCTAAAGGAGCCTATCTAAGACTTATTGAAGAATACCACCGCAGAAGGGATAGAGCAAGAGTTACGATAGATGGAGTTCTCTTAAGGCTGAAAGAAGAAATCAGTTAGGATACACAATGTTTTTATTTTATTTCATGCACTTCATAAGAATCTAAGTTTAGGAGGCATAAAAATTCATGGTTAAAGTCAAAGTTAACGAAGAAAAATGTGATGGATGTGCAACATGTGTTGATATCTGCCCTGTTGAAGTCTTTGAAATAGTAGAAAAAAAATCAAAAGTCAAAAACAATGACGCTTGCCTAGTATGCAGAGCATGCGAAGTCCAGTGCCCCAACGGCTCTATAGAGATTCAGGAATAACAACTCTTCTTCTATTCTTGTTGCCATATACAGAGAATTCAGGATTTTAAGTTCCAGAAAGAAGATTGAATATCTTTCACTTCACTCAAAGTTTCTTCAGCACGTTTTCGAATTCGAGGAGTTGCAGTCAACTGCCTATCTTGGATAGAATATGTCACACCAGACATTTTTGCAATCACTGCAGAGGTTATAGTTCCCAAAAATTCTTGGCTGTAACCTCCTTCCAAAACTGCCACGAGTTTTCCGTCGCAAAGCTGTGATGCTAAGGTCAATATTTTCTCAAAAGTTTCCGTATAACTGAATGTTGAAAGAGAAAGTTCTCCGATAGGGTCAGAGTAATGCCCATCAAACCCAGCTGAGACAAGTATGAATTGAGGCTTATACTGGCGAATGATAGGAAGCACGATTTCGTTCATTGCTCTAATATATATTTGGTCATCAGTGTGGAATGGAAATGGAATATTCACTGTATATCCCATTCCATTGTCATCACCTACCTCGTCTGCGAAACCTGTTCCTGGAAAACCTTTTGGGTCATGATGAAGACTTACATAAAGCACTTTATCAGTTTCATAAAATATTTCTTGAGTGCCATTTCCATGATGAGTATCCACATCCAAAATCAGAATGCGATTTAAATTGAAATTCTTGAGAAGATGGGTTGCGGCGATAGCTATGTTATTGAAGAGGCAAAACCCCATAGCATAGTAAGGTCCAGCATGATGACCAGGAGGACGGACCAGAGCAAACGCATTCTGAACCCTTCTGTCCATGACAAGATTTACAGCGTTTATGGCGCCTCCAACTGCAAATAAAGCGGTGTCGAAGCTTTTGGCGCTTACAACAGTGTCGCCGAGGTCGAGAATTCCTCCACCGCGTTCTGAAACCTTCTTCACAAGACGAATATAGTCCGACTCGTGGACAAGTTCTACATCTTCAATTTTCGCTGGTTCTGGCTCTACTAGCGAGCATTTTTCAGAGTTCAGAAGACCACTATTGTTTAGTTCTTTCATAATCCATTTTAGCCGTTTGGGCGATTCTGGGTGACCACGCCCAGATTTGTGGTCCAAATATTTTGGAGTATAAATAATGGCAGTTTTTGACATACTAAACATTCACTTCAGGATACACTTTTTGAAAGACTTGCTCAATATACTTCTGCAAAGTTAATCCCTCTTCTTTTGCTAATTTTCTAAGTGCCTTGTCCACGCCCGTAGCATATTGAATCGCTTTCTTTTTTCTATTCACGATAGAGGATGGCAATTTTAGGTTTTGAGCAACTTTGCGCAATACTCTCTTTCTGAGAGAGTCTTCCGCCGATTCTATCTTTAAGTTGATGGGCAAGCCTAGTGCATACTCTATGACATTGCTGTCTATGAAGGGCATCCGCAACTCTACCTTATGAAACGCGCATATTTGACTGTCTCTCTGAAAATTCGTCTCATAAGAGTATGCTACATCATGATACATGGCTTCGTTAACAGAAGCAACGCCAAGCCTATATTTCGAAAGATACCTTTGGTAGCCTCCAAAGAGTTCGTCGCCTCCTTGTCCAGCCAACATAACATGACACCCAAGTTGCGAAGCGACCTCTGCTGCCCAATAAAATGGAATAGCAATACTAGCGTTCACTATATTGGGCTGTTCTATTAACCACAAAACTTTGGAAAGAATCTCTTTGACATGTTCTATTTCATATGTTTGCGCATGGTGAGGCATGTTTAAGGCTTCAGCTATGCTCGCCGCAAATCGAATCTCTTCTTGATTTGTCAATCCTACAGAAATTAGATGCACTTCTTTTTCGCATAGTTTTGCCAAAGCCGCAATAACACTGCTATCTAAGCCGCCTGAAAAGGCAACTGCAACTCTCTTAACATCTGAAACTCTTTTTTCCATTGACTCTGTTAATAGGTTTTGAAGATGTTCTGCTGCTGACTCCATGTTGACAGACTTTATACTGGGCTGTCTAATGATGCGGATTGGTTGAAATGCAAAGCCTTTAGCATCTATTCTAGCCAAGTTTCCTGGTGGAAAAGACTTGGCGTTTTTGATTCCGATTTTCCATAAAGCCTTTCGCTCAGATGCTAAAGCGCATGTTGTTTCATTTTCGCCATAATAAAGCGGTGTCGTTCCTAAAGAGTCACGACCGACAATTAGTTTGTCTGAGTCTGCTATACTGAATGCATATGAGCCTTCTATTTCTCTAATTATTTTGGCACAATTCTTCCGAATGTCAGACTTGGACTCTCTTAGAAGTCTTTCAACTATTGGTGTCTTAGAAGGAGGAAAAATGTGTCCCTCAAATACAAACGCGTAATCATCGCCCAATATTGGCTGAGGATGGTCATTGGAGAAAATTTGGGATAAGTTATACCCTAAAGCAATGTTTGAGCTTAGGTTTTCTGTTGCCATTTGCTCTACTTGCTCTACAGACTTGGCTAACTTCACTGAATTTGGTACCGCAATTCCGTGAGCATCTGTTCCTCGGTGTTTTAGCTCTCTTAGCATTAAGGCTACCTGTGGAACAACGTTTTCGCCTTTTTTGTTTATCGCAGCGGCTATTGCACCCATAACTAAGTGACTCCGAAGCAAGGGAATAGCGTAAACTAGGAATAGTGAGTATGCATGTGGGTTGTTAAAAAGTTTCCTTTTAATGTAAAAAGCTAATTTGCCAATTGCGGACTTTAACAATTTTAAAGCAACTTATAGCTATATATATTAACAAAATTTAAATAGAAAAGTATATGTACTTGATACTTGGAGGAACAAAAAATGCCTATCCTTCCAATTGACACTGGTCGTTATGGAACATCTGAAATGAGACGTATTTTTGAAGAAGAAAACAATTTACAGAAATTGCTTGATGTAGAAGCAGCTTTAGCTTGGGCACATGGTGAAGTTGGAAACATACTTCGAAAAGATGCAGAAAAAATTGTTGAAATGGCTTCCACCAAATATGTGAAGGTTAGCCGCGTGAAGGAAATTGAAAGCGAGATTAAGCATAACTTGATGGCTGTAGTCAAAGCATTGTCTGAAGTGTGTGGTCCAAGTGGAGCACATGTTCATTTTGGAGCCACAAGTGCCGATATAGTGGATACGGCAACTGCGCTTCAATTGAAAGAGGCTACTCATTTAATTGCCAAAAGACTCGATGACATAGAATCAGTACTGGTTGAAAAGGCGGAGCAGTATAAGGCAACCATTATGATGGGTAGAACCCATGGTCAACATGCATTGCCAATAACTTTAGGATTCAAGTTTGCAGTTTGGACAAGAGAAATTGCAAGACACATTCAACGACTCCACGAATGCAAAGAACGATTACTAGATGGAAAAATGAGTGGCGCGGTTGGAGCCCAAGCAGGTTTAGGCCCAAAAGCAATAAAAATTCAAGAACTTGTGATGAAAAAATTGGGCATAAAGCCCGCTGATATTTCCACTCAAATCATACAGAGAGACCGTTACGCAGAGTTAGTCTGCCTTATCGCTATGATAGCCTCTACGCTTGACAACTTTGCCACAGAAATCCGAGAACTGCAGAGAACCGAAATTGGTGAAATCTTTGAGCCCTTTAAAAAGGAGAAACAAGTTGGTAGTTCGACAATGCCGCAGAAGCGGAATCCTGACATTTGCGAAAGAATATGCGGCCTAGCGAAGATTTTGAGAAGTCTTGCAGTGCCAGCGTTAGAGAATATTCCGACATGGCAAGAACGCGATTTGACGCAGTCGTCTGCAGAACGGTTCATAATCCCAGAAGCCTGCATTCTAATTGACTACATTCTCACCTTAATGACTAACATCTTGAAAAATCTGGAAGTTGACGAAAAAAGAATGCTGAAAAACATTGAGTTGTCGCAGGGGCGAACAATGTCAGAGGCTGTTATGCTGGCACTAACAAGGAAAGGGATGAATCGTCAAGAAGCCCATGAACTCGTGCGCACTTTAGCTATAAAAAGCGAGAACAAAGGGCAACCATTCAAAGAAACCCTTCTCAAAAATGATACTGTTCGAAAAATGTTAAGTGAAAAGGAAATTGATTTTGCACTTGACCCGAGAAACTATTTGGGCACAGCCATTAAACAAGTAGAGTCAATAGTTCAGAAGACGAAACAGGAGAGAAAGGCTAGGCGCCGATGAGAAGGTAAAGTTTATTAATTTGCTGTATGGTTTAGGTTGTTAGCACCGTAAAACATGATGGGAATCACTCCAGATTCCCAGATTTTTAGGGTCAGTTAGCACTAGACCCATTGGAGGACCCGCCTAGTTTGAAAAAACCTGCACATAGAGACATAATCCTTTCTTTCGCAGAGCAGCTAGGAGTTCGGAGGTTTTAAAAAAAATGGAATTCTCAAATGAAGATTTACTACTCCTTCAAAAATCCTTCCTAAAAGAAAAAGGCTTAGTTAGACAGCATCTAGACTCATACAACGAATTCATTGACCATGGACTCCAAGAAGTAATAAATGAAACCAGCGAAATCTCTATAGAAATCCCAGAAAGCCCCTACAAAATAAAGCTTGGTCAACTATGGATAATTGACCCGCAGTCAAGGATTACAGGACCATATATCACTGAAGTGGACGGCACAAAACACGAAATATACCCGATGGAGGCAAGATTCCGCAACCTAGCATATGCAGCCCCACTTTCATTAGAGATGACCCCAATAGTCGATGGAAGAGAAATGGAAACAGAGCTCGTTCCAATAGGCAACCTTCCAGTAATGTTAAAATCAAAGCTTTGTGTACTATCCCAACTTCAACCAGAAGAATTAGTGGCACAGGGAGAAGACCCAAGCGACCCAGGCGGCTACTTCCTCATCAATGGATCCGAACGCGTCATAGTGGCACTAGAAGACCTAGCAGCAAACCGCATTCTCGTAGACGTTGACACACGGGGCGCAAAACCAGTTTATCAAGCAAAAATATTCTCAACCACAGTTGGCTTCAGAGCAAGAATCGAGCTAACACTCAAATCCGATGGAGCAATCTATGTTTCGATTCCAGGCGTACCCACCGAAGTGCCCCTTGTAATTCTTATGCGAGCACTCGGTCTAAAATCAGATAAAGAAATTGCCGAATCAATATCATTGGAAAAGAAGACACAAGCACATCTAGAGGCATCTTTCGAAAAAGCTGTCGGCGTAGATACAGTTGAAGACGCCATACTATACATAGGAAACAGAGTAGCCCATGGACAAGTTGAAGAATATCGTAAACAAAAAGCGGAAAGCATTCTTGACCGAAACTTTCTACCCCATATTGGTCGCACTGCAAAGGAACGCAGAGATAAGGCTCTCTTCTTAAGCGAAATGGCTTGTCGAGTTATGGAATTGAAACTTGGAAAAAGAAAACAAGATGACAAAGACCACTTTAAAAACAAACGTCTAAAACTTGCTGGTCCAATGCTCGCAGACCTTTTCAGAATAGCATTCAGAAATCTATGTCGCGACATAAAATATCAGATGGAACGAATGGGTTTCAAACGACAAATGCTTACGGTTTCCACAGCTGTGCGTCCTGGAATAATCACTGAACGCCTTCAACATGCGTTGGCAACAGGTAACTGGGGAAGAGGACGAGTTGGCATAACACAACTCCTCGACCGAACCAATTATCTATCGACCTTAAGCCACTTGAGAAGATTACAATCACCGCTTAGTCGTAGTCAACCCAACTTCGAAGCTCGTGACTTGCATCCAACTCATTGGGGAAGACTATGCCCAAGCGAAACCCCTGAAGGATCAAACTGTGGACTCGTAAACAATTTAGCACTGTCTGCAAGCATTTCCGTAAGCGCTAGCCCTGATAAAGTGAGACAGCTCCTTTATCGGTTAGGCGTGATTTCCATTCAAGATGCAAATGAAGAGACACGGGTGAATGGCACCAAAATCTTTGTTGACGGCTGCTTAATCGGTTATAGTACATCGCCTAACGAACTTGTCACAGAATTAAGGAAAAAACGCAGAAAAGGCGAAACATCCACAGAAGTAAACGTCGCATATTTCTCCAAGATCTATGGTGAGAGAGAAGAAGTTTACGTCAACTGCGATGAAGGACGTGTTCGCCGACCTCTTATCATTATTGAAGATAGCGTACCAAGACTGCAAATGGAACACATTGAAAAACTTCGTTTAGGCGAATGGACATGGGAAAATCTAGTCAACGGTGGAATAGTTGAACTTATCGACGCAGAAGAAGAAGAAAATGTTCTTGTAGCCTTAACGCCTAAGGACATTACGCCTGAGCATACTCATCTGGAGATTGCGTCCTACACGATTCTAGGAATATGTTCCTCTCTCATACCCTATGCCGAACATAATCAGTCGCCACGTAATTCTTATGAGGCAGCAATGGCGAAACAGGCCTTAGGGGTAAATTCAACAAACTTCTTCTTTCGTGTTGACTCTCGCTCTCACATTCTGCATTACCCACAAAGTCCCTTAGTGAAAACTAAACCCATGGACATAATTGGCTATGATCTCAGACCCTCTGGGCAAAACTGCGTCTTAGCCGTTATATCATTCGAAGGATACAACATGGAAGACGCACTCATTTTCAATAAAGCATCAATTGAACGGGGACTAGGACGCTCCTCATTCTACCGAATATACGAGGCTGAATGCCGCCAATATCTCGGAGGACTAAGAGATCGCTTTGTCATTCCAGAGATAGGGATTCGAGGATATCGTGGTGAACAATATTATAGGCTTCTGGAACCTGACGGCATTGTAAGCCTTGAATCCGAAACTGCTGGCGGCGATGTTCTCATTGGAAGAACAAGTCCACCGAGATTTTTAGAGGAATACAAGGAATTTGATGTGAAGGGGCCAACAATGCGGGACACATCTGTAGACGTTAGACCATCTGAAACTGGCGTTGTAGATAATATCTTTATCACAGAGAATAGTGAAGGAAGCAAACTTGTCAAAGTCAGGATACGTGATCAACGCATTCCAGAATTGGGTGACAAGTTTGCATCACGCCATGGGCAAAAAGGCGTAATTGGCATGGTTATACGACAAGAAGATATGCCATTTACTGCAGATGGAATTGTCCCAGATATAATCATAAATCCTCATGCTATGCCCTCTCGAATGACTATTGGTCAATTTCTCGAGTCAATGGCTGGAAAGGTGGCTGCTGCAAGAGGAAGATCAGTTGACGGTACGCCGTTCATTAATGAAGACCCCGAGCAGTTAAAGCGGGCATTGATTGACTTGGGATTCAGCAAGACTGGGAGAGAAATCCTTTATGATGGTGTTACTGGTGAAAAGTTTGTTGCTGATATTTTCATGGGAGTTGTGTACTATCAAAAATTGCATCATATGGTTGCTGACAAAATTCATGCTAGAGCGCGAGGCCAAGTTCAAATGTTAACAAGACAACCCACAGAAGGTCGAGCAAGAGGCGGAGGATTACGCTTTGGAGAAATGGAAAGAGATTGCCTGATCGGACATGGGGCTGCCATGCTGTTACGAGACCGTTTACTAGAAGAATCTGACAAATACCTTCTCTACGTCTGCGAGAACTGTGGTTACATCGCTTTCTATGACATGAAGCAACGTAAATACGTTTGTAGACTTTGCGATGACAAGGCGCGAGTTTCTCCAGTAATCATTTCCTATGCCTTCAAACTTCTCTTGCAAGAATTAATGAGCCTATGCGTAGCGCCTCGTCTCAAATTGAGGGAGAGAGCCTAAAATGGCTATGGAAGAAACAGTCCATAAGGTTATAGATAGACTCTTCTTCGGCGTATTGTCTCCACAAAATATACGCAGACTTTCTGTCGCAGAGATTCAGACCGCTGACACTTATGACGAAGATGGTGCTCCAATAACCTCTGGACTTATGGATGGTCGACTAGGAACCCTTGAACCAAGGCAGAGATGCAAAACATGTGGTAACACCGCTATAAGATGCCCAGGACACTTTGGCCACATCGAACTGGCAGTTCCAATAATCCATATCGAGTTTACTAAAATAATCCACGAGGTTCTCAGAGCCACATGCAGAAACTGTGGACGCATACTATTGCCTCCAGAGAGAATAACAAAACTCAGAGCAAAGATTGAACACAGTCAAAAGTTGCTGGGAACTGTACCAAGTTCACTTTATAAAAAGGTGTTACGGAAGGCAAGAGAGAAGTCATGTCCTCATTGTGGAACTCCGCAATATAAGATAATTTTTGAGAAACCAACGAAATTCACTGAAGATATTCCAGAAACTGGTGCTCAACGACTGACGCCCAGCATGGTCAGAGAAAGACTTGAACGCATACCTGAGACTGACCTTGAATTGTTTGGTTTCAATCCTCAAAGTGCACATCCAGAATGGATGATTTTGCAAGCGCTTCCAGTCCCACCAGTTTATGTTAGGCCATCCATAACTTTGGAATCTGGTATTCGCTCTGAGGATGATTTAACTCACAAACTAGTGGACATAATTCGCATTAATCAACGCTTGAAGGAAAATATGGAAGCGGGAGCGCCTACACTTATTATTCAGGATTTATCTGAACTTTTGCAGTATCATGTGACCACATACTTTAACAATGAGGCTTCTGGAATCCCGCCTGCTAGACATCGTTCTGGCAGAGCACTTAAAACCCTATCGCAACGTTTGAAGGGAAAAGAAGGAAGATTCAGAAGCAATTTATCTGGAAAGAGAGTTGACTTTTCGGCACGCACGGTGATTTCTCCAGACCCAAATCTTGACATTAATGAAGTTGGAGTCCCACTTGAAATTGCGGTACGACTTTCCATGCCTGAAAAGGTTACTGAATGGAACCTAAATGAAATGAAAACTTTCGTAAAAAACGGCCCTGCAAATTATCCTGGCGCCCTATATGTTGTTCGACCTGATGGAAAACGTGTCAGACTAGAGTTTGTTGTAGATAGAGAAAAAGTTGCAGAAGTCTTAGAACCTGGCTTCATAGTGGAACGTCATCTCAAGAATGGTGACATTGCCATTTTTAACAGGCAACCTTCTCTTCACCGCATGTCAATCATGGCACACTTTGTAAGAGTGTTACCTCACAAAACTTTTCGCCTACACCTCTGTGTCTGTCCGCCGTACAACGCAGACTTTGACGGCGACGAAATGAATCTTCATGTGCCCCAAAGCGAAGAAGCACAAACTGAAGCTCGCCTTCTTATGCAAGTACAAGACCAAATCTTGTCGCCAAGATTCGGAGGACCCATTATAGGTGCGATTCGAGACTTTATAACATCCGCTTATTTGTTTACTAGAAAATCCACTAGGCTCACAAAAGAGGATATTTGCAGGCTTGCGATGGCAGCAAATTACGATGGTCCATTGCCAGAACCGGAAATCAAGGAGCCAGAGCCGTTGTGGACAGGAAAACAAATTTTCAGTCTCTTCATCCCGAAAGATATGAATTATGTATTGAAAGCAACTGCATGCATTGGTTGTACGCCATGCGTATACGAGGAATGTCAGTATGATGCCTATGTAGTTATCAAAGATGGCATTTTAAAATCTGGTGTGATTGACAGACGTTCAATAGGAGCTGAACAGTCAGAAAGCCTATTGCATCGAATAATAAAAGATTACGGGACTTACGCTGGAAGGCAGTTTCTAAATCATATCTGTCAGCTTCTGAAAGAATTCATGCGTATGCGTGGATTTACTTACTCCTTCGACGAATTAGAACTGTCCCCTGATGCTCAAGAAAAAATCTATAAGAAGATTCAAAATTTTGAGAACAAGATACAAGGGCATATAAACGACTATCAAAAGGGAACGTTGCCTAGACTTCCAGGTCAAACTCTTCAAGAGTCTCTAGAAATCTATGTAATGAACGAGTTAGCTCAGGCAAGAGATGCAGCTGGAAAAATTGCTGATGAGGACTTTGACATTAACAATTCTGGAATCGTAATGACAAGAACAGGAGCACGAGGGTCCAATCTTAACATTGGTCAAATGACCGCCTGTGTGGGCCAGCAGTCAGTGCGAGGAAAACGAATCATGCGTGGCTATATTGAACGTGCTTTACCTCACTTCAAAGTAGGTGATCGCTCCTCGGAGGCAAGAGGTTTCGTACGTGCCTCCTATCGAAGTGGTTTAGACCCAATTGAATTCTTCTTCCATGCTATGGGAGGTAGGGAGGGATTAGTTGACACTGCTGTAAGAACTCAGCAAAGTGGCTACATGCAAAGACGACTAATAAATGCCTTAGAACATTTGCGAGTCGAGTATGATGGAACTGTTCGAAACTCAGTTGGAGACATCGTCCAATTCAAATACGGCGAAGACGGTGTAGACCCTGCAAAAAGTGACCATGGAAAAGCAGTAAATGTAACCCGCCTCATTGAACAGATTAAGATAACAATGGGAAAAAAGAAACCAACGTCTGCAGATTATGTTAAAGACCGTCTCAAAGAAGTTGAAGACAAGCTTTCGCCAATTCTAGTGAAAGAGTTGAGACAAGAGTTGGCTAAAGCCAAGTTCAGTAAAGAAGGTGTAGATCAAGCAATTAATTTGACTCTTGAAAACTATAAACGTGCACTTGTCGAACCAGGCGAAGCAGTTGGAATTGTAGCTGCACAGTCTATTGGCGAGCCCGGTACTCAAATGACGCTTAGAACATTCCACTATGCCGGTGTTAGAGAGCAAAACGTCACTTTAGGTTTACCTCGTCTCATTGAAATCGTTGATGCTCGCAGAACACCTTCCACTCCAATTATGACTGTTTATCTTGACAAGGATTTTCAATCAAGCAAGGAGAAAGCTATGGAAATTGCTCGCAATATCGTATGCACAACAGTGGAAGATGTCGCTGAGACCATTTATGATGACCCACAAAAAGAAGAAGTTGTCATAGAGCCTAATTCAGCTATGATGAAAGAAAGGGGAGCCACAGCTGAAGAGTTAAAATCACTAACTTTCCCGAATTGCACAACCAGCGTCTTTGAGAATAAAGTAGCTATTAAGCCAAAGAAAGCTGGAGATCGAAGGAAACTGCTTGATAAAATTTCATCTCGCTTAGTTAAGGGCCTTCCAGACATTCGTAGGGCTCTAGTTACAGAGGAAGTAGGTGCCCACGCATGGGTTATAAGAACAGATGGATCCAATCTGTCTAAGGTTCTTGACATTCTCGGTGTAGATCCAACAAGAACAATAACAAATCACGTGCATGAAGTAGCACAGACATTGGGAATTGAGGCAGCTAGAAACACCCTAATTAAAGAAGCATTAGGCGTACTTGAGGAACAAGGTCTAGACGTAGACATAAGGCATGTCATGCTGGTAGCGGAAATTATGACTGCAACAGGTGAAGTGCGACAAATTGGCAGACATGGAATCAGCGGAGAAAAGACCAGCGTTTTGGCAAGAGCAGCTTTCGAAATTACTGTTCCAAACATTGTTGATGCCGCCATAAAAGGAGAAGACGACCCATTAAGAGGCGTAACCGAAAATGTTATAGTTGGGCAATCTATACCCATCGGCACAGGACTAGTTGACCTCTACATGTCTACTGCGCAACGCGAGGAGACAAAGGAATCCAGAAGGACTGAGGAAAAAGAGAAATGATTGACATAAACAAAGCCATCGCCTCAGCGGTAGAAACTGGAAAAGTTTGGTTTGGAGCGAATAATGCCATAAAAAATGTTAAAGTGGGAAAAGCTAAACTGGTAGTTTTAGCGGAAAATTGCCCCGAGAACATTCGTGGAGACATTGAATATTATTGCAAGTTTTCTAAAATTCCGATGATTATTTATAAGGGAACAAGCTTAGATTTGGGTGCAGTATGTGGAAAACCATTTATGATTTCGACATTGACAATCAGAGAACAAGGAGACTCGGACATACTTAAGATCACGGAGGCAACGAATGTCTAGTGGAATTCGATTTACAGGCACTGAAATGCGATATATAGCATTGTTTGAAAGTATAACAGGTGCAAACGTGAAAGATTGCATACTTGACGAGGATGCGAGTAGAATAATTTTTGTTGTAAAAGAAGGAGAAATAGGCGTTGCCATAGGAAGACAAGGCAAAAACATTCATCTTCTAGAAAAAATGACTGGAAAAAAGCATGAAATAATCGAGCATTCTGAAAATCCAGCACAGTTCATAAAAAATGCCTTAAGACCAGCCAAAGTGACTGAGATACGAATAACTGAACGCCCAGATGGAAAATCTATCGCCGTGGTCTCCGTAAATCCAAGGGATAAAGGAGTTGCCATCGGCAAAAATGGAAAGAATGCTGAACGTATAAGGTTCTTGGCAAAACGTTACTTCCAAATACAAAATGTTTCCATAACTTGATTTGCAAACACGAAAACTATATTAAAAAGTATATTGTTTTGAATAAAAATCTCTATTGAAGGTTTATCTCATGCCCAATAAACTAAAAGCTGACCGAACCTTAGACTGTATTGGACTCTACTGCCCTGAACCAGTTTTTAGAACTCGCCAAGAATTGGACAAACTAACTGTCGGACAAGTCTTAGAAATGATTGCCGACGACCCAGCAGCAGAAGCAGATATTCCAAGTTTTGCGAAGCGAACTGGACACCAACTACTGAAAATGTGGAAAGAAAACAATCAAATTCATTTTCTAATCAAGAAGGTTAAATGAAGAGGTAGCGACTAACCATGTCTGTCAGAAGAATTTATATGGACTATGGGGCTGGAGTGCCTGTTGACTCTCGTGTTTTAGAGGCGATGGAGCCCTATTTCACCGAAGCTTTTGGAAATCCTTCTTCTGTACATTCTTTGGGGCAAGAGGCAAAGAAAGCCGTTGAAGAGTCTCGGAAGCATGTTGCCGACTTAATAGGCGCAGAGACAAAGGATGAAATTATCTTCACTTCTGGAGCCACCGAAAGCAACAATCTGGCCATAAAAGGAGTCGCTTACCGCAACAAGGGTAAGGGCGATCACCTAATCACGTCAACTATTGAGCATATGTCTGTAATCAATACTTTCAAATATTTACAGAAAGAAGGCTTCAAAACTACCTTCGTACCCGTAGACAAATATGGAACAATCGACGTGGAAGCATTGAAGAAGGCAATAACGAACCAAACAACACTCATATCAGTAATGTATGCAAATGGCGAAATTGGCACAATAGAACCAATCAAAGAAATCGGCGAAATCGCCCACGAAAAAGGCATTAGTCTCCATGTAGACGCCGTTGCCGCAGAAGGACAAGTGCCAATAAACGTAACTAACGAGCACATTGATTTACTTACCTTATCTTCAAATGACTTGTATGGTCCAAAAGGAGTTGGGGCACTTTATATCAAGTCTGGAACAAGAATTCAGCCTGTTATACAAGGTGGCGGTCAAGAAAAAGGTTTGCGATCTGGCACTGAAGACGTGCCCAGCATCGTTGGCATGGGAAAAGCTGCTGAAAATGCGTTGAAAGAGATGCCCTCAGAAAGTCTTAGGTTATCTAAGTTAAGGGATAAACTGATAAAAGGTGTTTTGGAAAAGATACCATACTCTTTTTTGAATGGGCACCCTACTAAGCGGCTTCCAAACAACGCCAACTTAAGATTTAGCTATATCGAAGGGGAATCATTGATATTGAGTCTCGACATGGAAGGAGTCTATGTTTCTTCGGGCTCCGCATGCACTTCAAAAACTCTTGAGCCTTCGCACGTGTTGTTAAACATCGGGTTAGCACATGAGGAAGCACATGGCTCTCTGCTATTCACTTTGGGAAGGCAAACAACAGAAGAAAACATAAAATACGTAATCGAAATATTGCCCGGCATAGTGAAAAGGTTAAGAATGATTTCCCCATTAACTCCAAAGGAACTGCGAGGCTGAGAAAAATGAGCATGTACACTGAAAAAGTGATGGACCATTTCAAAAATCCCCGTAACATGGGAGAAATCCCAGACGCAGATGGTGTAGGCACTGTCGGTAATCCAGTGTGTGGTGACCTCATGACCGTATACATCAAAGTTAAAGACAACCGCATAGAGGACATAAAATTCAAGACTTTTGGCTGTGGTGCAGCAATAGCTACAAGCAGCATGATTACAGAGTTGGCCAAGGGAAAAACAATTGAAGAAGCCATAAAAATATCGAGAGGAGATGTGGCTGACAGTCTTGGAGGTCTTCCGCCGATTAAGATGCATTGTTCAAATCTGGCTGCAGACGCTTTACATGCGGCTATTAAAGATTATCAGGCTAAGAAGGGGGTTAAAAAAGAATGAGATTTGTAAAATGTCAGTCTTGTGGAGCGAAAATTACTGAAGATGAAAAATGTGAACTAGCAAACTATAAGAAAACTATCGGTGAAGAACAATTCGTATTTTGCTGTGCGAAATGCGCAGATGAATACGAGAAAAGGCAGAAACCAAGGCGACGTACAAAAGCCTAGAACGTATATACCCTTACTGTTTTTGGGCTGGTAGTTTTTCGACTAGGAATGGCTTTTCGAGATTATGGCGCGTCTTCATCAATGCCATAACAACATAGAAAACAAAATCCCCAAAGTGATGATGAGAAAATGTTCTTCCTCACTCTAACACAGATTAGGCACCTTTTTACGAAATACTTTAAGCGTCTGTCCAAGAAAGTAATCTAGGTTAAAAAGGGGGCCCGTTGCCTAGCCCGGATTATGGCGCCAGCCTTCGGAGCTGGAGAACCAGGGTTCAAATCCCTGCGGGCCCGCTCATTGCTCTCTTTACCTACTCAGGTTCCGAATGAATAGTGACCATGGTGTCTTCAAATTTTTTTCTTATCTCTTTTTCGATGTCCGAAACTATGTCATGTACTAAATCAACAGAAGCTGTTCTGGCAAATAGGCAATCTATGTTAATATAGCGTTTATCTTCGCTTTCATAAGTCATAATTCGGTTTACTTTTACAATGGCCGCGTAGCCTTCAGTAATTTGCCTTATTATTTTGTGCATTTCTTCATCATCGATTAACTGTCCTCTAAACGTTTTCGGAGTAGGCGAGTAAGGTTCAATGTGGACAGTTACATTTTCAGTATTTCGGATATGGTGCTTCACATTTTTTTCTATAATCTCTGCTTTACTATGAGCCTCCTCGAGGGAAAGGGATGGCTCCACTTGCGCATGTAATGTCACGTAAAGCTTGCCATTGACATATATACTGCTGATATTGTGCACTTTTTTCACTCCCTCGACATTAGTTGAAAGATTTTCAATCTGCTTTTTCACAGGCGTGGTTGTCGCTGGCTCAATATGTATAGTAACTGTGCAGTCGCCACAAGATTTGATGATGCCTGACTCGATCCTTGAAGATATCGAATGTGCCTCTTTTAGTCCTATATAATCAGGAATAACTACGGTTGCTTCAACAAACACCTTGTCGCCAACTTTTCGCGCCTTCAATTCCTTGCATTCCATAACTTCCTGGACATTTAGAATTTCTTTTCTTATGTCTCTAACAAGTTTAGGTGAAATTGCATCACTCAAATCCATTGCACTATTGCGTATCAATTTTGAACTCAAGTAGACTAGAAGGATACCGAGAAAAATTGAGGCTAAAGAATCGCTATACAAACTGATATTGGAATAGCCGGAAAGAATAACAGATAAACTGAAACCAATCAAGGCAACAATTGTAGACACAAAATCTGAAAATGCGTGATAAAGATTTGCTTTCACAGTTACACTGCCGCCTTCAGTTGCCCTGCTGAGAACCCCGATTCTAAAAAAATCTACACATAAGGTGTAAAAGATTGCTATAAAACCTATAGTCTCAGGAAGAACTCGCGCTCCACCTGAAACTACTCGAAGGATGGACTCTCCAATCAAGATTCCTGATAAGGCTAGGAGAGAAATCCCTCCAACTAGACCTCCAATAGACTCGATTTTTCCATGTCCATAGGTATGTTCTCTGTCTGGTGGCTTCAAAGACAAATGTGTGGTTAGAAGTAGAATGAATGTGGCCGCTATATCGAATAAGGCATGAACTGCATCGCTTATGATTGCGAGACTATTAACCACCGCCCCTATCACACTCTCTATAACAAAGGCACTTGAAATCGCAAGCAGAGAAAGCAGAAGCACTTGTACTTTACTCAGACTTTTTTTCCCATTCATTTATCCATCGTTCATACAACATTTACCTAGAGATTTAAGGGTTAAGGTTGAATATGGGAGTAAATATTTAGGGTTGTAGCACATAGTTAAGAAGGAAAGATGATGTGCAATGAGGTTTACGCCAATTCAAGATATAATCGCTGGAAAATATGACGGCAAGCATGTAGCTATTAGAGGGTGGGTTTACAGAAAAAGAGAGAGCAAAGACGTCATTTTTCTTATATTTCGTGACGCCACTGGCATAATACAGTGTACGGTGAAGAAGGAAAGCAAGCAGTGGGATGATGCAGAAAAAGTCACTATCGAGTCTTCTGTCACATTGAGCGGCACGGTAAGGCCAGATAAGAGAGCGCCGGGAGGTTTCGAGTTATCCGCAGATAGTCTTCAGATAATTGGTCTTGCAGAAATTTTCCCAATATCAAAGGACAAGAGTGAAGATTTCTTGCGTGATGTTCGGCATTTGTGGCTTAGAAGCCGCAAGATGAATCTTATTATGAGAATAAGAAGCGAGGTGTTACGGTTTATTCATGAGTTTTTTAGAAAGAAGGGGTTCATAGAGGTTTCGCCGCCCATGTTCATATCAAGCGCTTGTGAAGGCGGCTCCACTCTATTTGGGTTAAAGTATTTTGACCAAGACCTTTACCTTACACAAAGTGCTCAACTACATTTGGAAGCCTTAATCTACTCTTTGGAAAAGGTTTACACTGTGGCCCCATCTTTTCGCGCTGAAAAGAGCCGAACAATTCGCCATCTTACAGAGTATTGGCATGTGGAACCTGAGCAAGCTTTCGCTGACATAGATGACATGATGAGGCTTGAAGAAGGCTTAGTGAGTCATGCGTGCCAAAAGGTCGTAAAAAATTGTAAGAAAGAACTTGAAGAACTAGGCGTTAGTTCTAAAAAGTTGGCTTCTGTGAAGCCGCCGTTTTCTAGGATTACATACACTGATGCCGTTGAGATGTTGAACCGAAAGGGCATTAAGGTGAAGTGGGGAAAAGATTTCGGTTTTGACGAAGAAAGAAAATTGGCGGAAGAGTTTGGTAAACCTTTTTTTGTCTATGCTTATCCTAAACAGATTAAGGCGTTTTATTGCAAAACTTATCAAGACAACCCTGAACTTGCGATGTCAGCAGATTTGCTTGTTCCAAACATAGGCGAAATCACCACAGGCGGCTCAAGAGTAGACGACAAAGACGAATTGATTGCCAGAATGAAAGAACTTGGCTTGAAAGAAGAAGATTACGAGTGGTATATTGACTTGCGAAGGTATGGCACTGTTCCGCATGCAGGTTTTGGATTAGGAGTCGAAAGACTACTGACGTGGATGCTTGACTTAGAGAACATAATCGACGCTATTCCTTTTCCACGCACAACAAGAAGATTTTACCCATAATCTTCTAAAGCCCTAAAGTCTATCTCCATTTCCATATTTTTCTGTTCATGAATAATTCTGGTAGAACGAGGAATCCCCAGCTTGCTACAGCGAGAACGTAGAATAAGTCTGTTGGTGTTAGTGGAACAAGCCCGAACACAGATGCTATTGGAGGAATATAACAGATGGCAAAAGTAGCTGCAATTGAAGTTATTTCTGCTATTACAAAGATCTTGTTCTTAAAGGCTTTACGCCCCATTCTCCACACACTACGCTTCTCCGAACGACAGTTCCAAACAACAAATAATTCGAACATAGCGGCTTGGACGAAGGCCACAGTTCGCGCCTCAGCCAGAGTTAATTGTCTTGCTGCCTCGTCTATTGGTCCATTTGGCCAACCCCATGGATGTGCAGGGAACAGATAGTATTCAATACAGAAGACCAGTATTGTCCCGATGGATTGCAATACAAATGATGCTATTATGAACGCGCCCATGCCGTGAAGTATCCCTTCATCTGGCTTACGTGGTTTTCTTTCCATCACATCTTCGTCTGGAGGATCTAAAGCCAGAGATACTGCAGGTGCGCCGTCTGTGGCCAAGTTTATCCACAGAAGCATTGATGGAAGTAGGGGCAAAGGAAACATTGAAACGCCAAATATCCCGCCTAAAATGGCAAATAATCCTATTACAAGGACTTCGTCAAAGTTGCAAGATATTAGAAATCTTGCATATTTTCGAATATTGTCGTAGATGACCCTTCCTTCTTCTACTGCCTTCACAATTGTTGCAAAGTTGTCATCGGTTAATACCAAGTCAGAGGCTTCACGAGTCACATCTGTTCCAGAAATGCCCATTGACACGCCAACATCCGCACTTTTCACCGCAGGCGCATCATTGACTCCATCACCAGTCATCGCCACAATGTGCCCCTTAGTCTTTAGGGCTTTAACAATTCGCAACTTATGCTCTGGGGAGACACGAGCATAAACTGCCACATCTTCCACGATCTTCTGGAAGTCTTCATCACTCATTTTATCCAGTTCTGCACCTGTCAGGACTATACTATTTTCTTTCATAATCCCGGTTTCCTTAGCTACCGCAATCGCGGTAAGCTTATGATCACCGGTAATCATTACAGCTTTTATTCCTGCTTTTTGGCATACTTGGTTTGCTTTTATTGCTTCTTCTCTTGGTGGATCAATCATGCCTTCTAAGCCAACAAAGACAAGATCGCGTTCAATTTCTTCGTCATCAAGTGTATTTGCAGTATTAGGCAATTTTTTGTAAGCCATTGCCAGCATACGTAAGGCTTCGCTGGCTAGATTCTCATTGATTTTCAAAATCTCATTTCTATCCTTAGAACTAAGTTTCTTTATTTCGCCATTTTTCAGAATGTGAGTGCATTTTTCTAAGACTATTTCTGGAGCGCCTTTCATGTATGCGACTTGTTCTCCTTCAGGAGCGGAATGCACTGTGGTCATGCGTTTTCTTTCAGAGGTAAATGGAACTTCATTTTTCCGTGGATATTGACTTTCCAATTCCTTCTGTTCAAACCCTGCTTTAGCTGCCGTCACGATTAGGGCTCCTTCGGTTGGGTCGCCCATAATATTCCAAGTATTGTTATCATTATCTAGGTGTGCATTGTTGCAAAGTGCTCCAATTCTCAATAGTAGCGAGAGGTCATTGTCGCTTTTCGGGTTGATTGAACTAGTGCTTTGATGAAATTCTCCTTTTGGTTCGTATCCGACTCCCGTGACTTCTGTTAGTTTGCCGTCGCAATACACTTTACGTACAGTCATTTCGCCCTTTGTTAATGTACCAGTCTTGTCTGAACAGATAACTGTCGTAGCTCCAAGGCTTTCGGCGGAAGAGAGTTTTCTAATGATTGCATGTCTTCTTGCAAACTCTCGTGCTCCCAAAGCAAGGCTGATCGTGACAATGGCAGGCAATCCTTCAGGAACAGCTGAAATGGCCAATGAAATAGAAGACATAAACGCATCGATAAAGCTCTCAATTTTGAAGCCGACTGAAAGCGCCTCAAATACCTCCAACGCAAAAATTATCACACAAAGAGCTGTAACAACTGTTGCTATTTTCTTAGCAAACTTGTCCAGTTTTCTTTGAAGAGGAGTTTCTTCTTCTTCCGCAGCTTGGACTAATTCAGCAATTTTCCCAAACTCCGTATTCATACCTGTTGAGATTACAAGTGCTTTTCCTCTTCCGTAAATTGCGTGAGTAGCTGTGAAGATCATGTTGCTTCTTTCAGCAATTGGTGTATCTGATTTAAGAGTGCTCAAAGATTTGTTTACTGGAGTGGATTCGCCTGTTAAAACAGCCTCATCGGTTTTCAATTCTATTGCTTCAATTAATCTGGCGTCCGCGGGCATCGAGTCTCCAGATTCAATAGCGAGCACGTCACCCGGAACAACTTCTCTTGCAGGAATTATTTCCTCTTTTCCGTTTCGAATTACACGTGTTTTTGGAACTGTAAGTTTCTTTAGAGCTTCTAATGCTTTCTCTGCTTTATATTCCTGAACAAAGCCTGCTATGGCGACGAGCAGAACAATTACTCCAATCACTATTGCATCTGAATAGGTTTCTAGACCTTTAGTTGGGTCACTAATTGATTCATAATATCCGATAAGAGCTGAAAATGCGGTGGCAACGAGAAGTAATATAATAAAAATGTCTTTGAATTCTTCAAGAAACATTTGCAACGCGGTTCGTTTTTTCTTTTCTTTTAGTTCATTGTACCCGTATTCGGCTAGTCTTTGCTTAGCTTCTTCACTGCTTAGACCATTGAGATTAGTCTTCAAGTTTTGTGCTACTTCGTCAATTTTCTTTTCATGCCATGAAGCCATTCAAGTTGCCACCTTTCTCAATCTTATAACATGCTTAATGATAAGTACCATTTCTGTTTGAGAATCCTTCTTATAGAGTTTTCTTTGATGCACTCCTATTCTTTTAGTCATCTAACTGCAGAAGAAAGGTAAAGTTGAAAAAAGAGCAAGAATAGGGTTATGTGGCGTAGCCTATCTCGTCTACAGCTTCTGGGTTTCTAAGCGTAGAGAGGTCGCCTAACTCCTCACCTAACACCCTTGCCCTGACAACTCTTCGCATTATCTTGCCACTTCTTGTTTTTGGCACATCTTTAACGAACCATACTTCATCAGGGCGAGCTATCTTTCCCATTTCTTTAGCAACGTGCTCTCTTAGTTCTGCTCTTAATTCGTCGCTTTGGGTTACTCCTTCTTTCAATACAACAAAAACGACGATTGATTCTCCTTTAATTTGATGTGGTTTTCCTATTGCAACTGCTTCAGCTACCTTGGGGTGACTAACTAAGGCAGATTCGATTTCATAATTGCCTAATCTGTGGCCTGCAACTTTCAGTATATCGTCTGCTCTTCCCTGTATCCAGTAGTAGCCGTCTTCATCTTTCCTAGCCTTATCGCCCGTAAGATACTTGTGAGGTAGTTTGCTCCAATAAACCTGCTTGTATCGTTCTGCTGCCTTGTAAAGTCCTCTTAACATGGCTGGCCATGGAGTAGTCAAGTATAGGTCGCCTCCGCCTTCCTTAATCTCTTTTCCAGTTTCGTCAAAGATACCTGCAGCAAAGCCTGGCAGAGGTCTAGTCGCTGAGCCTGGCTTAAGTGGTGTTAATGGTAAAGGAGATATTACAAACGAGCCAGTTTCTGTTTGCCACCAAGTATCCATTATTTGGCAACGTTCACGACCTATGTGTGTATAGTACCACATCCACGCTTCGGGGTTTATTGTTTCGCCAACTGTACCCAATAATCGCAGAGAACTAAGATTATGGCCTTTTGCCCATTTTTCCCCATTTCTCATATGCATTCTTATGGCAGTCGGAGCTGTGTAGATGATTGTTACTCCATGTTTTTCTATGATTTCCCACCATCGGTCTGGCTTTGGATAGTCTGGGCCACCTTCATAAAGAATCGAAGTAGCGCCCAAAATGAGCGGTGCGTAAACAATGTAGCTGTGACCTGTAACCCATCCAATATCAGCGGTACACCAGTATATGTCCGTATCTTTTATGTCAAAAACCCATTTCAATGTTAAGGCAGTTCCAACGCCGTATCCACCGTGGGCACTCATTACACCTTTTGGTTCTCCCGTTGTCCCAGAAGTATAAAGGAGGTAGAGCGTATGTTCAGAATCGAGCTTTTCTGTCTCGCACTCTGTTGGTTGCCCTTCCGTAAGTGCGTGCCACCATCGATCCCTTTCTTCTATCCATGGAACTTCCTTTCCAGTGCGTTTAGCAACTATAACTGTTTTGACAGAAGGGCAACCCTTCACTGCATCATCTACTTGCGCTTTCAGAGGAACAATGTCTCCACGTCTATAGAAGCCGTCGCAAGTGATTATTGCCTTAGCTTCTGAGTCAGCTATTCTTTTTTGTAATCCACCTGTGCTGAATCCTGAGAAAACAACACTATGTATTGCTCCGATTTTCGCACATGCCAACATTGCTATTGGCAGTTCTGGAATCATTGGTAGGTAGAGTCCAACTCTGTCGCCTTTCTTTATTCCAATTGATTTTAAGGCGTTGGCGAACTTGTTAACTTCAATGTAAAGGTCGTAGTATGTTAATTTCTTAACGTCTCCTGGCTCCCCCTCAAAGATATAAGCTACCTTATTCTTTCGGTAGGTTTTCACATGCTTATCTAAGGCATCATGTACTATGTTGTATTTTGCGTCTACAAACCACTTTGAGAAGGGTTCATTCCATTCTAAAACCTTCTTAAATGGCGTATACCATTCTGCAACTTCTTTTGATGCTTCACGCCAGAACCATTCAATATCTTGTGCCTTCTCAAGCAATTCTTCGTAAGTTTTTATCCCATGTTTATTCATCCATTTTTTAACGTTAGATTGTTCAACGAGCTCTTTTGGCGGATTGAAAACTCTTTTTTCTTTCATCAATACTTCTATGGCTTTGCTTTCTGCCATGATTATACCAACCTATTGTGAAGTTTTTTAACCACTATCTTCGCTCATATAAAGTTTTTTAGAAGCCCTTTGTCTGGAATTTTGGATTTGACAAATTCAAGAAAAAATAAAAAAAGTAGGAGAAACTTCCTTTTTCACTATGTTATTTCTTTATTGGACATATTGGAAGAACTGTTTTCCCGTGGGCTTCATTTAGCACTTCTGCTAAGGCAAGGTAGACAGCGCTGAGCCCGCATATTACTCCTTCTACTCCGACAAGCTGAGCATAAAGTCCGCCAATTCCAAAGCCGTCACGAATAGCCAACAGAAAGAACAGTATCGCCAAGCTCATGAACACGAATTGTAAAGCTCTGTTTACTTTCAGAGTGGCAAAGAACATTACGAAAGTAAAGAGTCCCCACATAAGAAAGTAGGCACCCATAGAAATGCCTAGAGGCGCAATAGAAGTGGTTGGATCTGCAACAGCCCACAACCCTCTTATTGGCATTATTTTCAAGATTACAAGAGAAAGCCAAAACAGACCGTATGATGTGAACGCGACTGTTCCAAATGTGTTGCCCTTCTTGTATTCCATTATGCCAGCTATGATTTGTGCTAGACCGCCATAAACTATGCCCATAGCCAGAATCATAGTGTCAAGCCCAAATAGGCCTGAATTATGTAAATTCAACAGGACCGTAGTCATTCCGAAGCCCATCAAACCAAGTGGTGCAGGGTTAGCAAGTTTCTCGCTCATTTCCTTATTCTCCATTAGATTTTGATGTTGACTATGATATGACATATAAAACTTTTCGAAATGGTTAAATGTATCTCAGTAGTTTACGCTTGAAGACTAGATAGAAAGGGAGAGAATTGAGATGCAGGATTGGTTACTCATCGCTCCTATCGCAGGATTTATTTCAATTCTAGCAGCAATTTATCTATACTTTTATGTGAGTAGACAAGATAGCGGAAACGAAAAGATGCAGGAAATATCAGGCGCCATAAAAGAAGGCGCCAACGCTTACCTAAGAAGACAAAATAAGACTCTCGCTGTCTTCGTAACTATTGTTGCAATAGTGCTCCTTATAGCTTTCTGGAATCCAGGCGACATAATTCAGGGACCATCAAGAGCCTTAGCCTACGTACTCGGCTCAATATGCTCTGGCTTAGCTGGTTACTTCGGAATGAATGTAGCATTGAAAGCCAACTCACGCACAGCTAACGCTGCTCGAAGCGGACTGGACAAAGCCTTTCCAACGGCTTTCTACGCCGGAGCAGTAATGGGCTTGTCTGTAGTTGGAATAGCCTTGATCGGCATCAGCGGACTATACCTCATCTTTAGAGACCCAAATGTAGTGCTCATCTACAGCCTTGGCGCAAGTTCAATGGCTTTATTTGCAAAGGCTGGAGGCGGAATATACACCAAAACTGCAGATATAGGCGCAGACTTAGTTGGCAAAGTTGAAATGGGAATCCCTGAAGATGACCCACGAAACCCAGCAGTGATAGCTGACAATGTGGGCGACAACGTTGGCGATGTTGCTGGAATGGGCGCAGATTTATTCGATTCTTATGTAGCAAGCATTGTAGCAACTATGATACTTGGCGCGACTTCGTTGCTTAGGAGTTTAAGTGGGACTTTGACTGGGCAAGAATTCTCGTTTGTGATATTGCCGCTTTTACTTGCTGGAATGGGAATTTTCGCTTCCATAGGCGGTATGCTTTTCATGAAAATAGGCATTAAGAGTAACCCTGGTGCAGCGCTTAATCGGGGAACGTACATTACATGCATCATATTCGCAGTTTTTGCATACTTTATGGTTTCTCAAATGGGTATGAATATAGGCATATTCTACGCGACCTTGGCTGGTCTCATTGCTGGATTGGTTATTGGCATGACCACTGACTTTTTTACGTCAATTGACAGAACGCCTGTGAAGAAGACTGCAGAATCAGCTAAGACAGGTGCAGCTATCACTATTCTTTCAGGTTTTTCGTATGGCATAATTAGTATTGTACCGCCTATTATTGGCATTTGTGCGGCAATGATTGCATCATGGTATCTCTCTAGTATTGGACTGTCTAGCCCATCTCCGGAGATACAGGTTTATGGAGTAGCCATATCTGCTGTCGGCATGCTTTCCATTGTAGGTATGATTATCTCTGCAGATGCTTATGGTCCAATTGTTGACAATGCAAAAGGTATTGCAGAGCAAGCTGGAATTGAAAAGGAATTTGTAGACGTTGCAGACAAGTTGGACGCTGCAGGAAACACTGCAAAAGCTATTACCAAAGGCTTCGCAATTGGCGCTGCAGCTTTGACCGTTATAGCATTGTTTGCAGCATACAAAGAAATAGTTGAAGGCCTAACACATGCGCCCCTCGTCTTGGACCTCATGAATCCTAAGATGCTAGCA
>Ga0315280_10003019_pt1 | contig 26344 bp, 22 predicted proteins | sample YL17G06_40_MG_FD_203697 | JGI IMG/M metagenome (GOLD analysis project Ga0315280, IMG submission 203697) | Sediment microbial communities from Yellowstone Lake, YNP, Wyoming, USA - YL17G06_40 | ecosystem: Environmental > Aquatic > Freshwater > Lake > Sediment | place: USA: Wyoming | collected...
TCCGGTCATACATCGAGAAAGGCGACGTCAGCCAGAACATCCCCCTGATGGCCGGCGATGCCGTTGCTGTCGGCTATCTGGGCGCGCCTCCGGACCGCGCTTACGCGTCTCCGGGGCCGTCAAGGCCCCTGGCAAGTTCTGGCTCCAGCGGCAAGGGGAGGGACGGGCGCAGGATGCGCTTCAGGCGGCAGGAGGGCCGACTGAGGACGCCGATGTGACGCACTGCACAGTGCTCCACGCCGACGGCTTGTAGTTCGAGTTGGACCTGTCACAGTTGGATCGCAATCCCGCGCTCGGCAGCATCGCTGCCGGCGACGAGGTCATCGTGCCGCGGTTCCCGGTAACCATCCAGGTGCTGGGGGCGGTGAACAAGCCGGGCCGCTATCGGGTGCCGGAGAACACCACCTGTCTGGACGGTGCGACCCTGGCCGGCGGCTTCACCGCCGACGCCATCCTTCGGGACACGCGTATCGTGCGGGGCCAGCCGCCGACGCGGGTGGCCGCCAACCTGGAGCTGACGCTCAACGGCAAGGACATGAAGCAGAATCTCGTCCTCAAGGATGGAGACGTGCTCTTCATCCCGCGCCGCAACCCGCCGGGCGGCGGCAGCTCGTGGTCCTCGGTTGCATCCACCCTGTCGGTGCTTCGGTGGCTGATCCCGTGATGTGGGGGGGCGATGGGGGCTGGGCGAGGTGAGGCATCTCTCTCCGATTCCGGGTCCCGCGCTCCCATCCGGTGTGTGTGGGAGTGACAGTTGAAGGTAATGCTGGCTCACAAGTTCTTCTTTCGCGGCGGCGGGACTGCCACCTATCTCTTCAACCTGATGGACTCTCTTCAGGAGAGAGGTCACCGCGCGGTTCCGTTCTCGATCGCGTATGACCGTGCCGACCCTTCGCCCTACAGCAAGTACTTCGTCTCTCCCCCCGCGGGCTCGAACGAGGCCTTCTACGCCGAGATCCGCAAGAGCCTGAGGGTGATGCTCAAGCTCCTGGGCCGCGCCACGTTCTCCACCGAGGCCTACCGGAAAGCCAAGGAGCTGATCGAGGCGGAGGCGCTCGCTCTTGGCTTGATGCTCGGCGTTGGGGTGGCCGTGCTGCTTCACTACCTCGACAACACGATCCAGGATATTGACGACGCCCAGAGGCTGGAGCTGCCGGTTCAGGCGGTCATCCCGATCTCGGCTCGCCCACTGGGGGTGCTGGGCGCGGGCAACCCGGGCGATGGAACTATCGAACCATACGAGCATCTGCGCGCGAACCTGTTCCACAGGAACCGGTTCCTGGGCGGGTCGGCCATCATGGTCACGGCGGCCGCCCCCGGGGCGGGCAAGTCCACGGTCTCGGCCAACCTGGCCATGACCATGGCTCGCGACGGGCACCGCGTGCTGCTGGTGGACGCGGACCTGAGGCGGCCGCGTCAGCACCTGAACTTCGGCGTTCCCGGCAAGCCCGGCCTGAGCGAGGTGCTTCAGGGGACGGTGCCTCTCAGCAAGGCCATCCGGCCCACCGCTGTGAAGAACCTAACGGTGCTGCCCAGCGGGGTCACGCCCGACAGTCCCGCGGGACTGGTGAGTTCGCCCCCGGTGCGCGACGTCATCAAGGCGATCAGGGAGATGGCGGAGGTAGTCGTGTTCGACACCGCGCCCGGCGGGGCGTTTGCGGACGCCGCATTCCTGGCCATCCACGTGCGAAACGTGCTCCTGGTGGTAGCCCCGGGTGAATCTCAGCGCGAGGTGGAGCGCAACTTTGCCGAGCAGCTCACGAACATGGGCACACACGTGGCGGGAGTTGTGATCAACAAGACCCGCGGGGACCACATGCAGGGCTACTACGCGTACAGCTACTACAGCGGACGCCGGGCAGACGATGCCTCGGGGCCCAGGCCGGTTGCAGTCGCCGCGCCGGCCGTGCTCGCGGCGGAACTGGAGGATGACGCGTCTCCCGATTCTGCAGAGTCCACCTGAAAGTGAGTCACGAGCTGGGATCGGGTTGCCATGCGAAGTGAATCCGCTCGCATCCTGAGAGACGCGACCAAGCTATTCAGCGCGCAGCTGGCCAATGGCGCCATCGCGTTGGTCTTCTCGGCCTGGCTGGTCCGCACCATTTCTCGGGAGGAGCTCGCGCTCTATCCAATCCTGGGGCTGTGCGTCGGCTTCGTCGCCTCCGTCAGCGGGCTGGGCCTAAGCATGGCTCAGCAGCGTCTGATACCGGAGCGGATGGCGGCCGGCAACGAGGCGGAGGCGCGTGCGATCGCGAGGACCTGCCTCCGCATCAGCGTTGCCGGCGCCACAGTGCTGGCGGCTCTGGCGGCCGTGTTCGCGCCCCAGCTCTCGCGGTGGCTGCTGAAGACCCCCGGGTTCACTACCACCATGCGGGCGCTCGCGCCCGCCATCCTGCTGGGAGCGGTGGCGAACCACTTCAGCTATCTCCTGCAATCAACTAACCGCTTCGGCCAGCTCAGCCTGAACAACATGGTGACAGGCTCCCTGGGCGTGATGCTGGCCGTGCCCGGCTATCTGCTCGCAGGGCGGACCGGGCTGGTGTGCGCGATGACCGTGCCGTCGGCGCTGGCCGTGATCCTGGCGTTCGTGCCGCTGCGCTGCTTCCTCATGGGAGGAACGGCAAGCGCGGTGGGCGGACTCGGGGAGCGCTACCGGCGTTGGTTCCGGGCCGGCACGGCTCTCTCGCTCATCGGGGTGGGGCTGAGCTTCGAGAGAGGCGCCTGGCTGGCGGCCGGAGTCGCCCTCGGGGTCCTCTTCCTGTATCGCCCGCTGAGGCGTCCGGCGGGGATCGTGATCGCGGCCTCGGTCGTCCTGGCAGGCGCCGGCCTGCTCTTTTCGAGCCACTCGTGGCTCGAAAACCGTGTGGTGGAGCGCTCAAACGTCCAGGACCGGGTGCGCTTCCTCGCGGCCAGGGTGGGGATCGTGCAGTCGCCGGAGTGGAACTGGGCGACAGGCATCGGCGAGGGCGGCTACCTTGAGATCGCCTACCGCTACATGCCGCCGCGGTCCTACTACGACGTCGACCGGAAGACGGAGGCGGACAAGAATCGAGCGCAGCACAACGACTACCTGTGCACGGTGATCGAGCACGGCGTGCCGGGTGGGCTGCTGCTGCTCCTGATGGTGGGGCTGCTGATCGGCCGAGGCGTGAAACTCGCGCGTGACGAGCGTCGCGGCGTGACGAACCTTGACGGGAGACTGGGCATCGCGCTGCTCGCGGCCGCCTCGACGGTGCTCGTGGACGCCGCGACGCACAATACCCTCGTCGAATCGCAGATCATGACCGGGTTGTGGCTGGTCTGCGCGCTGCTCTATTCGGACCAGGCGATGACGAAAGACACACTGTCGCTGCTGGCCTTGAGGCAGGAGAGCCATGTACCGGGTGCGGGAAGCAGATAACACGGAGCAGGACCGGTACGACGGGTTCGTGGCCGAGCACGACGGCCACGCCTGCCAGTCCTTCGCGTGGGGCGAGATAGACCGCGCGCGAGGCTGGTCGCCGGTCAGACTCATGGTCGAGGATGACAGCGGGCGGATGCCCGCCACCGCGGCCGGCGCGTGCAAGCCGGTCGGCGGCAGGTGGTCGGTGCTCGACATCCCATGGGGGCCGGTACTGGACGCGACCGCTGCCGATCCGGAGTCGGTCATCCGGGCGCTGAAGGAGTACGCGCGAGAGCGCCGCGTGATCCATTTGCGCGTCAACCCCGAGATCCCGGCCGACGATCGTCTCGGGGCGCTGCTCGGCTCCGCAGGTTTCTCGGTCACCGACACGCCCTGGCGCTACAACGAGACCTGGCGCATCGACCTGAGGCCGACCGAGGACGAGATCCTCGCGAAGATGGAGCAGAGCACGCGGGGCAACATCCGACGCGCCCAGCGGGCGGGATGTACCATCTCGAACGCGAACAGCGGCCAGGACTTCGCGGCGTTCCTCGAGCTGTACCGGGAGATGTCCCTCCGGCGCGACAGGTCGGGGCACAGCGACGCGCAGTTGCAGGCGGTGTGGTCTCTGCCGCACCTGCGCCAGCTCTTCGTCGGCTACCAGGACGGCAGGCCCTACCACGCGCTGCTCCTCTACACGTTCGGCCGCCGCGTATGGCAGGCCTACTCGGCCTCGAGCGGGACCATACGGTCGCCGGGGCAATGCGTGAACTGGGCGGCAATCAAGTGGGCCAAGGCGAACGGCCACCAGGATTGCGACCTGGGCGGTAAGCCGCGGGAGCCGGAGAACTCCCAGACCCACAACGGGATCTACCGGTACAAGCGCGGATTCGGGGGTGAGGAGGTCGCCCGCCTGAGTGAGATGGCGTGGTCGCCGAACGCCGCATGGGACCGGGCGTTCTGGCTCGTGATGGCGGCGCGCGGGAGGCTGAAGAGGCTGTTCGCGCACCGCGGGAGCAGTGAGGGGTAGGCCGTGATGAGCGCGGGCACACCACAGCTAGTGGTCACGATTGACGTCGAACCAGATCGGCAGTGGGACGACGACCCGGTCCTCTGCCTGAGGAACCTGGTGCGCCTCCCCGGGCTGCACGCGCTCCTGCATGGCGCCGGCGCGCGCCCCACCTACCTCGTCACCTACTCGGTATGCGGCGATGACGCCTGCGCGGCCATGCTCTCTCGGTTCGCGCACACTAACGGCTGCGATGCGGCGTTCTGGGGGAGGGTGGCGGCGAAGCTGTCCCGCCTGCCGGCGGCGTGGTGGATCCACTCGATGCGAGACAACGTCGGCCACCTGAATCGCGCGCTGCTGCCCTGGACCGATTCCGTGGTCGCTCTTTCGCCCAGGCATCGCAGGTTTGTGACAGAGCAGCTTCGAGTCGCCCCAGGCAAGGTCGAGGTGGTGCAGAACGGGGTGGACTGGGCCGAGCACCAGGCCGCCCACTGCCGCGACGAGGTCCGGTCGGAGCTTGGTGTGTCGCCGGAGATGACTGTCATTGGCACAGTGGGAGGCTTGCGGCCGGTGAAAGGATACGATGTGCTGATCCGGGCGGCGGCGCTGCTGCTGCCGCAGCGGCCATCTGTTCGCCTCGCGATCGTGGGAGATGGCGAGCAGCGCGGAGCAGTGACTGACCTGGCTGCGTCCGAGGGCGTTGCCGACCGCGTGCTCTTCCTCGAGGCGAGACAAGACGTCCCGCGACTGATGTCGGGCTTCGATGTGTTCGTCCTGAGCTCGCACTCCGAGGCGTTCCCGATCTCCGCGCTGCAGGCAATGGCGGCCGGGCTGCCGGTGGTCGCTACCGATATCGGCTGTCTCTCGGAGATCGTGGAGCCGGAGGTGACGGGGCTGCTCGTTCCGCCGGGACGGCCGGAGGCGTTGTCACACGCCCTCAACTGGCTCGCGCAGGACCGCTGCCTGGCGCGCGAGATGGGCCGGCGTGGGAGCGAAGTGGTGCGAGAGGGCTTCCCATCGAGAAGTCGGTCGAGCAGTTCCAGGCCCTGGCTGAGAGGCTACTCCATTGACAGTCTACAACGCTCGCCAATCGGAGGCAGTGGCTGAACTCGAGGCGGGCTGGGCTGAGCCGCGGCAGCGGCTCAGCGTGACCACGATCGAGGACGATGCCGCATTCGAGGCCATGAGAGACGAGTGGGACCACCTGCTCTCCGTGACCGAGAACGGGAGCGTGTTTCAGAGCTGGGAGTGGGCGTTCAGCTGGTGGCAGGCGTTCGGCAGCGGCAAACAGCTCAGGATCATCGCGGTCCGGGACGACCAGTCGAATCTGGCCGCTCTACCGCCGCCCGGCCTCCTGCCTCGGCCTGCGCCTGCGGGCGCTTCGGCTGCTCGGAACCGGCCAGGAGGTAAGCCCGGACTACATGGGGTGTCTGGCATCCCCGGGGAGGGCGGACGCGGCCGTCCCGGCCTTTCTCGATTGGCTCGAGGCGAACCGCCGCGAGTGGGACCTGCTGCGATTGAACGAGGTCCGTGGGGGGTTGGGCTGGGTCGAGCAACTGGTCGGGGCCTCGCACGCGCGACGTTGGCCGGCGCGCGTGGTCCCGCGAGCGCGCTGCTTCTACGTCGAGCTTCCGGACTCGTGGGATGGGTACTGCAAGCTGCTCGCAAGCAAGGTGCGTCGCACCTACAGACGCCGTTTGCGCAACATGGAGGTGTTTTCGCCGCGGTACTTCCGGTGGGAAGATGGGGGGCGGCTGAGCGAAGCCCTCAACAAGCTGGGCGAGCTTCATCGCCTGCGGCTGGCGGACGTGGGCGAGCAGTGCGGCTTCTCGACGCCGGGGTAGGTGCGATTCCACGAGCTGCTCGCGCCCCGACTGCTGGAGCGCGGTTGGCTCGGGCTGCACTGCCTGAGTGTCAACGATGAGATCATCTCGATGCTCTACACCTTCGAGTATGGTGGAGCGGTCTACGTCTACCAGGGCGGTCTGGATCCTACCTGGAGCGACTACTCGGTCGGCACCGTCCTGCGCTGCCGCGTGGTGCAGGACGCGATCGCCCGCGGCATGCGAGAGCTGGACTTCCTCAAGGGGGAGCACAGCTATAAGCTCGAGTGCACCAACGGGGTGAGGCCTACCATCAACCTGACCGTGAACAACTCAACAGTCGGCGGATGGGCCGAGCTTCTGCTCCGCTCCGGCAGGGAGTGGAGCAAACGGGCCGCGCGCCGCGCGCTGCCAGGGCGGGCCCTCGCGTCAGCGCGGAAGGCGCGTGCGGCGCTGCGCAGCGCGCTCGGAAGGAAGCTGGGCCACTTTCTTCTCATCAGGGGCACGACCCCTGACCGTGTTGCGGCGCCGAGCGCGAGCGATCGAGCCGCTCCCCAGCGCGCGTCGGTAGGTGGGCGGGGATGACGGGGCTGAAGCATCGAGCGATGGCTGTGCTGTACCGGCTGGGCGGAGTTCGCGTGCTCCACCTCCTGGGCCGTATCCTGACGCCGCCGTCAATACGCATTCTCTACGCGCACCGGGTGCACGCCGAACGCGATTGCCATGAGCCCGAATCTGAGGGATACCTCACTGCCGCGAGGTTCGAGAGGCGGATCCGATACCTCGCCCGACGGTACCACGTGATCGGAATGGGGGAGGCGGTGTCCCAACTGGCGAGTGGGAGGGTGACTCGCAGAGACCAGGCCGTGATCACCTTCGACGATGGGTATGCCGATAATCTCGACGCGTGTCGCATGCTCAAGCGGTACGGCCTCCCCGCCACCGTGTACGTCACCACCGGGCCTCTCGACGATGGCAGACCGTTGTGGTTCGTCGCCGTGCGCAGGGCGTTCGAGCAGACCCGCGCCGATCGCGTCGCGTTCCCGTGGTCGGCGGCGGCGCTCCCTCTGACCACTGCGCGCGAGCGCCACGTCGCCAGCGCCGAAGCTGTCGCCGCGTTGAAGAAGATGCCGCCCGCCGCACGCGTGGACTGCACCCGAGATCTCTTCGCCGCCATGGGCGTTGATTGCGCCGACGCCACCTGTTCGAAGGACCGAATGCTGACCTGGCCGGAGGTGGGAGGGCTCGCATACGAGCCGCTGTTCACGGTCGGCGCTCACACGGTCGCGCACCAGATCCTGTCTGCTGCCCCGATAGAGGAGGCGGCACGCGAGATCGAGCAGTCAACGGCCGACCTACAGCGAGCCCTGGGGACGAGGCCGAGGACATTCGCCTTCCCAAACGGCAAGGCCGGCGACTACCTGCCCGACCATGCGTCGCTGCTGAGGAGCTGCGGGCACACCAGCGCGTGCACGACAGAGCCGGGAGTCAACTGTGCGGGCGCCGACCTGTTCGCGCTCCGCCGCGAGTCGCTCTACGGCTGCGAGCCGTTCTACATCTTCGCCCTCCGCATGGCTGGGATCAACGAGGTGAGCGAGAGCCTGCGGGCGGCTGGGCGCGCGGCTTCCACGTTGGTCCGCGGCCGGGGCGACAGGAAGCGGGCGACCCTTCGCGACCGTGTGCCGGGAGATACCACCAGCTCATGACCCGAGAGGCGATCCATGGCGGCGACACCGACATCTGTCTCGTCTCGCTGGGGGCGTCAGTCGCCAACCTGGCGGCGGGTAGGAACACCCAGGCCGCCGGGGGCGCCGAGCTTCAGGTCGCGCGGCTGACGCGCCTGCTCTTCGACGCCGGCCTGCGGGTGTCCCTGGTCGCGCCCAGCGACGAGTACAGCGAAGAGCTCGCCCAAGATATGCAGGGCAAGGGCATTCGGCTGGTGCCCTCCTACCAAGAAGGCGGGATCCCTTACCTCCGGTACTTCTACGCGACCATACCCGGGTTCTGGGGCGCCCTGAAGCGGGCGAACTCCAGCGTCTACTACCTGCGCGGGTCGAGCGGCTTCGTCGGGATGGCCGCCGAGTTCTGCCGCCGCTATGGGCGCCGGATGGTCTTCGCGGTGTCTTCAGACGGCGACCTCCAGCCGGAGCTGGTCCGGGAGCGCTTCAACTAGCGAGACCGCGCGCTTTACCGCTGGGGCCTGCGGCGGGCGGACGCGGTGGTGGTGCAGACCCGCGTGCAGCAGGAGGAGCTCAAGCGGCACTGGGGCATTGACGGCATCCTCATCCGCAGCCTCTATCTGCGGCCGGAGTCGCCGCCGTCAGACCAACCGAAGGAGCACGTGATGTGAGCCGGGAGAGCGCGGCGCGTCAAGCGCCCCGACCTCTTCCTGGAGCTCGTCAGGCGCATGCCCGAGCGCACATTCGCTATCGCCGGGCAGCGGGAGATGCCGGGCGAGGAGGTGCTCTGCCAGACCATCACGGAGGAGGCGAAATCCATCCTCAACCTGCTGTTCCTGGGCGCGGTTCCGTTCGGGGAGATGGCCTCGTGGTACGACCGCTCCTGGCTATTCGTGAACACCTCCGCTTCCCCAACACGTTCCTGGAGGCATGGGACCGCGGGCTGCCGGCGGTGGCGACGGTTGACCCCGACCGCCTCCTGAGCGAGGGCGGCCTGGGTTTCGTGTGCAAGGACGTTGACGAGATCGCCGCTCGCATCGAGCTGCTCCACCGCGACCGGCGGCTGCTGGCCGAGATCGGGGAGCAGGCGCGCCCGCGCGATCACAGGAGGGCGTGAGTGACGCTTCGGATCATTGATTCGCTCGAGGGCATGCGCCAGATCCGGTCGGCATATGACGAGGTGGCCGCGAGCTGCCACGCCGCCCCATTCGTGAGCTGGGAGTGGCTGTATCGCTGGTGGGAGAACGCCGGCACCGGGTACGACGTCCAGGTGCTGACCTTGTGGAGCGGCGATCGGCTTGACGGCGTGCTTCCTCTGATGCGGGTGAAGTACGGCATGCGCCGCCTGGGGCTGAGGGAGCTGCGCTTCGCCTCTGACTGCGTCCTCGCCTCGCCGGCCTACCTCGACCTGGTGGCTCGGCCGGGGAGCGAGCGTGACTGCCTCGATGCCGCGCTGACGCACATCTGCGAAGATGACGCATGGGACAGGATCGAGCTGAGCCGGATGCGCGCCCGGAGCAACGCGTTCGGCGCGCTCTGCCAGGCCGCGGCGCAGCATGAGCTCCGCCTCGAGGTGCGCCGAAACACATGGTGCCGCCAGATCCCGCTGCCCGCGACTTTCGACGACTATCTGGCCGGGCTGAGCTCAAACCGGCGCGGCCAGATCAGGAACTTCAGGAACCGCCTGGCGAAGGCCTATGATGTTCGGTTCGTCGAGTGCGCATCGCTGTCACAGCTGCACAGCATGCTGGACAGGTACTTCACCGACAAGTCCGACCGGATGGACATGAAGGGCAAGTGGACCCAGTTCCGCGACCCGTCATACCGGCAGTTCATGCGCAAGCTGGCAGAGGACCTGTGGGAGAAGCAGTGGCTGCGATTGTGGGGGCTGGAGGTGGATGGGGAGCTCGCCGCGGTTTCCTACGGCATCGTGGCGAACGGGACTTACTATCTCAAGAACTACAGCTATGGCGAGCGCTACACGAAGAACCGGCTGGGCCACGTCCTGCTGGGATACTGCATCGAGCAGTGCATCGACCGCGAGCACTTGAGCGTCTTCGATTTCCTGTCAACCGAGTATCCCTACAAGGCGCATTACGCGAAGGCGCGTGAGTTGATGGTGAAGCTCACGATGTACCGGCCGCGAGAGAACTTCTTCCTGCACGACAAGACCACCGGCAGCCGCCTCTACTACAGCAAGTACGGGTGGTACCACATGGATGTGTCCAGCCCCAGCTTCCAGGACTTCTGGTCTCAGGAAGCTCTGACGTGGATCACCACCTACTACAACGTGAGCACGAGCGGCCTCGACCCGGCGGGCCCGCACTTCGACGGTCTCTTCGCCGACGACTGCTGGATTGACATCGCCTATGCCCAGAACACCGAACGCATGACTCGCGTGAAGGACGACCAGTTCGGCCGCATCCCGCAGGCGAAGGTGAACTCGTTCCACAACGACATGCTCGACCACATCGAGCACATGAAGCAGGCGTTGGGCAGCCGCATCCTGATCGTCAACAGCGGGGGGGGCGTCTCGCAGGATTACGCGGAGGCGGCTGACGGCGTCATGCACGAGCAGTGGATGCACGCCGCTTGGTGGAGCGCCTCGACCGATCCGCGCGAGAGCAACTGGCTCGCGAACATCTCCTCGATGCAGACCCTCTCGGCGAAAGGCAAGTACTACCTGGCGCAGGATAACCTCAACTACTCAGGCCTTCCCGCCGGCCGCGACGAGCAGGTGTTCAAGTTCGCCTTCGCCTCGTACCTGCTCGCCACGGATTCGGTGTACCCGGACCAGACCAAGACCAGCCTTCGCCACCGGCCCTACCTCGACACCTCCAAGACGGCCTACTACACGGGCTATTGGTACGGGATATATGATCTGGACCCCGGGACGCCGCTGGGGCCATACTACGTCTACTACCAGGACAAGACCAAGGGCATCACCGTCTACGCTCGCGACTACACGAACGCGATCGCGCTGGTGAACCCGTCGAGCGAGAACAACTTCACGAGCTCGGCGCTCGACGCCACGGTCTCACTGCCCGGTCAGTTCAACGAGATCCGGCCTGACGGCACACTCGGCCCTGTGGTCTCCTCAATCACGGTGAAGAACAAGTCGGGCGCGGTGGTGGCGCGCACGACGCCGGTGGGGGCGCCCATCGTCTCGCTCCAGCAGACGATTGACAAACCCGCGGCTCCCCCGGGCGACATCGTCACCTACACGTTCGTCTACCAGAACGTCGGCTCGGTGTCTGCCAGGTCCTTTGCCATCACGGACGTGCTGCCGGCCCAAGTGGCGTTCGTCGGCGGCAGCGCCAAGCTCAACGGCGTGGTCGTCACACCCGACCCGATCTCCACGGATGGCACCGTCGTGCAGATGCCCATCGGCGAAGTCGCGGCCGGTCAGCAGGGGACCTTCACGTTCCAGGTTCAGGTGAAGTAGCTGAGTTAAGAGAACGGCGGAACGAACGCGAGGGCGGCGAAAGTCGCCCTCGCGTTTCTGTCTCTCATCCCGGCGGCCCGAATGGCGGAGAGAGGACTGCCAGCGCCTGGTCGGGCTCCGATTGCCGGCTAGCGCAGATCCTGGTCGAGCGCGACGCGACCGTTCTCGATGATCTTCAGGTGCCCCAGTGGCGACCCGCCGGCAGGGAACGTCACCTCGTACTCCCGTCCCTGCGCTCGCACGCGCACGCCGACCGCGCCCGGCTGACGCATGAGCGTTACCGCGTCGGGCGAGGCGATGTCGTTCGAGCCGACATGAAGCACGTGCAGGAACAGGTCCTCCTGGGATGGGCGCGGGGGCGAGACCTCGACCCGCCACGCGCCGGCCTCGGGCGGCCACTCCTTCTTCTCCAGCGACGGCCAGTCGCGGCCATCCACCCACCGCTCCTTGCCGGGGCCGCCGATCTTGGCGATTGATGGCGACTCGGGCAGGACGGTGCGGCAGAGCAGGAGCGCGTCACCGTTCGTGACGCGGGTCAGACTGCCCTCCACCTGGGGCTCGTTGACGGTGTGCATCAGCCAGGCCTTGCGGAAGCTCGCGTCCGTGGCCGTGACCTGGTCCAAGACGACGAACAGGTCCGGGGGCAGATAGAGGAAGTGGCGCAGGAACAGCTTGAGCTTGGTGGCGCTGTATGACTTCGTCGCGTCGCCCACCGCGTAGGTGAACTGCGGCTCGTGCCTGTACACGACCAGCCGCCCGATATCCCAGCGGTTGTCGGGCGTCACCTCCTCCACTCGCTCGGCGCCGGTCAGGCGCAGTTGGCCCCCATCGTTGGCCGCTCCCGGGGGCCCACCTGCCCAGGGGCTGCTGGGGAAGGTCTCGCTGGGGTCGTAGACCGTGATCGAGTTGTGCGCAATGGTGCGCGAGTAGTAGTTGGCCCGGTAGTGGTCGTCAATCCTCTCGCCGTAGGCGTTGATCCCGGGGTCTATGGCGAGCAGGCCCCCCTTGTGGATGGTGAAGGCGTTGTTGTCCAGGTGTTGGTGGCCTGTCAGGAACGGCCCGCACTGGAACGAGGCGAACGTCGCGTCGGGGCTCCACGACGACCGCATCAGCGCCCAACCGAGTCCGTCGAAGCGGCGCGCGAGCGGCAGGTCATCGGGCGGCTGAGGCTGGAGGCCTGGGTCGCGCCACAGGATGATCTGCCACAGGAACGAGTCGTAGCGCCTGCTGATCTGGTCGCCCACCCACTGCGCATGCCGGTCGCGGTAGCGCGCGGCGAACAGGTAGACATACTCGTCGTCCGCGCCCCAGGCCAGCTCGAGGCCCGCGTCGTCGAAGTGCTCCTGCTTCCCGTCGAAGGGCCGCCGCCCGTAGATGTTCCAGAGCGAGAAGTACCGCGTCGCGGTACACTTCGGGAACAGGTCCTCGCCCGTCGCCGTTCGCCACGCCTCCATGATGTACGCCATCGGCCGCGCGTACCCCCAGAGGTCGTAGCCGTACCCCTCCAGCTGGCCGCCGCTGTCGTCAGCCATGAGGTTCGCCGCGGGGATGAGATGCTGGTGCAGGTAGCTGTCGCCGAGGCGCAGCATCTCGTCAACCCGAGGGTCGCTGACGTCGCCGTGGAGCGCGAGGCCGGTGTAGGTGAACGGCCACACCTTCTCCAACACGAAGTGGTTGTTGAAATCCGAGTGGCGCCAGATCTTATCGCGGCAGTGCTCTGCCATGCGCAGCATGGCATCGGCGATCTCCTGTCGCTGCGACTCGGACAGAGCCGGGTAGCACCAGTCGTAGGCCAGCGCCAGCCCAAAGAGGGCCTCGGGAGTGGCGTAGGTGTCGAGCGTGTGGTTGCGCGCGATGTTCTCGGCGCGCGCAATCGTCGCTCGCAGGTACCGTTCCTCTCCGGTGACCAGGTACACCAGCGCGGCCGTCCGGATCCCTCGCCCATCGCCATACCCCGGATCGTCCGGCGGCTGGAGCGCCAGGTCCTCCATCCTGTTCCAGAGGTCCGGATACGCGGCTGCCTGCTGTCGAAGCCGTGGGAGGTCGTCGCGCGTCACCAACAGGCGCGGATGCTCCCCCCGGACGCTCGGAAGCGGCTGATCGGCTGCCGCGGCGTCCTTGCATGCCAGAAACCCCAGCCCACACACCACCACCATCGCCCAGCGCAGCACGTCAGGGCAGTCCACTATGGCACCTCCAGTTCCTCGCGCGCCAATCGCATCGGCGACATGATCTCGCTCGCCAGCGGCCTCAGTCTGAGCGAGAACGACATCTTCTCCGGCTTCAGCAGGTACGCGTTCAGCGGCCCTGGCCCGCAGCTGTTGCTGCCCAGCCCGCAGTGCGCGTGATCGAGGTGCAGGATCGTCTCATCCCGCCGCGCAAGCTCGTAGGTGTGCATCGCGCGGGTGAAGTCCTCGGGCGTGTAGTGGTGCGCGCTCACGTTGAGCAGGGGCAGGCCGATCGCGAGCAGACCCATCCCCTGCGCGTTCGTCACAGCCGCCCAGCGCGTATCGGACTTGTTGCCGTTCTCCTGCGGCATGATGTACGGGACGTACTGCTCCTGCACCGTTCCAGCGTAGAGACTGACGCGGGCGCTCTCCTTGCGGTCAACATAGCTCTCGTGCGGGCCCCGGCCGTACCACGTGAAGCGATCGAACGAACCCGGCATCCGAAGCTGCAGCCCGATGCGCGGCAGGTTCGGCAGGCCGCCGGCGGGCGTGACCGTGGTCTCGATCAGCACGTCGCCCGAGCCGTATATGGTCCACACATACCGGCACCGGAACGCGGGGCGCCGCGAGTACGCCGAAAGCACCGACTCGACCTCCACCTGAGCGGCGCGGGCGAGCGATCTGATCACCGCCACCCAGTCCACGCGGTGCTGCAGTCGGTCCAGGCCCGCCTCTCGCCAGCGCCGCGCGATGTGCACATCGTTGTCCGTCGGAGCTCGCCACACGTTGAGGCGCGGCCCCCTCGTGAGCAGCCTCAGTCCCTGCCATTCCCAGCACCCGATCGTTCCCTCCCACCGACTGAAGATCAGGCGGAAGTCGTCGCCGCTAATGGCGATCTCTGTCTCCGAATCAGCCACGGAGATGGCCGGCATGCGGCTGAGGAGGATCCGCGGCGCCTCCGTCTTCGCCGGCAGCTCGAACTGCGCCCAGGCGACTTCGTGCCCTCGCGGCGCCCAGAGCGCGTCGCGGGCGAGCGCGAAGCTCAGGTTGAGCCAATAGGTGCAGCCGGCTTCCGGCTCGCGGCGCTCGAGCGGAAGCGTCAGCTCCACCGCGCCGCCCGCGGGCGCATCCAGAGCCGGCAGCATCCCTTGCTGCATGACCTCGCCGTCTTTCGCCAGCGACCACACACCCTCGAGATGGCTCAAGGACGCGAAGTCGTGTCTGTTCACGACTCGCACGCGTCCCGCCATGGGGTCAAGCAGCTCCACGTGCACCGGCTCGATGATCTTCTTGTACTCGATCAGCCCGCTGTGCGGAGTGCGATCGGGGAAGCTCAGGCCGTCAATGCAGAAGTTGCCGTCGTTCGGCTCATCGCCGAAGTCGCCGCCATATGCGAACCACTCCTCGCCGGACTCGGTCCTCTGACGGATTCCGTGATCCACCCACTCCCAAATGCACCCGCCCAGCAGTCGCGGGTGGGTGTCGATCGCCTCCCAGTACTCCTTCAGGTTGCCGGGGCCGTTGCCCATGGCATGCGCGTACTCGCACATGAAGAACGGCCGCGAATCGTCAGTTCGCTTGCCCTCCTCGACCAGCCGCTCAACCGTGGGGTACATGGTGCTGACCACGTCCACCACCGGGGCATTGCCGGCGCTCTCATAGTGGATGGGCCGCGTCGGGTCAATCTGCCTGATGCACTCGGCCATCGCGTCGTGGTTCGGCCCATACCCGGATTCGTTGCCCAGCGACCACATGACGATGCACGGGTGGTTCTTGTCGCGCTCCACCATTCGACGGGCGCGGTCCACGAACGCCTCCCGCCACTCCGGATCCTTCGCGAGTGTGGCCCAGTCGCCGACGGACCCGAAGCCATGCGTCTCCAGGTCGGCCTCGTCTATCACGTACAGCCCGTAGCGGTCGCACAAGTCATACCAGCGCGGGTCGTTGGGGTAGTGCGACGTGCGCACCGCATTGATGTTGTGCTGCTTCATCAGCGTAACGTCTCTGACCATAGACTCCAGCGGCACCGCGTGGCCCAGGTCGGGATGAGTGTCGTGCCGGTTCACACCCCTGATGGTGATCGGCACGCCGTTCACCAGGAATTCGACGCCCCTGATCTCGACCTGCCGGAAGCCGACGCTGAACCGCTCGACCTCGAGAGCCGAGCCGTCCGGCGCCATCAGGCTGACCAGCAGCTCGTACAGGTTCGGCTCCTCGGCTGACCACTTGCGCGGCGCCGCGATCTGGGCCGCCAGCACCAGCACTCTCTCCTCACCGGGCCCCAGTGCCGCCCCCACGACCTGCTCGCAGACAGTGTGCCCCGCGTCATCTAGCAAGCGCGCCGCGACGCGATGCGAACCGCTCTGCTGCCCGGCGTAGTTGCACAGCGTCACGCTCAAGTCGAGCGTCGCGTCCGTGTACTTTCCATCGAGCTGCGTGCGGACGCGCACATCGCGCACATGGACGCTCGGGGTCGCCACGAGGTAGACATCGCGAAAGACCCCGCTCAGTCGCCACATGTCTTGGTCCTCGAGGTAGCTGCCGTCCGACCACTGGAACACCTGCACCGCGAGCACGTTCTCGCCCGGTTGCAGATGCTTGGTGATGTTGAATTCCGACGGCATGTGACTGACTTTGCTGTAACCCACGAGGCTGCCGTTGAGCCAGATGTAGAAGGCCGAATCTACCCCCTCGAAGGTCAGGAACACCTGCCGGTCGGCCCAGTCTGCGGGAAGCGCGAACCTCCTGCGGTAGAGGCCGACCGGGTTCTCCTGGGGCACTCGGGGCGGGTCAACGGGGTAGGGGTAGGCGATGTTCGAGTAGTTCGGCTTGCCATAGCCCGGGCCGCAACTCCGCTGCGGCGACGCGACTGCCCCTTGCCTGCCGCAAGCCGCGGCTCCGCCGCGGCCCAACATCTGCCAGTTGCTCGGCACGGGGACGCGGTCCCAGGCGGTGTCATCGAACCCGTCGGCCTCGAACCCGGGCGGAGCCGCCGAGGGCGACGGCAGGTAGCAGAACCGCCACTCGCCGTTCAGCAGGTGGAACCACGCCGCCGCGCCGCGCTCGCCCGCCAGCGCCGTCTCCCCATCCGGGTACGGGATCAGGGTCGCGTGCGCCGGTTCCCGATTGCGGTGAATGAGCTGAGGGTTCTCCCAGTCGTTCATCATCTCTCCTGCGGGGCTCAACCTTTGTCGCGGCGTCGGACTGCGGACGGCCTTGTCGTTGGCGGCCTGCGCTCGCCGTTGCCTGTTCTTTCCAGCGCTGCCCTGCTCCTGCCGGAGGCGATGGCGGCCGCGTCCCCACGCCCAACTTTGAAGCACTGGCCAGGGAGAGCGTCGTATTTGACCAAGCGCGGCTGCAACCACATAGTCTTCCTCGGCTCGTGCATCAACCACCCGGTTGATCTCGGCCACCAGGTGTTTTTCGAGGGCCTGAGGGCCGCGTTCGAGCAGTAGGCCTGCGGCGCGCGTTCCCCGCCGATGCAGGAGACCGACGCGGCCACCAGGAATCGGCCAACGGATCTGCGGCGGGCGCGACGCCTCAGCCGCGAGCGTCAGGGCGGGCGAGGGGGGAGGCCCGCGCTGCGGCCATGGTTGAGCTGTCAGGAGGAGAACCATTGTGAGCGATTCACTCACGTCCGCGGTCAAGGAGGCGGCGCTGCGCGCCGGCGCCGATCTCGTGGGCATTGGGAGCATGGACCGCTTCGAGGGCGCGCCGAAGCAGTTCGACCCTCGCTACATCTTCCCCGATGCGAAGGCGATCATCGGCCTCGGGTTCCGCATCCACCGCGGCTTGTTCCGGGGGATAGAGGAGGGCACGTTCTTCGCCGCCTACCCTTCAGTCGGCTATGCGAACATCAACGACGTGCACGCGCCCATCGCGATGCGTGAGTTGGGTTCGTTCATAGAGGATCAGGGCTACGAGGCGATGATCTACACCAACACGAGCGTGCGGCTCGGCACGGCCGCCGGAAAACCGGTGCGGCCGGAGCTGCCGAAACCGGACGTTTTCCTCCACTTCCGCATCGCCGGCTTCATCTGCGGCCTGGGCGAGATCGGCTACAGCAAAGTGTTCCTGTCGCCGCGCTTCGGGCCGCGCCAGCGGCTGGCATTCATCATCACCGACGCCCCGCTCGAGCCCGATCCGCTCTACTCGGGGCCCGCGCTGTGCGATCGCTGCATGCTGTGCGCGAGAGACTGCCCGGTGGGCGCGATCTCGACCACGGAGACCGTCAAGGTCACGGTGGCTGGAAGAGAGCTGGAGTGGGCTCAGCTCGATACCCAGAAGTGCTGGGTGGGATGGCAGGCGGGGTCGCCGGAGTACAACCCGTTCCTGACCGAAGAGCTGCTCGAGCACTTCAAGCAAGTGGCCGCCATGTCGGGATCGGAAGGCGAGCGCGCGCAGGCATGGGGCGCGCTCGGCGACCGGCTGCAGAAGGAGCTGCGGTATATCAGGAACGCCATCGAGAGCTTCCACCATCCGGCCGCGATCTGCGGCGCCAGGGGCTGCATGCGGGCCTGCATGATCCACCTCGAGAAGGCCGGCAAGCTCGCCAACGCGTTCAGGGCGCCCTTCCGGAGGCGCGAGCCGTGGCGGCTCGAAGTCGGGTGATCTGCCATGAAGCTGGCGGTGGGGTACCCGGTCCTCCCTGAAGACGGCGATAGACCATTCCCTGAGATCGTCGAGCGGCACCGGGAGCGCATCGCCGAGGTGTACTTCGCCTGGCCCGGCGAACCGTCCGGCCGCTCGCCGCATGGTCTGTCAGCGGCCGGCGTCGACCCGGAGGCGCGGGAGCTGCTCCAGCACGACCTGCGGGCGATCCGCGCACTTGGGCTCCGGCTCGATCTGCTGCTGAACGCGAACTGCTACGGGCCCGCGGCCGCCTCTCCTGAGCTCGCCCGTCACGTCACCTCCCTCGTCGAGCGCGCAGCGCTGAGTGTGGCCGTGGACGTCGTGACGACCACGTCACCGTTCATCGCGGCCGTGATCAAGCAGCAGTTCCCGCACATCACCACGCGGGCTTCCGTGAACATGCGTGTCGGCACTGTCCAGGGGATGAAGTACCTGGCCGACGTGTTCGACAGCTTCTACCTGCAGCGCGACTACAATCGCGACCTGGTCAGGATCGCGCAGCTGCGCGAGTGGGCCGATTTGAACGGGAAGGAGCTGTGCATCCTGGTGAACTCAGGGTGCCTGGGCTTCTGCCCCGGCCAGACGTTCCACGACAACCTCGTCGCTCATGAAGCGGAGATCACGAGTGGCTCGGACCCGCGCGCGGTGCTGGTGTGCCGGCGCGTTCTCGCGGATCGGCGGAACTGGACGGCGCTGCTTCACGCGACCTGGGTGCGGCCGGAGGATCTCTGGCACTACGAGCGCTTCTTCTCACTCGCGAAGGTCGCGACCAGAATGCACAGCAGGCCCGCGCGCGTGGTGGCCGCCTATGCCGCGGGCGACTTCGCCGGTAATCTGCTCGACCTGCTCGAGCCCGGCTATGGAAGCGCGCTCGGCGGCAGCGTTCTCGACAACACGAGGTTCCCCGCGAACTGGCACGATACCATCACGACCTGCACGCGAAACTGTGAGGCCTGCTCGTACTGCACCGAGACGCTGGAGAGAGTGCTGACTCCGGTCGAGGGCTGCTAGGAGACTCGGGAGGCGGCCGTGTGTGTGCGGGTTAGAGCCGCTTCCGGTACTTCGCCGGCGTGCAGTTGTAGCTCCTGTGGAAGCAGCGATTGAGGTGGCTGCCATCGGTGAAGCCGGCTTCCGCCGCGATCGCCGCGATCGTCTTGTCGGTGCTGAGCATGCGATGCGCGGCGAACGAGACCCGCGCTCTCAGGCAGAAGCTGGGGAAGTTCATGCCCATGGTGCGGCGGAAGAGGGTGTGAAACCGCGAGACGCTCAGGCCGCATGCGGCGGCCGCTTCAGGCACGCTCACCCGGCGCCAGGGCAGGGAGTGGGCCATGCTGAGCGCGGGCATGATCCTCGCCAGCCCGCCCACCTGCACGTGCTGCCCACTGGGCAGATCCGCCGCCTGCCAGCCCCGGCTGAGCTCGATCAGCAGGTGGAGCAACTCCAGGCGGACGACGTTCTCCCACCGAGGGCGCTGCTCCTCGATCTCGTGGCGCAGGATGCCTCCGATGGTGAGCGCTTGCCGACGCATCTCCGCCGACGACGTGCGCGGCCGCTGGTCTGGCGGCACGGCGAAGACCGTCAGCCAGGGAAGCTCGCCGAGCATCTCTTCACCGATGAACTCGGGCAGGAAAATGGTGACGACACTGTGGCGGGGCGCCCGCTTCAGCCGCGTGCCATGGGGCTCGTAGATGTTGCACAGCCATGCATCGCCCGGCCGCAGCGGAAGCACGAAGTCGCTGTAGTGCAGCTCCTCCTCGCCCGCGAGCAAGATGCCAACCTCCACCCCGCGGTGGATGTGGATGTCAATGGGAAGCTGCTCATCCGAGAACCCGCTCACGGCCCAGAGCAGCTTGGAGCCGTCGGGACGTTGCTCTTCTCTGGGTGCAGTGAAGGACTCGCCTCGCATCGTGACACCGCCGAAATCGAGTAGAATAGTACAGCAAGATTGCAGATTTGTACAGCGTCAGACCCGGTGCGAATGGTAGCATAGTAAGCTGTCAGCAGGGTTGAGTAACGAGATGCGGGAGAGAAGTCTGCTGGCGTTGTGACGAGCTGCGTCATCAGGGGAGGGGGTCGCGGCGGAGAGGAGGCGAGGAACCGGCCCCTGTTCGGCATGTAGGGCTTCCCGAAGCTGTCTCACATATCGCTCGACTGAGGAGAACGCATATGAGACGACGGAAGGGCTTTACGCTGATTGAGCTGCTGGTGGTGATCGCGATCATTGCGATCCTGGCTGGAATGCTGTTCCCTGTGTTTGCGCGCGCCCGCGAGTCGGCGCGCAAGATCCAGTGCCTGTCGAATGTGAAGAACATCGCCATGGCGATGCAGATGTACCTCACGGACTATGACCGGTTCTATCCCTCCGGAAAGAGCCAGCAGAACGTAAGTCAATGGGTCGACGACAACTGCGGTGGCTGTCAGTTCGACTGCCGCTCGACGGAGATGAACCCGTACCTGCGGCCTCCGGTGATTCTGGATGAGTACGTCAAGAACCGCGATGTGTGGCGCTGCCCCAGCGCGAGGTACTCGAACAACGTCGTCGCCATCAACTCCTGCATACCCGACTGGTTCACAGTCTTCGCCAACTCGATGGCCAACGGGGACTGCCCGAGGCCCCGGTCGTGCACCCAGCCCTTCCCGCCCGGATGGGGCGGAGACGTCACCGACACCGTGACGCAGGGCAGATGCGGGCTCGGCAACGGCGCCTTCGACCAGAGCATCGGCACCCCCTGTCCCCTTCACGACGTGAAAATGAGCGAAATGCGCAATGTGTCAAGGACTGTGGTCGTCCTCGACGCGGGGATAAGCATGGAGAACGGCCGTACGTCTACCTATGCCTATCCTGACATGTCCCGTTACGACCAGCTCCTCACCAGTTGCGGCGGGGGTGGCAATGGCGGCTGCTGGAGCGACTCATCAAGCTGTGGGAACGCCTCCGTGGCCTCGACGTGCAGTCCGCTCTCCCTCTGCTCTGGCGGCGACGGAAGGTGGACGAAGGATGTGAGCTATCGCAAGACGTTCGCCCGTCACCTGGGAGGCGAGAACGTTGGCTTCGCTGATGGCCACGCGGCATGGATGGACGCGGAGACGATCCTCAACGGTGGCTACGACCACTCGCGCCACGGCATCCATCCGCAGCAGATCTATGGTCTGTGTAACTGCTTCAACCCGACCGATCAGAACAGGTCTAACTTCCCAGTACCTGAAGATCCCAACGCCGGCCTCTATTAGGCCGGCCCTCGGACGGTAGGAGTCCGCCCCTGGCGGACTCCTGCCCTGCCTGGGCGACGATATGAGACTGGTAGTCGCCGTTTCGCCATGCGCATCTCAGGCGGAGCGCCCTCGGGCGCTCCGCTCTGCATTTCGTGTCGTCGAGCCGCGAGCAGACGGCGCCCGCGACAGCACGAATCTACAGCGCCGACTGCAGCACCACGATCTCGGTCGGCTCGGGTAGGTTGTCCCTCGTCACCTCGAGGTCCGAGCCGTCAACCCTCCGCACGCGCCGCTTCCCGGCGAGGAAGCCGTCCACGGGCGCCAGGTTCAAGCTGGTCTTGCTCGTCTTGAAGTGCATCGGAATCGCGATCCGCGGGCGGAGACGGTTCACGATTGCGGTGGCGCCCTTGGCGTCAACCGTGAACGTGCCGCCAACCGGCACCATGAGAACGTCGATCGGGCCCAGGCAGGTCGCGTCTGCGGCAGTGATCTGATCGCCCAGGTCGCCAAGGTGGCAGACGGTGATGCCGTCGGCCTCGATCACGCGCACCGTGTTGGGGCCGCGCTCGGCGCCTCGACTGGGGTCGTGGTAGGTCGCCAGCGACCGGAATCTCACCCCTCGATGCGTCGCTTCGCCCGCGCCCCTCACGACGACGGGGCGGCCCGGTACCATGCTTACGTAGTTGTGGTCCGCGTGCTCGTGGCTCACCACGACGACATCTGCCGGCTCACGAAGCGGGCCGTACCCGATGGCCCCGCCGAAGCCGCCTGGTTCGTAGGGATCGGTGACGACCTTCGTGCCATCTGCGGTCGTGATCAGGAACGCTGCATGCCCGAGGAACGTGATCTTCATCGCTCCCACCCTTTCCTAGCCCGCGCCCCCCGCCAGACTCGCCAGTGTTCCTCTCAGCACTTCGGCGCTGTGCTTCAATCCCTTGTACTCCTCACCAGACAGCTTCGGGGTGAGCACCTCCAGGACGCCCTTCCGGCCCACCCGCGTCGGCAAGCTCATCGCCACCTCGGCGAAATCGCCTGATCGGTGCAGCGTCGAGACGGGCAGCACCTCTCCCGTGTCCTGGAGGATCGCGGTGACCACCTGGCGCACCGCCAGCCCAACCGCGTACCCCGCGCCCCCCTTCAGACGCAAGCACTCGGCGCCGGCGGAGCGCGTCGCGGCGAAGGCCGCAGACGCGGCCCCGAACGAGTACTCGGGCAGCGATGACAGCGGCACACCGTCGTAGGCCAGCAGGGAGAAGACGGGAACCATCGAGTCGCCGTGCTCGCCCAGGATCAGCCCCTCGACCTTCGCCGGGTCGACGCCGAGCCGCTCGCCCAGCAGCGAGCGGAAGCGAAGCGTGTCCAGGACCGCGCCGAGGCCGATCACTCGGTGCGAGGGCCAGCCGAGTTCGGTCGCGGCCACATAGGTCAGGATATCCACCGGGTTCGTCACCACGAGAAGCACAACATCCGGCGGCAGTGAGGCCAACCGGACATCCCGCAGTATCTGGCGGAACAGCTCCGTGTTGCGCCCGATGAGCTGAAGGCGCGATTCGTCGGGCCGGCGCCGGAGGCCGGCCGTGATGATCACGATGTCCGAGCCGGCGATTGCGCTGTAGTCCCCGGCCGTGATGCTGGGGCCGTCCGCGATGGCGGCGCGGCCGTGCGTGAGGTCGAGCGCCTCCCCCCGCGCGGCATCCGCGGCCACATCGAGAAGCACGATCTCCGAGCAGCACGCCCCGAGCTGAAGCGCGTGGGCCGCGGTCGATCCCACTCGGCCCGCGCTGCCTATGATGCTGACCTTGCCTGACATCCCGTCTATCTCTCCTGGACCTCCGACGCGGTGCGAGCTCCATCACCGGCCAGCGCCGTCTCCCTGTCCTCCTCCTGGAACGCGTACACGCTGTGGTTGTGGATTGACTCGAGGCTCTCGCAGGTGACCTGGAACCAGATGATGCGCGGGTCGGCGCGCAGCAGGCCGACGGCATCGCGGACCACATCCTCCACGAACTTCGCGTTCTCGTAGGCCCTCTCGGTCACGAACTTCTCATCCTCACGCTTCAGCAGCGGGAAGATCTCTGCGCTCCCCTGCTGCTCGAGCAGCGCCACCAGGTCCTCGATCCACACCATCACCTCCGGGCGGTAGCGCAGCCTGGCCCGGATGATCGCTCGCTGGTTGTGTGCGCCGTGCTCGGAGATCTCCCTGCTGCACGGGCAGCAGATGGTCACCGGCACCTCCACGCCGAGGGTGAAGGTGTAGTCGTCGCCGTTGAGCACGCCCTCGAACCGGCAGTCGTAATCGAGCGCGCCCTCGCTCTGGCTGACCGGCGCGCGCTTGGTGATGAAGTATTTGAAGGCCACCTCGATGCGGGCCCGGCGCGCGTCGAGACGCTCGCAGGCCTCCCGGAGCATGTCCTGCAGGTCGGGCTTGCTGATGGGCTTCTGGCTCCAGCGGAACAGAATGTCCACGAAGCGGCTCATGTGCGTGCCGCGGAAGTGGTGGGGAAGCTCGACGCCGAAGTCAATGCGCGCCAGCACGTTGTCGAAGCCGGCCCCCTTCCGGCGGACCCGGACCGGCAGGTGCACGTCTTTGACCCCCACCAGTTGCACCGTGATCCCACGCGTGTCAGCGCTGGCAGCGACGTCTTTCACTGCAACCTCCCGAGTCGTGCGAAGGCGCGCAGCGGCCGCAATGGCGCTGCGCGTCACAGCCGGGCGGAGCGAAGCTCCACCCCGTGAGGAATCTCAAGTCGAGCGCTCGCCGCGGCCCCGTCATTCGGCGGCAGGTGAATCCCAGAACAGCAGCCGGCCGCAGTTCTCGCATGTGAGCGTGCCCCGGTCGGCCTTCAGCGCCTTCAGCGTCTCAGACGCCAGCGCGATGCGGCACCCCGGGCAGTTGCTCCCCGTCACCCTCACCAGGCCGACGTTGCCCTGCCGTGCGCGGAGCTGCTCGTAGCGCTTCAGCAGTTGCTGCGGCACTCGTGCGGCCAGGTCCTTGCGCCGGTCGTCGAGAACCCCGATATCGTTCCGCAGGCGCTCGCTAACGCGAGCGTATTCTTCCTGGACAGTGCGCAGCCGCTCTCGCAAGTCGGCGAGCCTGCTCTCCCGCCCCTTGATCTCCGTCCGCTCGGATTCGAGCGAGTCCATGAGTTCGAGCATGCGGTCCTCGACCTTCCCGATCTCGCGGCTCAACATGGCCACTTCCTCCTGGAGATCGGCGAGTTGCCGGGGGTTGCGGACGGTTCCGCCGTACAACTGGGCCCGGAACCTGGTCCTCTTCTCCTCCAGCGTCTTCAACTCCAGGTCCCGGTCGCGCGATTCCTTCTCGGTGCCATGGTGGCGTGCGAGCAGGGAGGCGAGTTCGGCCTCGGCCGCGGCGATCTGCGACTGCAACTCGGCGCCGGTATCGAGTCCGGCCAGGGCCTCCTTGAGAGAGGCGATCTCGGTATCGGTCTTCTGAACATCGTACAGAACCGCCAGCTCCTGGCTCACCAGCACCTCCGGCCACGGGCCCCGCGACCCAACCTGCGCTCACCGGGCGCTCGCGCGCCGTTACCGACCTATCTTCGTCGCACGATCGGGCCTGTCCTGCCCCGGGACCCGCGGTCGCCAGGCGGCTGGCGAGGACAGGGGAGCGCCGTTGGGCGCAGAAGGCTATTCCCGTATGCAACCTCACGTGATTGGCGTCATCGCAGACGACCTGACCGGCGCGGCCGACACCGCGGCGGCACTCGCGCGGCCGGGCTGGCCGGCGGCCGTCTCGCTCGACGCGCTGCCCCGAGCGCACGAGGGACGGCGGGCCTTCGCGGTCACCACGGACTCGCGGTCCTGCTCGCCAGAGCGGGTGTACGATCTCGCGTGCGGCAGCGTCGAGGCACTGCGCGCCGCGGGCGGCACGCTGATCTACAAGAAGGTGGACTCCAACCTTCGCGGCAACATCGGCGCCGAACTGGCCGCGGTCCAGAACGTCACATCGAGGCCGGTCCTGTTCGCACCGGCGTTCCCGGCGCGGGAGCGGACGATCATGCAGGGCATCTGCCTGGTCTGCGGCACGCCTGTCGCCGAGACCGAGATGGCGCGGGACCCCGAAGCGCCGGTCACGGAGTCGGACGTGCTCGCCCTGCTCAAATGCCAGCGTGAGGATCTGGAGGTCTTCGCCTGCCCGCTCTCTGTGGTGCGAGCCGGCTCGCTGGGGATGCGAGTCAGCATTCCTCAGCGCGGGGTGCTGCTGATCGACGCTGAGACCGACGCCGATCTCGACGCGGTCGCGGAGATCGCCCTCTCGCTCGACCCCGCGCCTGCCCTCGCCGGGTCGGCCGGCTTCGCCGGGGCGCTCGCGCGCCGCCTGTGGGGGCCAGCTGTGTCCCCACGTTGGCCGCCGGACAGGTTCGGCCACTCGCTCGCAGTGCTCGCCAGCTCGAGCGAGATATTGACCACCCAGGTCGAGATGGCGTCAAGAGTCGGGTTCGCGACTATCCCGTTTCCCTGCCAGAACCTGACGCGCGGGGATCAGCCGCTGCCCGAGCTCGGGGAGGCGATTGAGCGCATATCCGCCGGACTCGCTGCCGGTCGTGACGCGGTCGTCTACGCAACCGGGCCGCTGCCCGATGTCGAGCGGCCGGTTGAGCTGGTGGTGGAGCACCTGGCGCATCTGGCGTATGTCGTGACCCGGGAGGTCGCCCCGAACGGCCTGCTCGTCGGCGGCGGCTCGACCGCGCAGGCCGTGCTCGAGGCGCTCGGCGTTGAGGCGCTGGAGGTTGACCACGAGCCACTCCCCGGCATTGCCGCCGGGTCCCTTCTCGGTGGGAGCCTGTCCGGCCACCCCGTCGTGCTGAAGCCCGGCGCGGCGGGGTCGGAGACGGCCATCGTGCAGATCCTGGACTACCTGAGCCATCGTCAGCCGGTGAGGGCTGCTGAGCGATGAACGAGCCCGCGCGCCCCCTCCTCGCGATTACCATGGGCGATCCCTCCGGCATTGGGGCCGAGGTTATTGTCG
>Ga0315280_10003020_pt1 | contig 26343 bp, 25 predicted proteins | sample YL17G06_40_MG_FD_203697 | JGI IMG/M metagenome (GOLD analysis project Ga0315280, IMG submission 203697) | Sediment microbial communities from Yellowstone Lake, YNP, Wyoming, USA - YL17G06_40 | ecosystem: Environmental > Aquatic > Freshwater > Lake > Sediment | place: USA: Wyoming | collected...
GAGTCTGATTGAGAAGTACGGCTTCAAGCAAGGATTGCTCTTATGGAATCGGTTGCTTTGCAGTTCATTTGTCGTTACTCGCCAAGTGCGGTTGACCAAGTTTCTGCCTGAGTATAAACATACGAGCTAGAAGAGTTTCCAGTGGGGTGCGCTGTTCCGCACTTCTGTTTCGTAGTTCCTATTTCAGACGTTTTGACCTATATATCATCTGAGTCTTCGTCAGGAATCTCTCCAAAATAATCGGCCATCTTTTCTCTCAATTCATTCCTTGTTTTTTTTGATAGTTGAAGAACTATCGAACGCAAGATACTCTCGTCTATTGTCTTATTCGGGTCAAACACTTTCTGGCAATTCACATGATAAATATTCTTGAAATTAATCATATGATACCTAGTCATGAATGTAATTCGTTCTCGTTGATTGTATTTCGGTAGCTTGTTGGCTGAGTCAACAACTTCTTCATATTTAGTCGCTTCAACAGGGTATTCAGGAAATTGGCTATTCCCTTCATAAACGAAGTAGGTTGTGTGGCCATAGTCTGAGGCTACGCTCATTGCGGCTATTTTTCGCGAATCTGGTAAATCATTCCATTGTAGTGGGGATGTTGGCAAACGGCCTTGCTCGAATCGTGGGAGTTTGGCGTGCGCGCTTTTGAAGCAAGAAAGCCAAGGATTATGTCCTCTATAGATTCCAGGGAGATGGTGTGGTCGTGTCCTAACTGTCACGAAGTTGATATTCAAAGATTGAAGGAAAATGCCTTAAAGAAAGCGGTCTTCTCAGATAGTCATCATTTTACGCCTTGAGTCGACTCTCACTTCTAGTAAATGACGTTGGATATGTTGCACATCTTGCATAACGCTTAAGTATACGAAGATGTTCAGCATATATGTTGAGCATACTTCGTCTGCCAGGTGGAAGGTTTCTCGTGGAACTCAAGGCACCCGAAATCCTAGCCTACAAAGAAGTCTTATCACTGAGACCAAAAGATAGAGACTCGTACATTCAAGGTTTAATTGTCCAAATATTGGGAATGAATCCTCAAGGAGTCACAGTGCCCGAGATTTCGAAAAAGACTAGATTGAATAGAAACACGATCGCTAAGCATTTGAAGAGACTGGTCGCAATAAGAGAAGCGTACTCGTTGAATCGAGGGAACCTCTCTATATATTACAAGAATGGCAAGGTAGTTCACAGTAGAAGCAGCGAACACAAATTTGCAAACGATCGGTTTTTTACGTTTTATAGGCTCGAGAATGACGAGGGGAGGTTCATCTATATACAAGAAAAGGAAATTGATGAATTTCGAGCAACCAAAGTAAAAGGCGGAATTCTTGTTAAAGACGAAGATTTTTTAACCTTTATGAGAGAACTGCAAAAATTTGCTTTGGAAGTGAGTGGGAATGAGTCGACTTGATTTAGTAGTAGAAGAAACGGAAAGAGACCGTTTCGCTCGTACGAGTGAAGTACAAATCGGAGACAAAAAGATACGAACGCCCAATTTCTGCGCTTTAATTCAGTATCCTTGGGAATTTGAGGCTTTCATGGGGCTAAGTCTCACATCAACAGCTACTGAACAATTAGGTTCATATGTTATGCGTGTTTTCGATGCGAGCGATATTCTTGTGCCTCGTCTACGAATTAAGGGGCAAACTAATCTTATGGGTGGCAACTTCACAGATGAACTATTCAGTAAATTTCAGAGGCAGAATATCCTCTTCGTAGATCCAGCACTAGAGTACTTGTTCCACGAATTTCATTTTCAAAGGTTCACAAAAGCATCTCAAAACCTACCGATACATCGGCAAATCACGAATTATCTAAATGCAAGAGAAAGAAGAAGAAAAAACTCCAGTGCTAAAGACTACGAAAAATGGAAAAGAGCAAGTCACACGAGTTTTTGGCATGAGCTTGATCGCAATTCCAAGCAAAGAAATGACATGATCGCCAGCTTTCTAGATGTGGAACTTATTTGTGGGGCCGATATCTTGATACCTCCAGTGCCTTTTGTGACCTCTGAAGGTTTATTGGACATCGCATTGAGAATTAACAAAATAAGCCAAGCGATTGCTACTGAAAGAGCCGCATGCGCGACATACTTCCTCCTTCAAAAAAGCATCCTCCGACATGAAACTATGCTGGACAAAATCATCAATTTTATCAAGAATGACACAAATGCCATAACAGTCTTCAAATTTAAAAATCTGACTTTATGGGAAAGCGGATGCATCGTTGAAAGAGAGCTCTTCGGAAAACTTAAAGACGCAATAACTGAGGTTAAAAGAAGCAACCCTAAGAAGTTGTACATGATTTTGGAAAGTAGCTATCAGAGTTTTCTGTGCGGATGCTTTTTTGATGTTGTCTCATCGTCCCTAAGAGGTTTTGACAGAGACAGCAATTATGGCCAAACTGGATATGGTGCTTGGTTCTATCCCGAGAAACTATGCCATATCAAGTTCAGCGACCTTCCAACGATAATGAAGAACAATGGTGGAAGACTTCCATGTAATTGCGCCTATTGCCAAAACCTTACCATTCCAAAGTTAAAAAACATGTCGTTGGAAGAATGGAGAGATGGGAGAAGAATACATTATACTCTAACAATGAATGAGTTAATGAAAATGATTGATGAGGCAATAAGAACACGAAAAATAGAGCTAACGAGAGAGTTTTTGATAAATTCGGAAATGAGAAACCTTAAGGATTTGATCCCTAGGTTTTAATGGAATGCTGTCTTTTTTATAGTTCAGTTCTTCCCGAAGCCCGTTGTTATGGTAAACCATCAGAATTTGTAGTGAAAAAGTTGCTGCCCTTGGCGCCCTTCAGAAGCTTTTTCTTGTAGGATGTATGTCCGACCATGCATTACTGTGCTGAATTCACCGCTCCTATACAGTAAATAATGACAAAACACATCGTTATGGTTGCTGTAGAGAACTGCAGCTGAATGGTGAGGAATGTGCTTCATACATCTGAGGAAGCCAGTTGGCAGCTTTGGTCCGAAAGCGACTGGAAAAGCTGGTTAGAAGAGAGATTGGACGAAAGGAAAAGAGTCTTTGGAAGCGATCCTGACGAACTGACTTCAAGCTACAATAGGGAAAAAAGTCATGCCAATAGCTATGAAGGCAGAGAACTCTTAGAACTGATCCAAAATGCAGACGATTCTGGGGCTGAATATCAAAAGCCGAACAAGATGCTCATTAAACTTACTCCTAACGCTCTCTACGTAGCGAATACCGGTGTTCCCTTCAGTCCTGAGGGAATCAAATCGCTAATGGTAAGTGACAATAGTCCAAAGCAACTCCAGAGAGGTCGTTGTATAGGCTACAAGGGGCTTGGATTCCGCTCCGTTCTTGGATGGGTGTCCTCAATTGCAATATTGAGCGGCAAGCTATCAATTGGCTTTTCCCAAGAAAGGGCCATAGACTGGCTTAACGGCCTAATGCATGAGAATGATAGAGTCAGAAAAAAAGTAGAAACGGTTGAAAAAGAGGGACTGCTCCATCCAATTGCTACCTTGAGTGTTCCACATTTTTTCAGCTTGGCTAACAATAGTGAAGCGCTCAGTGCAGAAACATATCAGACTCTACATGATCTATGCGACAAAGGCTATGACACAGTTATCTGTCTAGTCTTTAGCAGACCAGAAGAAACCTATAAAAAAGTCAATGGACAGATTGATAGTATTGGATCAGAGATTCTCCTTTTCTTGCAACATCTCGAAAGACTAGAGATAGTCACCCCCGAAAAGAATGTGTGTTGGGATGTGAAGCGGCATGAAAATGAGGTAGTCATTAACCCTGAAAGTGAAGAACTACAGGTGTGGAGACTATTTGCAGATTCTGGAGACATTCCAGAAGAATATCGGAGACCTGAGCAACCATTCGCATCAAGATTCGAAATAAAACTGGCTACATTACATAGGGGTCTAGGAACTGCTCGTTTGTTTGTATACTTTCCCACAGAAGTTCTTTTTCCGTTTCTATTGATCGCACATGCAACATTTGAGCTTACGGACAACAGACAACACCTAATAGAAAGCGATGTCAACAGGTTCATAGCTGATAGATTAGCAAAGCTAATTGCAGAGTCCGCCGAGAGACTTGTAGATCCCGAGAATTCGTGGGGTGCCTTGTTAAGTGTTACTCCACAGGGTGATATTGATCCTGTTTTGGTTAAGCTAGGATTCGAAGAAAAACTGAAAAACGAGATTAAGTCTCGCAAGATAATCCCTGTTCGGTCTAGACAGTTCGAATCTGCAGAAACCGCCAAATCGATTGATGGTGATTTTGATGATCTACTGATAGGCGAGATGTTCAAAGATGTTTGTCTGTATACCGACGACGAGTTCCTGAACAAGCGGCTTGCAGAGATCGGAGTCGAATCCGTTGAGTATGATTACTTGAAAGAACGGCTTAACAAACTATCCAGAACCGCGATCTCGATGGATAAGCGAGCAGAGATTATCTGCCGTCTCACAGAGAATCAAATCGTGAAAAGTGATAATTCTGCACCAGAACTGTTAGTGGATGAGAATGGATTGCCTATTTCGGTTGGCACAAAAGCACTTCTGCCGCCGGAAGGAAAGAAGTTTTCACTCCCTGGTTGGGTTCCGCAGAGAATAGTCAACTCGGAATTAGCTACATTACTGAAAGAGAAATTCAAGCTAACAAGAGTAAGGGAGCTTGTTTCCGAACTAAGATCGTTTGATGTTCAAGAATACAGTATGGCGACATTGGTTTCTTCAATAGTGGCAGAAGCAAACAGACGTGCAAAAGAACTGCCTAGCAGAGAGCTCACAATAAGACAAGAAATGCTTCAAGCAGTTTGGACGTTGTATTCGGCCCAAGAGCCAGAAGGGATACCTATCCTTCCAGAAACGGTCAATGTAATACTGCCTACCAATGGTGGAAGTTTTCAGTCAGCAGGCAAGTTATACCTTGCGAAGGAATATCCAGGAGGCGGATTGCTTGAGAATCTCTATGGAGCTTTGGGAGGGCCATTTGTAGCAAATACTGTTGAACTCGGCTTACAGGGAGACATTGCAAAAATCAAATCATTCCTATGTTGGTTAGGCGTTGCAGAATTTCCAAGAGTCGTCAAAATCGAAAAGGGTAGCTGTGAATTTCTCGATAATGTTCTGGAGGGACTTCAGTATCCTGCCAAATTCGAAGATGTCATCGTTCATAATAAGGACGAAGCAAGACGGATGTACCCAAGAATGATAAATGTCAGTACTGTCGACCGTTTGGAAGATGTGCTCATAAAAGCAGACCCTCACGCAATCATTGCTTGGATTGTGCGATCTAGCGAAAAGCTGAGTTCTTGGAGAACTTCGGGAGACATCGATGCTAAACTTACGATCTCTCCTCCTTACAAACAGTATCGACGACAAGTTGAAGATCAAGTCTTGCCATCTTATCCTCTATGGGTTCTGAAGAATACAAAATGGCTTCCCCTCGCAAACGGTGAAAAACAGAGCCCTTCTATTTGCACCCTCGCAAGAGGCGTTTCTAAGGAGGTTTCTGCGTTGGTTGGCTATCCCTCGTTGAGCCTAGAGCATCCTCTATTGAAAAACATGAAAGTCGACAGGGCGACTCTAAAGAATGCTTTAACAACGGCTGGTGTAGTCACAGAATTGGATGAACTGCCTTGGGATTCGTTCTATGAAATACTTCTGGAACTACCACAGAAAGACCCAGAAGGAAAAGTAGCTCGTTCCGTATACCGTGCTCTTATTGGAAGAAGCGATTCAGAGACCCCATCGGGAGAAAGACATGAGAAATTCATGGCAGAAGGCAAAATGTTTGGACGACTTGGTGAAAAAACAGGCTATTTTCCAGTAGACGAACTCTACTATTTCGAAAATCCTACGCTGCCTGAATCAATGCTGAAGCTATTTCCTTCATTAGAACTCGATAGACGTCGAGGAGCCGCAAAAGTGAAGAAACTCTTCGGTATCAAACCATTCACTCTTTCTGCTGCAAACATTAGGATCAAAGAATTTGAGGAACATGCATGTTCCCAAGATTTTCGAAAGGAAGTTGATAGACTGAAGCCATATATCTATGCACTTCGCGTGGAAGAAGATTCAGATCGTTCTGAGTTAAGATCTCTGAGACAACTTGAAGTCAAGCTCTGCAGATCTGCAAAGTGTTCCATATTTGTAGCTAATGAGGAGAGGGAAATCGCGTTACAGCCTGGCGAATCAATTGTTGTTGATTCAATCGTCTATCTCGTGGCAGAACCATTGGAGTATGATAAGCCATTTATTAGAGATGAGATAATCGCAGACGCATTGGGTGATGTTATTACTAATGTCCTCAGAGTTGAAATCGGTGGAGACATTGCTAGACTCGCAACGTGTTCCAACGCAAGACTTAGCGTTTTGTTAGATAAGCTAACTGGAGGTTCAGGAGAAGCCAGACTGCGAGAAGTGGAGGAGTTAATGAAACTTCCTTTAGTCACCGAAGAAGAGGAATTCACGAAGCTGCTTTCGATACCTCCATATGTTCCAGAATCTTCACAGTCAACAACACCCTTGTCGCCCGCAGGTGGACCTGAAAAGGATGATGAATCTAACAATATCATTCGTCCTTCCTCTGTTGGACCTGTGAGTGTGAGTGGAGGCGATCAGGTGCACATTGTGCAACAGCGTGAAATAAAGCAACGGGTGAAGGTGAATACAAAACCAAGTAGTACAGTATCGGTAAGAAGGTCGTTAGTGAATCCAGATAGGGCCGAGAATTTGGCAATAGAATTCGAAAAAGCACAAGGTCGCTTTGCTGAGAAAGTATCTCACTTTCAAGGTTCTGAAGCATATGGATGTGATATTTTGAGTTACAAAAGCAAGGAGGATTTGGAGAGATTCAAATCCAGTCCTGACTTGGGATTGATTGAGAGGTTTATTGAAGTCAAAGGAAGAGTCAGCAGTGTCGGTGCGATAACTCTCGGGGGGAATGAGTTGGCATGCGCACAAAACAATGGCAAGAAGTTTTTCCTGTATCGAGTCTATGAAGGCGAAAAAGCAGGCGTGTTTGAGCTAGTTGAAACACCAGATCCTTTGGGAGTAGAAACGGGTGCTTTGAAGATCCAATACGAGATACATCCATTCAGAACTAAGTGCTCTAGACACTGGGACGTAGCAGAAGTCGACGAAGGGAAGACAGACCAAGGTCCTTCACAAAAGAACCAGTAAAGGAGAGACACAGAGCGCGCGCACAATTAGCTGTCTAACTAAGACTGTCTCTATCAGGAATGGAACCACAACATTTTAACGGCAGCGGATTACGTTAAAGTTGAGCACAACGTTAGAGATTTATTTATAAATGATTCAATTTAAAGCCATAAGATTTAGATGAAAAGCCCAAATCAACAAAGGTTTCGGTTTTCAGAAACGGGTATCAAAGTCTATCTGAAACCTGAATACCATCCTGCTCTCATGGGAACCGATGTTTCACACGTTGATATTGTTAGAAAAGCAAGGGAACTCTTCGGACGCGGACATGGAAAGGTCACGGGACTTCCTAAAATATGTTCAGAAAACAGCGAGGATGCTCAGACTTGGGGGCATTTCAGCCGTTTATTTTCCATGTTTCCCGAAAAGAAAGGAATATGGCTGGAAGCTTTCCTTGAGAAATCTCTCAAGCGAAAATTGAATCAGGATTTTGGCAAAACGCTTCGAGAGGCCAAATTAATGTTCTGGAGGGGAAAGAGAGCAAAACCCATCTATAACCCGCCTCCAAATTTTGATTATCCCGAAGGAAAAACAGAAGTCGATCTAACAATTCTTACAAGAAAAGCAATAATCTTTGTTGAAGCAAAATATCACTCCGAAATTGAAACGCGTACGACTTATTGTCCAAACAGAGATCAAATGATAAGAAATGTAGACGTTGGAACATATTATGCTTGGAACAAAGGCTTAGAATTCTACTTCATACTGCTTACCTCTATTGACTGCGATAAATCAATGAAGCTCCTAAAGCATTACTTAGACACCCCACAAGAGATAATTAATCGCCTGCCTCATAGAAAGGATATACCCAAAAGAATAGAACAAATCGCAAACAATTTGGGTTTGATAACCTGGAATCACCTTCAGAGGATAAATCGGCGAGTTTAACCTTGATATAGTCAGGATACAATTTGACCTTCGATTACGCGCGCTAAACCACATTAATCGTGTGAGGCTTGGACAGTTTAGGTATGTTGCGATTTTGTTATTCTGATTAGTTCTTTTGGTTCAGCGATGATCTTTCCACATTTCTTGCATTTGGACACTTGTAAAGGCTCATACATAGGAATCAAAACTCTAACCTTAGGCTCTGGAGAAGGTTGTTCAATGAAAATCTTGTTAACTTCAATTCGATTCCAATAACCACAAGCCTTGCACTTCATTCTGAGTCTAGTTTTCATATTTGTCAGACTCTCATTTTAGTTTATCAAGTCTTCTGAGAAATGCTCTTTCTTCTTGCCTCATTGAGGCTACTAATTCCATGACTCTTAAAATATCATCTCTGGAACCTGTAGTGACCTTCTGTTTCATGAAAGTAAGAATCATGCCTCTTAAACCCCACAACTCGAAACCATACTTTTCTTCAGCAATTTTAGGTAATTTGGCAAAATTGTCTTCAGTATTCCACACAACCAAAATCTTGCGGTAATTAGAATCTCCAAATAATGCGAGAATTTTTTCTTTAATTATTTGATGGTCAAATTTTTCTGTTTTGAAATAGTCTAGTCCTATTTTATGAGGTCTACCTTTAGAAGTATATGTGTCCTTTTCCCTGATTTTGAAACTTGGTGAAGTGCCTATTCTTGATTCCACATGATACTTTTCTCCTGTTCTTGGATTTACTGCTAAAAGGTCTATCTCTTTTCCTCTTTTGCATCTTATATTAGTCATAGTGAAGCAATGCAAGATTTCTTGGAAATACTTCTCTATTATGTGAACCTCAGGTTCCATGTTTTCTATCCCCCAGCCTCCTTACAGAATAGCGACCTTTCTTGTTCCTGAAAATCTCCCATAAATTATCATTTCTATCCATCAATGCTACAGATTCTTCTTTTTTCAAATTTATTGCAACCAACTTGTCAGTGTCAAAAAGTTCTTTCTTTAGCCCTTCAGCCATTAGCAACTTGAAAAGAATGCCAAGTCTACTTTCTATATCTCTCAGACAAACTGGTGATTTTATTTCAACCATTTTCATCACATTAGCAACTTTTTCTTAAAATGTATTAATAGCTTATTGAACAAATGCAAACCATTATACTTCTCACATTTCAAAAGCAACAGAAATTATCTGGCTTAGGCAAGAACGGCAAGTTTGAAATGTACTCGCGGTCTACATATTGCGTTCTAGATGAGAGATTATTGTAGCTGCGTCTTCTTCAGGGATAATGCCCATCGACTTTTGCATATAGCGACCCCAATTTTTCTTTTTTCTTATGAATGAGAGTTCTGGCACCAGTGTTTTGAAGTTTAGCGCTTCCCTAGGCACCGCAACTGCCTTTATTTTGACTCGAAGAGGAAAACTGTCTGAAGATGGACTTGAGAAGATTTTATCTTCGCTTCTGAAAGGTTCAGAAACTATCTTGTATACTCCAACAATTAGAGGCCCAATGACTTCATTGTTCTCTCTTCGTTGTTTTACATAGAAAATGAGGTGATCCCCCGCTTTTAGTTTCTCAACCTTTTTCTTGTCCTTAACAGATAGCCCCCAAACATTCTTCTTTTTCACTATACTCCAGTTATCCTTCGTTGTAACACATATCCAACTTGTCAATTCTCAACACACTAATCGCTTACTGTATTTTGAGTATAAATGAATTATTAGGGTTCTCTTAGGCAGCTTACACATATCATACTTTGACAATGGACTTTGTTACTTATAGCCCAGATTTCGGTTGCCTGACTGAATATGGACTGAAGCCAGTTTTTCATATATCTCATTTGGAGACTAATGCATTTTTCCCTGTGTTCGCTTAAGACTCTTGCGGCGCTTGGGATTATCATTCCTCAGCAGAATATCGCTTCCAATATCGATTCTTCATTTAGGAACTCATATAGTCCTCTAAGTTGAAGCTGCGTTTGGGAATTGATTCAAATGTCTCTTGGATTCTAATCTGACCTTCCCTTAATCCTTCTCTAATGGAACGCTTGATACTATCCCATTCACCCTTACATTCGTTCAAGTTTGCGGTCTTAAATCGTTGAACAATCTGCCTTCTCATGTTTTCATTGAGCCCTTGTAGTTCATCTAGTGTTGCCACTTTCCACGGATATCCAGCCTTTCTTACTAGGTTCCATTCTTTGTCATCTGCAAGTACCCTGTCCAAGTCTTCGATGTCTGCTCTTTCCATCAGAGGGAATAGGTAATAGAAAATCTCTTTCTCAGGGTTGAACATCCCTGATCCCAACAACAGGTAGAAGCTTGTTAGGGCTTCACCAAGCACTATGTGGCCATACCTAACACTCGAATCAGTCAAGCTTTCTTTCTTCGGCCCAAGATCCTTCACCCAAAAGCCTTGAGGCGTTCTGGTTATTGCCCTTGAGAAAAGATAGCTCTCCCAATTAGAATTAAAGGGAGGCTTTCTAAACGTTTCATTAAAGTAGGCAATCATCTTTCCTAGAATATAGTCGACTTTGCCCTTGAATTCGCTTTCAATACCTGAAGACCCCATTGTGAGAACTAGGTCCCTGATGTCTTGAATGTCATCTGTGACCATGTAAGACGCGTTATTTCCTAGACTTCGATGGTATTTTGAAGCAAAATATGCAGCGGCTGGCAAATATGGTCTGATCGGAAGTCTCCCCTTGTTCAGAAAGTAGACCGAGTTGATGCCACAAAGAAACGGGCCCATCGCATGATGGAATCTTTGTATCTGTGCACTACCCCAAGATCGAGTATTCAGACAGTCCGTTCCTTCAATTACCAGATAAGGCCTTTGAGCACACTTTTGACCTTTATATGGTTCAATCCATTCTTCATCAGCGTACCAAGCAAAATCGCAGGATCCATAGACAAAACCATTGATTCCGAAACTTAGTCCATCGTTTGACCATAGTTCTTGGTCTAACCGACTTGTCCCGAAAAATCTTCTCCTTTTCAGATTCCCTTGGTCACCAATATCATCCAGCATACGTTTTATGGCCGTATCAGTCTTTGACATTCTCTCGCCTCCTGGAGATAAAGGACTCGACTTGCATAACTAATTTCTCTATACTATTATGCCTTGTGAATCGCAGCAAATCTCGCTGATTAAGTTTCAGACCATTGTTAAATAGCATCGTTTCAAGTTCATCAGTAAAAAGATTTGCTAAAAGGTAGAACTTCGCATATTGTTCAATCCAATCTAGATACTCCTTTTGCCTTTTTTCCGAGAAACGAATAGGTTCTTTACTCTCAAATATAACAAGGCGCCCGCTCGAATCTACTGTTATTAGTCCAGCATAACTTTCAGGTTCCTTCTGACAAGGTATTACTTCATAAGCCTTGTTGAATATTTCTGTAGCAGTGTATTTGGTAATTTGTGGCGCCGCAATCTGACTAGTCTTGACCTCACAGACGATGGCTTCGCTCTTCAATTGACCTCTCGTTTTTTTCTGATAATGTCCGAAGGTAGATACAGTCATGAGATCTATTAGCGACCCCCCAGAATCTAGATATCCATGTTGACTCAGCGACTGCAAATAATCAGGTAGCATGTAAGCTGCAATATCTGGTGTCCCTACTCCATAGAAGAAAGGAATTTGTGTATCGGTGAGAAAACCTGCGTTCCGAAAGTATCTGCTCACGACAAATTCAAAAAAGGATTCCAACTCAACAACTGCCGACCCCATTTTGATGGGGCATATTATCAGATCGTTAGGATTTAGTCCCGTTGATAGCATTCTATCCGAGATTTGCTTGAGGACTAATTGAAACTCTCTATATGTACCGTGTCTGATAGGTAAAACGAACTTCTCTCCCCTCGCCACATAAGGCTTTCTTAAAGCCTCATTGTTTACAGTAGATGCAAGGCGCATGTCCGAAAGAGAGAATATCCCCTCTTGGAATTCATATTGACAAGCTTGGTTGAACACGCGGAAGGCGTCCCTAGTTAGTCTGTAAAGATTGTCGGGTTCCTTAGGATCAAGATAGCCATGCGATGTGATGACACTATAAATGAAGGCTTCACGTGCAGTCATCTTTACTGCTGACCCGAGCGCAGGCACCTCTACTAGTTGATACCCCAAACCATTGACCAAAATCTTCAGAATCAAGTTCTCATCGATTCTAAAGAGTCTGCGCATCACTTCTCTACCTTCCCTATTTTTTGATGCGCAAAACAAGTATCCTGTCGAATTTCTTGGGGTATGATTTCAAGGCATCGCCTCCAACCCATTTTACCACTGTCCGTTTGGTTATCGGAATTTCATCTGCGACTGTCCCCAATGTCGAGAACCCTAAGTCAGAGAAAATTCTGCTAATCTCCTCAGCTGTATTAACTGTAATTTTGTTCTTCGGAAAGTCACCTAGTACAAAAACACACAACGCATCAGGCTTCAGAACCCGTCTTAGTTCTATTCCTACTTTCTTCATTTCCTGTAGATAAGTCCGTTCATGTTGAATCAGCTCTTCTTTCAAGGTCTTCTGTTCGTCATCAAGACCCAGAAGTTGAAGCCTTAGCCTATTTGAGTCTACGTAATCTATTGTGCTATAGTATGGCGGGCTTGAGATTACAGCATCAATGGATTCATCAGTTAAAGGCAAAAGCCTTGCATCTGCTTTGACAATCTCTGCAGAGGTCTCTTTTGGAAATCCAGAACTGTACATTCTTCTTACTTTTTGAATCATCTTCGGTACAACAGGCTTGTATTCAGGCTTGTACTTAGCACGTTTGTATGGAACTATGTAACCTGTTACTGAAGACAAGTGCTGGGGGCGATGACCGTGAGAAATGCCCAAAAGGCATCCAAGCAGGAAGATTCTGCTCTCTTCTTCAATCTTTCTTTTTAGCGCGAAAAGTTCCTTAAGCGTTTTTTCATGGTAAAACTGCCTGATTGACTCAGGAATACTGTCGACATTGACAGCGTTCAAATCTAGTTTTGTCTTTCTTAACCATTCTACATGTTCGGCAAGCGGTCTTCGGTCAAATTTTGCTTTAGATATTATCAGGCCATATGGATTCAGTTCCACTCCCAACGCATGTCTCTTCAGCAAATCAGCCTCTAGGGGGACTGTTCCAATTCCACAGAATGGATCCAGTACAAAATGACCAGGTTTAGAACATATGCGAACAAGCCAATGTGCCAGAGAAGGTTTCATTCTTCCAACGTACGGACCTATGCTGTGCAGCCTAACGCCCCACGTCTGCTTATTATATTCGCCGAGTGTCCAAGGCTTCTTTCTCAGTTCATCTACTATGTTCGCTGATTCCCTTTCAGCAAAGTCTAGAAGACGCGACTGTACAGTTATGGTATCGTCTCTTTCAGCATTGACCATTTGCTCGCACTCTATTCTAATTGTATACCTTTTTATATTACTCTTTTCTGAAAAATCAAACAATAATGATGATGAGTGTTACTCACCCATGCATATGGATATCCAAAAGGGTGTAGATGTTTGTGACTCTGACACCATATTTTCTCTTTTTTCAAAACATATTTCAGGTCAGTGGTCATTTTAATCGCGAGATCCCACGCAAATGGTATCATCACGCTGCCATTGACTATGTTCTGTGTCATTATGGTCACATATGCGCCTGGTCTTAAAACATCATATACTTTGCCGAAAACAGTCAGAAGCTTCTTGATAAAAGCGTTGTAATCGTTGATATTTCCCAAATCTTCTGATAAGTCACTGTACTTCGTTGCCAAGCCTTTGTTGATTCTCCTCTCCTGATTGATATCTACCTTGTGCAGCATGCTCCAATACGGAGGACTCGTTATGCAATAGTCAATCTGGGGAAGATTCATTCTGTCAAGTTCCAAAGCATCGCCCAAGATTATTGTTTGCTTGCTGGTTGTTCTCTTGACTGATATGTCAACAAACTTGGAGTTGACATCAACACCATACCCTAACCTATTAGTCCGATCACAAGCAACCAAAGTGCTTCCAATACCAACAAAGGGATCTAGGACTCTCATTTTTTCTTTGGTGAAAAACAGTATGAAATCACTTATCATTGTCGGAGAAAATGTAGCTGGGTGCTGTTGGCATTCCACAGTCACCTTTTTCTCTTCTTCCAAATCTGACCGCAAGGCATCAAAAACAAACCAGCTACGAAGAAATCTTGTCCATTCTTTAGCTGTAAGATCATTCAGCTTGTTCTGCGGGCCAGGTTTTCCTCTGTCCACTAGTGTATGAATAGTTTTCTGCGTGTACGGCTCTTTGATTCCTTGGAATATCTGGATTTCTTTCAACTCTGGTCTGTTAATATCTTTAGTTGATCTCTTATTTAATCATAATTACAATGAGTCTTCTGCTCTGTACAGTTTCAAACTGAAGAAACTTCCCCACTATAATCTTCTTTTTGATGCTACGCAAGATCCTTCTTCTGAACTGACCTCATGAATTGTATAGCATTCTATTCCTGTTTAACTTCAAAGAGGCTTGATTTAAACTAGTCAAACCTACGCTAGAAAGAACACTCTTGGATTGACATTGTGCATGTCTTTCTAAATGACCGCGAAAGCAAAGTATTTTATAAATAGGAAATCATACGCTGTCAGTTGACTTGACAAGCCATGACGACCAAGACTATTCCGAACGACCGGCTTCGAGCTGAAATGTTTCAGATTCTTTCTGGGTATCGGCAAAGACTGCAGGAAACTCCAAAAATCTATATTCTAAGCCCATGGATCAATGACGTACAACTAGAGACAGATGCAGACGTTCTTAAATTGGATGAATTATGGTTTGGGTTAGACTACGGAATACTCTCAATAAACCTTGCATATGCGATACTGCTTGTAAAACTTGTTTTTGGCACAGAAATCAACATCGCAACACGGGACCCCGCAAAAGAGGAAAAATTCAGAGGCAAAGAATACGCTCAAACAGCTTATAATCTCTTAGATTTTTTGGATGAGATTGGTTGTAGGGTTTTTCTTAATTCCAGTTTGCATTCAACGCTCATCCTCAGCAACGACCTGGCACTTGCCGGTTCATTCGACCTTTCAAAACCAGTGTATGGAGGGGAGGCAATCGGCATCTCACTCAATGACCCAAACGACATAAAAATTCTGGAAAAACACGCGCTAGACGCGATTGATTCTAGCACGCCCTATGGCTATACGGCTCATGCTGCACATACTGGGTCGTCAATCATAGCGAAAGCAACTAGGGGTTGGCTGTACGAAATGATCGCCGAACATTACTTCCCCAAAGCCTCCCTCTCAAAACGTGACTCTTCCAACATTTTTCTCACAGAACACATCGGCACCAAGTCCGTCTATCTGGATGGCATGGTGAAAGAGGTGGCTTCAGACATTGATACTTTCTACATTAAGGCGATTCTGCAAGCCCTCATGGATGGGGAAGATCGATCAATCGAGAGAAACTTCAGGTTTCTTTCGACTCTGCTAGGCTACGAAGGGCAGATGGAAATCAAGGAAGTGATGGGTTTTCTTGAGGCAAAATTCGCCAGAGAACATGTCCCTAAGATTCCACTCCGAATATTATCAATGCCAGAATACTCCAAGGAGCCGTGACTGTACACCTATACCGTAACCTTATGGACGCATGGACGACCACAACCACATTAGACCAGTCACAAAATCACAAAAATCGCTGGCTCAGAAGAGAAGGATAGTCGGGGCAAGGACCAGCTGGAGGGCAGATCCATACTGAAGAAAAGAACACGCTCGATCAGACGATCTCCCTGAGCTTGCTTAGAATAAGGCGATTCATTTCGATGAAACGTGTAATTCTGTCTCTATTCAAAGCTAAAGAGGCTTGATTTCAACTAGCGCTCATTTTTTTGATAGGCTTTCCGTAACGTCTTCATACTTCAGGCTGCGTATGGTGGAAAGGTTCTCGCACAAATTATAAAACTAATTGTTATTGATAAGAAAACAACCTTTGAAGGGCATCGTGTGCTAATATTTTGTGGAGAACACATGTCAGGATTAGTAATGAGGTTTTGAGAAGATTAGGAATCACTTTGTCAAGAGAAGTGTATTCAAGGTATAAGGACGGGATACTAGCACCAGACCAATGGAAAGATTACCCTCATCATCATGGCAAATCGGAGACAATTAGAAGAAACTTGATGTACGCTAGGCAACGTTATCTTCAAGATAACCTACTAGATGCCTTTTACTACCTTGGAGTAGCGTTGCATTACATACAAGATTCTTACACATCAGTAGCTTCTTACTACGGTCACAATCGTCAAAGCTGGCATCAAAACTGGGAACAAGATATTGGCAGTGCACGATTTGTTCCTGATGTCGAAAGAGAGATTCAGTATGTTTTTCGCAACAACTATATCAAAATTAACACGTATTCGGATCTTGCAAGACGTTTGTCAAGAAACGTCGAGGGGAGGGATGCTACTTTAAACCTTGCCACGCTGGTTGGACATGAGGCATCTAGAGAGTCGGGAAAGCCAATTATTGACCTCAACTTGGCATTGAAGGCAAGTTTTCTTGTTTCAAAATCTGTACTCAGCCCTAGAACCTGTCCTGCCCTAGAAACACAATTAAAAGATGTTCTTTCACAGCATGAGACCTTTCTGAGGAATGCGGAGATTGAAGCATCAAACAAAATCATCAGGCTCATCGAAGAAAGAGACCAGCTACAAAACAAAAAAGTTCCACCTACGGGATTAGTCTCCAAAATCAAGAATTGGATTACAGGAATAAGAATTGCATCAAAAGACAGGGCTGCACTCCACAAGAACAGTGACTATGTCCTCAGAAGGCATCTCAAGAATGTTGCCGATTACTATGGAAGAGCAACAAACCGAACGGTTGCCCCCTATGTAGGTTGGTACAATTTCCAAGTTCCAAAGATTAACATAGACATTGTCAAGAGAGACTTGCTATCGGTACAAGAGATTGCAGGGTATTTTGGTGTAGGTGCTTCTTCTATGAAGGAATCGCTCAGGAAGGGTAATGTGCCAAGTTTCTATATTGGGAATAAAGAATTGATAAGGAGACCAGAGCTGGATAGAATTCTCGGTCAATTCCCTTTAAAAGGTTTCAAAGAATACCCCGCTTAAGACTCCGTGGAATGTTTGAAGAGGAAAAGGAAACCCTTCTTTCCCTTTCTTTGTTCTCTATTATCTATCCCAAGAAAAAGCGCCGTTCAAAACTTGACCCACTTTTCAATAAGGAAATTTAAAAAACCTTCAAACTTCCTTGCGTCTTCTCTAACTATTTCGCATTCCAGTAAAGAATCGTGCGGGCACTTCGTGTTTTTGAGTGCACACATTCCATCATATTCGCGTTTGAGACAAACAGGTCGCCAAGAGAACTGCAATTTGGAAACCAACTCCTTCAAATATTGATCTAAACGAATTATGTCAGCGCGCTGCCTTGTCCCTTTATTATGCGCGCGCATAAGTGGTCATTAATTATTTTTAGGCTTTTTCCCTTTAAAGAAGCCTTCTCAAAGACGGGAAACAAAACTTTTATATGGGATAGAACAGAACCCAAACCATGCCGATTATCCATGTAAATGTATGGAAGGGATTCTCAAACGAGGCTAAGAAGAAGGTGATAGCAGGCATAACTAAAGTCTTCACCGAAATGGGCATTCCTGTGGAAGCGGTTGAAGTTGTGATCCACGAGATCCCAATGGAAAATTGGGGAGTAGGCGGAGAACAGGCCAGCGAGAAACTCAAACATGCAAAGATACCGTGAGAGCCTAAAGCACAATCTCAGGTATAAGACCGTGGCATCTATAAAATCACCGAAAAAGGAGAAAAACTCTTAGAAATTCTAAGTTAGAGCAGTTTGCGCGCGCGCTTGCTTCATATTTGAGAGATGTCAACGAAAACGTCTAGAATATAGTTCCGCAACTTATGTCTCCCGAGCCCTAGGTACGCGTGAAGCAAATCCAGAGCCCCCCTCCATTCGTCCACTGTCGTAGGTCCAGACATTTCGATGTCATTGAGGAAGTAAACAAAGACCAAGTATGCCGGCAGATCGTTTTGCCTCAGCAGATATAGATGTGCCAGTCTGTTCACGAACTGGTAGAACCCCACCGTCCAGTCAGCATTGGAATTTGAGTTGAGAAAGCGTTTGGTTTCATTCAAGCTTTTTCTTATCTTCTGCAGTGAATCGTTGCCAGCACGGACCGATGAAATGAGTTCGTTGATATGCGATTTGGCTTCAACTAGCAGTAGCCTTTCTGACTTGACAGTCTTGCCCAGTGCATCCCAATGAGGGCCATTCTTAGGCCAGAAGCTCGTTAGGGGTCTCTTCTCAAGCTTCACCCCAAGTTTATCAAGGCTTGCTTGATCGAAATACTCAGCATATCCTTCACTCTTCAATGGGGACAGCCAAAGAACATGGTCGTCATCCGGCAGTTTCAACTCTTTTGCTATGTGAGAGTTGAGCAGTTCCGGTTTCTCGTTTACGAGTTTCTGTATCCATTTCTGACTTCCTCTCTGGGCTTGGGCGAAATTGTGCTGAGTCATGTATTCTCATTCTTCTCTGTGCTTAATGCTTCTTTCTGCGGAAGCTGCTCTGCTATCTTCGCTAACCTATACAAAATCTAGATTGAAGATTGAACCATTATCTTGGCAACGGCTGTAGGCTTATATTCGTTATAACAGGTTCACTTCATCTGCCCAACAAAATTTTCATTCCTTCAATAACAACTTCCGTAATCACCGGGAAAGGGAACACACATGTTCAAATAGTCACGCAGTTTGGTTCGTTAAATTGCCTTCGGTGTTTTCAAAACTAGGTGCAATAATTTTCAGGATTTTGTTAGAGGTTTTCTCGAATTCACCAGCAATTTCAGGATGTTCCTTTCCAAACGTCATCACCTCGTCCAAAAAAGCGTTGAATTTCTTGGCGGAAAAACTGAGCAATCCCTTTTTAGCGTTTATTGAAAATGTTTCATCAGAATCGAACGACAGGCTTGCCGTCATGAAGGCTGCCAGATAAATCAAAGAGGCAACCATAGAGCCAGCTTTTCTAGGTTTGAATGCACCAGACTCAACAAGTTTACCTAATCGTTTCAGCTCATCTTCAAGTTTCTTCCATTCCGCCATCAACTGGAACAGCCCAGCCTCAAATTTTGCTTGAGTCTCCCCAAGCGTATAGACGTTCATCTGCCCCCTCCTTCCCTTCACCTCGTGTACAAGCTGCATACTTATCAGTCGATCCAAATCCTTCCTCAAAGTCTGACGGGACGTGTATCCCGACAACGCGACGTGCAGACCGTTAAAACCACACACTTCTACAGACTTAAAATGATCCAAAATTCGTTTTTCCCTATCCGATAAAGGCTCATAGGACAAGATACCAACCCACCAAACCACGACTCACTAAGTGGTCCACTGATTCTTTATCAGTCTCCCAGATATATACTTTCTTAAAGAGGTTCATTAAGATGACAAACGACTATAAAGAAAAAATCTCGGAATACTTAAAAAAGGCGGCAGAACCAGCCGACGTAGAAAAAATACGAACCGCCTGCGGGATAGGAAACTGGAACACCGCGCTAAAACACCTCCTAGAACTGTATTCCCAAAGCACAATCCAAGGACAAAAAACGTCCAAAGGTTGGGTGTTCTGGATTTACCAACAAACATACCTCGCACCCTGGCAGGAAGCAATAGGCACTTTAGACAGGATCGAAACCAGCGAAACACAAACCATCGCCCTCCTCACCTGCACCTACAAAAAACAAATCGCAATCCCACTCCCAAAAAACCAACCCGAAACCCAAAAACTAGAAAAACTACTAGGCCAAAAAATCGCCATACTCCAAACAGACATCCCCGAAAAACCACTAATCATAAAAACATTAGACGAAGCCACCGCTTCTGATAGGGGCGGTTATGTAATACGGTGGCTTCGCCTAAGGGCTTCCTTCATTATGTGTAATGCTATGTTGGTCTAAGGAAGTGGTATAGGTGTATCTATACAAGAGACTGGGTAAGAAAATGATACGACTTCTCGGCATCAAGCGAGGGGGCGACGTTTTTGGGAGCCGATATCCGAGCGTGCAGAAACTTATCGACTATTTGTGGTTGAGGAAAAGCGGGAGTGTCGTGTCGATTTGTCACTATTGTTATTGGCTGTATCAATTTTGTTCTTGGGCCAAGATTAAGCCGGACGAGGCTATTTGCAAGGGTAGGGAGGAGTTGGAAGTGCTTGTTCAGAAGTATCTGGATGAAGTGCGTAGTCGGAGTATGCAGCGGGGCCCGAGCGCAAAGACAGTCAACACCGCGTTGGCATGTCTTAAGACATTTTTCAGGGTGAACGGTTTCAGCAAAGAAAACGGCCAAGATCTACGGTTACAGTCTTACCACCAGCCGCCAAGGACCAGAAACACGATTCAGTATGTGCCTACTCTGGCTGAAGCGCGTCTTATGGGCGAAAGAGCAGGAAACAGACGAAATCGTGCTATCATCTACACTCTGTTCTCAGCCGGGCTGAGAAACACAGCATTACGTACCATCCGTGTCAAAGATATAGCAAAAGAAATAGAAGCGGGTTTTCAGAATCTACTGATAAAAGTCGAGCCGGAGTGGAACAAAAGAATTCCAGGGGCATGCAAAGGCAACGTCCCTTACTACACATTCACCTCGGTACAGGCGACTCAAGCCATCAAGGAAATGCTGGAAGAAAGAAAAGAAAAATGTGGCGTAATCAAAGAAGATGAGCCACTTTTCATCTCAGAAGGCACTCAGTTAAGGAAAAGATCACCACTCTCTGGTAGAGAAGAACTCGAAATCGTGAGGAAAGCCGCGAGAGAAGCCCGCATTGAAGATTGGAAGCATGTGACACCTCATTCGCTTAGGAAGGTTTTTGAAAGTGTTCTTAGGTCACCCTTGAAAGACGGAGGCAGGATGGATACAAAAAACCAAGAATTCCTTATGGGCCACATTTTACCAGGAACTCAAGACGCGTATTACGATTGGACTAAGATAAACAGACTGAGGGAGGAATATTCGAAACTTGTATTTGAAGAGATTACTTCTCCTGAACTTGAAAATCTTAACATGTACCGAGAAATGGCTAAGATCCTCGGAATAAACTCCGACGAGGTAAAGAAGAAAAGGGAAGAGGAACTGCAGAGACAATTGGCGCCGAGAGAAGAGAAAGATGCATTAGAAGCAGAAATTAAGTCTAGACTAGCTCAACCTCGTGAAGAACAAGGAGACCAGAAAATAATTCAGAAAGAGGAACTTCAGACTTACCTAGACGACGGGTGGAAGTTTCTAAGCACCCTTGATCAACAACAAGTCATCGTAAAGAAACCATATATGAATACAACCAACCTTGCATTCAATTCATTGGTGGCTAAAGAAAAAGAGAAAACGACGAACACTTCGTAATCATCACTCACATTACTGCACAGCTTTCTCATGCCTTCGCATTTGGACGTATTCTTCAATCACTTTGTCTGGATCTAATCCAGTGCCTTCAAAGGCTCTAACGACAGCCATTCGCAAAACTTTGAACCTGTTTTCGACGACAACTCGCCCGAAGTTTAACTTGGCATACTCACACCTCAATGTTTCAACATTCTTATCGAAATAGACATCTTCGCAGCCTTGCAGAATATGTCCCATGAAAAATTCTTGAATCTTTGGGTCTAGTCGTCCGCCTTCAATGAGTTCGCTGTGAAGAACTGTTTCAAAGGCTTTGCGTAAACAATGTGGTGTCACATATTGCCATTTCGCTATTCCAGCTTTTTTTGCGCACATTTTGATTATATATTGGAGCTCTCTGGCGCTCATGATTTGGGAACTGCGGTGATCTCGGTCTATCTGATTGTAGTCGGAAGCAAAGAGGGGGTCTTGATGCTGGATTTCTCCATATTTCTCTTTTCTTTCACGGAGATAAAGCTTGATTGCGTCAGTTGTTTCATCGCAGATAAATGAGAAGTATGGGAGTCCACCTTTGCATGCGCATGGATCTTTCAGCTTCATCTCGGGATAAATTGGAATAAGAATGGTGTTCAATCCTTTAGATAACTCGTCTATCACGTCTCTAATCAAGAGAGCTCTTAGACTTGAGTTTCTAATTCCGCTACTGTACAATGTTAAGACTATGGCCCGGCCTTTTAGCGAACAAGCAGAGTCTGCCATAGCGTAGACTTCATTCTTCAAAGGAATATATTGCGGAGTCTTCCTGTATCTTGCGGGCATATAATGGCTTTCAACTTCAAGCTCTCGGGCTCCTTTGAAACCATTAACCTTAAAGAACGCCCTAAGCAAATCGATTGCGTTGTTTATAGTTCTTATGCTGTGATTGCCATCATTATACAGATCAGCGTAATTCTGCACCAGTTTTTCGTTCGCTCGTTTAGACAGTTTAACAAGCTCGTCTGGGCTCGCTCTGGCATAAATGCAGAATGAGTGAAGCCAATTTAAGTAAGCTTTTCTTGATGCCTCGCTCTTAGATTTTCTTGAAAGATGCCTAAGCAACAAATCTACGCTAATGTATTCACTTTTCCAGCCATCAACCCTAAGGAAAGTGTAACATGAGTTTGGAATGTTCAAAACATCAACATTTAGTGGCAAGCCTCTGTTCCTTTCTTCAACCGTTTGATGCATCGACGACAATGTTGGATGGACTCTACAGCTAACCACTATTACCACCGTCTTGCTGATAAAATGCCTGCACTAGCTCATGACTTCCTTTACGAATGATCTCAGAAAGCCTACATTTCTGGGAGTCGAGTCTGCAAGGATGGCAGTTTCCAGCGAATCTGCAACTCACTATCACTTCGCCCAACTTGCTGGGAATAAAGACTGTTCCATCAATGCTGAAGGGCGCCTTTGAAAAGCCATATACAACCTTCTTCCTTCTCATCGGATGCGGATGTTTGGTTAAAGCTTGAACCTTAGTGAGTTTATCGAGTCGCCAAATCACGGAAGATAGATGTTTCTGCGCATTCTTTTCGCTTGGGAAAAGTTTCTGGCATATTTCCCAGCTTGAGATCGGCCTCTCTGAGCTGGCAACTATGGTTAGAATCCGAAAATCCCTGTTGTCAAGTGGAGTTTTATTCAAGCTAAGCCTCTCTTTCAGTTGAAGACTTAGGAATCCTCTCTATTGCTTCCAGTACCTTGCCAGGGAAGAACTTCATTTCTTTGTACCTGTTCTGTCTATACCTGAAATCCCTCTCGTCTCTTTGCTCTAAATTCTGAGCTATAGCCAAAAATTCATCAAATACTGGTTCCAGAATCTTCAGGAGATTATGTCCTTTTTCAATCAAGGAACCCATATCAACCATTCCAGTTGTTGCGACATCATACCAAACCTGGAGATGGACAGCATATTCCGTAAGTCTAACAACATACTCACCGCGCGATGCTGTCCGCTTTATTTCTCTCAGCGCTTCGGGATCAACACCAGCATTGGGGATGATCACGTACCCAACGTTAGCATTGAGCCCTCGCATGTACTCTGCAATCTTTCTGACTTTCTCCTTGATTGAACCTACATCCTCAGTTGTTACTTCATCAGCAACAATCTTCACCTTGTGGTTGGTAATGTAAACATCAGGGACATATTGCCCAATCTTCTCCTTGAACTTCACTTCGCCATTGTTTGGCCAGAAGATCGTCGTGATCTTCTTTACACTCTGTTCATGCACTGCTTGGGCAGTTCTCGCTTCGCCAAGTTCTTCCAACTGAACCTTAAGCGGGTCACGTTCAAGATCACTAATCTTACATCTGAGCACTTCCATCTCCCCCCGCATTTGCGCATGCTCTCTTTCTTCAAGCATCTTGAACGCCGATTCCAACTTTTCAGTCATACTGATGAGCTGCACCGCGGTCTGCTTGTAAACCTCGGCGTTTCGGTTAGTAATCTCTCTGAAAGCGTTAGCGGTTGTTGCATTCATCTTTCCGTAGGTATCCTTCAGCAAGTCGACGGCATCTTGAAGTCGTTTCGAATATTCATTGTAGAGTCTGTCCCGTAACTCTCTAGAGTCGGAATCTTGTTTGTCTCTGACCTTCTCAATTTTCTCCTCTAGGCTCTGAAGCTGTTTTGTTCGTTCCTCCAGTACCGATAGCTGTGCGGAAATCTCTGGGGCTAAGGGCTTCTTAGGAAGCCTAAAGAGACCTGCCTTAAAGTGCCTGATGAAAAAAATCACTGCGGCAATGGCGGGAATCGCCAGCAGCCACAACCAAGTCATGCTTTCCACCTGTCTTATATCCGATATCCTATATCGGATATGCGGTTAATAATCTTTTCGGATATAGCAAATCTTATATAAGATAACCTTCGTTCGATAAAAGGGGTCTGCCATGGGCAAGATAAGTGTTTCAATATCTGACGAATTGGAAGAAAAACTGCGCCAGAAGGCCATTAAAGAGTTCGGACTCAGGAAAGGGTACCTAAGCAAGGCTGTAATCAAGGCGCTAGAGTCATGGATAGAAAAGTGACACCAACTATAATACTGAAAAAAACCTACTCGCTCTCCGAGATATCAACTTCATACGGAACACGCATGCAGATAGCCCAATTATCAGAGAGACAGGAAGAACTTTGACAAGATTAGTCTATTCCCAGAAGTGGGACAGCAGCCAGGTATGCTCTTCTCAATTCTTTCTTGTCTATGTGGTCGTAAATATCCACAGCTTCTTTTCTGGCGTCTCCTCTGAGTTCTTTTAGATATTCGCGTCTCAAACCATTTCGTCTCAAGTGCGTAGTGAACCAGTGCCGGCAACAGTGCGGCGTGAAATGATCTTCAATCCTTTTGCTTTTCGGGTTATGCAAACCGACTTTTTCTGCATGTTTTGTAACAATGCTGTAGACGCCGTGCCTCTCAAGTCGTTCTCCTCTCTCACCAACGAATAATGCTTTGCAACCTAGTGAGAGGTTGTAATTCTTCCTTGTTTTTAACCATCGTTGGAGAATACGCGCACATTCATCATCGAAAAAAACTGTCAAGTTGCTTCTTTTTGGGTGAGGTTTCAGCTGGATACTTTGCTCTTCCCAGTCAATATCATCGACGTCTATTTTGATAAGCTCTTTGCGTCTTATTCCTGTCTTCGCTAAGAGAGTAACAATCGCTCTATCCCTTGGGTCAAGGATTGAATTTATAAGCATTCTCATCTGTTCGATGGAAATCAATTTTCTGCTAGAATCTGGACTAAGTCTATCAGCCTTGTATTGTCTGAGGTACCTCTTTCTGAAGGGAAGGATTGGATTTCGATCAGCAAGTCCTTCATAAGCCAGATAATCGCAAAAGCTGGAGAGTGCTGAAAAATAGTTTTCTAAAGTTTTCCCAGAATAGCTAAGGTCATTCGACAAATGCGTCAATAGTTCCTTCAATGCATATTTGTCCAGATCAAGCATAGATAGGTGACTGCTGGCAAAGAACTTGGACGCTATTCCTAGGATAGACTTGTAACTTCTTATGGTATCGTCGGAAAATTTTCTCAGTTTGCAATCCAGAATAAAATCGCTGATTAGGTTATCATCGCCTTTAATCCTTTTTTCCAAAACATTTATCGTAGCGTTCATCCCGTCCACTTCCAGCCTCTTGAAGACGATGCCACAAGACCAAACGTTTCTAATCTTTCCAATTGCTTGCCAATAGCTCTGACCGCATCACCATCCGATGGTGCAATGCCCAAATGGGAAAATAGCTCTCCATCAGTCACAATGTCTTTACTTTTAAGCAGGTCTACCAGTTCCTTCTCATAACTTCTGACGCCTTCGAAGCGCTCTTCCAAAAAAGGTTTGCCTCTGTATCTTCTAAGTTCCTGCTCCAATTTGTCCACCACTGTATCTAGTAGCCTACACTGCCGCGATAGATCCTGCACCTGCTGCTTCAGCTCGTTGTTTTCCTTCCAGAGCTCGCTTCGAGACTTGAACTCAGGTTCCTCTTCTTGCCTCAGTGAGTTCTCAACATATTCTATAACAAACTTTGAAATGCTAACACCCAGTTTCTCGGAGTGTTTTTTCCATTTTTCCTTTTGTTCCAGCGACGGAAGATAAACGTCTATCGATCTCTCCTTGATGGTTTCGGTCTTCCCCACAGAAACACCGAGTACAATATTGATTTGTTTCTATTTAAAATTTACTGGTAAAATGGCGCCGGGGAAGGGATTCGAACCCCTGCGAGCCCGAAGGCCCACTGGCTTACTTGTCCATTTCACGTTTCAAGTCCCCTTCTATTTTGGACCTTTGATCTCGAGGCCAGCGCGATAACC
>Ga0315280_10003021_pt1 | contig 26340 bp, 23 predicted proteins | sample YL17G06_40_MG_FD_203697 | JGI IMG/M metagenome (GOLD analysis project Ga0315280, IMG submission 203697) | Sediment microbial communities from Yellowstone Lake, YNP, Wyoming, USA - YL17G06_40 | ecosystem: Environmental > Aquatic > Freshwater > Lake > Sediment | place: USA: Wyoming | collected...
TGAACGTAGAGCGAATCGACCAGCGCGTGCAGGACGCGGAAGCCGGCACGCTCGGCGGTCTCCTTGGCCACCAGCAGCTTCTCGCGCGCCAGTGCGTTGATGGCTTCGTGCGCCTCGATTTTGCCGAAGCGTGCGTTCTTGTAGCCCGTGTAGCCGAAGCAACACACCAGCAGCCATTTGAGCGCCGAGCGGCGTTGCTTGTAACTCGCGCGGTCGTTTGTAGCGCCGCCCTTTAGGGCGGCATGTGCCGGGCTGAAGCCCGGCGCTACAGCGAATTTCGAATCCCGAATCCCCAATCCCGACGGTTCCGTCTGCTGTTTGTACCCTTCACGCTTCTGGATGAGCCGCTCGACGACACGGCTGGTGATGCCGCGGCGTCGCTGGCAGATGCGGTAGCCGAGTTCCGGCACGCGCGGCGCTTGGGGGCAGCAGCGGCAATTGACGGTCTCCGGCGAGACATTGAACCGCGCCATGATGCTTGGGAACTCGCTGATGAAGTCGAGCTCCGCGACGTTCTCGAAAAATCCGAGGCGCGGAGGAAACACCAGCCCGCCGCGATCGGCGATGAGCAGCTCGTCCGGGTGTTTGGGGCTTTCCGGCTCGGCCTTCTGCTCGGGGATGAGCACGCCGTCGCGCCAGGCGAGCTCCATCTGCATGTAGGAGATTCCCGTGCCAGTGGTGGTGCGTGCCGAATACTGTACGGGGAGCTTGGTGACGCGCACCAGCTCCCACAGGCCGTCGAGGTCGCACTGGTCGGCGATGAAGGAGTTTTGCGTATCGACGTGCAGGCGTCCGAAAAGCGTGGTGGTGCTGCCCTTGAAGAGGATGCGGCCGTAACTGATGTAACTGCGCGCGCGGCTGCGCTGGACGGTACCGCCGTAGGCAGGATCGCGGTTGAGCGAAAGCTCGAGACGGTGCCGGGGCGCCTGTCGCAGCAAGCCGGGGAAGAGCGTCGAGTCGCCCCACTCCGTCACGATGAGGTCGGGATCGTGCGTGCGGAGCAGACGTTCGAAGCCGACGGCGACCGGCTCGAGCGCGTCGTCGAGTTCCAACCAATCGCCATCCACGGCGACTTCCAGCTTGCCGCGCCGGCCGTGCTTGGGATCGACGCGTCCCAGACCCTCGAGCCGCATCTGCATTATTCGCAGCGGCGGCAGTTCGTAATCGATTGCCCACTCGTCGTCGCGGCATTCGATGGCGCGAATTTCGGGTGGTCGGGCTTCGCGCGACGTGGAAGCGGTCGCGCTAGTCCCTATTTCGACTTCCACCTTGGCGAGCGGAAAAACATTCTTCTCCCAGCAATACATCGGCGGGAGCATCAGGTCGGAGTTGTAAAGCCGCAGGCCGGGGTCGAAGCGACAGACAAAGCGCGCGAGGGCCGCGAACTGCGTTGGATGATGGACCGCGATGCGCAGGACCGACAGTTCACGGCCTTCCCAAATATCCTCGCGCCGGGTGAGCGTGCAGGTCACCCGCGCGCGCGCGACGAGCGCCCGTGCCAGCCGCCGCAGTCGTGGCTCCGGGCCGTAGGCGTAGAAGCTCGGCCGAAACGAGCGGTCAATCAGCCGCAGGCGTTTCCGGCTTCCGTCGGCCGGAATCAGCCACAGCGTCATCCCCTCGGGGCAGGGGTAGAGGTCGAGAATCCATCCACTGAGTCTCAAGGTTGATCCTCAAAAGCGCTTCGATGCGGCGCAGCCGGATCTCGTGGTCGAGCCCGATCGTCACGTTGATGGCGTCCATGGCGTGCACGGGGAACTCGTACGTGCAGGCCTGGATGTAAAGCCGCACGCGGTTGAACATCAGCTCGAAGTGGGCGCGCTCCTCGCGACGCAGGGCGCGGCCGAAAACCCGCTCCCAGTTCTGCATCTCCTGGTCAATCAGGTCGCGGAATGTGGCAATGGTCCGGCCCATAAGGCACCTCGGGTGCGACGGTTATCGCGGTCAGAAGGGCGGGGTTTCAACCCCGCCGGGGAGGAGCCCACCCTTTCACCCCCAGCCCTCTCCCCGTCATGGGGGAGAGGGTGTCCGTCAGCTGACGGACGGGTGAGGGCTTTTTCAGCACGGCCAAAGCCGTGCCCTTTCGCATCAGTCACGAATGCCGGCCTAAAGGCCGCCACGACAACCGAGCCGCGGTCGCCCGCGCTCGCCGATTAGCTTCAAATGATTCTCGGCGTCCAGGGTGAATCTCCAGACCTCGCTCGCGGCTGCGCAGAGTTTGGAGAAGAAGCGTCGCCGCGCCGGCGAGGGCACGAAGCCCTGTGCCGCGGAAAAGATCGCAATCGCCACGCTGGTCGCTGTAGCGCCGGCCTTTAGGCCGGCACCCATAGGCTGTAGCGCCGGTGTCCCCACCGGCGTCGGCGGCGATGAGGACATCGCCGCTACAAGACCCGCCCAGCGCTGCAGATGCGCGAGCGCCTGCTCGAAGGCCACGCGCGCGTTCCAGTCGCGCACGTCATCGTCGAAATAGAGGTCGGGGAAAGCAGTGACGATCAGAACTTCGGCGGGAAAGTCGCGCAGGAACCGCGGCACGCGGGCAATCAATTCCGTGAGCTGGAAACAGGTGAAGGCGCGGGCGATCTGAATGCCGCGATTGAACTCGGCGAAGGGCACATTGCGTTCGCGGGCGAACCGCTCGAGCAGGCGCGGGTCGGCGGAGTTCGCGCCGTCGAGGAACAGCACGCGCTTGCCCTCCAGCAACAGGCGCGGCAGGAAGTAATGGCTGAGCCGCGCCACGTCGCCCGCGCCGTGGAAGACCGCGAGGCCCTGCGCGGGCAGCCGCCAGGGTTGTAGCGCCGGTGTCCTCACCGGCGTTCGGCGGTCGGAGACCGCCGCTACAGTTGCTGTCGGGGTGAGGTTCGCCTCGTCCTCATCATTCGCGGTCAAGGGCACGGCACGCCGTGCCCCTACCGATGCGAACACCGACGACAGAACCCCCTCGGCCATGGGCCGCCCCCAGATTTCCCCCTCTTCTCGACGCCAAGAATCATAGGCGAAGAAAAAGCGAAAGTCAAGAAGAAAGTTTAATGTGGCTTACAGCCCCAGAGCTGGGGACAGAGCCGCAGCGGCGGACGGTTCGTTCATCCTCACAAGCACTCGAAAACAGATTTTCCAGGCGGTATAATCCACTCTAGGGTTGCGCTTGAGGACAGCTTCGCGTGCAAGGGCGCCATTTTTGGGGTAGAGTGGTTTTCTTCCGATAGGGCTCTGATTTGAAACCTATGATTGGTGCGCGGGCCGAGAGGGACCGTGGGTTCCTCGCGCCAGGGTCGAGTTCCATGGCCAGATTCATTGCCAAGGAGATACATGCATGAAGAGCACGCAGCGTGTGGCCCCGCGCATGAGCGACGCAGCGGTCCAGGCAAAGACGGGGAAAGCGTGGGCGGAGTGGTTCAGAATCCTTGACGCCGCCGGCGCCAAGCAGGCGGAGCGCATGAAGGTCTACTGGGCGGAGCAACTCGGGCGCCTCAAGGGGTTTCTCGAGGCTTAGCCCAGCAACCCGCGAGCGTCTTTCCTCCTACGTGTCTTTCTCCAGGCATGCAGGGGGCAAAGGCGGACTTGCGGTGTAAACTGGAAAGCCGATGAAAATTGCCATCTCGGTTTCGGAGAGGGAAAAATCCAAGGGCACACGCTCAGCCTACTTTCAGGCTTTGGTGACCTCCGGGGCGCGGCCGGAAGAACTGGAGCTTGTCAGCGCCGCCGACCGGCGTCGGGTGCAGGCCGAGGATTTCGACGGCATCCTTTTCGCGGGCGGTGAGGACGTGGACCCGGCGCTCTACGAGGAAAAAACGAAATACCCGAGCATTCACATGGACCGCGGACGCGACAAGTTTGAGTTCTCGCTGCTCGATGCGGCGCTCGAGCAGCGTCTGCCCATTCTCGGCATCTGCCGCGGCATCCAGATGATTAACGTGAAATTCGGCGGGACGCTCTACCAGGACCTGGGAAGCGACGATGCCGCCCAGATGGAGCACAAGCAGGCCGGCGGCCGCAGCGAACCGACGCACGCGGTGACCCTGACCGAGCCGGAATCGCACCTTGCGCAGGCGTTCCAGGGGAGTTGTCGGGTCAACAGCCTGCATCACCAGGCGATCAAGCACGTCGGCCGGGGGCTCAAGAAGACGGCGTATTCGGAGGACGGGCTGGTCGAGGCCGTGGAGTCGGCCGGCGATTATCCCTTTCTGTTGGCCGTGCAGTGGCACCCTGAAGAGATGGCCGACCTGCCCGAGCAGCGGAAGATTTTCGAGCAGTTCCTGGAGAGGTGCCGCGAGGCGGCCGCACGGCGGAAGCCTGCGTAGGGGAGGGCTCTGACCTCCCGCAAGGACCCCCACCGGGCGCCCAGAGGGCGCCCGTACCACTACCCCAGTGCTATGCATCTGAAGTTACCGGACTACCTCCGTCCAAATCTCCAGGTCGTTTTTGTGGGCTTCAATCCCGGCGAGCGCTCGGCGCGCATCGGGCATTACTACGCGGGGCGGGGCAACCAGTTCTGGAACTTCCTCTTTGAATCGGGCCTGACACCCACCCGGCTCCAGCCTGAGGACGATCATCGGGTGCTGGAGTTCGGCATCGGGCTGACGGACCTGGTCAAACGCTGGTCACGATCATCCAGCGAGCTAAGTGCGGAAGATTTTCGACGCGGAATTCCCCCGCTCATAGTTAAGCTTCAGCGGGTCGCCCCGTGCGTTGTCGCCTTCAACGGCAAGACGGCTTACGAGCGGTTCTGCGGGCGCGCGGCCCGGCTCGGCTGGCAAAAGGAGGCGATCGACGGCGCGAGGGTCTTCGTTCTGCGATCTACGAGCGGCCGCAACGGCAGTTTGACACGCGCCCCAAAGTTGCGATACTTCCGCCGCCTCGCGCAGTGGCTGAAGACGAACGGCGGTGGAGTTGGAGGGGGACATCGCAAGCCCCCGCGGGGCTGCAGCGCCTCAGTCCGAAGAGGAGAAACGAGATGACGGCCTTGCTGGGGGGAGAGCAGGGCCGAAGCCGGTTGACGGTTGATGACAAGTATGCTAGGCTACGTTGTGCCCGGACCCCCGCGACTTGACAAGGGACTTATGGACAGGCGCGGGGGGCGCGGACCGCGGCCCCTTCTAGACACAGGATGAATACTATCCGCCCTCAGTTCCCGCGCCGGACCGCTTTGCTCTTCCGGGGCCCCATCGGCATTCCGGTGCACTCTGCGGGAGCATTTCTCGGTCGGGAACCCTGCGCGGGCGATCGCGCTCGCTTTTGCAACTTCAAAACTGAGGGAACGAACCCACGATGTCCTTTAGAATCAACAAAAGCTCCGAACAAGCGAATCCAGACGGAGCCAGACCGAGTGTCCTCGTTCGACGGCCGCGTTCGCTGGAATCGGACGATATGTCGCTTTGCTCGCCCCCGGGCTAGTCCGCTCGCGTCTAGGCTTCCATCCAACGCAAACGCATCCCAGCGAGGCCGAGCCCGGCGCCGACGGTCACCCACTAGCCAAACGGTGAGGGGACAGGCTATGCTTGCTTCTTCTCTGGGACGCTGATCGAGTCCCTGCGCGGTGAACCGATGCAAGCCAAAATCTACTTTGTCAAAGGCGATATCACGGAGATGGCCGTGGACGCCATCGTCAACGCTGCAAACACCGACCTGGTGCTCGGTGGGGGCGTGGCCGGCGCGATCCGCCGTAAGGGCGGCGAGCGCATCGAGGAAGCCTGCAACGAGATCGGACCGATCCGGCTGGGCGAAGCGGCGGTCACGACGGGTGGCAACCTGAAGGCCTTCTACGTCATCCACGCTGCCAGCATGCAACCCGGCGGCGAGGCCACGGCAGAATCGCTGCGACTCGCCACGCACAACAGCCTCCTGCGCGCCGAGGAGAAAACCATCAAGAGCCTCGCCTTTCCCGCCATCGGCACGGGTGTGGCTGGTTTCTCCATGGAAGAGTGCGCCCGCATCATGCTCTCGGAAGTTCTCGAACACCTCAAGTCCCGCAGCAGCCTGGAAAAAGTCTATTTCGTGCTTTTCGACGACGCGGCGTTAGGAGTGTTCGAAGAAACCTACCAGAAGCTGACCGGGCGACCGTTGGGCCGGGCCTCGTAGGATGAGCGGGCCGCAATCCAGACCGGACCAGCCCGGCGAGCCCCGCGCGCGGGCTCTCTGCGAGAAGGTGAAGAAGGATTTCGCGCGGTACGAGCATCCCTTATTTCGTTTTTCAAATGACCGGGAAAAGCTGGGAACCGCGGTCTGAGTCTACGGGGTTCTGACGCGTGGGCTCCTCGGCCTGCCCCTTGCGCCCTTCATCCTGAAACCTGACCCTTCTAACATTGAACACGACGCCGCTCAAAGACGCCATCCTCGAAAAGATCCGCCGCACAGGGCCCATCACTTTCGGCGAGTACATGTCGCTCTGCCTTTACCATCCCGAACATGGTTACTACATGCAAGATCGGGAGCGGACGGGTGTGCAGGGCGACTACTTCACCAGCCCGGACCTCCATCCCATTTTTGCGCGACTGACCGCCCATCAGGCGGTCGAGATGTGGGAAATCATGGGCCGGCCTGCGCCCTTTGCGTGGGTGGAGATGGGAGCCGGGCGCGGCTGGTTTGCGCGGGATTTCGTTGGCTGGGTGAGGGCGGTGCGGCCGGAGTTCTACTCGGCCCTCGACTACATTGCCATTGAGCCAGGACCGCGCCAGCGCGCGCGACTTGGCGAGAGGCTGAGAGAAGACCAACTCGACTTCAAGGTCCGGCTGCTCGCGAGCCTCGAGGATCTGGCTCCCGTCACCGGGTGTTTTTTTTCCAACGAGCTGGTGGACGCATTTCCCGTCGCGGTGGTGGAGAGGATCGGCGGGCGCTTGAAGGAAATCTATGTGTCCGCCGAGGGCGAAGAACTGCGCGAAAAGCCCGGCTCGATCACCAGCACGGAAGTCGCCGCTGCCGTCGCCCGTTATGCTCACGATCTCGAGGAGGGCCGACGTGTCGAGGTGAACCTGAGGGCCTGCCCATGGGTCCGCGCCGTGGCCGAGAAGTTGACGCGCGGGTTTGTGATCACCATCGACTACGGAGACCTTGCCGAGCGCCTCTTCACTTCCGATCGTCCGCGCGGAACCTTGCTGGCCTATCGGGGCCACGTCGCGGGCGAGGATTTCTACACCGCTCCCGGCGAACAGGATCTGACGGCGCACGTTAACTTCAGCGCCCTGATCGACGCTGGAAAGTCAGCCGGCCTTGCCTTCACTGGCTTCACGACGCAGGAGCGCTTCTTGATGGCGCTCGGGGAAGAGAACCAGTTTCGAGACCTCTATAATCCCGGCCAAACGGAGGCGGAGAAGCTGCAGGCCCGGCTCAAACTCAAGCGGCTGATCAGTCCGGAGGGGATGGGAAGCGTGTTCAAGGTTTTGATCCAGCACCGCGGGCTCGACGCGCCACAGCTTACCGGCCTGAAGTATCAAAGGAAGACAGTGACGAGTGACCAGTGACGAGCCGGAAGACAGAAGGCAGGAGCCGGAAGACAGAAGGCAGGAGTCAGAAGTCAGGAGTCAGTAGTGGACCGTATGCCAGCGCAAATACCTCGTCGTGCTGCTTTGACCACTCGCGACCCCGTCAGGCTCGTTCTGCATCCTTATGGTTTCTTTCTTCTGACTCCTGACTTCTGACTCCTTGCTCGTCACTCGTGGCGGCACACGGCAGCTACCCCACCTGCCGGCTTTCTTCGGTATAGGGCTTCTGTGTGTAGCGGTTGGCTTCATCGAGCGCACCCTGCGTATTGTCATTGGTCTGCAACGCCCGCTGGTACTCGTTGAGGGCGCGGTCGCGCTGGCCGGTGGCGTCGAAGATTTTCCCCAGCGTAAGGTGAGCCCACACTTCGGTCCACTTTGGCTGCAGATCACCGTTCAAGGCGGCGCGCATCTCCTCGGCAGCCGCGTTGTAATTCCGCAGCTTGAAGTGGATTTCACCGATCCGGTAGTGGGCAAGCGAGCTGTTCTTGTTCAAATCCAGAACGCCCTGGTACTGCTTAATGGCCTCAAGGTACGCCTGCTGCTGCACCAGTTGGTCGCCCTTCGCCATTTCGACGGCAGTCTTGATGTTCTCGTCGTACTTCAGAATCCGGCTGGCGGGGTCGATGACCACGCGCAGGGGGCGAGTGGGTGTGTTGACGGTGAAGTCTGCCGTTGTCCCGACCATCTCCACCCGCTCGTTGGCGGGCTTGCGGCCTTCGGAGAAGACACGGATCTCCACCGGCATGCGGAAGATATCGAGGTCCTGCTGGACCTTTCCCACCACCTGGTAGCCCTTCTCGGTCCGGTAGACCGCCCAGGTTCGCTTGAACTGCGGGACGCCGGTGGAATTCACCCACTGCGCGAAGAAGTACGTCAGCGCCTGGTTGCTAGCTTTCTCGGCGAGTTTTTCAAACTCGTCGGTCGAGATGGATTTCCAGGCGTAGTCGTGAACCATTGCCTGGAGGGTCTTGAGATACGCGTCTTCGCCGAGCACCCAGCGGAGCATGTGAAACACCATGGCGCCCTTCTGGAACACGATCGAATGGTACTCGGGAGTGAATTCGTGCAGGCGGCTCGCCTGCGCGATGGGCGCGACGTCTTCGTGCGTCAGCGCGCCGATCTGGATTTCGCGCATCGTGTCCTCAAACTCGTTTTCGCCGGCCGACGCCTCGACGTACATCGCGGCCGAATACGTGGCCAGTCCCTCGTCCAGGAAGGCATCGTCGGGGGAGGCAGGACTGGCAAGGCAACGCCACCACTGGTGCGAAATCTCGTGCGCGAGCAGGCGCGTGTTGACAGGGCTCGAAAAGCCGCGCGAGGCGAGGGCCACCAGTCCCGGCGCCGTGTATCCGCCCACGGTCCCATCTTCGATCTCAGCGATCGCGAGGCGGCCGCTCGGCAGCGCACCGAATCTGTCGGAAAAGAAAGTCAGAATCTTGGCGGCGGCCTCTCCGTAACTCGCGGCGAAATGCTCGTGCCCCGGCCTGAGATAGAGGGCAATATTCGCGCCCACGGCCGTTGCCGGCTGCACGACGTACTTGCCGGCCAGGACCGTTCCCGGGAAGGACGGCTGCTCGAACTCGTAGGTGTAGACTGTTTTGCCAGTCTGCCGTTGGGGCGCGAGTTCTTTTCCGGAGGCGATCACCGTTAAACTCGACGGAACTGTGATACGCATCGTCGCCGCAAAGCGGTTCACGGCGTAATTGCTCACGGGAAACCAGCGTCCCGCGTAGAGCAGATAAGAGCCCTCGTTGCCGAGGTAAGCCAGTTTCAGGCCCTCGACGGGGCTTCCGTCCGCCGAGGCGAGCGGCCCGCCGTAACTCACCGTGATCCATGAGGATTTGCCCTGCAGGACGGGATTCAGAAAATCCACCTGGAGGCTAAGGCCGTCGCGCCGGAAGCGCAGCTCTTTGCCAGCCTCATCCAGCACTTTGTCCACGCGCAGGTAGCTGTGCAGATCAAACGTCAGGGTCGTCAAATCCGCCTTGGCAAGAAAATCGATGCGAGTCTTGGCAGTAAGAATGTGAGTGGATGGAAAGAGTTCGGCGTCGATGGTGTAACGAGTGACTTCGAAGCGGGTCTGCGCGCGCCCTGCGGAGGCGCATAGCAACACCGCAAGGAGCGTTGCCGGCATCAAGAACCAGCGAGCGAAAGTCCGGGCGCGGTCGCCACCGGTCCCGCGCACAGCCCCAGACTTGTTCATCTTTTGTCCAGTCGCGCTCACCACAGGAACCACCGCCCATCCCCTTTTCCAGCAAAGGGCATAGATACCCACGCCTGTCTGCCAATACGCTGACCGGCTCTATGTTGGATTGTATTGCCCATCAACTAGTTGCATTGTTTTGCGCCGCCGCGTCGCGGGCGGCTGATGCCTGATTGGGGTTCAAGGGTTGCCCCCCGGCCTCCAGGACACGGACGACAGCCTCCGCCGCCCGCCCCGCCGCCCCACTCGGCCCGAGACGCGCTCGGAGGGCGCATAATTCTTGCGCCATTTGGGCGCGAGCCTCGGGGTGGTCCAGCAGGTATTCTACCTGTGTGGCGAGGTTCTGCGCCGTGAATTCGCTTTGCATCAATTCTGTGACCAGCTGCTTGCCCGCCAGGAGGTTGACCATACTGTAGTACGGAACCTTCACCAGGAGCTTGCCGAACAGCCAAGTAAGCGGCGAGACGCGGTAAACCACCACCATGGGACGCGCATGGAGGGCCGCTTCGAGAGTCGCCGTCCCGCTGGCGACCACCGCCACGTCCGCGTGTTCGAGCGCGTCGGATGTGGCGTGGGTCAGGGCACGGACCGGGGCGCGGCCCACGTACGCTTCGAGAATCGTTGATTCCAGCCAGACTGAATCGAGCGTCGGGGCGATGGGGACAACGAACTGTACGCTTCGCTTGAGCGCCAGCTGGCTGGCCGCGCCAAGCATGGGTGGAAGATTCAATGAGACTTCCTTGAGCCGGCTGCCGGGCAGTAAGGCGACGGTGGTCAGCGCCGGATCCAGGCCCGCCTTGGCGAAGAATTCCTTGCGTGCAGTGTGAGACCGCGCAAGATCCACGAGGGGATGGCCAACGTAATCCACGGGCACTCCTGCCCGGCGATAGATCTCCTCCTCGAAATCGAAAATGCAAAGCATCCTGGTGACGTTGGCCTTGATCTCCTTGATGCGCCCGCTCCGCCACGCCCAAATCTGCGGGCTGACGAAGTAAACGACAGGAGTATTGCGTTTTCGGAGCCGCTTGGCCATCCGCAGGTTGAAGTCGGGGAAATTGATGAGGACGGCGAGCGCGGGACGCCGCCGGTCAACTTCCGCGAGGAGAGTGTGAAAAGCGCGGTACACGCGGGGCAGTCCTGCCAGCACTTCCACAATGCCGGCGACCGAGACCTGGTGAGCGTCGATCGTCGTCTCCACGCCGGCCTCGCGCATGGCGTCGCCGCCGCAACCAAAGATTTCCACCGAACCCAAGCGCGCGCGCAGAGCCCTGGCCAGTTCGGCGCCATAGAGGTCGCCCGAGCGCTCGCCGGCAACCATCATCAGGCAGGTATTCGCCATGCGTTAGACGTCCGTGGTCAATACTGCAGCGTCCGGACCCGCGGGGGCACCCTTTGCCGGGCCGACAGCCGAAAGCGCGTTGCGGGCGGCGGAGGCTTCCTGGTCCTTGTACTGGAGCTCGTAGAGCTTGTAATAGATGCCGCGCTTCTGCACCAGTTCCTGGTGGGTTCCGACCTCGCGCACGTGGCCCTTGTGCATGACCACGATTTTCGAGGCGTTCTGGATCGTGGAGAGCCGGTGCGCGATGACGAGCGAGGTGCGGTTTTCGAGCAGCCGTCGCAGCGCCTCGCGAATCAGCGCTTCCGTCTCCGGGTCGACGCTGGAGGTGGCTTCGTCGAGAATTAGGACCCTCGGGTCGTGCGCGAGGGCGCGTGCGAAAGAGAGCAACTGCTTCTGCCCGACCGAAAGCGTAGCGCCGCGTTCTCTCACCGGCTCGCCAAAGCCGCCCGGCAGGCTTTCGATGAAATCGAGGATGTTCACCTGCCGCGCCGCCTGGTGCAGACGGGCGTCGCTGATTCCTTCCGTGCCCATGCGGATGTTGCTTGCGATCGTTCCCGAGAACAGGAACGGATCCTGCAGGACCATTCCGAAGTTCTTGCGCAGGTCGCGCAGGCTGAGGTCGCGAATGTCGATGCCGTCAAACAGCACCCGGCCGTCCTGGACTTCGTAGAAGCGCAGCAGCAGGCTGGTCAGCGTCGTCTTGCCGGCGCCGGTGTGACCCACGACGGCCACCGTCTCGCCGGGCTCGACGGTGAAGGAGACGTCCTCGATGACCCGGTGCTCGTCCCGGTAGGCGAACCCGACGCGGCGGAACTCAATACGGCCCTGGGGCTTCTCGAGCGGCTGCGGGCGCGGCGGGTCGGTGACGGTAACCGGCGTGTCGAGCAGTTTGAAGATGCGTTCCGCGCTTGCCATGGCCGATTGGAGAATATTGTACTTGTCGCTCAAATCCTGGATGGGGCGAAAGAAGCGCTGCGAATACTGGATGAAAGCGATCGCTGTCCCGACAGTCACGGCGCCCTTGAGGGCCATGCCGCCCCCCAAGTCGAGGATGATGGCCACGGCGAGCACGCCCAGGAATTCCACCGCCGGGTAGAAGAGCCCGTAAGCGAGGATAGAATCTTTGTATGCCTCCATGTGCGTGCGGTTGACCTTTTCAAACTCCTCGAAGCTCCGCTCCTCGCGATTGAAGAGTTGAATCACAGCCATGCCCGTGATGTGCTCCTGCAGGTAGGCGTTGATGCGGGCGATGGCCACGCGAATCCGCCGGTAGGATTCACGCACCGCCTTGCGGAAGGCGATGCTGACGAGCACGATCAGAGGAACCACGGAGAAGGTCAGAAGCGCCAGCCGCCAGTTCAGGGTGAGCATGACCACCATGATGCTGAAGAGCGTGAAGAAATCCCCGAAAATGGCGACCATCCCCGAAGCGAAGAGTTCGTTGAGGACGTCCACATCCGTCGTGACGCGGGTCACCATGCGCCCGACTGGGTTGCGGTCATAAAAGCTCAACTGCAATCGCTGGAGGTGAGCGAAGAGTTCCTTGCGCAGGTCGTACATGACCCGCTGCCCCACCAGTTGCATGGTGAAGGACTGCGCGAACTCGAGGAGAAATGTGATGAGCACGGTAGGAAGAAAGAGCGCGAAGGCGATTTGCAGGATTCCCGTGAGCGGGTCGGCGCTCAGATAGCGTGCCAGAAACGGAGGAACCTTAGAAGCGGAAGTGGGGTCGAGGTACCGGTCAACCTCCACCTTGAGCAGATAAGGCGGAACCGCCTGCAGGAGGCCGTAGAAGAGGATGGCAACCAGCGCCAGCAGCACCCACGGCCGGTAGGGCCGCAGGTAGACGAGGAGCCGCCGCATCATCCGCGCGTCGTAGGCTTTCCCCAGGACTTCTTCTTCGTGGATACTGTCAGCCATTCGTTCGTTGTCAGTCGTCAGTTGTCAGTAGTCAGTTGCGGCTTGCGCCAAGCAACGGACCACGGACAACAGACAGCGGACGCTCCAAAAGCATTCTGACTTCTGACTCCTGACTTCTGACTCCTTGCCTCGTCACACTTCCCTTTCGAGCTCCTCCTCGATCAACTGCTTGGTGTAAAGCTCCGTGTAATGCCCGTTCAGGGGAAGGAGCTCTTCGTGCCTTCCACGCTCCACGATCTCGCCGTCGTGCAGGACCACGATCTCGTCGGCATTGCGGATCGTGGAGACGCGGTGGGAAATCAGCAGCGTGGTGCGCCCGGCCATCACTTCGGTCAGGTGTCGCAGGATTCTCTCTTCCGTGTAAGTGTCGACGCTCGAGAGGGCGTCATCGAGAATCAGGATTCGCGGGTCGCGGATCACGGCGCGGGAGATCGCCGTGCGTTGTTTCTGCCCGCCGGAGAGCGTCAGGCCGCGTTCGCCCACCATGGTTTCGAACCCGCGCGGGAATCCCTGGATCTCTGGAAGGATGTTCGAAATTTCCGCCGCCCTCTCTACGTCGGCGTCCGACGCGCCGGCGGTGCCGAACCGGACGTTCTCGCGGATGCTTTCGCTGAAGAGAAACGTCTCCTGCGGGACGAAGCCGATCGCCTCGCGGAGGATGCGCAGGGGGACCTGGCGGATGGGGACGCCGTCCACCAGCACCGTTCCCGGCGGCGCGTCGTAAAGGCGCGGAATCAGGCTGACCAGCGTGGACTTTCCCGCTCCCGTCGCTCCCACAATCGCCACCGTCCTGCCGGCGGGAATCCGTAAGTTGAGGTTGCGGAGAATCGGCTTGCCGTTGTAACCGAAGGTCAGGTTGCGGAACTCGATTTCGCCCCGCAGCGCGGTGACGGGTTGCGGAGGCACCTCCCGGTCGTCGATGTCCGGCTGCGCCTCGAAAATCGCGTTCAGCCGGCCGAGCGAGGCCAGCCCGCGCTGCAGGAGATTCACAACCCATCCAAGCGCGATGATCGGCCAGATCAGGTAGAGCAGATAAACGTTGAACGCCGCGAACGTGCCGACGGAGATCTTCCCTATGAGCACGTGCCGTCCGCCCACCACCATGATCAGCATGAAGGCGACGGCGAACAGCAGGGCCATGCCCGGCCACATGAGGCTGGTGATCCAGATCAGCCGCTGGTTCTTCCGCACGAATTCGCGGTTCATCCGGTCGAATTGTGCCATCTCCGGCCCTTCCTGAGTGAATGCCCGGATGACGCGCACGCCCGAAAGGTTTTCGCGGACCTTTTCGGTGAGCCGCGAGTACATGGCCTGAATCTTCTCGAAGCGGTCGTGAATGGCCTGGCCGAAGACTTTGACGGCGACCGAGACCAGGGGCATGGGCGCGAGCGCAAGCAGGGTGAGCTGCCAGTCGAGGTGCAGCATCACGCTCACCGTTGCGATGCCGACGGTCAGCGTGCTCGCCGAGTACATGATGCCCGGCCCGATCAGGTTGCGCACCGCATTCAGGTCGTTGGTGAGCTTCGACATCAGGTCGCCTGTCGGGGTCTCGGTGTAGTAACGAGCGGAGAGGCGCATCAGGTGTGTGAACAGGTCGTTGCGGATGTCATATTCGGCGTCGCGAGAAATCCCAATCAGAATCCAGCGCATCCAGAATTGGAAAAAGGCCTTGCCGAGAGCGATTCCCAGCAAGATGGCGGCATAGAAAAGGAGCCTGCCGCTCTGGACGCCCGCGTAAATCGAGTCGATCGCCGCCTTGATGATGAGTGGCGGAGCGATGCCCACCGCCTGGACGATGAGCAGGCAGACCAGGCCCACGGCGTAGCGCCTCTTGTAACGGGCTAGGTACGGTTTGAGTGGACGGAGGCGTTTGAGCATGCTCGATGTCTTGGGGAGAGCCCTTGATTTGCTCGGCCGGAGACTCTGATGCTTAAGTAGCCATTATAGCTAACCGGTGAAAGACGCAGCAATCGTTTCCACGCCGGATTCGCCGCTGCGCTTCAGCCCCTGCGCAGCCTCCCGTAGATTCTCTCGAATTCCGCAGCCGTCCAGTCGGCGTCGTGAGGGCGAACGAAGGCTTGGGCAGCGCGTCCCAGGCGCTCCCGCCGCTCCGAGTCCTGCAGCAAGGAGAGGATGCCGGTCGCCAGCGCCTCGGCATCACCCACCGGCACGGCGAGCGCCGCCGAGGGCGCGAGCTCCGCGGCCAATCCGACAGCCGTTCTGACCGTCGGCACTCCGGCAGCGGCAGCTTCGAGCACCGTGGCGGGCGTGTTTTCGAAAAGCGACGATTGAACGTATAAGTGCGCCCTTTGATAAAAGGGAATGAGCGCGGCCTGCGTCAGGAATCCGTAAAACCGCAGCTTCTCCGTCAGGCTCAGCTCGCCTGCCAGACGTTCGATGCTCCCGCCCAGCGTGTCTTCGCCGATGACATCCAATTGCACACCTTCGCACCGGTCTACGACGAGTCGCAGCGCCTGGAGTAGCGTCGCCTGGTCCTTGACGCGGTTCAGACTTGCGACGTGGAGCAGACGCCAATGAGGCCCGGGAGGCCGTTCCACGGGAACGTCAAAGAGGCGCGTATCCACCGACCACGGCAGCCAATGGGCATCCGGGCGACGCGCTACGAGCGGTTGCAGGCTGTAGCGGCTGCAGGCGGTCAAGGCATCCGCCCGGCGGGTCACGAAAGCCGTTTCGAGCTTACCCAGCCAATTTCCCTGGCCACCGTAGCGGATTTCGGGCAGCCACACCAGTTCTCCGCCTCCTACACTGACCACCACGGGTATGCCGAGCCAATGACCCGCCGCCACGGCCAGTGAACCTGCTCCTCTCAACCAAAAGGCATGCAGGACATCGAAGTGTCCCCCTTCTTGCCGCAGCGTCCGAAGCAGCCGTCGAAACCGAGCAAACCAGCGACCCGGGCGGCCTCCGCCGGAGACTTCACTGACATTGACGACGGTCGCTCCCCGCAGCGTGTATCGGCACCACTCGCGCTCCTGCTCGAGGGCCACCACCAGCACCTGATGCCGCCGCGTCAGCCGCTCGATCAGCTCGAGCAGCACCGGGATGACCTTTTCCCGACCGCTCCGGTCAACGCCCCCGGGCAGAATCAAAGCCAGTTTCATGATTTCCTGCCGGCGCGCTGGGCCGCCAGCTCTTGATAGACTGCGAGGGCCTGCCGGCTGATCGCCCTCCAGCTCAGGTCTTCCTCGAAGTGCCGCACGGCCTGCTCGGCGAGCGCGCGAATAGGCCGGCGCGTTACTTCCACAAATGCGCTGGCGAAAGCCGGGGCCTCTCCGGGAGGCCAATGCGCGCCGATTGTCCCGCCGTTGGTCAGCCTCCGGGACGAAGGTACGTCGGTGACGACGGGGATGACGCCGCAGGCGAGCGCTTCCACCAAGGCGCCGCTCGCGCCTTCGCGATGGCTTCCCAGCACGAAATAATCCGCGCTGTTGTACACGGCCTCGAGGTCGGCATACGCGAGGGAACCGAGCAGCGTCACCGCCGGCTTCAGCGTCGGGCTCGACTCGACGCGGGCGCGCACCTGAGGCAGCAACTCTTCACTCCCATAGACCATGTACAGGCGCGCCGTCGGCAGCTCTTGAAGCGCGAGTTCGAAGCCGCTCAGGACCGTCAGGGGGTCTTTGTTTTCAGTCAAGCGGCCCACCCAGAGCACTACCGGTTCGCCGCACATGCCGGTCCGGCGCGCGCCACGGCGCGGTCCTGCCGTCGAAACGGTGTTGAGGCCACAAGAATCTGATGCACCAGCCGGGAGTCGCGGATGAGGCCCCGCTCGAGCCAGGGCTCGGCAGATTCCCGCGCCGAGAAAAAGAAAGCATCGGCGGCTTTCAGTCCCCACCTGAGCACGGGATGTCGCCAGGCTGGCCAGGGCCGGTCGGCATGCTCCTGCACCACAATCGGGCAGGCCGAAGGGAGCGCTCTGCGCAGGAACCTCAACTGAACAGGGAAGAGCAGGCCGTTGAAGTGGACCACGGGGGGTTCGCCGGCCGCCAGCGCGCGCAGGCAGAACTCATGCACGCGCCGATGAAACCGCGCCGGAACCTGCCACTTTCGAAGTTCGGGCCGATGAGCGTCGCGCAGGAAATGATAGATGACGCCGTTGCGCTCGAACGTGGTCTCCTTACGAAAGCGCTGGAGGACCGTGACTTGGACACCTGCGGCCTGAATCGCTTCCGACCAGTCGGTCAGAATCCGGTAGCGAGCGAGCAAGGCTTCGGGGGAATCGAGTTCGCGGTCGTACCAGTAGTTGAGGTGCAAGATGTCCATCGAGCCGCTCCACGCTTCGGCGCCTCGAACACTATACCTCAAGGGTCGCGAGCGAAGGCAGGTGCCACCACGATGGGTAACTTCGTGTATGGAATCTGGCTGTGGGGATGGTGCGAGGCGGCACGTCGGACGTGGCCTAGATTTCGCGTCGCCCTTCGATCGCCTTGAGCATGGTCACTTCATCGGCGAACTCGAGTTCGGATCCGACGGGGATTCCCATGGCGATGCGTGTCACCTTGATGCCCAGCGGCTTGATGAGCTTGGAGAGATAGATGGCGGTCGCTTCGCCTTCCACGTTGGGATTCGTCGCCACGATCAGTTCCCGGACTTTCCCACTTTTCAGCCGCTCGATCAGATTCTTGAGCTTGAGCTGTTCGGGACCGATGCCCTGCAGAGGCGAGAGTGCACCGTGCAGAACATGGTAGAGCCCGCGAAACTCGCGGGTCTTCTCGACGGCGATGAGGTTGTAGGGGGTTTCGACGACGCAGATCACGTCCTGGTCACGGCGTGCGTCCGAGCAATACTCGCAAGGATCCTGTTCGGTGAGGTTGTTGCAGAGGCTGCAGAGCTTGATTCTGTCTTTGACTTCGAGGAGGGCATTTGCCAGCCGCTCAGCGTCTTCGCGAGAAGCGCGCTCGAGATGGAAAGCGATGCGCTGCGCCGATTTCTGCCCGATGCCGGGCAGGCGTTTCAACTCATCAATCAGTCGAGCCAGCGGCTCGGCGTAGTCTTTCATTTCGAAACTCGAAACTGGAAACTCGAAATTCGTCCTGCCGCTCCAGTTTCTAGTTTCGAATTTCGAGTTTCTTTTTCTAGGTAAGGCCCGGAAGGTTGAGGCCCATGGCGAGATTCCCGACGCGGCTGGCCAGGTGCTCATCCACTTTGCGCGTAGCCTCGTTGACCGCCGCCACAACCAGATCCTGCAACATTTCGGCATCTTCGGAGGCGAAAACTTCCGGATCGATGTGCACGGCCACCAGCAGCTTTTGGCCGTTCATCTTGACCGTCACCATGCCCCCGCCCGCTGAAGCTTCCACGACCAGCTCATCCAGTTGCTTCTGAAGCTGCTCCTGCATTTGCTGGACCTGCTTCATGATCTGCTGCATCTGTTGCAGATTCTTCATCGCTCACTCCTGGTTGAGGTCTTGGACATCCACCAAGGTGCAGTCGAATCTTTTCCGGAAAGCCTCCACCGCGGGATCACGTTCCGCCCGCTCTCGCGCGCTCGGCCGCGCGGCGACCGGCGCCCCATCCTGCTCGTCGAGTGTAACACAAATCTTCACAGGCTGCCCCAGCACCTGACCGCACACGGAGCGCAGCGTGTCGAGTTGCTCGCGGCTGCGCAGCAGATCGGCGAAGAAGGATGCATTCTTGGCGAAGAGAAAACGCACCTCGCCGTTTTCGAAGCGCCATCCGGAGATGTGATCGAGGCAGGTGCTCAGGAGTTTCTTCTGCTCGAACAGCATCGCCTTGATGGAGGTCAGGCGGTCGTCCGCAGATGACGCCGAAGCGATCGCATCAGGCATGGTGACTGCGGGGATTGCGCGTGTGGCTGCAGTGGCGGCTCTCTCGGCCGGCTGGGGGGAGAGCCGCCGAGGGAGGTCTTCCTCTGCGCGTGCCGGTGAGGCGACGGGTGCGCTTGAAGGCGCGGGCGCGCGCGGAGCCGTGCCGCTCGGCTTCCCCGTCTGGCCAGCGCCGCGAAGCTCGGCAAGCAGCGATTCGAGCGAGGCGAGCCGCCTTGCATGAACCAGCCTCAGCAAGCCCATCTCCAGATGGAAGCGGGGCTCGAGCGAGTAACGCAGCTCGCTCTCGGTCCGCAAAAGAATCTGGAAGAAGCGTGTCAGGTCTTCTTCGCCGAAGAGTTTGGAAAGTTCCGCCAGCGCTTGCCGCTCGTCGCCGGGAACCTGGAGCAGGGGACTCTCCGCGCCGCAGCTCCGCGCGATCATCAGGTTGCGCACGAAGCGGACATACTCTCCCGCAAAGTGACTCAGCTCGTAGCCTTCGCTTGCGAGCTGGTTCACCATCTCCAGCACGCGCGGGGCGTCCGCGGCGTGGATGGCTTCCGTCATTCCGCGCAGCAACTCGAGCGGGACGACGCCGAGGAGTTGGCGGACCCTACCCTCTTCGAGCCTTTCACCGCAAGCGGCGATGACCTGGTCGAGCAGTGAGAGCGCGTCACGCAAGCTGCCTTCCGCGGCCAGGGTCACGGCGGCGAGCGATCCTTCGTCCGCGTGAATCCCCTCCGCCCGGCAGACCTGCTCGAGTCGCGCGAAGATCTCTCCGTAGTCGAGCAGGCGGAAGGCGAAGTGCTGGCACCGGGAGAGAATCGTAGCAGGCAGCTTGTGCGGCTCCGTTGTCGCCAGGATGAAGAGCGAGCGCGGCGGCGGTTCCTCCAGCGTCTTCAGCAGGGCGTTGAACGCCTCGGTGGTGAGCATGTGGACTTCGTCGATGATGAAGACCTTGTAGCGGTCGCGGGCGGGAAGGTAGCGGACGGTTTCGCGCAGCTGGCGGATTTCGTCGATGCCGCGGTTAGAGGCGGCGTCGATTTCGAGCACGTCCACAGAATTTCCGGCGGCGACCTCGCGACAGGAAGGGCACTCGCCGCAGGGGGCGAGTGTCGGTCCTTTCACGCAGTTCAGAGACTTGGCGAGGATTCGAGCGGTGGAGGTCTTCCCCACACCGCGCGCGCCGGAGAAGATGTAGCCGTGGGCGACGCGGTCGGTCTGGATGGCGTTCTTGAGAGTGTCGGTGATCAGCCGCTGCCCGACGACGTCATCGAAAACCTGAGGCCGATATTTGCGGGCAATGACCTGGTAAGACATGGGGGACGATGAATGCGGAATGATGAACGATGACCTACAAACAGCCGGAACTGGAAACTAGAAAATCGAAACTCGGAACCATTCCTTCGATTGCGGCCAGTTTCGAGTTTGAATTTTCCAGCTTCGAAATTTGGGCCAGACTTCGGGTTGGTCTGCGGCACACGGAGAGGCCCGCTACCGTTGCTTCCTTCCGGACCTGGCGGGGTTCACGAGCATCCGTCGCACAGAGCCCGAAGTCTGACATGTCCGCTGGTCATCCCTCCTCAAACTGAGGAATGATTTTTGCCGCCAGGAGCATGGTAGCACGCGCGCGCGTTCCGCGTCGACCTCTTTCCAGCCGCGGCGCCGCACGAGTCTTGACCGGGCGATGCCAATCGTCTACTGTCGTCTTTGCTCGGCACCCGGGGTGAGGCAAGAACCCGGATCGACTGGAACCGCATCCCGGGGTGAGTTCCGACAGGGATCTGCGCTTTCAACAAAAGGACCAGCACTCCGTCGTAGGAGGACGCAAATGCCCAAGCATTCGAAATGGATGGCCCCAGCCATTTGTCTTTTGGCAGCTCTGCTTATGAGCTGCAGGTCGAGCACGGATCGGACCGGGACAACGGAAACCGGTGAGACGGGCGCAGCGGGGGGCGCAGGTACAGCTGCGAGGAAGCCAGCGGCACAATCAGTGAGTGTCACCGTGCCGGCGGGGACCGAGTTAGCTGTGCGCCTGGGTCAGGAGATCAGCTCGGGAACGGCTTCCGGCGGAGCCGCTTTCGAAGGCACACTCGCCAGCGCGCTCGTTGTGAATGGAACGGAAGTCGCTCCGTTGGGGAGCGCGGTCGCCGGCAAGGTGACTCACGCCGTCAGTTCCGGCCGGCTCAACCGCCCCGCGGAACTCTCGCTGGTCTTGACCTCTTTGGCTGTCAAGGGGGGCGAAACGGTTGATATCTCGACCGACGCCTGGAGCATGAAAGGCGAGTCCCACAAGAAGCGCAACGTTGAAATGATCGGCGGCGGTGCGGCTGCCGGTGCGGTGATTGGTGCGCTGACCGGTGGCAAGAAAGGCGCGGCGATCGGCGGTGCGGTGGGAGCAGGTGCCGGCACGGGCGTAGCGGCCGCGACCGGAAAGAAAGAAATCATTCTTGCGGCGGAAACCACGCTGACGTTCAAGCTGAGCGCGCTCGCAACGGTCACCATCCAGAAATAGGTCGCGGCGTGGTCATTTGAGACTGGGTGGGTCCGTTACACCCAAAGACTCCCTCTGCGCTCGGGATGTTCCTGCGTGCCGGAGCCGTTCTGGGCTTGCTGCCTTGGGTGACCTGCCAGCCGGCCGTGAGGCGGCTGTCCCTTGCCTCCACACGCAGCGCGGCGGAGGGATCTGGGGGCGCGACCCCCGTAATCTTGCCGTCGAGCTCCAGCCCGCCTTCCTTGGATGAAACGTGCAGCTCAAGTTCCCGTGATCCGGCGGGAATGGTGATGGGGCGCTTCACGCTCCTGGTGTACGCCCCCTTGATCCCCAGGAAGCCGCCCTTTTTCTTTCCTTTTAGATTCGCCTGATAGATCGTCGCCCCACCGCTTTGGATCGTGAGGGCCGCTTCTTTCATGTCGTGCTCCCAAATCAGGTATACGACCCGCGGAGAAGCTGTGGCGGCCGGAGCCCGTGATGTGGATGGGGGCGGGACTGCCGCGGGCTTGGCCGGCTCGCGTGTTGGTTCAACCGGCCTCGAAGTTGATCGCGAGGAGGGTTGAGGCTGTGGGGAAGGGGGGAGCGGCTCTGATGCCTTGGCTGTTGCTTGTTGTGCGGGCTGAGAAGTCTCTTTGGGAAGATTTGCTGCCTCGCTCGCGCCTGGCACGGTTTCCTGGTCGGATGGTACCTTGGTGGGCGCCGAAGCAGGAAGCGTGGCCGGTGTCGTCTGCGAGGGTGACGGGGGTGCCGCCTCACGGTGACGAAGCATCCAGAATCCCAGCGCCCCAACGATCACTAGCGCGCCCACGCCGCCTAGAATCCCCACCGTGCGGCGGCTGGCCTTGGAAGCGGGAGCTGCGGGCCGCGCTTCCACGGCACTCAGCAGCGGCTTCGACGCCACGATCGTCCGTTCGCCCGCCTGCAGCTCGGCCGCCGGAACGTTGGCTTGCGAGCGCGGCGGGCGGCCTTGCCGGACATCGTCGAGATCATCCAAGAATTCGCGCGCCGAACTGTAACGTTTGGCCCGGTCTTTGGCCAGGGAGCGCAAAACGATGTAGTCGTGGCCTGTCGTAAGTTGCGGGTTGAGCCGGCTGGGAAGAACCACGTCCTCATGCACGATCTTGAACATCACCGCGACCGTATCGCCCGCAAACGGCTTCTGGCCAGTCAGCATCAGGTAGAGAAGAATGCCCATCGAAAAGAGGTCGCTGCGAGAGTCCAATTCTGTGCCAGTAATTTGCTCGGGCGACATGTAGGAGGGCGTGCCCATGATGGCTACGGTGCGATGTGCGCTCTCGCGCGCTGCGATCTTCGCGATACCGAAGTCGGTGATCTTGGTGCGCCCGTCCTCGGTCACGAGGATGTTGGCGGGCTTCAGGTCGCGGTGGATGATCTGGTTGCGATGGGCGTAGTTGAGCGCCTCGGCGATCTGGCGGATGATCTCGAGCGCCTTGTCAGTCACCGGCGAAGGGTTCTCGAGAAGGATCGATTCCAGGGTGCGGCCTGGAATGAATTCCATCACGATGTAACTGCTGCGCGACTCCGGGTCTTCGAGGGCGTCGTGAATGGTGACGATGCCGGGATGGGAAAGCCGGCCGGCAGCCCGGGCCTCGCGCATGAAGATGTCCCGCGCGTCGGGGACTCCGGCCTCGGTGGGCGCATCGAGCGAGAGCACCTTGATCGCCACCAGGCGCCCGATGGTCGGGTCGGAGGCCTTGTAGACCACCCCCATGGCGCCCCGTCCCAGTTCCGCGATGACCTCGTACCGCCCGATCTTTTTCATTCCGGCTTATTCGTGATGATGAGTTGGAAGAGATGGCTGCCAATCCGGAAGGTCGAGCCGTTGGAAAGCGAGGCCGTCTGAATGGCTTTCTCTTCAACGAAAGTTCCGTTGGTGCTGTCGAGGTCGCGCAGTTCGACGCCTTCGGCGCTGACCTCCAGGGCGCAATGGATTCTTGAGACCCTCGCGTCATTGATCACCACATCGGAGTTGGCCCGACCGATGAGAAAACGGGGTTTGTTCACCGGGTAAACCGTGCCCTTTTCCTCTCCCTCCAGGACCTTGAGGCTGATTTCCATGTTCTGTGGAATCAGCAGGAGGCGGCCCTCGGGGCTGATCTGGGATATGATCTGCGGCACCTTCTTCCTCGTGCGATCGACGCTCAGAGTGGTGAGCTTGGGGTTCACGATTTGCAGAGCCTCACGGCAAGCCGGGCAGGAGACCTCAATCCTCTCCTCCGCCCCGAAGGCTTCTTCAGGAGTCGGGAAAACGTGCCCGCAATGATGGCATCTGACTTCCACGGGATCTCCGCCGTCGTGCTTCGGTTGTGTACGATGTAAGCCCGCCCGAGCGTCAGCGTCCCGGTACGGGGCGGGTCGGTGCGCCGGGCTCTACAGCGCGAACTGCGGCGTCAGGAAAGATTCATATACCACAAGTCGAAGGGCGGGAATAGGGGGGTCGGGGAAGCTGCGCCGAAAAGTCCCGAACGATGTTATCCCGAGGACTGGGCGCCCGCCGCACCGAAGGGCGCCAGGTACTACGGATTGGACCGTGCCTCAGACTGCAGTTTTCGCTTCAGATCTTCCAGTTCCCTGCTGAGTTTCTCCTGACGCCGGGAAAGATTCCACGCGTGCAGTACGAAGATCAGCCAAGCCAAGCCGTAGGCCAGAACCAGGAATTTGTTTCCCACGTTACTCCTTTGCGAGCCGCGGCGCGAACTCCCGCCGCAGCATCGTCAGCTCGCGCCGGGCGTTCGCGAGTCCCAGGCGCAGCCGAACGAGATAAGAGAAGAGGCAGAGATACGCCCCCCAGCTCACCAGCAGCGCCAGCTTCATCTGCGGGTCGATTCCCGAGCCCTCGCCGCCCGCAATGACGGGTTGCGGGTGCTGCGTCCTCCACCAGCGAATCGACATGTACACAATCGGAACGTCCACAAAACCGAGGATGCCGACGACCGCGCCCAGTACCGCGGCGCGTCCCGGGTTGAAGACATAGCTTCGCAACATCAGGTAGGCGATGAAGAGCAGCCACAGGACGAACGTCGAAGTGAGCCGCGCGTCCCAGGTCCACCAGATCCCCCAAACGGGTTTTGCCCAAAGCGGACCCGTGACCAGAACACAGGTGCAGAAAACAAATCCCACTTCGCCTGCGGCATGCGCCAGATCGTCGGCGGGCTGGGAGCGCCTCCATAGGTAACGCACACTCCCGAGAAAAACGATGAAATAGGCCAGGAACGCTGGCCACGCCGACGGAACGTGGATGTAGAAGATCCGTTGGACCTCCCCCATGGTTGCTTCCTGCGGCGCGTAGAGAAAGATCATGTAAAGGGCTACGAGGATCCAGGTGAGTGTCAGGATCCCGTGAGCCGTAGTTGATATGCGATTGGTCATCACTCTGCCGCCTGGGGTCTGGTATCAAGAGGTCGTTGCTATCGCTTGTCTTCTGTCTGAACGCGCGGCAGCAACGGACCACGGTCTACTCTTCCAAAACATACTCAAAAAGCAGATAAGACAACACCAAGAAAACGATGCTGAACCCCGCGAGCAGATTCACCCAGCTCGCGTAGGTTGAAAACGGTTCCCCACGCAGAGCGCCGGTGGTTGCCTCGATGGCGCCGATGAAGACCGGTACCGCCACGGGGAATTGCAGCACGGGCAACATTACTTCGCGCATGCGCGTATTTGCCGAGACCGCACCGAAGATCGTTCCCACGGTCGCGTAACCAAGCGTTCCCAGAAAAGTAATCAGCCCGAACCGGCCGAGGGAGGGCAGGAAAGAGAAGTTATACCAGACTGATGCCGTGAAGATCACGAAGGCTTCGGTGATGGCAAGGAAGACGAGGTTGGCCAGCATCTTACCCAGATAGATAGCGCCCGGATCGACGGGAGAAATCGCCATCGCTTCCAGGCAGGCGTTTTCCCGCTCCGCGGCAAACGACCGATTGAAACCGAGCACGCCGGAGAAAGCGAAGGCAATCCAGAGCAGCCCGGGCAGCAGCCTCAGGGACTCTTCGCCCGTAGGCTCAAAAGCGAAGTTGAACAGGAAAACTACCAGCAGGCTGAACACGCACATTGAGGCCAGCGTCTCGCGGTGCCGCCACTCGACGCGCATGTCCTTGGCGAAGATCGTCCACACGATTCTCAGGGTCTGCATAAGTAAGTCCCGCACTCCGGGCGGGTCTCGAGGGTACCTCCGTGCCCTTAATGCCGGCGCGAAATACGCAGCGCGTCGAGCGGCGCAAGACTGAGCGGACCGTCGTAGCGCACCTGACCGGCTTCCAGGGCTACCAGCCTTTTCGACAGAGCGATGCCTTGATCAAAGTCGTGCGTTGAAAACACCAGGGCTCTGCGCTGCTCCGGCAGGCGCCGGAGGATGTTCTCGAGGTTCTCTCGCGACGCGGCGTCCAGGCCCGTGAAAGGTTCGTCGAGCAGCAGGAACGTGGGATCGTGAAGAAAGGCTCGCGCCAGTGTGACGCGCTGCTGAAGGCCGCGGGAGAGACCCCGCACGAGCTCGTCGGCACGTTCGCGGAGCGAGAAGAGCTCCAGCACTGAGTCGATCTTCTTTTCGAGTTCGGGCAGGTTGAAGAGCCGGCCCATGAACCTCAGATTTTCGCGTGCCGTCAATTCCCCGTAAAGAAATGTCGCGTGGGAAACGAATCCAATCGCCGCTCGACGGACGGCAGCGTTGTGGTGGAGGTCCTCGCCCGCAAAGAACACCGATCCCTCACTCGGGCGCGCGAGCGTGGCGAGCGTGCGTAGCAGGGTCGTCTTGCCGGCGCCGTTCGGGCCGTAGATAAAGACCGAGTCTCCGCGCTCGATGCGCAGGCTGACGTTTCTCAGCGCCGGAAGGTCGCCGAAGTATTTTGAAACGCCGCGGAGTTCGAGGGTCGCTTCAGCGCGGGAGATTCCGGGTGGCATAGGACTCGAGGAGCGCGGGTAGGCTCTTCTTGAGGATCGCCGCCAGTCGGGCTTTCAATTCCAGTTTTTCCTTCCAATAAGTCTTTTCGGCGATCTTGCCGCTCGCGAGCAGTTCTTCCAGGTCAGCGAGAGAGTTTAGCAGCGTTTCGACCTTGGCCTCAATCTCCTTCTGTGCGGGACTTGCCGGCCGGCGGTCCTTCCACCGCGGC
>Ga0315280_10003022_pt1 | contig 26336 bp, 25 predicted proteins | sample YL17G06_40_MG_FD_203697 | JGI IMG/M metagenome (GOLD analysis project Ga0315280, IMG submission 203697) | Sediment microbial communities from Yellowstone Lake, YNP, Wyoming, USA - YL17G06_40 | ecosystem: Environmental > Aquatic > Freshwater > Lake > Sediment | place: USA: Wyoming | collected...
ACCTTGGCTATCTGAAGACACCAAGGACCCTTCACCGCGTAATCCTCAGCCAACTTCTGCACAGCACCCAACAGTGAAAGACCAGTGGTCGTGAACAGAGTACTCGTCTTCGAAATCCCAGCAAAAATGACCCCTTTGTTCACCGTTGCTTCAACCGCTCGCGCCAGGTACTTGTACTCATTAGTAAGACTCGTTTGCAAACTGCCATCATGAACTATCATATCTCCCTTCTCAAGCTCCTCTTCAATAACATGCCTAGCAAACTCCCACTCAGCAAACCTCCTCGCGACAGAAGCAACGTGCTGAATGTCTGCCCTCTGACTTCCAATTGTCACCGTTCTGTCAAGCGAACTAAACGATAGAAGCTGATCAGGAACGAAACCCTCGAACTCAGGTCTCAAAGGAAAAACCGAAGTATCATAATATATTCCATCATCTCTGTAATTTGCCGTCGTCGCAGAGTAAAACTCCACCTTTCTAGGCAAGAACTTAGGAAGAATTCTTTCTCGACCTTTGAAAATGTTAAAGTAAACCCTGTTCATCTGAACTGAGAAGTTCGGCGCACCAATCATCTCATGGTTCCCACCATCCACAAAAGCCGTACGAATGCTCGGTTCCATATCTCGGATCGGAACAAAATTGGCAGTAGGAAACGGCAACGTTTCATAATCCGGATTGCCGAAATACGGTTGACCCAACTCATCTTCCACAACGCATGAGTCTAAAAACTCCGCGATTCTCTTCGAAACATCTGCAGACATACGCTCGTCACACAACAATAAACATATGCTCCCAACCTGTTAAAAGAGTATTTCAACAATGCACAAAACACGGCGCACGATATGAATCAGAGTTCAATCAAAGCGCCGGCTAGCGCTTCGTGTAGGATGAGACGAGACAAAGAGACGATCGAAGGGGGTCTCCCCTAAACTTTCTTTTAATCGCTTACTATGCCGTGTGATTTGGTTTGCGAGCTTCCCTGGGTGCGGTTTGATAAGATTTTTCGTCAGAAAAGTCTAAGATTAAGTGTATTCTGTCTTATCTATTATGAGTTCGAATATTGGGTCTCTTCACAAGATCTTAAAAGATGAGACCCGGAGGAGAATCATACTCATTTTGCAGGAGAAAGGGAGCTTAAGCTATGTGGATTTGATGAAGGCGTTGGGGATTACCAATACGGGAAAAATGAATTATCATTTGAAAGTGCTCGGCAATCTTTTATCCAAAAAGGACGATGACCAATATGTTCTTTCAGAGAAGGGCATGCTTGCCTACCGGCTGATGCAAGAGTTTTCTGAAGCAAATACGGAAAGGCAACTGAGGTTAAATTCCAGGGAGCCTCAGGTTCTTTGGGACGGCGTGATTATTCTTGTTTTTGCATTAATTGGTTGGTTTGCTTTATTCCAGCGGTTCTTGTATGGCGGATTTATGGATGTTGCTGCTGCAGAGTTTTCTGGTCCGTTCTTTTTTGTTTGCGCAGTATTTTCTTTCATCGGACTCTACATGATGGTCTCTGACTTAAAGAAAAACAGGAAAACTAGTCGAGCACTGGGCAAGCTTGCGAAGAGTGCAGTCATTCTTTTCACGATAGTTCTTGTTATTCTCGGCGTGATCCTAGTCAGAGTTTCAATCACATTTCCAGGCTCCGCGCGCGATAGGCTTGGTTTATGGACAGGCCTGTTCACGCTCCTCGCAGGTGTAATCTCGTTACTTGGCTTTGAAGTCGATGAATTATTCCGAGGCAGGAGGACAGGGATCTTCTGGTGGGGCTTGATATTTTTCGGTCTAGCCTTATCTTGGCTGTTCGGAGTTCTTTGGTCTGGAGTCTTTGCTTGGGAGAGCGTACTGTCTCTGCATGGTATTGAACAGATTTTGGCCAGTCTTGTTTTCTCATTTGTCGGGTTCTGGATGATGCAGAGAGGGACCATAGAAGAGAGCCAAACTCGTTCGACGCTTGAATCAAGAATGTCCGCGCTAGAGTTTTATTTGAGTCAGAGAAATTATAGAGGCTTAGTTTACTTGGCAGCCAGCGTATTAATCACCGTTTTGGCTTTGGAAAATGATGTGGTTTTCAACGAAGGCATTTTCGTGTACGTCGACCCTCTGGGATTTTATCTTGCCTTCATCGGGTGGTTTGCAGGCTGGTTCGACCGCACTTCTATTCAGTACTATGCCTTGTTAGTATTCGGTCTTTTTGTGGAAATCTTCATAGTCTGCGAATTCTTCATTAGCCTAACGAACAGGACAAGCAGAACAAGAGAGCCAGCAGCTTCTGTTTCACAGCAGAGCTCACAATGGTATAGCGGATGCAAGTGCAGGAGACCAGAAGCCAAGATCTGCGCGCGCTAGCTCGGCGAACTCGTCCTTCAGAGGGAAAACCCTAGTGTCATAAAAGATCGCCGTTTCTGAAATCTGACGTTGTAACAGAATAAAACTCTACCTTCGTCGGCAAGGACTTGGGAAGGATTCTTTCCCGTCCTCGAAAGATGTTGAAGTACACCCTGTTTATCTGAACCGAGAAGTTCGGGGCACCCAATATTTCCTGATTTCCACCATCGATGTAAGGGGCGCGAACGTCTGATCTGACATCTCTGACCGGAGAGAAACTGATTGGAGGAAACGGAAAAGGTTCAAAGTCTGGACTGCCGAAATACGGCTGACCCAGGTCACGTTCCTCAATCTCCAAATCCAGAAACTCTGCTACTCTCTTCGAAACATCTGCAGACATATGCTCGTCACACAACGATACACATATACTTCTAACTCGTCAAAAGAGTATTTTTGCGATGCGCACACAGCGCGTTGCGAATCAGGGCTCAACCAAGGATTCTTTCACAAGTCATAAAATGTAAACATAGCAGATCAGTTCCACCAAAATCATGAGAACCCTCAGAAGTGACGGTTATATCATTGGTATGTGGCTCGTAGGTGTCATACTCATCTCTCTGTTTGTCTCAGCCACAGCGGCAACGCTATAGCATGTTTGGACAAGATTACTAACTGAGTTAATGTGAATAGCTCTCGCTTTCTGGGCATATCAATCATTAGTCCAGTAATACGACTTTTCTTCAAATCATTGATGAATCAACAATCAGGATGCTAGCTGACACCGGCGCACGCTCAAATCCTAGGTGAAGAAAGGTCGAGGAATTCCTTCGACGTTTCGAGCATTTCTTGGAAGAGACGTTCATTTCCAAAATAGTATTCATTCTTCTTTTTCAAAGCATCTGAGTTGCACAGTTCAAGCAGGCCAGCTCGCAGTTCAAGTTTTGACCTCACTCGGTACTGAGCAATGTAGCGGTTAAACAGCGATTCGGCTCTTAACAAGAGAATCTTCTCAGCTTCTAACGCGGGCATGTAATAGCAACTGTCCAGATGTACAAGAGTCTCAAATTGCCTGAGATGGAATACTTCTTTGAGCATTGGGTAGCGTTCCTTCACGACGTATGCCAGAACTTGAGTGAGGAACTCTGAATCATCCTTCGCTTTTCTCCTCATTTCGGTGAAAATATTGCCGTACGTGTATCCTTCCTGCTCTTTTCGTAGCAGCTGCAGATCCTCCAGCAAACGGACCCATTTGAGATAATTTTCCCTTAGCGCTTCCAGTTCTTCAAACGAAATTAGAGTCGTCTCCTCTTCAAGGAAATTCGACAAGATAGTCCTGATAGGGTTTAGAAAGACTTGGGCCATGCCTGTGCCTGCAAGTTGGATCGCCGAAGTCTTGACTATGATACTTTCGGCTCGCTCTTCCCATGTTCTCAAACGTGTTCTAAGAGTGCCCACACACTGGCTTCTTGAAGTGGAACAATCTTTGACTATTGCCATTTCTTCATTGACACATACAGTTCCTATGTCTTTGATGAGAAGCGTGCGAACAAACCGTTCTTCTGGATTGTCATTCTTAATCAATCTCGGGTAATCTGTCTTCAACTTGACTTTCCAGAGTCTTTCCCTTTCACTAAAGACAGGTTCATCTATGGAGAGAAGGTTGCCATAGTGACTCAGAACGTATTCTCTGGATTTCTTGGCAACTTGTTGCAGAACGCTCATCTCTCCCCATCCCTTTGCTCGGTATGCGGAACGTATTCCGGCATGATTCTTTGTAGCTTTTCGCCTACTTTAACTTTTATCAACGTATTGTCTACCTCTCCCCAGCAAGATATGAATTTTCCCATCTCCATCTGCCTTTTGCCCCTTTGCGGATCATTGTAGTAAACAATCAACAAGGTCGTATCTAACCCTGTTACGACGACTGAATGCGAGTATGGAATTTTGATCCACGCAATCACGGGCTTACCCTGCAGTATTTCTTTCTCAATTTCAGAGAAGCTGCAGTTCATTTCTGTCACGAATTCGACAGATGGAACTGTTTTCAGAAGCTTGTTATTGATTTTCTTCACGTCATCCAAGGATGTTCCGAGTTCATCGGTGCTTATCGTCTCCCCGATTTCTCGGGTCTCAACATTAGGAACATAGGCACCTGGATTTTGAGTACGAACGAACTCTAGCACCATTTTGATGCAAGCAGGAACACATGAGAAGTCATCCTCTTGATAAACCACAGGAACCTCAAGGTATGAAGGCAAAGACATGAAAGCGACTCCAGGACTACCTGCCTGCAATCCATTTGTGGTTATATTTCCAATGGTCATATCAGCTTTTTGGTAACGCGCGTATTGACTCGTTCTCCCACAAGCCATAAAAGACGAAAAATCCGAGGCTATGACGGATGCAGTTTGAAAACAAAACTATTTGCGCTTGCTTCGATGAGTGCCCTGTTAGTCTGTCTGGCATCGGCAGTTCCTGTGGAAAATCACCTTATTTCTGGACAAACAAATAATGCGAATAAAATCGGTGCGTATTACTACGCGTGGTGGGGAATCAGCTTTAACAACCATTGGATAAGCGGCAGTATCAAGGGAACCCCATTCTTGGGCCACTATAATTCAAGTGAGTCAACCGTTGCTGATCAGCAGATTCTGTTTGCCAAGGAGCATGGGGTCGATTTCTTTGCAGTTTCATGGACAGGCAAGGGTGACTGGCTCAACTGGGACTTCGATGACATTGATTACAACCTGAGAAATGGCTTGTTGAAGGCAGATCAGATGCAGGGCTTCACTTTTTGCCTGTTTTACGAAACAGTACTTGTTCTGAACGCGTCAACCCAGCTGGGCAAGGACTTCGCAGACATGTTCGTCAAAGACATGAATTATTCATTGCAGTACCTCACTCTTCCGAGTTACCTGCGCGTTAACGGCGACCCAGTCCTGTTCATTTACAACGTTCCGTATCTCTATGAACATGCACAAGACCAAAACATGACCGCTCAGGACGTGCATCGACTATTTGACTATGCAAGGCAGCAACTAGCGACGAACGGAGTTAACCTGTACATCATAGGTGACATGGGAACAGAACCGTCGCCGGCCAATCTGAACCCAGATTGGCTCTATTCAATGAACGCCACAACGAACTACTTTTTCTCTGACCCAAGAAAAGGATGGGATGAAGCGTTGGAGGACGCTAGAACATATTATCCTCAATGGCTGTCAACAATGAACTCCAAGGGAATAGCGTTTGTTCCAGACGTCTATCCAGGATTCAACAACACAAACAACACAGGTGCCAACCCACCGTGGGCTGTACTTCCTCGCAACGAAACCGAGTTCAAAAGCATGCTAGAAACCGCACTCAACTACACTGACAGCAATCTAGGCATCGCCTTGATAACTTCATGGAACGAATGGATGGAAGGAACAACAATAGAACCGTCAATGGAAGAGGGCGAGCTATTCCTTCACGTCATTTACAACACAATTCCAGAATTTCCATCACTCCTCGTTCCAACTCTGCTCATGATAGCAACACTTTTGGCAGTGATAGTACTCAAGAGAAAACACACCGCAATCAAACAACCTGCTCGAACTGAAATTCCAACTGGTTGAGCGTGCGTATTCCTAGAGAACCTTCTGACGAATGATGGCATTCAGTAGACCTAGGTCTACTTGGTAGGGGTACCCCTACCAACACCTCGATTCCCAAAAAAACAAAACGGGGAGGATGCGGGAGAAGTCGCCAATCAAAACGAGGCTGAGCGCGCTGGCAGGTATAGTAAGTTCTTATGGAAAGGGAAGCTAGCCAGCCTCAGACTTCATTAGTGCACGCGAAAGTGTTATCCGACTGTTGAGCTGATGTAGACAAGAGAGGGTGAAAACGTCATGTCTCTTGGTGGGCTTGAAGAGAAGTTTGAGGGTTTGATTGCGGATTCGATGATGCGGGATCACGTGCCCGGACTGAGTCTGGCGGTGGTGAAGGATGGGAAGGTTGTTTATGCTAGAGGTTTTGGAGCTAGAAACTTGAAGGCCAGTCTTCAGGCAACGCCCGACACTTTGTACGGAATAGGTTCTTGTGCAAAATCGTTCACAGCATTGGCTGTGATGCAGCTTCAGGAACAAGGAAAACTGAATGTAAATGACCCCGTTAGGAAGTATTTGCCTGAATTCAAAATCGGGAAAGAGGAGAATCCGATTACGATACACCACCTCTTGAGCCATTCCTCTGGCATTCCTGATCTGGGTTCGGCAGACGTTGAGATCAACAGGTTTCTCGAGGGTGATGAGAGGTGGGTGCCTCTTACCAGTTTTGATGACGTGATGGCTTTCGTCAATGGCGCGAAGGATGAGGTGGCTGCTGAGCCTGGAACAAGGTTTTTCTATCTGAATGAGGGCTATACGCTTCTTGGCAGGATAGTCGAGAAAGTCAGCAACATGCGCTATGAAGACTTCATCAGGGAGAGGATTCTGAAGCCTTTGAAGATGAGCAGGTCCGCTTTTCCCAACGAGAACCTTGAGAAGGACGCCGACGTCGCGACGCCCTATTTTGTGCAGAGAAAGGAGAACACGTTTGTGGCTACTCCGTCTGTTTTTCCTCTTGACAGGCTGGCTTATGCTGCTGGTGGCTTGGTAAGCTCTGTCATGGAATTGGCGAACTACATGATTACCTATATGAGTGAGGGAGTTTTCGAAGGCACAAGGATTCTGGGTTCTGCATCGCTGAAGGAGATGTACAAGCCTCACATCGATACGGGTTCTTCGACCTTTTTCGGAAAGAGATGGTACGGCTATGGGTGGCGCATAGATGAGAATTTCTTCGGACATGAATGTGTTGGTCACGGGGGCTCTACTGCGGTTTCAAATGCTGATTTGCGTTTTGTGCCAGCCCTGAACATGGGTGTTGCAGTTGCCAGTAACAATGGCATGGCAGAATCAGTGCATACGATTGCTCCGGTCGTGCTGGCTTTGCTCATGGGCAAAGACCCGATGAAGGAGATTCCGATCTTTGAGATTGAGAGAAAGATGGGCATGCTGGCGGGCGAGTATGAATCTTACAAGGGGATTGCGAAGATATCGGTTGTAAGGAAGGGCGGAATATTATTCGTGGAGTCGAAGGATAAGCTGTTTGGATGGAGCTCAGCTTTGATTCCTGAAAGCGACAGACTTGAGAGCTTAAAGTTCTACCTGCTTGCAGGCGGGATGAGGACGCCAGCGGAGTTTGTTGTAGATACTTCAGGAAAGATAGACCTTTACATCGAAAGAAACCGATTCCACAAGGTCAAATAGCACGTGCTAGACAGTGAATGCAAGTTCGGACAAGTTCGCGCATTCGGTCGAAATTCGTGTGTTCTCAATGTAGACGAAAGTCCATCTGTAGCGCACGCTTCATTCACACACAAGGGTAAAGTTTTATCCCACAACTCAACCAAGTTCTTAAGCTCATGTGAAAGCTAGCTCCGTCAATTTTGGAGAAAATATGGTGGTAGGAAGGCGAATAAAATGAAGCTATCCTTTACTGAAATCTTCAAGCATTCTGACATACTCAATCCAATCTCTGCAACGTCTTTACTCTCGGCAGGCAAGCTTGCTCAATTGGAACCGAGAAGCACAATCCTCGACCTTGGAAGTGGAAAAGCTTTTCCTTCTCTTCTGTGGGCGACCACATTTGGAGCCAGAGTTGAAGGATTTGACATAAACAAGAACTACGTTGAATATGCAAATTCACGTGTCAAAATGCTGAATCTTTCGCATCGAGTCAAGTATTCCTGTGAAGACATCAGAGAACTAAGACTTGACAGAAAATATGACGTGGTAGCTTCCCTAGGACTTGGAATAGCACAGGTATATGGAGAGAACAGTGAAGCCTTGAAGATTTTCGAGACTATGTTGCATAAGGAAGGCATTCTAATCTTGGCAGAACCAGTCTGGTTGGCGAAACCTGTCTCCTCGGAAGTACTAGAAGCTCTCGGCGAATCTGAGGACACCTTTCTTACAGAGGCTGAAATGCGGCAGTTGATGGAAGAATCTGGGTTTCAAGTACTAGGGCATTTTGTTTCTTCGAAAGAAGACTGGGAGCTCTACGTCAGACCTGTCTACACCGCCATGCACGGAATCATTGAAAGCAAGAGTGAACTTGCAGACGAGGCTCGGAAAGTCATGAATGGCTTCAAAGCGGAATACGAAGCTGTCGGTCAACACTGGAACATGCTCCTCTGGGTTGCCAAAACCCACTAGTTCACCCTTTCCCTTTGGGGAGGAAAGCGACACCTCGTGCGCTACACAGAGAACCCTCACATGAACCAAGACGACACAATTTGGCTCGAAGGAGTAATAGACGCTAAAGGAAGAATCACAGAAAGACTTGGAGAAAGAAGCGGAAGGACGCTGGCAAAAAGAAAAGGAAGAAAGGATTCTGGGACTTCTAAGCCACTTTTTGGTTTTGCGGAAATTACAGGTTAAGATTAAGGGGAATCACAGGGAAAAAGCAACCTGAATGAATCAATAGCAAAGTGATTTAAGCTAAGAACAAGAAATATAGCCTTTTAGTTTCTAAATTGGAGGGAGGTGATTGTTTGGGAAAGGTGACGAAGAGCACTGAAATTGAAGCGTCTCCTGAAAAGGTATTCGCTTTCATCCTTGACAGTAAGAAACTTAATGAGATAAGTAAAGGAAACTTAGAAATGGAACCGACCTCTAAGGAACCTGTCGGAGTTGGTTCAACTTCGCATTGGGTTGCAACGGCGGGCGGGAACCAGCAAGAATTTGACATGGAGGTTACTGAGTTTGTGAAAAACAAGAAGTTTGTCGCAAGAACCATAGGCGCAAGCAAATTCAAGTCGACAATGTTATTTACCCTCGAACCCACAGCCAAGGGAGCTAAGTTGACATGTTCCATGGACTATGAACTTCCATACTCTGTCTTAGGCAAATTAGTTGACAAGTTAAAGGTCGGCAAGGACATGGAGAAGAATATAGGCGCAATGCTGGAAAAAGCAAAGAAGGCTCTTGAGGCGTAATTGAAAAGTCAAGCGAAAGGATGTTCGCATCCTTTCTCTATTCTTTGTTTTGGACAGTTTGACCCTCTAAGCCGTTGATTTTAGCGTTTTTCTATTCTACGCTTTCGACATATTCTTTTCATACCAGTTTTCGGTTTTGCGGAAAAGCTATAGCTGAACCGCATAGTTCAAAAAGACTTTAGGTAAGAAAGACTGTCAATTGAATGTATGAGCGACAGATTTACAGATGTTTGGGAAAGAAGAAAGAACGTCCAATTGAATCTAACGAAATATTGGGTTGACAATGAATGGACTAAAGGAAGAAATCAATATCTGACTTTTCATGTAAGGATTAGAGATGCGGGACTGATTGAGAAGATAGTTGAGATTCAGAGTTGGCTATCCACTATTTCTTGTGTTGCTCGCTTCCCGAAAGACTATTTTCACATATCTGTAATGGAGCTTGGATTCTTGGCAAAATCAGAAGAATATGAAGACGATATTTTGGTTGAGAACTTGCAGAGAATAATCAATCAAGCGAAAGAAGTTTTACAACAATTCAGCAAATTTGACGCATTCCTTTCTAAACTCAACATTTTCCCAGATGTTGTCTTTGTGGAGGTTCATGATGGGAACAAAATTGAAGAGATACATAGAAGACTGCAAGCAATACCCGAGATAAGAAAGAGGAAATTTGACTATCCAAGTTTTTTGCCTCACATCAGCATAATGCATTTTCAGAAGAAAGAAGATTTCACCAGACTAATCAGCTACCTAGAAAAGCTGAGGGATACAGAGTTTGGAAAAATGACTGTTAATTCCATAGAGCTAGTGAACGCTCATTTATTCAAGAAACATCCAAAACTCAAGACTATCCATACTTTTGAGTTAAAATAACAGCTTAATTGGGGAGCCTCAAACTTGTTGGAAATATACGAAGAACTGGGTGTTGTAAAATACACAGAAAAAGCAAAGGGAACTGCTTCCGAGTAAATGGGAAAAAATTGTAGAATTATCCTCTATCGGTCCTTTTAAGCCAGTTTGACCATGTTATTTTTGGCGATATCTATGTCAATCGGGAATACGGGAGAAGTCGCCATTCATAACGAGGCTGAGCCACGTAGCGCGCATGCCTGTTCCGAAAATGGTTAAAAATGGTCTTAATTCGCCTTTTGAGATTTGGAGGCATTTTTGGGCTTCGCGTCTGCCTTCGGCCTTCTTTCAGTGCCCACGCTTCTCGAACTGTGCGGGCAGCCCGAAGGTGTTGGCCTGTGCGCTGTGATCCACTTATCGTCAACTCCCATGATTTTCCATCCCCACCACGGCTGAGACTAGCCCATCAGACAAGCCCGAATCGGACGCAAAAAGGCAAAAGAAGAATAAAAACCATTTTTGACCAATTTAGGAACACGCATGCGCGCGATATCTGTCAACTATGGTTCTGTGAGGCTCTGTAGGAATAGTGTTCTCTCGTGAGCCCTCGTAGGAACAGTATCCAAGAAGGACATTTCCGACCTGCATGCAAGCTTATTAGGTTACATATAATAACCTCATAAAATCGAGGTAGAAAAAACCGGTGAAAGTGGTTCTTCGTCCAGGAATGAATGCGACACTCACCGTAGCGGTAGTTCAGCTGGAGGCGAAGATGGCTGATAAAGACGCAAACTTGCGCAAAGTGCTCGATTACATTAAGAAAGCGGCAGCAAGCGCGCGCGCCCATATTGGCATTGGCTTGTTTGTGAGAAAAGACGTTGGGTATAATGTTCTAGACCCGAAAAAAGTTGACTTTGATGCGAAGCTGCATTCCCAAGCGTTGAAAGAAGCGGAATCCCTCAAGATAGACAGCTTTGACACCGTTGACAGACTGATGCTAAACAAAGTAATCTTGAAAGTAGGCACGTCTCTGCACATAGATCGATCGGTCGTTAGCTCAAGAGAAATCAAGTTGTAGAGCGTGTAGGACGTCATCTTTCCGGGACAGACTTTCTGGCGGCTATTAGGGCTCCTAGAATCGATCGATCGACCTCCAAGGAGTAGTGTTCCTACTGGCGCCCGCCGGGGAGCAGTGTCAGAAAACAGACATACTATAGATTGCGCACGCTAATCTCAAAGGTTGATTTGCGCTAACATCGAGACGGTGGAACTCATGAATGAGGATGACTTGTCATTCCAAATATGCAAGACGCCTGATGATTTCAAATCTGCAGAAGACGGTCGCCGAGCAGTTCTGGAGGGTCTCTGGAGATATATCACTAGCAAAACCAGCAACATGGAACCGCCAAGAACAATCCCGATATTCATACGGGACAGAAAAAACAGAGTTGTCGGAGGAGTAATAGGTCATGTCTTCGGAGGCTGGCTGTATGTCGAGCTTCTATGGGTCGAAGAATCACTCAGGAATAAGGGCAACGGCACTAAACTTCTCAAAATGATGGAAAACGAAGCAGTGAAGCTCGGATGTGAACACGCCCACCTAGACACTTTCAGCTTTGAAGCAAGACCATTCTATGAAAAACACGGCTACACACTGTTTGCAACGCTTGACAACTTTCCAGAAGGGCACAGTAAGCATTTTCTCAAGAAAAGACTTCCATGAAAGTGCGTTTGTTTTGAGCGCCGCTGACGTGCCGTAAGCTATTTGGGGTAAAGTTTTATCCAACCAAACCAAACCAAACCAAAACCCTCTTTTTATCTTGCGCGCGCCAACAAAAGGCTGCAGGTTATTGATGCCTGCAAGAATTGTCACGATCTTATGGATGAAGCTGGCAAAACAGAAAAATAGACGCGCGCGCCTATTCTTTCTTGATTGACTTGATAACCTTCTTTGTCAGTTCTGTACACTGTTTCAACGCAGTTTTGTTCTTTAGGACTTCGCCCTTTTCATCACCTGTTCTGACGTTGACTGCTATGAAGGGAGGACGATCGTGTGAGACCAATGTCAACCCAAGAGATTGGATATACTCTACAACAGTACGCACTGTTTCCTTCTTGAATCTGCCCGTGCCTGACAAGGCAAAAACGCAGAAAGGCTGTTGCTTCGGGAGAAGCCTATAGTTTGGTTCAGCGAAGGTGTGTTTGTAGCCTTTGTGTTTTCGCATGTGAACAATAGTGTCCAGTCTTTCCAAGAAAGCTAAGAATTTTGAGGAAGCCAACAGATACTTAGGGAATATGAACATTAACGCGTCGGCTTTCTTCATCTCCGCAAGAATCTGGTTTAGATCATCTGTCAAGACACAGTCTTCGTGCACACATTTTTCGCAGAGAACGCAAAACTCAATTTTCTTGCTTGCTAGTTGAATTATTCTGGACTTGGAACTTGTAGACTCGAGGATGGACTTGGCTAATGCGTAGCAGTTGCCGTTTTTTCTGTGGGAGCCCACTATCGCCAAAAGTCTTGTTTTCATAGATGTAACTAAACCAATTTTCATTAAAGTCTTTTTTGGCATCTACAGGCGGCTGAAGAGGATGCACAGCGTGCGCGATTTGGGTTTGGGATAAAACTTTACCCCAACACACACCTGAACGACGACCACGACGGACGACGACGACCACGAACCACGACGACGACCTGACTGAGGAAAGGAATACCTGCCTACAAGGTGTATACCGGATTCAGCATACTTCTATTGGCATTAATGGAATAGGAAGGAAGGTACAGTAAGAATCTACTATAGATAGATGTTATCGAAATCGAGTATACACTTGCGTAACACAACAAAAATAACCAGTGCAAGCTTCAAGTGAAACTTCCTACCTAAATCGCGCGCGCTCTTATATTAGTCTGATACGCAATAGTAAGTGTGTATCATACTTGGATGATGTACTATGTCGATTCTCTTTACATCAAAAAACATAGGAAATGTCAAGATCAAGAACCGCTTCATACATGCGCCCACCCACGAAAACATGGCAACTGAAAAGGGCGAAGTAACAGGAGAATTGATAAAGAGATATCGCAACATTGCCCAAGGAGGGGCAGGCCTGATTATCCCGGGTTTTATGTATGTCCATCCTGTTGGAAAGTGCATAGAGTTTCAGACTGGCATTCACCAAGATGAAATGATCCCTGGATTAACAGAGCTTGCTAAAGTAGTCCATGAGGAAGGAAGCAAAATTCTCTTCGAGTTAACACATGCGGGAAGGCAAACAAAAAGAAAGATAATAGGTCAAACACCTATTGCGCCCTCTATAGGCAAAAAAGACCCAGTGTTCAGAGTGAAACCTAGAGAGATGACAATCGATGAGATTCGTGAGGCGATTAATTGGTATTCTGAAGCAGCTCAAAGAGCTGTTGAGTCAGGAGCGGACGGAGTTCATATCGGTGCTGGCGCAGGATACCTAGTTAACCAGTTTCTATCTCCATTCTTCAATCATAGAACTGATGAGTGGGGTGGATCAGATGAGAACCGCTTCCGATTTTTGAAAGATATCATCCTAGCTTCCAGACGAACAATACCAAAAGATACGGCCCTGACTGTGAAATTGAACGTTAACGACTATACACCTGAAGAAGGCGTGACACCTGATCTGGCAAAGAAATATGCTGATTGGCTAGTTGAAACAGGAATAGATGGCTTGGAGATAGCTACTGGCACTATGTCATATTCGAGTATGAACCTGTGGTTGGGCGATGTCCCTGTAAGTGACTATGCGCGACTGATGCCTTCCTACATGAGACCACTCGCCTGGTTTGTTATCAGGGGCTGGGTTGGAAAATACGACTTGACAGAAGGATGGAATCTAGAAACAGCAAAAATGATTAAAGCAGTATTGGGAGAAACCCCACTGTTCTTAGTGGGCGGACTCAGAAGACTCCATCATATGGAAGAGATAATTCAAAATGGGTATGCTGACTTCATATCGTTAAGTCGGCCATTAATCCGAGAGCCTGATCTTGTGAACAAATTTCAGAAAGGTGAAGCTGAGGTTTCCTCCTGCAATTCCTGCAACAAATGCACTGGCGCAATGTTGAACAACTTGCCTACACGTTGTTACCAGCGTGAAACATCTTCTCCTTGAGCCTATAGATGTGGAAGGGTCAAAGCGAGCGCGCGCTGACGTTTAGATTCTCGGCATTGAGGGGTTATGAGGAGTTTTGGTTCCTATTCATCAGCCGGTCCTTTGATCCAGCCTTTAATCCCTATTGTCTTCTTCTTTTCTTTCGGTTTGGTCGTTGCAGCTTCGGAGTGAAGAGTGATTCCCCAGCAGGTGAAGGCGTGGAAGTAAGGTTCCTGCATGAGATGCGTGAATGACAGCTCACCGTTCGCCAAGAACCCTATTACCTGCGTTGACGAAAGCCCTTCTTTCAATATCTCAGCCTCGTTTCCCGATCTGATTCCGGCCATGAGTTCGAGGAGTCTCCTGTTTACACAAGAAACGAGGAGAGTGGCATCGCTTCTGCTAAAGCCTTGATCTGCTCTGAGCATATCGTACATGCGGTGAGCTTCTTTTCCCACCCCCGTTACGTCTTCTGGGGCGATGAGGTAGCCGACCATTTCAGGAATATAGCTTCGGATTGGAAACATGAGTTCAATATCCTCTCCGACAATTCGCGTCGCAGGACAAGTGCTATAGTTGCCAAAAGGGAAAGCAAAGGCATATTTGGCCGTAACAGGATTGAATATCAGTAACCTTTGCTGTGAAGAAGCTTCGGAAATCATTTCAGAAATGACTTTTCCATCGATCAGAGGTAAGCCTTTTTTCTTGGATAGCTGGGCTTCCATTTCATAAATCATCTTGGAATAACTGACGCAAGCATCTTCGTTGTCGATGCGTCTGATATATTTGTAGCGAGGCTCCTTCTCGGTGTCGAAGTGGAATGTATGTTGCTGCGCTTTCTCTAAGAGTGTTGACGTAATATAAGTGCCTGGACTGACACCTATAGAGACGTCAGACAAGTTAGGGATCAACCCGCAAACAGATTCCCCGTCAAGGACCTTAAGCTGCGGATGCTCTTTCAATCTTCCATAGAATTGACGGCAACTTTTGGCAGTAAGTCCATCACCGCTGCTTCCACCTATCACGTTCATTATTCTCGCTTCGCGGGTGCCGCCCATGAAGTGGGTGATTCCCTCTGCCAAGAAATGCTCGTAACCGGGAGTGTTAACGTTTGACCCCTGAGTCAGCACAAGCATGGTCTTCTTCATGTGCAGATGTTCTTTGCTGGTGGTCTGTTGGCTAAAGTCAACCCATGCATCGCGAGCCATCTCCCTCCCCTGTTCTCCTGCTTCTTGCGCCGTTCGAAGACCCCAGGTTCGCCCAACACCTATCGGAAGGTTCGAAACTACAGCCAAGAGAGACAAACCATTGTAGCCTATTCCCGAAATCTCCTTCAGCATTAGGTCTTCGTTTTCTAATTCCCCGCCAGTCGTATGACCGACAAGCCTGAGATGGCTTGCAGCGTGTTTCCTAAACCTGTTTTCTATGGCTCTCAGGATTGATCCGCATATCAGTGTGTCCTTCTCTGCAAGTTCCCCTCTGTAGCTTAGATACAAAATTGACAGCTTTACGTCTTCGAGAGTGTAGCCACTGTCTACAATATCTTTTTCAAGTTTGTCAAGAACCATTCCAGTCAGTTTCTGAGCCTCTTCTGGACTGTTTCTTATCCTAAGCTCCAACTCCTTTTGAGGGTCAAGTTCCAACTCGTTCATTGTGTGTGCATGACCTGCAAAACCTAAGAAGAAATCGTTATCCATGATTTGCCCCACATCAAGATACTATTTTCAAACTATAAATGTTTGTACCCATGGTAAGCTCAGGTCATACGCGCGCGCTTTGAAAGTCAAGTCTCTATCTTTCCTTGTTTACTCAATGAAGAGCCATTCTGTTCTCGCGAAATTCTCTTGGCGACCAAACTGTAACAAATTGAAACGCGTGCTTATGTGGTTTTCGACGAGTTGTGTCATGGTCTGACTCATAGCGCGCATGCTTGTTCCGAAATTGGTCTAGAATGGTTTTAATTCTTCTTTTGCCGATTTCTGTCCGATATGGGCTTGTTTGACAGGCTGGTCTCGCCCGTGTCGAGGGATTGTAAGAAGCATGGGGTTTTCGCCAAATCGCGCCAGCAAAATAGATTTGCAGCCCAAAACTGCCCCCAAATCTCAAAAGAGGAATAAAGACCATTTTTAACCATTTTCGGAACAGGCATGCGCGCGAATATATCAACAACGAACGTGGTTTGGTTGGTTTGGGGTAAAGTTTTATCCAACCAACCAAGCATAGGATACTACGCAGATTAGTTTATGAACAGATTAGTTTATGAACAGATTAGTTTATGAACAGATTTAGTGCAAGCTTCTAATGTATTCAGCCGCAAACAGAGCGCTTCCAAGTTGTACCCTGACCAAGCTCTGAATCGGTATGACTCTGTAGTTGAGCTGCTTCTCAAGCTCTTTGTTCCACTCTATAGTTTTTTTCAGCACTTCTTTTTCGATTTTCTCATTTTTGGTGTCTTTGACACAGCGATAAAGCATTCCAAATGACAAGAGTCCGTAGAAGCGACTGATTACATATGAATCGAACTTTTCTGCGATTGTCGCCATTCTTTTCAGTTTTCGATCAGTCCTTGCCCAATGTTTACGCGACGCTATAGTGTCTGGAAAACGTTTCAGGTATTCTTCAATCTCGTCTACAAACGGTCTCTTTTCGGGGTAGTTCTTCAATCTTGACTTGACTTGAGAATATTTCTGTCTGACAAAGTTGAAGCGTTCCTCCGCAAGTTTTAGCCCGTACAGGACTGCGTCTTTTCTTGCGACGTCTGATTTTGACGTGTCTGTTATTCTTTCGTCAAAGTAGTAGGGCATTTCGCAGACCAGGGTGAAGGTTTTGGCTACTCTTCGAGCATAGTCGTCGCTGCTGGTTCCGTGGTTGATTATCTTCGCTGGGTCCTTCTTTGTGTGTTTCTTTAGGAAATCGTATGTTTCAGACGCGGGGGGCAAGTTGAAAATTGCCTTTGAGCGTTCCTTCATGAATGGTGTCTCTGGTTCGCCCAGATGCAGTGGCAGATTTTCTTTTTTTACGAGATTATGCAGTTTGCGGTAAAGGGGTTTGCATGGATCTGAAACATAAAAGTAGACTCCGCCGAAGCCGGAGTTGTGAAGGCTGTACATGAAACTAGGTTCTATATCGTTTATGATTTTCATGAGGGCTTTTGTTTCTGGAATTGGCTTGTCCCAACACAATGTTTTGTATTTAATTGGGAAGTTCCATTCAACCTGCTGGTAACCTGGCGGACGGTAAAAGTTCAAAGCATAATGTATTGGCGTGAAGGGCCCTTTGAACCATCCTTCGTTCAGTCTTGCCCCATCTGGGTCGATGCACTTGACTATGTACCAAGTGAAGTCAAGTTTGTCTAAGGGACCCTTCTCAGTTAGCCTTTGAGCCAGATATTCAAGTGTCATACTTCCAATCGGCTCGTTTGGGTGGGGAAAGCCGAAAAGCAGAGCGGTTTTCTTGCCGTTGCCGATTCTTAACGCCTCTATCTTCTCTCCTTTCCGCGATTTGCCGATTTCAAAGATTTTCACCTTGTATGGATGTTTGCTGGCTAGCTTTTCAGAGTTTGATTTCAGTTCGTCTACCGTATAGAATGATTTGTACGCAGGAACTTCCTCTATTATCCTCTCAAACACCGAGTTTTACCGTCCTCAAAAACCTATCATAATCAAGAAGCTTGATAAAAGATTCGGCCATTGGTGATTACGGGGCACGATTGAGAATAGTCAAAAAGAGGAAAGAGCGTGCACTGTTGGTCCAACTGCACTACCAAATTCTGTCGGTTTCTTTGGTTTGGTTTGGATAAAACTCTACCCCCACCCAACGCAATCTTATATTTGTTGAATCGTAACTGTAGTGATGAGGTCTACTGAATGGGAATCATTCAAAAGAAATGTTCAATTTGCGGAAAAGTCTTTACGACATTAGATAACAAAAACAAATATTGCAGTGCCCAATGCGCTAAAAAAGCAAATAAGAAAAAATAAAGATGTCTCAAAAAAGATACAGCCATCCTATGATAGATTCTTGAAAAGGAATTGACGCGACCGTATACTCGATTCCGATATTACCTATATACCTACCCTATTATGCTCTGAATTCCGTTATATCGCCTCTTTTGCATAGAACAAGCACTATGCTCTGAATCGTGTATACAGTGCCGTTTCAGTAGCCTTTTTCCTGAAGCCATAACCACGTAAAAAGTTTGGTTTGGTTTGGGGTAAAGTTTTATCCAACCAACCAAATGCGATGTGGCTCTGTTGATTCAGGCACGAGATGGTTTTCCGAGCTTGCCCAACAGCTTGGTTGCTTTCTCATCGCCATGCTTGGCTCTATAGGACAACACGCCAACCCTGGATATTGCATTTCGCTGTCCTTCTGGATTGTTTGGGTCATAGTCGTTCACGAATTGTTCACATGGAAAATCTTTGCAGACACCGCAGTGGTTGACGCCTTGTTTGTTTGTGCATGCATAGATAGGGCAGACTCCCGTAGCCCAGAACGGTTTTCCCTTGAGTGCCATGCATCCACTGCATCGAGGCAGCTTTTCTCCTAAATAGTTTGGGCAATGTGCACAGTCTTCGCCGCACACAGTCAACAGTCCTAACTTTGACATACTAATCACCTCCCACATTCAAACAAGAAGTTATTTAACCGTTATCATGGGTTTATTTTTTAGGATAACACTTCACCTCCTTCCTTCCTCCCAGAACGACGACGCTAAATCCACTTTCTGACGCGCTTCATGTAATCAAGGTATTCCTTACCAAACAACGTCTTCAATTGAGCTTCTTCATTAGGAATGTATAAGAAATGTAGAAGCAGAAAAAAGACAGCTACAATGACGAAACTGACTAGTGAGCCTAGGAGAGTTACCAAGCCGAACCCTAAGACGACCGCACCTAGATACATTGGGTTTCGGCTATGTTGGAAAGCACCTTCGGTCACTAGGTTTTTGGGGATTTCATTGGAATCGAATATGGTTCTACTCGTCAAGGTTCTTGTTGCTTGAAAAGTCATAAACAGACCTATGATTAATGGGGCTAGACCAATCAGAGTAAAGGGAAATCCCAATATCATCTGAATTGGAAAGACGAAATGGAGGATAAATATCAATAACAATATGAGGGGAGCAAGCAACAACGGTGGGACCAATCGCCTTGGCTTTGCATTCACCAGCGGGTCACTCTAGTGAGCATCTATTTCTCCAGAATGCTCTTCAGGTTGTTTAAGGATGTCTCGACACCGAGATGCTTTTCCCCGAGCAATCCTTCGACGATTGGGCATAGGATCCACCAACCCCCACAAGATGCCGCATATGTGACTTCAGTTCCCCCCTCAACGGGTTTCAAGATGTATGTTAGAGTCATGGTCACTCTTCCCCCTCCGATACCTTTCGAACGATACATAATCTTCTCGTTTTTGAGACTTTCCGTGATCTCCATATCATATTTCGTGTGCTTCTCAGTCACGTGAGCAGATGCGCCCAGTCCATACTTGTCCTCGGGAGTGCGAACCTCGGAAGTGAACGCGACGCTCTTCCAATCGCTCATCCATTCTGGCATCCTGTCGAAAGCAAGCATTTCCCAGACTTTCTCAGGCGGAGCCTTGATTTCAACTGACTTTTCTATCCTAACCAAAATAACGCCTCCCTAATTGTCTATCCAACTATCTCTTCTTCAGCGTATAAGATATTTGTGTGTGTTTTTCTGTGTGAGAGAGTATAAGGGAGAGTGAGTTGGCGCGCGCTTCCTTCCAAAACGACGACGAACGACGACGATCGGTCGTAATCTGCAAACCGCTTAAACAAAAGAGGGGATTGTAGATTCATACACTGAAGCTTTTCGGCTCATTTCAGTTTTACCGTCCAGAAGCATCCATTTTCTTCAGGCCGCCAAGACACGTCTATTCCGAAATCTTTAGCCATTCCACTCATGACTTTTGGTTCAATCTCACAAAGCTCTTTTGGATCTACATCCAGACCTGCCTTCTTTATCAGTTCTCCTGTTCTCTTAAGCTCGGGACAGCCCTTGATTCTCATAGTAACCTCGCGACCGGACACTCTGTTTACCTCGATGTTCGACAGTGGTATGTCCCTTTGCATCTCGTAGATTTCTTGGTCCATGAGTTTATTGAAAGCTGTACCTGGAGCGACTGCCTTAAGAAGCTTATATGTAGCAGCTGGAAGGCTTGGAATCATATTCTTCTCAGTTTTCACCAGCGATTCAATACACTTGTCTACGATTCCTAGCTTCTTGTGAAGGGCATATAGAGTAATAGAATTTAACAGGTATTCATCACGGATTTTTTCATATTTCTCCTCTAATGGCATCTCCTTTATAGCCAAGTTCTCACCTCGAAAAATCTACTTCTCTTATAACAATTTAAGCTTTCATAACATAACGTATCATAATACGTTAAATCCATTTTCATGGGCGTGAAGGAAGGATAACACTTTACCCCAACCATCGGACAACATGATTAAAATAGATGGTGTTGACGCAGTTCAGCCATGACTTTGCCGCAAAAGGTGATCGGGCGAATCGCAACTTCATGATTAGGATAGATTCATAAGTCATATATCTGGGCAGGTTTAAATGGAAAGTTGGACTGAGAGGTATGAGTTGGCAAAAAGCCATAATACTGAATCCTAATGAGCAAGTTTTGCATTCTTGGGAAGGAAATTGTGAAAGGCATTACAAAGCCGTTGTTAAAGCATTCATGGGACACAAGACTGTCGATTCGAAAGAAACCAACAGGGGAACCCTAGTCTTGACCAATCAGAGACTTTTGTGGTTTGAAAGAAGAGGTTTCTTGTCCAAAACAGAGAGAGCATCATTTGAAGTAGACCTCAAGAATCTAAAAGGAATTACATCCGGCGGGACAATAAAGAAATGGGTCTCGATAACAGACAGTGAGTCAGAGAGCATTTTTCATCTTGACAAGGTTGGAACAAAAGAAATTGAACCTTTAAGAGATATGATTCTCAGACAAGTAGAGAAAGTAAGACCTACTGCTATGGGTTCTCGTCCTGCTGTACCCATTATCAGGAAAGAAGTCATAGTGAAAAGTGTAGACTTGAATGAATTGATACGTCAAATCAAAGAAGGGGGAATTGTTGCAGTTTATCGTTGTCCGCATTGCGGTGGAAAGCTAAAAATTAGCAAAGACACAAGCGTTGAAACTCTGAAGGTCTGTGAACATTGCGGTACAGAAATCGAGACCGTCGACTTGGCTGATTTTCTCAGAACAGCACTTTCCTGACCCCATCAATTCCTGCTTTTTCAAATGCCTTTTCAGTCAGCGTTTCTCCTGTTTCCACCAAAACAATGTATGTGTGACCCCTTATACCTACATTGTTTTGCAGTATCCATCCTGAGCTCAGCTGGAGTCACCGTGATGTTGGTTGGTTGGTTGGTTGGGGTAAAGTTTTATCCCAAACCTAGACCCAAACTGTTATCCTAAGATGCGTATAATGGAAGCGTCGAGAAAGATATGAAGTTGAATCATAAGTTAAGATTCGGCGTAGGGTTATTACCAAACGCATCTTGGAAAGAGATAATCAAGCGTTTCAAATACGTTGAAGAACTGGGCTTCGATATCACAGGGACTGGAGATCATTTTGTAGATCGGTCTAGGCCAAATGACCCATGGTTTGAGCTTTGGACCCTCCTAGCTGCAATAGCTGTGGAGACAACCCGCATAAGACTGGGATCATATGTGACTCAGATCCCCTTTCGGAATCCTGCTCTCCTTGCTCGTCAAGCCCTTGCGGTCGACCACATCTCAAATGGCCGACTAGAGCTAGGCCTAGGTACAGGAGTTCTCACCGACCCTGCGTGCGAGATTATGGGTATCCCAAATTGGAGCAGTAAGGAGAGAGTGGCACGCTTCAAAGAATACGTTGAGATCGTGGACCAACTGCTATCGAACGAGGTCACAACCTACAAAGGACGCTACTATGAAATCAGAGAAGCCGTGATGAATCCTCGTCCAGTCCAGAAACCGCGTCCTCCCATCACTATTGCGGCAATGGGGTCAATCATGTTGAAGTATGCAGCTCGATATGCTGATACGTGGAACTCATTTAGCAGAGGTAACACTTTCGAGGAGCAACTGGATGAGACGCGTAGACGCACGCAGCTTGTCGATAAATACTGTTTAGATATCGGGAGGGCCCCTTCCGCATTACGTCGTTCTTACTTGATGTACGATGAGGGAGCACGAACGAGAGGAGGGTTGATTAACTACTATGATTCAGAGAAGGTCTTCGTTGATATGGTGCAAAAACTAGTCGATGTGGGGATTACTGAGTTCTTACTTTACTATCCTTTCCGTGGGGAGCAGCTACCCATGTTCGAGAAGATAGCGAGAGAGGTCGTCCCAGAACTAAAAGAAAAATACAACAGATAACTAGCTCTTATCAGCTACTTACACGCAGGCTAGTGTCTGGAGAGCGCGCGCTTTTTAATAATTGCTCCAATACCACGCCTTATTTAGGCTTTTTCGCGGTCATAACGCCGTCCCCATTTGGTAGTGTAGCGCGTTCAATCTGCTCAAAACCAGCCTCAGTCAGCCAGTCCTTGTACTCTTGCTCTGTGTATTCCGCAGGAACTCTTTCATAGGCATTCACACAGGCTAAATTGTATCCTACCTCTTCGATGGGTGAGATTCTTGAGTTGTCCAGAATGTGGCCGAGAACGTATATAGCGCCACCCGGATTGATGACTGCGCTCACATTTTTGAGCGCGTGACGTGCATCATCGGGCCAGAGCACTTGGATAAACGCTCTCAAGACTGCTACATCAAACGAACCCGTTAGGGGACCACGGACCACATCGGCAGTCACAACCTGGATTCGGTCTGCAGCGCCTGCTTCGTTTAAAAGACGTCGAGTGACTGGCGTAAGCCTCGGGAGGTCTACCACAGTGGCTTGAATATGGGGACAAGCCTCAACGATAGCGACGGCGAGTCCGCCTGAGCCACCGCCAACATCCAAGAGCGTGCGGTAAGAAGAGAAATCATGTCTTGCCACGAGCTCGCGACCTGCTCTAACTGCAATCGGACGCCAATCACGATAGATTGATTCCAATTCTTCTTCCGACTTTTCAGACTCATCATACTTCTCTTGCGGTGTTCCAGTTCGAATCGACTCAGCAGTTCTGAGGGCAAACCTCCAAGGGGCTATTAAGGGATTGAGGGTTACGTGGTCCCCTACGTATGAGGGGCTGTCTCGGACCAGGAACTGGTTAGTTTCGTCAGTGTTGGAGAAAAGTTCCCCTTCCATGGTCAGTAACTCAGCAGCCACAAGAGCATAAAGAAGCGGCTTTAGTTTGGAAGGTTTGACACCGATTGCGTCCGCAATCTGTTCGGCGCTCATGGGTCCGTTTTTAAGTGGCGTAAACACATCAAGTTGCATACCGGCAAGCATCGCAAAGGATGGATAAACTGCCGTTGCAAGCTTCTTAATAGTTTTTGGTTCAGGAGCTAAAGATATCTCTCCGCTCACAACTTCCACCCAAGACAATAGTGCGGCATTTTTGCATATAAAAACACTAGTAAATCAGCGGATACTAGTTTCTACAAACATGTTCTGTATAATCGATGTCATCAAAGGAATAGCCATTCGCGCGCAAATTCTAAAATGGCGTCAAAACGACGACGACAAGAAAGGAATATTTAGCCGTAGTGCAGGGCGCGCGCGAAGATATGGATTTTCAAAAGACCAATAGCGACTAACTTCAAAGTCACCAACAATGAGTGGCGAATAATCTTGGATTTACTGGAAAAACGATGCAACTTCAAAGAATAACTAGAACAGTCTTCTGTTAGTCCTTTTAAGCCAGTTTCTGATTTTGCGGGCTCTGTTAACTCTTCGGGACCTAAGGGATGCAAGATTCTTCAAATCATATATGGAACCCAGAATGAATAATCAACTTGCAAAAAGAGGAGGTGAAAAAATGACCGTTTTCTCAGTAGGCACATACCTTGTCAAGCGAGAAAAAAGGCAGGAGTTCCTGTCATTCCAGCAGAGGTGGCTTAAATACGTGAAAGATAACCCAGAGACTTTTAAAGAGTTGAAATCAGTGAAACTCTTCAGTCAAAATCTCGGTGGCACATTAGGCGGGTATATTGAAATGTGGGAGTTTGATAACTTAACGGAGTATGCAAAGTCTATGGAGAAATTTAATTCAGACAAAGGGTACGTGGAATTCGCAGAAGAGTGGTATCGCCTCACAGAACCCTCAACGTGGAACATATGGAATGCCGTCATGTAAGTCAACAGAGAAGTTCCAAACTCAACCTTTTTTTAACCCTAAGCTCCTAGGAATTAACAGAACCGTTTTGCGGAAAAGTTATAGCTGAACCGAAAGTGACTGTGTGGATTGGTTATTTGGATTGCTTGAGGGCAGGAATATGGATTCGAGGATTGTTGAGAAGATTAGAAAACTTGTCGAAGAAGAATGCAAAAAGGATACAAACACATTCGGCGACGAGATTTGGACTTATCATATTCTTTCTGTTGTAAGATATGGCAAGTTTCTTGCGAGGAAATTGCATGCTGATGAAGAAATCGTGGAAATTGCAGCCTTGCTACACGACATTGCAGGCATTAAGGATAGAGACAACTATGAGAACCACCACTTGCTCGGTGCTGAAGAGGCGGAAAAGATTCTGAAAAGGTTCAAGTATCCGCAAGAAAAAATCGAAAAAGTCAAGCATTGTATTTATTCCCACAGAGGGAGTAAGGCAATTAACAGAGAAACTCTAGAAGCAAAATGCGTTGCAAGTGCCGATGCGATGGCACACTTTGACCGAATACCTGCACTTCTTTACTTTGTTTTTGTTAGACTTGGAATGGATATAGATGAAGGTACGAAATGGTTGAGGGATAAATTGAACCGAAGTTGGACCAAACTAATCCCTGAGGCAAAAGAAATTGTTAGAGATAAATATGAAGCAACCAAGATAATCTTTTGATTGCTCATTTGCCTTGAAAGCACGCCTCTTGAAGAAAGCCAGTTTTGGTTTTGCGGAAAAGTTATAGCTGAACCGAACCAATAGCAAACAGCTGGGTTGGTGTTCAGATTGCTTGAAGGTAAGAATGTGAATTTGAGGGTTGTGGAGAAGGAGGACTTGCCTCTATTTGCGGAATGGCTTAGTAATCTTGGGGTCTTGGGTGAATACAATCCCCTTCGACAGTTTTCTAGACTTGAGATAGAGAAGATGTTTGAGAATGACAAAGCGTATGAAATGAAGGAGTTCATCATAGAGAAAAAAGACGGGACCAAAATCGGTTTTATGGTCCATTTTTGCGTCCTGCACCCATTTTGCGGCAAGCAACTGGAAATCGGCTATGCTCTAGTTCCGAGTGAAAGAGGGAAAGGCTACTGCACGGAAGCTACGAAGATTGTGGTGGATTACCTGTTTCTATCGAGAGACACGATGCGCATTCAAGCCTCTACAGATGCAAGAAATCTAGCTTCTCATAAGGTCTTGGAAAAAGCAGGTTTCAAAAAGGATGGAACGATGCGTAGATACTTTTTTCTCAGAGGAGAGCTTAGAGATGTTTATGTGTATAGTATCCTCAGAGAAGAATGGAAAGAACCCAAAATACTGACAAGAACAGCTTGACCGCTAAACGCTCATGTTGAACAGAGGACGCTTCTATCAGTCCTTTTAAGCCAGTTTGACTCGTCTATTCATTAGAAGAAAACGGTCATGTGAAGACGGAATTCGGGAGAAGTCGCTCACTCTAACAGTGTTACTGAGGTACTATCTGCGGTATTGTAAGCGTGCTAGTTCTGGCACAAAGGAGGCCTGTCCTCAAGGATACAGCTATTGTATAAGCTTATATAATAGTCTGCTCATTCTATGCCATCAACTAGAGGGAACTGTATGACGACAAAGGTTATTCATGAGCCTCAGCTTGACACGATACTGATGGTTGAAAAAGCCATCAGGGAAGCTCAGTCATATCCAAACAAGAAGAAGCTTCTCCAGAGTCTGCCGAGAC
>Ga0315280_10003023_pt1 | contig 26334 bp, 23 predicted proteins | sample YL17G06_40_MG_FD_203697 | JGI IMG/M metagenome (GOLD analysis project Ga0315280, IMG submission 203697) | Sediment microbial communities from Yellowstone Lake, YNP, Wyoming, USA - YL17G06_40 | ecosystem: Environmental > Aquatic > Freshwater > Lake > Sediment | place: USA: Wyoming | collected...
CAGAACCACTGGGCGGCAAGTGCAAGGAATCCGATCTTGGCCAATTCGTCGCCCTTCCATTAAGCTTCGATTCTGTCTACGGAAACTGACGGGTTATGCTCATAACGTTTCTCTGACAGGGTATCTAGCTTCGGTTAGGCGATCCAATAGACGAAAACACTTGGGCCGGCCAGCACTCTGGCCGTACACTGATTCGCTCAAATGGGATTTGCGCAAAGAGCCGTCGAAGAGTATCGCCGCTGTGTCAACAATAGAAAGAAAAAGGGGAGAAGAAGTAGGGTCTATTCGTTTGGTTCTCTATTCTGGCGGCACTTCGCGGAAGATCAGGTCGATGTCAATGCCCTGGCTCTTGCGATACGCTCGGATGACTGGGTAGAGTATGAATGCAACTACTGCTGCGCCGAGTATGATCCATCCAGCGCCTGTTCCTGCGAATCCGACAGATGGGCTAGTGGAGAAGAGGAATACCGCGTATCCGTTGTAGTAGGCGCCTATGATGCCGACGATTGTTATGATGGGGATACCGGCCAGCTTCCAGTTCTTCACAGGGGAGTGTGCCCACAAGGTTTTCCTCAGGGGCAGCACTGCAACCGCTATGCAGAGTATCGTGGTCTCCACGAGCGTTGCGTCCCAACCTACTGAGAAGAAGCCACTGGTGTACTGGGGCAAATACGTGAAGAGGAGCACCAGTATCTCTGCCACTATGAAGTTTGCGAATATGCTCCAGACCGGAGTATGGAATCTCTCGTTGACTTCAGAGAACTTAGCGGGGAGTAGTCGATCAAAGGACCAAGCGAACATGTCTCTGGTAATAATCAGCCATGTTGCAGGAACGTACGCGAGGGTTGCACATATCAGCCCGAGCATTATGATTAGCTGCAGCCAGTAATTGTCAGCCAGCATCATCGCAGTGTAGGGGATTGCGACTCCACCCCATGTGAGAGGCGCCTTGATCACTCCCGATGACAGGTTTGAGAAATTGATGAGCGATATCAGGAAGTCCCTTCCCATGAGGCCGTAGAGCTCAGAATAGACTACGACTGCGAGCAGTGTTATGAGGACGCTTGGAATCCACATTGACAGCATCTGCATCTTGACGTCGCCTGCACGTTTCACTTCGCCCACGTTCCAAGCGTTCCAGTAGGTATTAGCTGAGCCTGCCGAGAATCCGGCTGCTCCCATCACGGCCGGAAATGCGTAAGAGAGCGGGGTCATCGTTGGCAGATCTTTGCCCGCTTGGATTATCCCATCGTACGTGTTGCCCAGGTACTTTGGCATTAGTGCTGCGAATTGTTCCTTGCTGGTTGTTGCGAAGAGCCACATCATCAGGAATATTGCGATGAACATGACGACTGTGATAGGTATCTGGAAGTCTCTGACGAGTCTCCTGGTACCTGAGACCGCGATGAGCACACAGAAGATCAGGAATATTGTTCCGAGCACAAACGCTGCAGATGGTTCAGCCAGCAGCCACATGGCAGCTGCTTTCAGAGCTTCATTGCTGCTTGAGACTCCCATCGCATAAAGGCCTGGCATCAATGCGAACTGAATGAAATAGGCGCTGGGGTAAAGTGCCAACGCGACGATCCATCCGAGCCACATGAGTACTTCGCTTGGCCATCCGATCCACGGTGACAGAACACGGCTCTGCATGACCCATGGAGAGCCTGAACGTGGAAACGTAGCCGCACTCATTGCATACGAGGTTATGTATCCGAAGATTCCGAACAGGCAGCCGAGGACAATACCGATCGTCGGATCTCCTCCGGGGATAGCGACGTAGATCCAGAATGGAGTCATCGCGATTGCGGCCAGCGGAACCACGCCGTTCATGGCCGTCAATGCATGATCGCGTACACCGATTTCTCGAACGAGCCCTGTTGCTTCTCTAACGAATACTTTTGGTTTACTTGCCATTGTTGTTCACCATTTTCGTGGAAGATACGCCCGTGCAGTCAGTATAAGGAACTTTCGACGAACTCACTTTCTCCTCAAGCAGGTGGCCCACGCCAAGTAGTCCCGGAGGTGGCGTGAGGTCTCAGTTGAAGCCTTTTCAATATGTTAGTTTGTACAGCATGCGCTCAAGTGGGGATAGGACATTTGGAACTCAGAGCGAAGGTCCTTAGTCCTGACGAAGTCGAAGAGATCGATAGAGCCACAATTCAGGTTCTCTCCGATGTCGGAGTCTCGATTGCGAGCGAGAGAGCATGTCAAGTGTTGGAGAAAGCCGGCGCGCGTGTCGATCACAGGACCGGAGTCGCAAAGATCCCTGAAAGCCTAGTAAGGAAATCGGTGTCCTCAGCGAGACAGAGAACTGTAGAGCTCTTCGACAGAAGCGGTGCCAACAGTATTAGGCTTGAAGGGAAGAGAACCTACAACATCAGTGGCTTTGACGCGACCTACACTCTGGATTCTGAGACAGGGGAACGACGTCCCTCTACCAAACACGATGTCGGAGAATTCGCAAGACTTGCTGATGCACTGCCGAACATACATGTGGTCGGTACTCAGGCTATCCCCCAAGACGTGCCTGCAAGATCCGCTGAGCTTCACGCAGTCGAAGCAATCCTGAACAATACCTCGAAGCATTGCCATTTCTCGCTATCAGATGTAGAGATTGCCAGAGTGGTCTTTGAAATGGTAAAACATGCCTGCGGTGGGCGAGACCTTTCTTCCAAACCGCCAATCACGTCAATGGCCTCCCCCACTAGTCCGCTTCGATGGGAGAAGAACGCGATTGAGACACTGATCGAAACGGCGTCAGCAGGCGTCCCTCTTCACATCATCTCTCAGCCAATTGCCGGGATAACCGCTCCGATCACTCTCGCCGGCGTGCTGCTATTGCAGAATGTGGAGACCCTGACTGGCTTGGTGGTTGCGCAATTGCTCAGGCCCGGGACTCCTGTGATCTACGGATATGTTCCTACGGTTCTTGACATGCGCGAGGCTAGCGCAGCGATCGCATCCCCTGAGGGTGCAATAATGAGAATTGCGAGTGCCCAAGTGGCGAAGCACTATGGCCTTCCCTGCCTCTCAGCAGGACCCGATACAGATGCGCACGTACACGATGAGCAGACTGCTTGGGAAAAGGCGATCACAGGGCTAGCGATCTATCTCGGAGGAGCTGACCTGATGCTGAATCCAGGGATGTTTTCCAGCGGATTGATTGTCAGCTATGAGCAGTTGGTAATCGACAACGAGATCCTCGGATACCTTGACAGGGTCGTGAGAGGAATGCGAGCGAACTCTGACACGCTCGTGGTCGATCTTGTGCGCAAGGTAGGCCATGGAGGGCAGTTCCTGAAGGAAGCACACACGTTGAGGGAGTTCAAGAGCGAGTATTGGATCCCTGACATATCGTCTCGTGCGGCTTTCGGCCGTTGGACACACAGGGGTGGTCAGGACATCGTGAAATCCGCAAGGGAGAAGGCTCGCAAGCTTCTCGGCGAGCATCATCCGCCAGAGTTGTCCGCCAGCACAAAAGAAGGACTGACACGAATCGTTAGGGATTTCGAGACCAGGACCTGAGTACGACCTGAACTGTTAGATATCCAGATCCTATGAAGCCACCAGTTTCTTGAAGAGTTCGACTGCATCGACTGCATTGTCGCTGTAGCCTTCTGCCCCAATCTCGCGGGCCCATTCAGGGGTGACCGCGGCTCCGCCTACTGCCACTTTCACATCCTTTCGTATGCCCGCCTTTTCGATTGCAAGCACCGTATTCTTCTGTTCCGGAGTCGTGACCGTCAGCAATGCTGACATGGCAACTATTTGTGCCTTCGACTCCTTGGTCTTGCTCAGAAACTTGTCTGGGGGTACATCAACACCGAGGTCATTTACCTCGAAACCGGCTGCTTCCAGCATCACCGCTACAATGTTCTTTCCTATGTCGTGGATGTCTCCGCGGACTGTGCCGATGACCACGATCCCAGTACTTTTTCGGTGGAGCTTACGTTGGAGGATGACTGGTCTGAGAACTTCAACTCCCGCTTTCATGGCTTCTCCAGCCATGACAAGCTCTGTCAGGAAGGCTTCCCCTGCGGCAAACTTGTCTCCGATTGTGCGAACGCCCTTCGCAAGGCCCTCATCGATTGCCTCAATGGGGTCCATTCCAAGTCGAACTGCCTCTTGAGCGACGGCTCTAACCCGGTCCACATCTAAGTCAAGAACTGCTTTTCTTAGGTTCTCGATAACCTCAGACTTCGAACTCATCTCGGTGGTACCCCTTTTTCGGCGCGCCACACACTGGAGGGTCTACCAATATTAGCCTTGGGTCTTCCGGCTACTTCACTGCTCCTGAACGTCAAAGCATGCAAAGCTAAGAGATAGTGAGAAGAAATGCTGCCAATTGGTGGAGCTTTCGTTGCCTGTGCAGGTTCTTGACGAACTGGCCAGTTCAGTTGAGCAGATGGACCCCGACATGGTCATGGTTCTTTCTAAGCGTGCACTCGATGCCGGCATCGACCCCGCAGATATTGTGGAAAACGGCATTGCGAAAGGTTTGAGGAGAGTCGGCGAAAGATTCGAGAAGGGCGAAGCCTTCCTCACGGATCTCGTTGGCGCAGCAGCTGCGGCCAAAGAGGCGCTGGAGAGCGTTCTACGGCCTGCAATGGCTAAAGCTCGGACGAGTCAGAGATCTCTTGGAAAAATCGTTCTAGGAACGGTCTCAGGCGACATCCATGACATAGGAAAGAACATTGTTGCGGCAATGTTGTTTGCCTCAGGCTTTGAGGTCGTGGATCTGGGGACAGACGTTTCGGTTGGTGATTTTGCTTCGAAGTCAAATGAAGCTGGGGCTAGGATCGTGGGCGCTTCAGCTCTCCTGAGCACGAGCCTGCCGGTACAACGAGAGATCGTTAGCGAATTCGTCAAGAGAAGAATACGCGATCGACACATACTGTTGGTTGGCGGAGCCCCTGCGACAGAGCAATGGGCTAAGGACATTAAAGCGGATGGGTATGCCCCGAATGCGGTTGATGCGGTTAAGCTCGCGAAGAGTCTGCTCGGTCTCAAATAGGATGGTTATGAGAAATGGTGAAGCGAGGAATTCGCGGCGGAGTATTCCGTCCACTTTCACGTTCAGACATTGAGGCAATTCACGGAGCTTCTTTGGAGATTCTGGAACAGGTTGGATTGCAGGTCAAGTCAAAGACCATAGTCGAGGTCTTCAAGAATGGCGGAGCAGATGTCGATGAAGAGAAGAACAGGGTGAGAATCCCAGAGCACCTCGTCAAGGATTCCTTGAGCAAAGCTCCGAGGAAGGTGATCCTCGGGGGGCGAATCGAGGCTAACGATCTCGTGTTGGAGGAGGGCAGAGCATACTTTGGGCTTGGAGGAACTCCTACCCCGTACACTCTTGACATAGAAAGCGGAGACTTTAGGCCGTCTACTAGCGATGACGTAATCAAAGCTAGTGTCCTTGGCGACGCGCTGCCTAACATCTCATTTGTGATGTCGCTCGGCGGCGCGTCAGACGTGCCTCACGAGATAGCGTGGCTTCACGAAGCCTCACTCATGCTGAAGAATACTGAGAAGCCGATCGTGTATGCTGCAGCGGGAGCCGAAGGAGCCAAGCACCTGCTCGCAATGGGTGCGGCTGTCGCGGGAGGGTTCGACAATCTTGCTCGCCGGCCAATCGTCACGCTCTTCAGTGAACCGATTACTCCGCTTGTGATGCCTTCGATAAACGAAGCCGTTATCGAGTTTGCCAAGGCACGCGTGCCCGTGGCCTACGCTCCTGGGCCCATGCCCGGCGCTTCAACGCCCATAACCTTGGCTGGAGAGCACGCAGTGTGCAACGCAGAATGCCTGGCTGGTGTCGTACTCGTTCAGTTGGTCTCTCCAGGTGCCCCGGTCCTATACGGAATTCATACATCTGTGCTGGACATGCGGACCGGGAGCGTGTGCTACGGTGCTCCTGAATGGGGGTTGGGTTGGCTGATTGTCGGACAGCTCGCTGAATACTACGGTATTCCGACATTCGGCTCGGGTGGTGCGACGGATTCCAAGTGCCCAGATGCGCAGGCCGGGACTGAGGCCTTCATGAATGCCTTCCTCAACGCAGTGGCGGGCATTAATCTGATTCATAACTGCGGAACAATTGCACATGGCTCGTCGGGTAGCCTTGAGATGGGCGTTATCTGCGATGAAATCATCAATTACATCCAGAGGCTGCTGATGGAGATCGAGATCAGTGACGAGACATTGGCTGTTGATCTAATTCGACGAATAGGTCCCGCCGGGAGTTTCATGGCTGAGAAGCACACCCGAACTCACTTAGAGAAAGGCGAGATACTGCACCCAAAGCTGTTCAACCGACAAGCAATAAGCGACTGGAAAGCGAAAGGTCAGTTGAGCACACGAGATGAAGCAAAACTGAAAGTGAAGACCATTCTGCAAGAGCACAAGCCACCGGCATTGCCTAGCGAAGTTCTTCAGCAAATCGACCAGATCCTAAGACAAGCATCCCAGACGATGACGAAGTAGCATAGTCAGGGCGCGCATCTACGGAGAGTAATGCATTAACGTTAGCGAATGCGACAATGGCGGCACACGGGGTAGATCAGGGTGCATTTCAAACTCCCATTCGGACATCACCAGAAGGTCGAGTTCGACGTACCAGACAAGAACCTGACTTACTACGTAGAGAGGAAGAAACTGGCGTCAGAATCAGATGTCCGTGGTTCGGTCACTGAAGCGGTCAAAAAGCCGATCGGGATTCCTCCCTTGAGCCAACTGGCGAAGAGAGGCGACAAAGTGGTCGTTCTTGTTGATGACCTAACCCGTCCGACTCCGCAGAACGAGGTTCTTCCGCCGGTCTTGGAAGAGCTCTGCGCAGGTGGTCTCAGGGCCGACAACGTGCAGATCATGATCGCTTTGGGAACTCACAGGGCAATGACGGAAGCTGAGATTGTGGATCACTTGGGTCCAGAGGTGGCTGAGCGATTCGAGGTAACCAACTCGGACTACAAGGACGAGAAGAGGCTGGTGAATCTCGGAATGACTGAACTCGGGATTCCGGCTCTTGTGAACAAGACAGTCGTGAACGCAGACTTGGTGCTCGGCGTGGGGAACATTGTCCCTCACAACGCAGCGGGGTGGGGCGGAGGAGGAAAAATCATCCTGCCCGGCGTCTGCGGTGAAGATTCGGTCGGGATGCTCCACATAGCAGCGGGGAAAGTCGTACCGATTGGGAAACTCGTCGCGACGCTCGACAACCCTATGAGGCGAGACATCAACATAATCGCGAGAAAAGCCGGCCTGAAAGCGATAGTGAACACAGTCCTCAACAACGAAGACAAAGTGGTACGAGTGCTAGCAGGCGATCCGGAGCAGGCCTTTAGCGCGGGCGTCGCAACGGCACGCCAAGTGTACTGCAAAGACGTGCCTGAACTTGCAGACATAGTTGTCTTCTCGACTTATCCGGCGGACATCGACTACTGGCAGGCCATGAAAGCTCTGGATTTCGCCCACGTTGGCGTCAGAAGAGGCGGAACGATTGTTTTGCTCACACCTTGCACCGAGCGAATCTCGCCCACTCATCCAACCTTCAAGGTCAGAGCCACCGAAAGCTACTCCAAGCTACTGGAAGCAGTGAACAGAAAGGAGTTCGAGGATCTTCCAGCTGCCGGCGCCCTATTGATGCACTCGCAGATGCTCGAACGCGCGAAGATCATATGCTATTCGACTGGTTTCACCGAAGAGGATAAGAAAGCGCTTGGCTTTGAGCACGCCTCAACCGTTGACGAAGCCATCAGGATGGCATTCAAGAGACATGGGGAGCACGCAAAGGTGGGAGTCATCGAGTGCGGAGAAGTCGTTCCCGTTGCCCCGCGCTCGGACATCCGGGACGGCTAGAGTTTTCCCATCATCTTGAGAAGTGCTTCCTCCGGCCCCGGAGGAACAAGTATCCAGTACGCGTGCAGCGTTTCCTTTCCAGTATTGATTATCTGATGCGAGGACTTGGCTGGGGCGTAGGCGATCGAGCCAGGCTCGACATCCACCTCGGCGCCATCAGCGATGACCTTGCCGTGGCCTTTAGTAATTATCCAGAACTCATCTGTTCGTTCATGCATATGTGGATCGCTTTTGCTTGTCGGCGGGATGGTGACTGTTCCGATCGAGGCTGAGCTTACTCCTTGGATCTTCGGTGAGAACAGGACCTGCCTTTGCCTCTCATAAGGTGGAGGAGTAGCCAAATAGTCGCCTTCCCATGATTTCGCTACCAAAGGTTTCATGTCATCTTCGGCCTTCTTTGGATCTGTCTTGTGGGAATGTTTGCGGTATTGCTATCCGTCCGCATAAGAAGACTTCTATATGGGTTCGCGATCTACGTGCAAAATGCAGTGTCCAACAGATGGTCTCAGAGAATAAGTCTGAAGCCCTGTTTGAAAAGGCAAAATCTGTAACTGTCGGCGGCGTCCACGACGAACTCCGCTACACAGAACCTTACATGATGTTCTTCAAGCGAGCAGCCGGATCGAAACTCTACGACATTGAGGGCAGGACCTACACGGATTTCCTGCTCGGCTACGGCCCATTGATCCTAGGTCATTGTCATCCGAAAGTTGTGCAGGCTGTGAAGAAGGCGGCCGCGAGCAGCGATCTCTGGGGAATTGGAACCACAGAAATGGAGTACAAACTCGCGGAGAGAGTGACTCATCACATCCCGTCGGCCGAGAAGGTACGCTTCTGTAATGCAGGTAGTGACGCTACCTTCCACGCAATAAGACTCTCCCGTGCATTCACAGGGCGGAAGAAGATCCTCAAGTTCGAGGGAGGCTACCACGGCTGGCACGATTATGTCGACATAAGCGTGATGCCTCCTGCTGACAAGGTTGGGACTCCTTATGCACAGTCAGCAGGGATCTTGCCGGAGGCTATGGCACAGACTATTGTGATACCTTGGAATGACGTTGATGCACTTGAGAAGACGATCGCGAAGCATAGGAACGAGCTCGCTGCAGTGATCACCGAACCAATTCTGCACAACATCGGAGTTGTCATGCCAAAGGAAGGATTCCTGCAGGCCATAAGAGAACTGACCGAACGAAACGGCATCGTATTCATCCTGGACGAAGTCATAACGGCGTTTAGACACAGCCTTGGTGGAGCCCAGAAGCTCTTCGGCATCAAGCCTGATCTCACGGCATTTGCGAAGGCAATGGCCAACGGGTACCCAATGGGTGGATTGGCTGGACGAGCAGATATCATGAATCGGCTGAGACCGTTGGGAGACGTCCACATGGCTGCAACATACTACTCTCACCCAATCTCTGTCGCCGCAAGCCTCGCGACAATAGGTGAACTGGAAAGCGGTAGGGTGCATGAACGTATGGACGGATTGGTGGACATGATATCGAAAGGACTAACTCAACTGATTCAGGACTTCAACTTGAAGGCGCAGGTGAAGCACTTTCACTCGATATTCACTCTCTATTTCACGGACGCTGAGATCCGCAACTATCCTTCGGTCCTCAGCAATGACGCCGAGATGTATAGGAAGTACTGGCATGCGATGAATGATCAAGGAATCATACTAAGCACGCATCACCTGAAACGATGTCACCTTTCGGCCGCACACACGAAAGCCGACGCGAACAAGTTTCTGGCATCCGCAAAGAAAGCCTTCGAAAAAATCACGAAATAGGACGCAGCAATCGCGGCAGATCTCCGAGACTTCTCACAACGGACGAAGGAAAGTGAGTTCCCTTCATGGCAGATCAGAGACGAGGCCTCAAGCTGCAAGAGGCCGGTCCCACAATATGGGTTACAATAGACACTGGAACGATTCCTGAAGCAATTGACATAGGCCGTAAAGCGCTGGCGGCGGGAGCTCACTGGTTGGAGGCTGGGACTCCGCTGATCGCTTCAGAGGGAATCAAAGCGATACAAGCGCTTGTCAAAACCTTCGGTGGTTCAACAATCGTGGCTGACTTCAAGACAGTGGACGGAGCCGACTTGGACGTTGAAATGGCAGCTAGAGCTGGCGCGCACGTAGTCACGGTCATGGCTGTCGCAGAAGACGCAACCATCATGAAGGCCGTTGAAACAGCACGAAAGCATTCGCTTGGTGTAATCGCAGATGTCCTTGGGGCGAAGGAGAAGCCCAAGAGGGCCAGAGAAGTCGCGGAACTGGGAGTTGACGGAGTATTCGTTCACACCGGATTTGACGAGAGAAGACTTGACCCTTCAAGGAATCCGTTGATCGATCTTGCTGGGGTTCTTAGGTCTGTTCAAGTTCCTGTTGCGGTTGGCGGAGGAATAACAGGCGAGGTTGCAAACAAGGCTGTTGAAATGGGTGCGCAGATCGTGGTTGTCTCAACAACAACAGGCGTATCTCCATTCGAGATGGTGATCAAGAGCGTTCTTGACCGGCACAGAGGAATCTCCTTCCGAAGAATCTAGCCTTGATTCCCAGCGCCGTTGGCCGGCCTGAAAGGTTGCTTTGGTGCATGACAGGTAGCGTTGAGTATTCACACTAGTGCTTGCTGGCCTTGTTGAGCATCTGAAGCTGCCCCCAAGCTTGTCTCCAGACACGCTTCGTGCCTGCGAGTACAGCCTCGGAACTCTCGGCGGGTAGTGGTCTGATTTCGAATCCCACGATTGGTAGCTTTTCGTTCTGTCGTATCTTCTTTCCAAGGTATCCGATGTCGAACAGTATCTTAAGGAATCGTGCCAAATCATCCACATCATGAAGTCCCCCGCTAACGCCGAATCTAGGGTGTCTATCCCCGTATACGGGGTTACCTGCCACCTTCACACAGTTGCCGACATGGATGTGGACGAGATAATCACGAAGGAGAGTAAGAGCGTGCTTGGGATCCTCGTCGAGTAATGGACCATGAGCCATATCGTACAGTATACCGAAATCACGGAAGTCTTTCCTGACCGTTCGCGCCAGCGCAGCCGCCTCTCTCGCTGGCCCGATCAGGCGCTTCTTCTCAATCTCTCGATCAAAGGTCTCCAACGTGATTGCCAAGCCCTTCTGCTCGCCGTAGGCGCAGATCTCTTTCAACGAGTCTGCGAGCACTTGGGTTGCGTCGTTGCGTTGCGGTGCTCCGGGGTCAGGGCCGCTCAGAAGGCTAACCCGCTCTGCGCCCAGTTCAGACGCTTCGTCAATACATGACTTGACTTCCTCGATCGCTCTGTTCCTCTCTGATTCATCTAATGAGTTCACATCAAGCTTCTGCCCCATCAGCACGGGTTGTGCAGCATACGTGATCGAAAGGTGGGAAGTCTCCGCAAGTTGTCTAATGGTTCTCCGTTGTGCTGGATCTCTGACCAGTGCCAACTCAAGGAGCGAGAAGAAATCGTCTTCTGCAAGAGTCGTCACTGTATCCAGAAAGCGCTGCTCTCCAGATTGCACATCCGGATACGCCATTATGTGAACAACACCTAGTCGGAGACTGTTCTCCCAAGAAATGCTCAATCAGCATCTTACCTCTGGTACAGCGTTGCCGATCCCAAGAAGCAGTAGATATGACTTTCTAGGTTTCGACAGAATCGCCTTATGTTGTGTGCTCACTTCTTCAAGACTTCGGGGTTTGCCAGAAAACGCATATGCTCGCCCTTCACGAATCTGATGATGTCTTCCTGAACCACGCGGTCACAGTATGCTTGTGCATCTCTTGTGTACGAGGCGATGTGGGGAGAAACGATCACATTGTCTAGGTCCAGAAGCTGACTGTCGCTGTGAAGAGGTTCGTTCGCTTGAACATCTAGGGCCGCTCCCGCGATTCTCCGTTCTCTTAGGGCGTCAACTAGGGCAGGTTCATTGACAATCTTGCCTCTCGCAGTGTTCACGAAAAACGCCGTGTTCTTCATCAGTCTGAACTGTTCTGGGCCTAGCATGCCTCTAGTCTGGTCTGTCAAGGGAGCATGAACAGAAACGAAGTCTGAGGCCCTCAGCAGCTCGTCGAGCTCAACGACTTTACCGAATTGCTCAAGACGTGTAGGAAGGATGCCCGGGTCAAATAGGAGAACATTCATGCCGAAAGCTTTTGCAATCATGGCAACGCGAGATCCGATGCTACCAGCTCCGATTATGCCAATGGTCTTTCCCTTGAGCTGGATTCCCATGAGAGGTTTGTATGACTCAACCTTGGGCGACAGTCCTTTCCTCAGTAAAGCGTCGGCGTCCAGAATTCTCTTGGAGATACTCAACATCAGTGCGAAGGTATATTCGGCAACGGAGTCAGCATTTCCTCCCGGTGAGTAAACTACGGGAATTCCTCGCTCGGTTGCTGCTTGCACATCGATGTGGTCAATGCCGGCTGACGGTGTCCCGATGAGTCTTAGGTTGCTGTTCCCATCCATGGCTTCAGCATTCACTCTGTCCTCATTTGTGACGAAGACTTCCTCTCCCTGCATCCGGTCCGAAAGCGCTCTTCCCGTGAGAAAAGGGAAGTCCGCGAACTCCAGCCTCACATCCATAACTTTCGGCAGCAGATTCCAAGAATCGAGGAGCCATGTGGCACGAACGAACGCCTTCACGAGAGAAACCTCGCATCGAGCACCCTGACCGAGCAGTATTTTAGGATTCTCAATCATCGTGAAGGGCTATCTGGAAAAGCGCTTGGTCTTTTCGATTTGAATCCTTAAATTCGCGGGGGTAAGTCGTACGGGGCCGTGTGGCAGCAGACATGGAAAACGAAATCAAAGTAATCCTCTTTGGAGTCGGGCCTCTGGGAGTGGCTATCGCAAAGGGAATGCTTGAGAAGAAAGGAATGAAACTTGTCGGCGCAGTGGACAACGCGAAAGAACTTGTCGGAAAGGATCTCGGTGAGATTCTCAAAGCCGGCAAGACTCTGGGCATCACGATAACAGACGATGCGAAGAGTCTACTCTCAAGAACTAAGCCCAACATATCGATTATAGCAACGAGATCTTCTGTCAAGGGCATTTACCCTGAGTTGGAGATGTGCATCAATGCAGGTGTTCACGTGGTTTCGACCTGCGAGGAATTGTCATACCCATACTACAAGGAGCCGCGCCTATCAGCTGAAATCGATAGACTCGCCAAGAAGCATCGCGTTGCGGTCCTCGGAACCGGCATAAACCCTGGCTATCTCATGGACGCGTTGCCGATAACACTCACAGGACCTTGCCTGCGTGTAGACGCCATCAAAGTAACAAGAATGATGGATTCCTCCAAGCGCAGGATTCCATTTCAGAAGAAGATCGGAACGGGCCTCACGCCCGAGCAGTTCGAGAAGAGTATTCGTGACAAGGTGATAACCGGTCACGTAGGTCTTGCTGAGTCAATAGCCATGATCGCAGCTGCCCTCGGATGGAAACTCGAAACAATAACAGAATTCCCGCCTGAGCCAGTCATAGCCAAGAAGGAAGTCACGACTCCCTACACCACCATCAAGCCTGGCTACGTCGCAGGTCTGAAGAGCGTTGCACATGGAATCAAAAGCGGGAAGCCTGTTGTGGTGCTTGAGTTCGTCGCTAACGCCTTGGTAGAGGAAGAGTACGATGCTATTTCGATCGAAGGCGTTCCGAACGTGAATCAGAAGATCATCGGCGGAGTTCATGGCGATATTGGAACAGTCGCAGTAGTTCTGAACATGATCTCCAAAGTGCTCAACGCCGGGCCGGGTCTAGCGACGATGAAGGACCTGCCGCTCCCTTCAGTCCTCAACGAAGACATCAGGGTCTACCTTCGCTCTTCGTGATCGCTACAACATACGTTTGCTCGAGAAGGAGAAAAGGTATCCACCCGGCCTAGTGGGGATAGCCTTCGATCAAGAATCGTCTTCACAAGGACGTCTTCACCATGAGATTGGAAAACCGTGCAAAACACCGCAGTTGAAAAGCATTTTGCCCACAAACAAGTAGCGCGAATCTGATGGGTATTTCTATTGAAGCTGGCATTCGAGACAGGGAGTCTTTCTCTTCACGATCGTCGATTTGGTGGCTAGCGTAACATCAAGTGTACTGTATCGATTCTTGGCCAGCCTTTATTGTGATGTTCGATGTCAAGCCTCCGTCCACCACAAGTACGTGTCCCATTACGTAGTCGGAGAGTGGTGAAGCTAGGAAAAGTGCTGCGCCTGTGATCTGTTCGGGTTTAGCCATGTAGCCCGCGGGGATTCTTCTGCCCAGCTCCTTGTAGAGTTCGTCGGTCATGTATGGGATACTCATGTCTGTCGCCACCCAGCCCGGAGCGATCGCGTTGACGTTGATCTTGTGCCGCGCGAGTTCGACGGCCATACATTTTGTCATGAGCGTGAGGGCTGCCTTGCTTGCAGAATATGCGACGATTCCCTCCTCTGCCTCCAGACCATCCACCGAGGCAATCACCACGATCTTGCCCCCGGAGCCCTGCTTGATCATCTGCTTTGCTGCACGCTGACAGCAGTAGAAGCAACCTTTCACGTTCACATCGAAATGCTCCTGGAGGTTTGTGTCGTTCATGTCGACGAGGGAGCCGCCTTTCATGATCGCAGCGTTGTTTACGAATATGTCGACCCGGCCAAAACTGTCGACAGCAGTCTGGAACATTTTCTCGACTTGCGCCTTGTCAGATACGTCGACTTTCATTGCTAAGGCGCGGCCGCCGTTCTTGGCTATAGCTTCTGCAGTTGCTTGAGCGCGTTGCTGGCCGTCAGGCCGTCTCATCCTGTCAGCAACCAGAACGCTGCACCTGTGCGATCCGAAAGCTCGTGCGATAGCTTCTCCTATGCCCCGGGCTGCCCCCGTTACGACTACGACTCTTCCCTCAAGCCCAAACTGGGAATAAGTATTGTCGCTCATCGCATAATCTCCTCTCAATGCTTCTCCGCAAATGTGAGTGCGTCATCGACGGTTCGTAGCCCGAAGTCAAGTTGCTCTTCTGTGATCACCAAAGGCGGTGACATCTTCAGTACATTGGCGAACCGGCCGCCGGGTGGTTGAAGGATCACGCCGTGTTTCAATCCGTATTCGACGACTTTGTTCGTCTCTTCGACTGCAGGTGTTTTCTTTGAGTCCTTGACGAGTTCGAGGCCGCACATCATGCCTAGTCCTCGCACATCGCCGACGAGTCTGTGCTTCTCCTTCATTTCTTCCAGACGTTTTAAGAACTCACGGCCCATGCTTGCCGATTTCTCAACGAGTCTCTCTTTCTCTATAACATCCAGGCTCGCGAGAGCCGCCGCACAACCGAGCGGGTTTGCCGAGAACGTGCTCGTGTGCTGGAAGTCACCCCAAGAGTTCATGATCTCGTCTGTGGAGACTACCAACGAGATTGGGAAGCCGCTTGCCACGCCCTTGGCGCCTACAAGTATGTCTGGAACGATTCCATAATGCTCGAAACAGAACATCTTGCCGGTTCTTCCAAATCCCGTGATGATCTCATCCAGCATCAGAAGTATGTTGTTCTCATTGCAGATTCTCCTTAGTCCCGGCAGGAAATCCTTCGGCGGGATAATCCATCCCTCATGGCCTTGCACTGGCTCGAGGAGCATTGCAGCTACTTCCGTAATACCCGAGGCGGGGTCCTTGATCATGTGCTCGATGTAGTTCAGGCATTGGGTCGAGCAGTCGCCACATGAAACATTCTCTCCGAATGGGCATCGGTAGCAATAGGGAAATGGTGCGTGGAAAACTCCCGGCACGAGCGGCAAGAATCCAGCACGGTAGTGTCGACGGGCAGTTGCTGAGAGCGCAAAGAGGGTCTTGCCATGGAAGCCTCCCTGAAATGCCATTATTTCCATCTTGCGGGTGTGAAGACGTGCCAGTTTGAGGCCGACATCGATCGCTTCGCCGCCACTTGTGAGCAGATGAGTCCGTTTCAGCGGTCTGGGAACGACCTGAGCAATCTTCTTGACCAGTTCAGCTCTAAGAGGGTTGGGCGCTTGGGCTGCCGGTGCATGCGTCATAATGCCTGCTTGCGTCTTGATTGCCTCGACGACTTTGGGGTGACAGTGTCCCGCAATTCCGACGCAGAAGGCTGCGGTCATGTCAATGTATAGGTTGTCGTCAACATCGACAACATTTGCACCCCGCGCCTGTTTCCAAGCGGTGGGGGTTTCTCCCATTCGAACTGAAGAAAGAGTTGGCGTCTCGAACTCGCCTAGTACAACTGCAATCGCCTTTGAGTTCGGCCCAGGCGGATCAGTTTTCATCCGTGGGAGAAGTGATCCAAGTTGTTCTTGTACCTGCAATCCCAAATCCACTCAGACAATACGGCTCTTTCGCGTCCGCAAAAAGGTTTCCTATGTCGAGTCTATACGCACGAGACTGATGGGTGATCGGTCACAATCGTACAAGTCTCGTAAGGAGTTCCTAAATAGGAAGCGCCTCTTGCTAGCAGCCGGAACGAGCGGGAAAGATTGTACACAGTTCTTGATGCGAAACAGCTTGACGAGATTCATCTTGCAACTCTGAATGTGCTCGAGCGAGCCGGAGTCATGGTATACGAGCATGATGTTCTCCAGTTGCTCAAATCGGCCGGGTGCGAGGTCGATCAGAAAAGGAAGATTGCAAAGTTCCCTGAAAAAGTCATCCATAACACGATCAAGAAGACGCCCCACAACCTCGTCCTTGGTGGTCGAGACAAAGAACACGACTTGCTGATCGAGCGCGGAAAGACTTTCACCCGGCCGGGGAGTGCCTACACAAAGGTTCTCGACATAGATACAGGGCAGTGCCGAAACGGAACCCTCAAGGATACCGAGATCGCAACCAAGCTCGTTGATGCCTTGGAGAACATCTCGTTCTGTGCGACACACATATTTCCGAGCGATGTTCCCCAAAGTGTGGCCGATATATGTGCCGTCAAGGTCTGCCTTGAGACGACGAGAAAGCATGTCTTCTTCTCCCCATTGACACACGAGACTTTTCGCACAATCATAGAGGCGGCACAAGTTGTCAGAGGAAGCAAGGATGAATTTCAGAAGCGCCCCTTGGTAAGCTTCCTGGCAGCTACTTCAACTCCACTCAAGATCGCTCAAGACTGTGCCAGACAGCTGATCGACTGTGCGAAGCTTCGAGTCCCGGTAATGCTTGACTCGAGCCCTATGCTTGGCGCTACAGGCCCAGTAACCCTCGCAGGTTCACTTGTGCTACAAAACGCAGAAGACCTCGCGATGAACACGATAATCCAACTGAGTAACCCCAACTCACCCGTGATCTACGGCGCTCGATGTGCGCCGATTGACATGAGGACAGGATTCCTGTCATGGGGATCCGCCGAGACTGCGTTAATGTCCGCGGCAGCGGTTCAGATCGCTCACTACTACAACATGCCAGTAGATGGTCACGGGCCGTGTACTGACTCGAAGACGTTTGATGAGCAGGTCGGATTTGAGAAATCCATGACCGGTCTTCTTCCCGCCATGGCCGGTGCGGAGATTATCTCGGCAGCCGGAATCGTTGACAGTCTGGTGGTCACTAGCCCGCTTCAGCTAGTAGTCGATGACGAATTCTTCGGAATAATGTTCCGGATTCTGAATGGAATAAAGGTTGACCACGAAACGCTGGCAACGGAATTGATCTCGCAAGTTGGATACGACGCATCGTACCTCAAATTCCCGCACACTCTGAGGAACTATGAGAAGGAGCACTACTTGGCACAGGTCTTTGACAAGCGTTTCCGCGGACCGTGGGAGGCTGCGGGTGCAGAAAGCGTCGACAGTGTCGCAAAGAAGCGAGTTCAATCAATACTATCAAAGCACGAGATTACTCCCCTCGATCGAGATATCCAGAAGAAGCTGGACGAGATCGTCCGTCGCGAATAGAAGTGCACAACTACTGAGTCAGATGTTACGCTTGACGGATCAATTACGCAATATCCCTCACGGCGCCGAGGCTTGTTTCTTCTCGAGGAGTTCGAAAATCACCCCCGTCTGTTCTTCTGTGTTTAGGTAGGCCCATTTCACGCCCGGACGATTTCCACTTTGGATCACTTGAAAGCCCTTCTGCTGCATTTCCTTCACCCCCCGTTCCATGTTGTCTGTCCTTATCCCCAGGTGGTGGAGTCCGTACCCCTTGCGCTGAGCGAATTCATCGTAGATCGTTTCACCATACAGAGGTTGCATGAGTTCTATCTGCACAGGACCGGCCTTCGCAAGAGCTACGCGTATCTTGTATCTGCCGGCCTTCCCTCGGTACGTCAAATCGCGATAGTCGGGTTCCATAATCTCGAAGGGGCCGATTCCGATCAGTTTCTCAAGTTTCCTTGCGGCATCCTCTACGTCCTTTACTAGGATCCCAACTTGTACAATCTCTTTCCCAATCGATCCTGATTGTGCATTCAATGCTGCCAGCGCCTCGGTTCTATTACCAAACGCGGCGGAATGGAAGGTATCATCGACCGTATGTATCTTTCACATATGGTAGAATTTCTTTGGCGCATAGTTCGATAAACGCTTTCTCATCGGGGCTGGTGCTCTGGAGATAGATGTGATTGAATCCTAGCTTGGCCAGCTTCTCTATCTTGGAGATGAAATCTTCTGCCTTCGTCCCTATTGCGAAGCCTTTTGCGACTTGCTCGTCACCGACGAGGCTTCCCATCGCTTCAATCTCTCGTGGATCAGCCATTCCATACTTGAAGGTGGCAGGGAACATGGTACCTGTCCAGAAACGGACTTTCTTTAGTGCCTTAGTATAGTCCTTGTCATAGCCCAGGCCGAGCTCTATGGTCCTTTCGATCTTCGATGGATCGCGCCCCATCTGCTTGGCACCGCGTTCGACGGCAGGAATCAGGACATTGTGAAGGTGGTCTTCTGAGACCAGAGTCGTGATGTACCCGTCCGCGTACTTCCCTGCGATCTCGGCGACTTTCGGTCCGAACGATGCCACGTATATCGGTACGGGCGTCGTAGGTTTCACGTAGAGTTTCGCCTGTTTCAGTCGGTAATACTTCCCTTTGAAGTCAACCCACTCTTCAGTCCACAGCTTCCTCATTATCTGTATTGACTCTTCGAAACGTTCGATGCGTTCCTTCACCGAAGGCCAAGTGTAGCCCAATGGTGCCTCATTCAAGGCTTCACCTGTTCCCAAGCCGACAAAGACTCTCTCAGGGTACATGGCGCGGAGTGTGGCGAATGCCTGCGCAACGATCGCTGGGTGATATCGAAACATGGGGCAGGTCACTGCTGTCCCGATCGGAGCTTTCTTCGTTCTCTCCGCTGCTGCGGCAATCCAAGCCCATGTGAAGCACGAGGAGGCGTTCGTGTCCTGCCAAGGATGGAAGTGGTCGCTTGCCCAGATTGTGTCAAACCCAGCCTTCTCAGCCAGAGGAGCTAGCTCAAGAAAGATGTTCGGATGATACAGTTCCATGCAGCAGTCGTATCCGATTCGCAGCTTCATAGCTGAACCCGCGGCAAACTAACATTCTGTAGATATAAGCACTCAATCTATCCAGCCTGCGGACGATGTTCTCCAGATCAGACAAGCCCGGGTCGTTAGATTTCTTGCCGCTCGCTTTTCGTGCCTGCCAACAAAGCTATTTTATAGAAGCTTGGCAAGGAAGGCGACCCAAGGTACGAGGAAGACCTGCATGAAACCTATCGTCGGACTCACTATGGGTGACGCGGCCGGTATTGGCCCTGAAGTTATCGTGAAAGCTCTTGCTCACAAAGAGGTCTACGATGTTTGTTCTCCTCTCGTCGTGGGCGATTTCTCTGTGATGAAGAACGCTGTTAAGATTGCAAAGAAGAATCTGAATGTTCAGTCTGTTGATGATCCTGCCAAGGGCAAGTATCAATACGGCACAATCGACGTACTGGACCTGCACAACATTGATGCGAGCAGACTCCAGATCGGAAAAGTTCAGCAGATGGCCGGAAAAGCTGCTCTGGAATACATCGAGACTGCCGTGAAGTTGGCGCAGCAGAACAAGATTAACGCGCTTTGCACAGCTTCAATCAACAAAGAAGCGATCAGGCTGGCAGGCGCGAAGGTCCCGGGGCACACCGAGATCCTGGCTAATCTTACGAACACAAAGGATGTCACGATGCTGCTCATCTCAGGGAACATACGCGTCTTTCACGTCACCATACACGTACCACTCAGCAAAGTTGCGTCGTTAGTCACTAAGAAGTCGGTTCTCGACACAATCAAGCTGGCCTACGACTCGCTCCGTAGTCTGGGAATATCCGACCCTAGGATCGCGGTTGCAGGACTAAATCCGCATGCGAGCGACGGCGGATTGTTCGGCCCAGAAGAGAAAGAGAAGATAGCGCCCGCGGTGGAAGCTGCGAACAAAGAAGGCATGAAAGCCTTCGGTCCGATTCCGCCGGATACCGTATTCGTGCGGGCCAACAAGGGCGAATTCGACGCCGTCGTAGCCATGTATCACGACCAGGGACATATCCCTATCAAGCTGCTTGCGTTCGAATCAGGCGTCAACGTTACGATAGGGCTGCCAATAATCAGAACGTCTGTTGATCACGGCACAGCGTTCGATATTGCCGGCAAGGGAATAGCAGACGAGATGAGCATGGTTGAGGCTATCAAGCTCGCAGCCAAAATGGCTGAAGTCAAGATGGCCTCGAAACACTGATTCGTGTGTCCCTGTCCCTTGCGCTCGACGAGGATTGCTAGGCCTTCAGCGTAGCGACTAGTTCCGGAAGGATCTTTCCATTCGAGACTATGACTTCCGTTCCGCCTAGCTGAAGAGCAGTGCCTTTGAAGTCTGTAGCCTTGCCTCCGGCCTCCTCTACTATCACGACTCCTGCCGCAACATCGACGACTTTCGTCTTGTGCCATATCCTAGCATCCGCGATTCCGGATGCAACCAGAGAAGCGTCAGTGGCTGCAGAGCCTGAGATTCGGACTGTGAAGATCTTCGGATAGAGCTTCTCTAGGTTCGGAAACATGTCGTCTCTCTTGTGGAACTGGTTATCATACATGATCAGAGCTTCGCTCAACTTACTTCTGTCCGAGACATGAGTTGGCTGACCGTTCACGAATGCGCCCTTTCCTTTCTCCGCATAGTACATCTTGTCGTGGACTGGGTCGTATATTGCACCGAGGATCAGTTGGCCGCCGCGAGCCAGGGCGATCGAAGTATTGAAGAACGGAACTCCGTACGTGTAGTTGTGTGTCCCGTCGAGCGGATCCACAATCCACACGTAGTCTTCCGCAGTGTATTTCTCCTTACCGAGTTCTTCTGATTCGAACTTGTGGCTTGGAAATTGGTCTCTGATGGTTTTGATTATGACGCCTTCAGATTCGACGTCAACATTCGTAACAAGCTCTTTCGCTTCTTTGTGATGAACCTGTTTCTTCTTCTCGAAGTTCTCCATCAGGATCTTTCCAGCCTTCTTGGAGGCTTCGATTGCTACATCTTTGAATTGTGGCACAGTGGATCACCCCATCGTGTTGGCAGGGACTTGGCTTTAAACCAATACTGCAAGCTTCTATGGTTCTCCATCCACAACTCCCTTGGGTGCCGATAGCGGTCCCTGGGAATTTGTGAGGGCTTTTTTAGCAAGACTCCTACTGCAATAGTGCTGGATCGGCATAGTGAGCTGAATTCGGTTGAAAGCTGTTAGAAAGATTGAGCCGAAACCGGGGATCGTTGTTCAGGAAGTTGAGGAACCGAGGGTTGGGCCCTCACAAGTCCTCGTCGAGATCAAGGCCACTGCGATATGTGGGTCGGACCTTCACATTTACCGATGGGACGAGCAGACCACGCGTTGGAAGACTCCACTTCCAATGACTGTGGGCCACGAATTCTCAGGGAAAGTTGTCGAAGTTGGAAAGGAAGTGAAGTCCATTCGACCGGGCGACAATGTGGCAGGTGAATCACATATTCCGTGCGGGATCTGCTATTACTGCAGGACAGGCAAGATGCACATCTGCCAAGACATGTTGATCTTTGGACTGCAAACGAAAGAGGGATCCTTCGCCAAGTACGCTGCAGTTCCTGAAGTCATCGCATACAAGCTGCCGCAGGGCGTGTCCTACGAGGAGGGCGCTTTGCTAGAGCCCTTCGGTGTCGCCGTGCATGGAATCGAGAGAACGATCGTAGAGCCAGGTGATGTTGTTGTTGTCATGGGCTCGGGGCCGATCGGAATCTTTGCGCAGCAAGTCGCAAAGGTCTCCGGTGCATCAATGGTGATCGCAGCTGAGCTGATGCAGTTCAGGCTCGATCTTGCGAAGAAGATCGGGGCGGCGGACGTGTTCGTGAATACCGAGAAAGAGGATATTGTCAAACGCACAATGGAGCTGACTGATGGAAGGGGAGCAGATGTCGTGATCGAGCTCGCGGGGGTGCCGACAACGATTCGTCAGGCCTTTCAGGCGTTGAAGAAAACTGGACGCGTTGGGCTAGTGGGCCTTCCGGCGAAACCTGTGGAAATAGAAGCCACGAGCATGATCATCTACAAAGAAGCAACGGTCACCGGCAGCACTGGCAGATTGATGTTCGGAACATGGGAACGAATGGCCCGCCTAGTGGCGAGCAAACGCGTCAATCTGACTGGAGTGATAACGGATCGACTGCCGCTTGACAAGGCTGACGAAGGTTTTCAGCGTGTCATGAAAGGACAGAGCGGAAAGGTCCTCTTCACACCTTAGCTCGATTAATCAACCGGTCAGGAAACCAGCTTCTCAGGGGTTTCCAGGACTTGCTTGACTCTCTGCAGAAACTTGGCCGCGCGAACACCGTCGATGACTCTGTGATCGAAGACGAGCGTTAGCGTCATCATCTGTCTAATCGCCATATTCTCACCCAAAGCGACAAGCTTCGGCACTATCCTGCCAACGCCGAGTATCGCTGTCTCGGGGGGATTGATTACCGGCGCGAAGAGGTCGACATCGTACATTCCCAAGTTGCTCACTGTGAAGGTTCCGCCAGACATTTCCCTAGTTGTCAGGGAACCGCCTCTAGCTCGCTCTGCGAGTGTCTTCGCGTTTCTTGAGATGTCTTCAAGTGACAGTCGGTCTGCGTTTCTGATGACCGGCACGAGAAGGTCATCCCCGGATACGACCGCGAAACCCACGTTCACTTCAGTCATAGTCCTGAGTTCCTGACCGAGCAACATCGTGTTCACCGGAGGGAATTCTCTCAGAGCCATTGCAGTTGCTTTGATGATGAAGTCGTTGTAGGAAACCTGAAGACCGGCCTTCTCCTTTTCAGATTTCAGTTTCGCAGCTGGTGTCATGTCGATTTTCATTGTGATGGGAACATGTACCGCGGTTCGAGCGCTGAGCGACAATCGGTCTGCTATGACTTTTCTATGGCCCGCCAGGGGCGCTGACTTGTATTCCTCAGCAAGGAGCCCTGCCTCTGGCTTTCCAGAGGACGCGAGCACATCCTCCGATACTATGCGACCGCCAGGTCCCGTGCCTTTGATCTTCGTGACGTCGATTCCACGTTCTCTGGCCAATCTTCTAGCGGAAGGAGATATCCGGATTCTTTCGAGAGAAGGTTCTGGAGCTTCGGATATCGTGGGGGAAACACGAGCCTGCCGGGCCTTCTCAAGCGGAACGGGTTGAGGGCCGGTCGCGACAGTAGGTTCAGCTGACACGGGAATTGAGGAGATGTCTTCTCCTGGTGATCCGATTACTGCGATGAGTGCGTTCACGGGGACGGCGGTTCCTTCTTTGTGGAGTACTTTGAGAAGCGTTCCGTTGGCTGGTGCCTGGATCTCATCGGTTGTCTTCTCTGTCTCCACCTCACAGAGGCCTTCTCCCTCTGAGATCTTGTCTCCCTCGCGCTTGAGCCACTTTGAGATTAGGCCTTCCTCCATTGTCCACGTCATTTTCTTCAGGTAAACTGGTGTGGCCATCGGGCATCCCTTTTCGGCAGCCTACTCTTTCTGTGCCAAGACTTCCAGCACGCCTTCCCTGATGTGTTTCTCTTGAGGCACCACGGTGCTTTCCAAGATCGGCGCATATGGGATAGGGACATCTAGGCCAGAAACTCGCTTGACTGGTGCGTCCAAGTAGTCGAAAGCCTCCTCCATTATCATTGCAGCGATCTCAGCCCCCACGCCTGCGGTTTTGGCATCCTCAGACGCAACCACAACCTTTCCAGTCTTCTTCACAGATTCAACGATCGTTTGCTTGTCCAAGGGGACGAGTGTCCTGGGGTCGATCACTTCCATGCTTATTCCTTTCTTAGCGAGTTCTTCCGCGACTCTGAGGGCCTTGTGAACCATCATCATCGTAGCAACGACTGTGATATCTTCGCCTGGACGCTTGATGTCAGCTTTGCCGAATGGAATCACGTAGGACTCCTCAGGTACTTTCTGTATGAGCGTTGGGTAAGGTCCACGTAGGCTCGCCATTCTCTTCGCATAGTAGAGAAGCTTGTGCTCGACAAAGAGCACTGGATCTTCACATCGGATGGCGTTAATGAGCAGGCCCTTCACATCATACGGCATTGAAGGTGTCACCACCTTGAGCCCCGGTACGTGCATGAACCACGCCTCTAGGCTCTGAGAATGATGGGCGGCGCCACATGCGACGGGGTAACGTGACCCAGCAGGTGCCCTCAGCACGACCGGGACTTTCATGGAGCCACCGAACATGTATCGGATCTTCGCCATCTGATTGAATATCTGATCCATCGCGCATCCAATGAAATCCATGAATTCAAGTTCCGCGATGCAGTGCATACCGGTAACGGCTGCCCCTATCGAGGCGCCTACGATGGCTGTTTCAGATATTGGGGTGTCACGTACTCTCTCTTCACCAAATTCAGCTTGAAGTCCTTTCGTGCATCCGAATATGCCGCCGAATTTCCCGACATCCTCACCCATGAGGATGAGAGTCTTGTCTCTCAGCATCTCTTGACGAATCGCTTCACGGATCGCTTCCGCGAAGTCGAGTTCTCGAGTTTCGCTCATTCTTGGTCGCCTCTAAGAAGCGAAGAGGTATGTTGTCACATCCTCAGGCTTTGGTGATGGACTCTGTTTCGCAAAGGCAACTGCATCCTCGATTTCCCTCATAGTTTCTTGATTGATAGCGTCCAGTTCAGCCTGTGCTGCTTTGTGCTCCTTGATCATCTTCTCGCCTAGACGGATGATTGGGTCGCGTTTCTCCCATTCGTCCATCTCCTGCTTGGTACGGTAAATCTCTCCTTTCTTGGGATCACCCTCGTGGTGTCCTCTGAAACGATAGGTCTTACACTCCACCAGCGTTGGACCTTGCCCTTTCCGTGCTCTTTCCACAGCCTCTAAAACGGCATCGTACACAGAGAGAACGTCCATTCCATCCGCAACAGCAGAGCGCATTCCATATGCGGCAGCCCTGTCGGAGATATTCTTCATTTTAGATGACCTTGCCGCAGGTGTAGAAATCGCGTAGAGATTATTCTCAAGGACGTATACAACTGGAAGTTCCCAAAGTGAAGCGAGGTTCATCCCCTCGTGGAAGGCACCCGTGTTCGATGCACCGTCGCCAAAAAAAGACACGCAGATCTGGTCGGTTCTTCTCAGTTTGCTCGACAGTCCGACTCCTGCTGCGATTGGAATTCCGGCGCCTGCTATGCCGCTGCACCCTACAATACCGATTTCCGGCGCCGCGATGTGCATCGAGCCTCCTCTGCCCTTGCAGTATCCCGTTTCCTTGCCAAACAGTTCTGCCATCATCTTTCGGAGGTCCCCCCCCTTCGCAATGCAATGACCGTGCCCACGGTGGGTGCTGGTGATGTAGTCATCTTTCCTGAGTGTCGAGCATGCTCCAACCGCAACTGCTTCTTCTCCAACGTAGAGGTGAAGCAGTCCTGGAATGTTGCCGCGAGCGCTTTCTTCTGCAAGCCTCTCTTCGAATCGTCTAATCCGAAGCATGTTTCGGTACATCAGCAGTAGCTTCTGTTTCTCAAGCTCCAATTACTTCTGCTCCTGTCCGAAGATTTCGGGCCCTACCCTGGCGTGCGAACTATAAGGCTTTGTGGAATAACGAAATGGGCGTGTTAGCCCATGACATATGACAGATGATGCAACATTCATATATGCATCAAATCGCGAAACCCACGGCGAAATAGAATGGCTCTATTTGCGACTTTCGGAGAAATAATGCTGAGGCTTAACCCACCTGATTTCCGACGTTTCTTGCAAGCTGACAGCTTTGAGGCAAGCTACGGAGGTGCTGAAGCTTCAGTTGCAATAAGCCTAGCCAACTATGGAATATCATCGGAGTTCGTGACCTGTCTACCTGCGAATGAGATAGGGCAAGCCGCAATAAATTATGTAAGACGTTTCGGAGTCGACACTTCACATGTAGTAAGAACGGGCGAGAGGATCGGCATATACTTCCTAGAGATTGGCGCGAATCAGCGTCCCTCCAAGGTGATCTATGACCGCGCTCACTCAGCAATAGCCGATGTGAAGCCGGGAAGTATTCCTTGGAAAGAGATATTTTCCGAGGCTAAGTGGTTCCATTTCA
>Ga0315280_10003024_pt1 | contig 26333 bp, 30 predicted proteins | sample YL17G06_40_MG_FD_203697 | JGI IMG/M metagenome (GOLD analysis project Ga0315280, IMG submission 203697) | Sediment microbial communities from Yellowstone Lake, YNP, Wyoming, USA - YL17G06_40 | ecosystem: Environmental > Aquatic > Freshwater > Lake > Sediment | place: USA: Wyoming | collected...
AGGCATTTCTGAGACAGCTTCATTGAATCCTTGAACAGATGCGGTTGCAGAATTCATTTGGGAAGCGAAACTCCACATAGCGGCTGCTGCAGCGATGATGACAGCAATGCCAACGCCAGTTAAAGCGAGAAAAGTTGCATAGCTAATGTTCAGAGCATTTTGAGCAGCTGTTGCAATCCAGCAGGCAGCGGCATAAACTTTCTGGGCAACGGCGACGCCCCAGCTTGTCCTCATGAACATGCCCATAACTGTTACGACCATCATGGCAGAGTTGAAAACCCGAGCTTGCTGATCGTTGAGTAAGCCGAACTCGTGGGCGATGTGCCCAATAGCGACGCCAGTTGCTCCTAAACCCGCGATGGCTGCGCCTAAGCTCTTGATCCGTACACTTAATGCTTCAGCGTCGCTTTGTATTCTGGCGAATTCGTGGCTTGCATGGTTGACGGCGCGGATGGTGACGGCAATTTCTCGGAAACTCATAAGCCAGCCTCCGCTTTGGCTGCGTCGATGGCTGCACAAATGATGTCCTCGAGCTGAGGAAGATACTCTCGAATGGCGGGGTAGAGGTATGGCTGTGCTCGCATGTGTCTGGTTCCAAGTTCAACGAATAAGGCGTAAGCAGCTTCAGCGCCTATCTCGGCGACCCATTCCTGAATCTTCGCATAGATTGTGCTTCGCAGATAGCCTGTTCGCACTGGCACAAGCTGCTTAGCTAAAGCCTTAATGTCAGAAGCCCAGCTGTGCAGGTATCTGTAGACTTCTCGTTGCATTGCGGAGTCAAAGCTTCGCATTGCCGCTTGAAACTCTTCTATTCCTTCGACATCGCATGATATTTCTATCGACGTTTCGCTTCCCTCTCCACCTTTTTACGCTCTTCCTCTGCCTCTCTGTCCATTTCGTTCAGGATCACGATGAATTTCTGGACCATTTTTGCTGGTTCTCTTCCAAGCTCTGAGGGCAGTTTTTTGAATTCTTGACAGAGTCGGAATTCTGTGAGGTCTGGGTTCGGTTGCTGTCGTCTGATGGCTCGGATAAAAAAGCAGTTTCCTCGAGGCTGACATTGTTTAGTTTGTTGGCAATTTGGCTGAAGAGTTCACCCAAGCCAATTGGGATGCCGTCTTCTTCGCTCAACAGTTTTTCAAGTGTTATGGGCTTGTGGGGTGGTTGCTCCTTTAGGCTTGCCCAGATTGTTTCAGCTTGGATTCCTATGAAGTCGCTACTTATGATGTGGCCTGATACTGGGTGATATTTGGTGTATTTCTGAATGATTCTGCTTCGCTTTGCCCATGTGATCTCTTGGAAAACGTAGCGACCGGCGTACTGTTCTCCGTAGCGGTTGTCTATTTCAACCTCTTCTTTTCGCGTTTTGAATCATCTCCATGGTGGCTATTCTGTTTCTGATGGCTGTGTTAACGTCTTCAAGCACGATGTCTTGCATCCACTTGGGAAGCTTGAGTATCCGAACCCCGAGCGTTTCCCACATTTTCAGCCATTTCTTGCGCAAGGTAGCCTCTCGACCAAAATTTTCCAAAACTTTGACTTCAACAGCCAATCTTGTCCACCTCAGCTTATCCAAACGTCTCTGGCAACGAAGCTCGCCTTCAGACTGACGAGGTCTTCAATTCGGGTAGGCGTGCTGGCGTTTTCCCACTTGCAGTATTTGAATAGGGCACTGTTGGTTCCGCCTAAGCCGAATTTTAGGCTGAATTCGCTGTCGTTGATTATGTCATCGTATTCTTGTTTGCTTTCAAACTCGAAGATTAATTCGCCTATTAGGTTGCGGTGGCGTGCTGCAAGGTATTTGAGTAGTTCTCCGCTTGTTGAGCGGATTACGGGCACTCGCTTGAGGTTGTTTTCAATCGTGAATTTCCAGTCTGTTGCCCTTTCTATGGTTGTTAAGCCCGAGCCGTCTCCTGCGCCTCGTTGAACATAGCTTTCGTTGTAGGGAACCGCCCCAGAATAGTCGGCGTAGGTGGCTCCTGTTATTTTTGATGTGCCAACGACAACGTTTTGTCCGATCAGTTCTACGGTTGCCTTAACAACCTCTTCGATACCGCATTCTACGGTAGCCTTGTCTATTCGGCATCCTTTGTGGAGAAAGTCGATGATTCCAGAGGCTTTTTCATAGAAGACTTCGATGCTTAGAGAGTTCAATGTTGTCGCATACTGCAGAAAGTTTATTGGGGCGTCGCTTGGCAGTGGATAAGCAACTTTCAAGGCGATGTCTCTTAATCCTTTCTTGATCGCTTGTAGGTCTCGGCTTCCGATTCCGCGCACTTTGATTAGGCTTGGATTCAGGGAAGGGTCAACGTCTTCTGCTTCGATGCCGAGCATTGAGGGGTTGGATGGTGTTTCTCCGTAGTTGGTTTCTTGTACGTAGTAGATTTTTGCTTCGTGTGCTCCATAGGGCATGCTCATTTCTTTTCATTCCTCCTAAGTGGTTAGAACGTTTTCAAACAACCATGATTTTGTCGTGAATTCGGTTCGCCATATGAAGGGTTTAACTTGCACATCGTCCATGTTACGGAAGCTGACGATGTCGGCATAGCTTATGCCATTGACTGTGAACGCTATTTCTGTGTAATCGCAGTAAAGAATAGCGGGTGTTACGCCATCGCTTGGGTTTGTTGTCTTCGCCAGCAAATAGACATAGCCATCTGCATCGACATAATCTGGCAAGTTAGACGACAAGGTTATTGTCAGAACTTCGTCGCTTCCGCCAGCGCCAGAGGTAGGGTTCTGCCATGTACTCGCAATATGGCTCCAAACTTTTATTGTGGTGCCATTTCCTGCTGGGGCTGTGCCGTAGCCCTCAAACTTCAAAATCATCCTTTTCAAAACGTCTTCGTCGGCGTCTATTTTGAGGCGGAAAAGCATAAGGGCGTATTTTCCATTTTCCGAAGTTGATTTGCTGAAGCGGTCATTATCGCTGTACCAGATTTTTTGGTATTCAATATCGGTTAGCTCTGTCCAGCTGGGATCACTGGGTGAAGGCTCCGTTACAAAAGCTGAATGATAGGCTTTGTGCGTTCCTGAGGAGCGTCCGATACCTCGGAAGTAATAGTCTGCTTCGTTGGGGTGGTTGCGTTTCTCTCGGATAACTCTGTTAATATCAGTTCGTATTTTGTCTCGCATGGTTCTGCCGATAATGCCTTGTTCAGGCTTGTCTACGACCCAGACGTTAATGCGTGCAAAGATTAGTCGGCGTCTGAGGTTGCCGTCAAAGCTGAGTTTGTTGTCTTCGGTGCGGTCTAAGCCAACTGTTATTTGTCCATCATAGTTTTTGAAGAGTTCACGGTCATACCATTCTTGGCTGACGTAAATGTTGGCAAGGGAACCGTCGTCTTTTACAACCCAGAGGTATCGCTTGAGCAATCGCATCAGCGTCAAAATTGGATCTTCGACTTGGCTCACTGTCCGAGAAGCCTCCTGCAAACGGCTTTGCGGTGGACGGTTTCGCCTTTAAAGTCAAATTCTTGGATGTCGAGAACCTCGTAATCGACGCCTTTTCTGTGGATTTTGTCATGTTGTCTTATTGGAGCGAAAACGTGAATGGTGAGGTAATCATTGATGATGTAACCAGGTTCGATTAAGACCTCTTCAATTCTTGCTGGGCTAACGATGGCTTGGATGTCGATGCCTTCGCCGTATGAAACTGTTTCAGATGCTTCTCGTATCGGGTATAGGGTTACGTTTTCGCCTTTCGACTTCAGGATTTGTGTGAAGCGTGTTAGTGGGTCCTCGTAGTTTAGGTAGAGTAGTGACAGCCAGGCGACTGTTGCCATTGCTTGTTTGTTTTCCTCGTAGCTGTAGTCGGAGTGTTTTGCGCCCCAGAACATGAATTCGCTCTGATGTTTGTCGATGATTTTCATGCTGAATTGGAAGCTTGGTTTGTCGTGGTTTTTGCGGATTTTCCATAGGATTCCGCTTGTGACTGCGTCGTAATAGTCGCATGCTGGGAAACGGCTGGACACGTCGATGTAGCCTGCCCAACAGATGGCTGGGTTGTATGCTGGATACTGCGGGCTGGCTCTGATTGTGTTGATGATGTTGTAGACTTTTTGGGCGGTTATGCTCCAGCCTTCGTAATCATATATGCCAAGAAGAGCGTAGGCGAATGGGTCATCGTAAATCTCGTTCTCATTTGCACCGACTCGATGCCAATTTGAATCGGCAGGGTCATAGTAGAGCCAAAGACTTTCAAAACCTTCTCGAAGGAAATTAACAGCCTTTGACATTATGTTTTGGTAGGTGTTGGCGTTGGCGGTATCGTATTTTTCTGCGAGCATTTTTAAGCCAATAAGCCCGTAGAGACATTCGATGTCCAGTTGGAGAAGCCAAGCGTCTGCAATGGTGACAGCTCTGGCAAAACCGCCGTAGGTCTGCTTGTCCTGCATGGTTTTGAGAAAAGTGGCTCCGGCGAGCTTGGCAGCGTTCAGGTATGCAGCTGTGCTGGTTAACTCGTAGGCCCTCAAAAGGGAAGGAATAACGCGGCATGCGTCTACGCTGTAATAGTATGTGCTTGTTTCGTTGCTTTTGAATCCGCCATAAGCCTTCTTTGCTGGGTCCGTACACTGCTGCGTTAAAATCCAGTCTGCGAGAGAAACAATCTTGTTGTAGATGTCTGTCTGCTTGCTGGCAAATTGTGGATTGTGGTAGGTTTCATATAGGAAGTCTATGGCGAAGGCTGCTGCAAAGGCAGCTCTGCCCCAAGTCAGGTCAGGACCATAACCTGGAATAACGTAAACGTAAGGTGCGTAGTCCATGACGAATTGATAATAGGCTTCTGGAACGGTTCCCAAGCTTTAGACCCTTCCAACATAAGTTCCTTTCAAACGCTCAAGCATGCGCTCAAGTTCAGACCGCAAAACATCCAAAGGCGGAGCATTACTTAGCACGGAGACGTTTTGGTCTCCAACAGAGAAGCTTAAACCGACTGCTGATCCGCCGGTTAGGTAACAGATTGCGTAGATAGCTGCCAGAACTGTCATGAATTCTTTTTCAGCGTCGGTGCAGTTTTGATAGTCGATTTCTTTTCCAAGCTCAAGCTCTAACGTAACCTCAGCACGCTTCAACATCTTCAAGATTTTAGCATCTGAAACATCCGCTGAGTTAATGTTAATCACATCGCGAACATCGTCAACAGTTACACTTGCCAAGACAGCTGGCTCCCTTTCTGCCTATAAATCGAGAAAGAAGCCAAAATTAAGCAATTTTCACGATAAAAAAGCAGATTTCAATTCGAAATTCTGGAATATGTGAACTAAGACCATATATTTGAAAAGGAGAAAGTAGGTGCGTGCTAACTTATTTTGCCCTACCGTTGGTTTGCATTGATGAAATTCAGCAATAAGTTAGTGCCTTCTTCATTCAGAATGATTTCAAACCATTTGGCTCTATTTCTCTTCAATGCATGGTTATAGAATATGTCTTGAAGTTCTGTCAAAGGGGTGTTTCCATGGCTAATTGGCAAGGCTTGCTGATATACTTTTGATTCATTCCTTTCCCCTTTTATGATTATGTACTCTCCAGTATGGTGATTGCCTCTTTTAATATGAGCATTTGTTCTGAGCGTGTCCTCAATCGTGATGTCAAGTTCGCGACATTTGTCGTAAAGGTTGTAACGTCTAATTTCGTTCTTTCCTGCAAAAATTTGAGAAATTCTAATCTGAGCTATTAATCCGTAAAACCAACTGGGACCCCTATTCTGCTTTAGAAGGCACTTTAACTCTTCAGAATACAATTTAGGGTTTCTTAGAAAATCGGTTTTGGAAGGTACTGGTATTTTCTTCATAGAAGCTAAAAAGAAGACAAAGTCTCCAGGGTATAATTTCGCCAGCATCCAATCCCTTGGGCCTTCTCCGAAAGTGAACTCGGCGAATTCAGGGTCATTGTGTACCTCAGTATCTACTGAGTAACCAAGCTGTTCAAGGATTTCGCATGTTCCAGGAACCGAATCACGAAGTTCTTTGTAAACTGCCCCTTCTCCCATGGCCGGTATGGGAACAAAAATGAAAGAGTTATCTTCGAAAACCGGTAACACCATCAATAGTGGGCGAGTGTTGGAAACATTCACTCCAACATGCATTACTGCGCTTTTCAAATTTTCATACGACCTTACGAGAATCTGCGGCAGTCTTTTCTAAATTTGCATTCATCACCAAATCTACAAGTCTTATTGCCTTTGTCTTTTTTGCTTATTTCTTCTATACACTCGTGAGTAATGGGCGTTTTCTTGCCAATAAGGAAATGGTTCAATATCTCTTCTGTTTGAGTTTCATTAACGAACGGGTTCTTTTTGAGTTTAGGACGGTCAAAATTGAACCCAAACAGGGGTTTAACTAATTTAGAATCTTCAAAGGAATAGATGTATGTTGGTCCTTTTACACAGATATGTCCCTCGATGGGGAAGTTTTCTCTTACGTCGATGTATCCTACAATGAACTGTTTAGTGCCAGTTCCAAATTTCTTTTCCAACTCTTTGTTTACTTCCTCATTCTTGCAAGTCGTTATCAGAAAGAGATAGCGTAGCTTCTTTTCTGCGAATTTCTGTATGTTGCTCTGGTAACATTCAGCGCAAAGGTTCTCTGCGCCGATTTCTAAATGTGGTTCAGTTTTATGGTCATGTCCCTGTTCGTTTAGTACGTCTCTTATAGGCAACTTTGAAGAGGGAGAATGGTAAAAATATTGAACCATCCCTTTCTCTTGTGGAATCCTGGCCATCCTGAATCCTCTGTTATAAGCTATGCAAATAGTAACCAAATTCTGTTCAGAAGCTTTGTCATTTAAAGGTTTAGTTGAGCATGATGGAAGGCATCACCAGCGCAAGGAAAGGGCGTGCGTTTACTGTTGTTGTCCTTTGTAGTAGCTTAGTCCTGCTGTGACTCCTGTCGTAATGGCGAACCACACGATTGTTGCTGTTACGTTTCCTTGGCTAACTATGTAGGCTAAGCCAACTGAGGCGCCGTTAAGCACAGCGAGAACCGCAGCCAGCTTTGGTTTGAATTGGAATCCCACTATTTCACCTCCTTTCCAGTTTCTTGCCACAGTTCCCAGCCGAATTTTGTGGCGTTCTTGCGGAACTCCTCTGAGCGTATGAGACCCAATTCTGCAGCCTTTACGAGGTCAGCCATGACAACCTCTGGAGTTTCTGGGCTGCCCCAGTTGAGGCGAACCTTAGCCTCTGCTGGACTGAAGCCTGATTGAGTCAAAACCGTGTCGAAGATGTCTCTTTCGACTTGTCTTTTGATGTAGCGTTGTATGGGGTTTATGAGTAGGTTTTGAAGGTCTAAGGCTGCGTTTGCTGAGGCTTCTGTAAAGCCAGGCGTGCTGAATAGGCGGGGGAGTGGTGTTTCGCAGCCGAGGTAAAATTGGTTAATGATGTGGTCGATGTAGTATTCGAAGCGGGCTCTTGGGTCAAGCATTACTGGTTTTATGTCGCCTTTTCCTCGGTAGAAGAGCCATGCTCCTTCTTCTGGGCGGTTTCTTATCGCTGCCTCAAACTTTTTGATGTCTTCGTCCTTTGCGTTTTCCAACAAAGTTAAGACATCGGGTCCAGCGTATTTTTCGAAGATGCTTGGCATTATCCGTTCTATTTTTGCTTTCATCCAAGCGTAGCTGGGTCTCCTGTTTGAGTTAAAAATGAGAGTGTGGAGCAGAACCTGTAGAATGCCTATTCCGAAGCCTGAATTGCCAATGTTATTTATTCTCCAATGAATAACAGCTTCAGGGACGAGTTCCTTGTCGGCTTCGGCGTAGTTGTGTCGGAGCTTGTATCCATCGGTCTTGTATGGTATTTTCAAGCCTTCGCCTATGTAAGCCAGCTTAACCTTTTCAATGGCATCTATCGGAAGCCTGTGTAAGCTGGCAAGTTTTTCAGGCGTGATTCTAAGCCAAAAGTCGTTTCCACAAGCGATTAGAACGCGTGCCATGTCATTGAGCAAAGCATCAAGGTTGATGTCTTCATTAAACTGGTCGACTGCTTGTTTGGCTTTCTCCATTTGAGGGTATTTTTCGTTTGCTGTTGTGTAGAAGCCCATGCCAACAGTTGCAGAGGCAAGCAGGTCGACTGACGATTTGCATGTTGGATCTCTTTCATAGAGCTTCATGATGTCTGCAAGCGGTATGTCTGGTGAAGTTTCAATTACCGCTTGAGTGGATGGGTAAGCAGTGCCCGATCGTGTGGGGCGGGTGAAAACCTCGATAAGCTTCTTGACAATGCTACTCACTTTTCAAACCGCCAAGAAACTTGATGCCTTCCTCAGTGATCTCGTAGGGAGCGCGGTGTTCCTTTCCACTTTTCCTTATGTAGCCGTTTTGGATGAGAAAATCGAATATGCTCTCAAATGTGCCGTGTGTGCCACACCGCTTGACCGTTCTCTTCTCAAGTTCGGTTCGGCATAGAGGCTGTCTGCTAAGCTCCGCTAAGACGATTCTCGCAAGCCGCAATCTTTCAGACAGTCTTCTCATGTTAAGGAAACCTCTACAGGTTTTTGTGTGCTATAGAAAGGGGGAGAGTGGTTGTTGCAGACCATTAGAATCTGTAGGTCGCGCTTTCCGTCCAAGCCATACGTTTCAGGTGCTAAGTCGGGCGTGTAAGGCTGCATTGTGACTCCGCATATTGGACAGTAGCGCCAGCAATCGCAAACGATTAAGTCGTTTTTGCGGTGCGAACGGTAGATTCTTCCGCACTTCGAGCATTTGCCTTCATATTTTTCCATTTAGCTTCTAACCTGGATGGCTACGATTACAATGAGGTGCTTATGTTGGTCATCTTTGCTACAGCCTTGCTTCGTAGGACGCCTAAGCCGAAGCGTGTTGTGGCTCTGACGCCGTATTCGCCTGTTTTTGGGTCTTGCCAGTCTTCAATGGTTACGTCTCTTCGCAAGAGCATGACTGCAGCTACACGAGTGTCTATGGCATAAGCGGTTCCGTTAGGCACAAGTGTGCTTGCTTGGACGCGCATGCCTAAGACGCTTGTAACTATGCCTTGCTCTAAGTCTGTTTGTCCTGAGGGCAAGTATTGGGCGTGGATGAATTTGTCATCGTTCAGTAGTTGATGTAGTTGTGTTTCGTGCACTGCGAGGACTGTGGGTCTCCAGTTTTCGCCTCTAACAGCATTGTGGAGTTTTAGCAAACCGTTCCAGCTTAGGGCTGCGCCGCCTCCAGCTATTGGGGCTCCTCCTGCCAAGTCTGCGTCTGCTATGGCTCCGTACAGCGAGAGGATTTTTGTTGTTTCGTTTTCGCCTAAGGCTCTGCCTACTTTTTCGATCATGTTGTCCATGACGTTCCATGTGGCGTCTTCTGCGAATTCTCTGGTCCATTCTTCGGAGGCTTCTGCAAGCGTGTTTGTTTGGATGTCAACGGTGCTGGTTTTTTTGCCGCTGAGCCTTGCGATTGCGCCTTCAGCATAGTTGTAAGCCACTGCCTTTTCGTCGAGTGGGAAGCGTTCTAACGGTTCGGTTGTCGACTTTACGTTTATGATGTTTCTGCCGATTAGTTCTGGGTAGGCTGCTTCTACGAGTGTGTCATGCATGCGTCCTAAAGCGCCTACCATGTCGCTGAACAAGCCTTCTTTGATTCCGACTTCCATGTACCGCTTCAGAAACGGATGCGTAACCGCTCGTTCTTTGACTTTTTCAACGAGCAGTTTGAACTCGTTGTCCTTTTGCATCAGGCTTTCAAAAAGTTTGGGCTTCATGGCTTATCCCTTGCACACATGGATGAAAAGTAAGTCATTGTCGGCTGTGGTGGTTTCAAGGGCTGTTCCGAGTTTGCGGTTGTAGAATATGGTGTATGTTGCTGTTCCGCCTTCATTCACTGCTTGATCCACGAGTTGTATGACTTTGCCGTTGGCAGAACTGCAAACTGCTTTTCCTCGGGTTATGGCTCCGCCAGCTTTGACTTTGACTCTTCCTCGGATTAGAACTGGACAGGGCTGTCCTGAAGCCACGGTTTTTGTTGCTATGCCTATGGCGTCGTCTCCGCCTGGACTGGGGGAAACCTTGTCGTCAGCTGAGAGATAGACTGGGTCGCCTTTGGTTACGGCTGCTGCGGCTTCGAAGGTTTCAATTATGGCGTTTGGGTCGTCTGTTTCGCCTATTGCCATCCAAGTTTTTCCTGAAACATCAGCCATTTCACATTACTCCCCATTTTGGTTTTGGTTTCAATCGGTTCGTCCCGATTTACTCCCGGTCACTTTTTGTGACTGTGATTCAAGTTTGCGGATTCTATCTTCAAGTTGGCGAAGCCACTCTGCAAGCTGAGAATTATCCAAAGTCTGCTTTTTGCTCAATTCGTAGAAAGTTCTGTCTTCAGGCATTTTTCATTCTCTCATTTAGTTTGAATATTGCTTGACGTATCGCTTGACATTCTCTTTGCATTCCCATTGTGCTGCGTTCAACAGCGGGGCTTGGCAAAAGCGATTCAAGAATTCTTACTGCTTCACTTATTGGGATAGTCGGTTCGGTTGGCTTCTTGAGCAAAGTTTCAGCTATGGAGCAGGATTCCGTTTCTTTGCAGAACTCGCTTTCAATGTCTGATTCTTTGGCGTGAGCGCATAAGTGGCGTTTGGCTTCAGCTTGCTCCTCAGGTGATAGGTCAGTTTGTGAGAGTCTTGCCAAAGCGTTTCTCAAGTGTGGAATATCAAGTGAACCATCTGCTTTGTGGTGTGGGAGATGGCGCAGGGTTCTGGGAACGGTTTTGTTTTGGTCGTCTTTGGTTCCGCCTTTTGAAATCACGGCGAAAGCGGAATCGGGTAAGTCGTTGATGTAGGCTGTGTCCCATTCTGCTTCTTTCAGCCTTTTTTGCTCAGCTTCAAGGATTGCCTTAACTTGCGCCTCAACAAGCTTTTTCAATTCTTCTTCATTCGGAGGAACCAGCTTTTCCAAAACCTTAATGTTCGTCTCCGGTATGCCTGGCACAGCCACGAGGCTTAACTCAGCATTGTGCAGTCCATGCGGAACCTTACCGTCCAAAATATCTATGGTTTCGTAGTCGGCTCCAACGCTCACATGCTGGATTAAGCCTTTGCGGATTTTTTCTGCAACTTCATCATCATAGACTTCTGCTTCGTACCAGAGGTTCTGTCCATCCCAATCTGTTTTGACGACTTTTCCAATGGCGTTAGGCACAGCAACATGCTCGACGTAGATGGGTGCAGAGACAAGTTTGTTGGCGAAATTCTGCAGCTCTTCAGGCATGTACACGTTAAGGTTTCGGCTCATGCCAGCGGTTATGGCTATGCCGCGAATCCGCAGAGGCTTGTCGACAATTTTCTCCAAAACCTTGAAAGGCAAAATAGCCTGAATATGCTCTCTAACGGGTTTTAAGCCTTCACGATGCTGTTCAAACCATTCCTTAGCCTTGTCCAAATTCCACGTTTTGGAACGGTCAAACAAGTAACTTTGAACTTCAGTTGTATCCTTGCCCTTAGGCTTGCCGATTATGGCTTTAATTCCTTCCTCTTCAGAAAGCGTAATAGTGCGTAGGCTGTCCTGCTCAAAATCTTCAGGGCTGCGATGCCCAGAACGAATATACTGATCAGTTTCTTCCCATGGGATTTTGACCACAAACCTCGTTCTTCTTGAAGGAAGAAACGGTTTTTATATTGAAATGTTGAATGGTACCTACGTAGGCGCTTATGTAGGTTTATCGAATGAAAAGGAAAGACTGGGTCAAAGTCTACCTGAGCGACGAGCAGAAACGTTTGCTTAGGAAAATCGCTGAAAGCTTAGGAATTGGAGAAAGCGAAGTTTTGCGTCAAGCATTCATGGAATATGCAAAAAGCATAAGTCTCATAACAGAAAGAGTACACCAAAGAATATAGATCCAAGAATCTGCAGAAAGAACTGAATCAGTAGTCAGCAAGGGTAAAAAGCCACTGACTATGATTTTATCTTTGGAGGTAAAAGGTCTGTCGAATGAATCCTCCGTAGTGTGGTCCATAGAACCGCACACTCAAGCCAAGCATGAGATATTAGGGAACTACCTAAAAGCGTGGTTCCCTATCCTGTCAAGCTGGGCAGGAAGAATAATCTATTTGGACGGTTTTGCTGGGCCCGGTGTTTACTCGGGTGGTGAAGATGGGTCTCCAGTGATAGCGTTGCAAACTGCTGTAGAGCACACATTGCGAATGCGCTTCAAGGAAATAGTGTTCTATTTTATCGAGAAAGACCCGGATCGTGCAAAGATGCTTACTGAAGTTCTTAAGAAACGCTTTCCAAACCTTCCAAAGAATATAACGTACAGAGTACAAGGTGCAGAATTTGCCCCAACGCTTGAACAAGTGTTAACTGAGCTTGAAAAGAGAGAGGCAAAGCTTGCTCCGACATTCGCTTTCTTGGACCCCTTTGGTTTTTCAGGTCTTCCCATAAAACTAATTGGGCGAATGATGAGTTATGATAGTTGTGAAGTGTTAATCACGTTTATGGCTGGATTCGTGAAGCGTTTCTTAGATGAATTGCGTGCTCCTGTTTTGAATGAATTGTTTGCATCCGAAGAATGGAAGCAAGCTTGCGATATGGGTGATCCAGATAAGCGCTTGAGATTTCTCTTAGATTTGTATGAAAGGCAACTGAGGAATGTTGGAGGGGCCAAGTATGTAAGAAGCTTCGGGATGATTGGTCCTCAAAATCAGCTTATCTATTATCTGGTTTATGGAACTAAGCATTTGAGAGGGCTTGAAGTCATGAAGGAAGCAATGTGTAAAGTGGACAGGAGAGGAACCTACACATTTTCCGATTTTACGGATGTTGGTCAGACATACATGATAGACTATACCGAGGAGCCTCATTGGATTCCTAAGGCAGCGGAGATGGTCTATAATGAGTTTAAAGGAAAATCGGTTTCAGAAGATGCGATCCATCAGTTCGTAATTGCAAGCACTCCTTTCATCTATCGCAAGTCTGTTTTAGAGTATTTAGAAAAGGATAGCCCGCCAAAGATAATCAAAGTGACTGAGAGGAAAAAGAAATTTAGTTATCCTAAAGGATGCGTAATAACTTTTTGCAAATAACTTTTTAGATGAGGGAGATATTAAGTCTGCAAGGCAGTCTTACCATAACAGCTACAGACTCGAGGCGTGTAACGCAATTTTAAAGCATCCCACATTTCCACTGTTTCTTTGCATATAGATACTCGGGACAGAGGAAAGTTTGCTGAATCGAGTTTCTTGTAGAAAAACTCGTATATTTCCTTCCTCTGCTCAAAAGATAACTTTTTGCCCCAACCAGTGTCCTCTTTGAAGAAACGTGTCCAAGACATATCTGCGCATGCTTCTTTAGCATACTTTATTGTTTTCCAGAGCCCTCTTGGCGTGCCAAGAATAATTCTGTTAGGATTCAGGTTGACCAGTATTTGGTCAACCAATTCACCATAATGCAGCTGCCAATCAGGGACCGGAAAAATAGGATCTATGCGTATCCTCGTGTCATACCCAGCAGTGCTAACCTGTTTGGCAGCTTCAATTCTTTTCTCTGGAGGAGGAGCAGCTTTCTCCCAAAGCTTGGCGACTGCAGGAGCGTTAATGCTCCAACCGCATATCACCTGTTTTCTCGGGTGGTCTAACAGAAACTCTATGTTTCTCGCTCCAAATTTCGTGAGGAGGTATATCTTGTGCTTACTCTGTTGCTCAAATCTTTCAACTATTTGAGCCATTATCTGGGGATTCATAAGAGCATCCGACAACTCACCTGCGTTGAAAATTGATGGTGAACGGATTTTAGTGAAGGCTTCATCCAAGGCTTCCAGGATATGGTCAATCCTCACATATTGAGGGCGCATTTTGCCGCGAGTTGTTCCTCGTAAGTAGCAATAGCTGCAGTCCAGTGGGCAACCATACGCCCATCTTAATTCCCAGAACATTCCGCATGCTATGCTTTCAGGGGTTTTGTGAAAAGGCACAACAATGCGGTTTCCATTCCAAGCAGGCTCTATCAGTTCATAAGACTCGCTTATCTCTGGGTGTTTTATTTTTTGCATGGCTTCTGGCTTTATGAACTCGGTTAACTTCTGCATGTCTTTTGTAGCTTTCTCTCTCTTCTGGCGTTTTATTGTTCGCCAAGCCTTTAATGCTGCTTCCCTATGCTTTTTCTTGTCTTTGGCAGTCATACTGCATCCGTTTCCTACCCAGAGTATTATATAACACAAATTAACATTTTACTAATTGGATACTCGGTTTCGAGATTTTCATTAGGCAAAGCTAAGGTAAACAATTACACTGAATACTCTTGTAGTCCATGCCAAGTTTGGTCCACATTTCAATAGTTTCTTTGCAAAGAGCAACCTTCGAGTAATTGTACTTAGATCTCAGATATTCCAATACGGTTTTATAGATCAAGAATCGAGTGTTGAAAGCAATTTTCTTTCCCCAGTTGGAAGTTTCTGTCATAAAAATTGTCCATGATTTGTCTCTTGCATTATTGATGGTGCTTTGAAGACCTCTTAAAGAGCCCAGAGTGATTCTTTCCGGAACAAACTTGCTGAATATTGAGTCTATGATACTTAGATATTGTTTTTGCCAATTTTCAACGGGAACTATTGGATCAATACGGATGCGTGTCTCGTAGCCTGCTTCGCTCAAGAGTTTTGCAGCGTTCAGTCTTTTTTCGACAGAAGGTGCTCTCTCCCATTTTCTTGCGACTGATGGTGCGTTTAGGCTAAAACTAACTATAACTTGACTGTGGTTTTTCATTTTGAGAAGATTTTTTATGATGGTGGATTTAGTCAAGAATAGGACTTTGTGTTGCTCTTGTTCTTCAAAAAGTGGTATGACGAATCTTGAAAATGGTTTATTGGTGCTTTCAGTCATTAGAGAATCAGCCAGCTCTCCAGTGTTTAGTAGCTCCCTTGAGTGTCCGTCGTTCTCAAAGAAGCTTTCCAAATGCTTCTGGATTTTACAGTAGTCTTTGACGATAGGCTTTGTCCTTGTACTGAGAAGCCGTAGTGTTCCCTTGAGAAAGCACCATGCACAATCATAAGGACAACCGTAAGCCCATTTCAGTTCCAGAAAATGTGGACATACAACGTCTGTCAGTTTCTGGGGAATCGGCGTCTTGTCAAATCTTTTTATTATCGATCCGTCTCCTACTTTCTGGACCAGTACTTGTTCTGATCCATCGAGGAGAGTATAGCTGTGAAACTTGACTTCTGGCAGACGTTCACTCATTTCTCCTTCACCATAGTTTGTATTTTTTGTTTTGCAGATATGTTAAGGTTTTGTGTGTGCGTGTGTGTGCGTGCTTTCGCCTGCACTAATAGTCTCTCTGTTTCTTTAAGAAATATGCTTCTTCTATAAGATGAATAATAGCCTCTCCGCTAACCTATCTCTATGTTATTCATCTTCTTTTTCTTCTCTCGTGAGCGTTTTAGTCTCTCTTTGGTCTCTCTGCACACGCACACACACTAAGTGTTTTCTGCTTTCACCTCCTCTTCTCTCAGGCGTACATCCAAGAGCGTCAGTTGTCTGAGCTTCTCTTTCAAGTGTTCACTGACATACTGTTCGATGGTTGCGATGTCTATTCTGTAAATGATGATTCCCAAGGGATTCTTTGCAGTAGTCTCCAAGAACCCCAAATCCTCAGTCAGCATCTTCATGTACTTCTGTATCGTCCGCTTGTCAGCTCCAACGTGAACCTTAATCAGCTTCTCAACACATGTAGAGGGAATCTGCAGTCGATAGCCTTTTCTGAGAATTTCCTCAACAAGTTCAACACATTTCACGAAAGCTTTACTCACCATGTTTATCCCATCAGGTTATGCAGTTTCGAAATTGGATGCCCTTTCCATCCTCGTTTAAGCATATCTTCGGTTGTTTCATCCGTTTTTGCTATGCATTCTGATATCGCCTTCAGCTCGTGCCCCTTTGGAAACCATATCAGCCATCTTCGGTCTGGAAAGAAATGGTCATCAGTGCTGACTTCGAAAATGCACGCCGCGACTTCTCCGTCGCACGGGTCTTCTTTCCGGTATAAGGCTTCAACTGACTGTTTTGGGAAGCCTTGGAACCTGCCTTGCCCTTGGTCGCTGTTGAAGGTGCGGTCTATTTTGGCTTCTCCCGTATGGAAAGTTTGGTTTTTTCGCAAAAACCTCACAACCGCCTTTAACCTCAAAGGCTATTCCTGACTGATTTTTAGAATGCCTTCGCTTTCGTTGAAAATGAGGAGTTTAACCTTGGCTCCTTCAGCTCGGATTATGCTTGCAAACTGTTGGTCTATTTCGCCTATGTAACTAACCCTTTTCGCTCCGCTGAAGTAAACGAGTTCAACGATGTTTCCATTGTCATCTTCGCGATAGAATAGTCTGCCGCCGTTTTTTACGCCAACCTCGATGATGTTTTTGAAAAGCTCCTTATCCTTCACGTCGCCTGAAAGCCTAAAACTCATGGTATCCACATTCCTTCAGTTGAACCCAAAGGTTTGGCAAACTCTTCCACAAGTTTTTGATAGTCTTTCGGATGCTGCTCCAACTCGGCAACTGTTGTTCGTTTTTGAGCTTCGAAAATCAAGATGTGTCCATTGTTTTTGTCTATTCCGTAAATGCGGAAGATGATGCGATAGAAAATTCCGTGTTGGTCTATTGATTTTCGCATGGCGCAATGGTGAACTGGTTTAGCTTCATCCACTTTTGCCTTAAACTCTTTAATGTCGTAAACGATTTCCTTCATTGGATTCTCCCTCGGATTATTGCTCTTTCAAGTGGTGTTAGGTCCCATGTTGCGAGAACGCCGAACAGGTTTGGTGTTAGCTGCTTCAGCAGGATGGGGTCTTTTGGTGGAACGGGCTTCCATTCTTCGACTTCCCAGAGGATGTGATAGTTCTTGAGCAGAACATTGACCTCGTTGACGAGGATTTTGGCTGGAATGATGGGAACGAGTGTTTGGATGTTTTTGTTGCCTTTGATGTCGTTTTGCCAATTGTCTAATGGGATTTCAGGTTTTTGTGGAATCCATTTGAAGGTTGCTGGAGGGAGTTTGACGTCGCCGAATGTTTTTCTTGGAACCGTAATCCATCTTTGGTCAGCATATACTGCGCTTCCGTCTTTGAATTTGTAGCAGTGGCATTGTTTGGCGTCTGCTCTGCATATTGCGAGTTTTGGGTCTCCGTCCTTGTTTAGGCCTGCTTTTTGGAAGCTTTCGAATATGTCGATGATTTTCTTTCCGTAGCGCATATGTCCATAAACGGCACGCTGGTCTTTGTAGATCTGCTCTTTTCGTAACTTTGTGTTTTGCTTGAGGGCCTGTCTTAAAGCATTGAATTCCGCTTCCGCTCGCCCTTTGGGTAAGGCTAACTCTTCAACTTCCATGCTTAGCCTTCCTCCTTGTGCACTATTACCGGCGTGGCGTGCGGGTTGTCTTTCTTGTAGGATTTTATCCCAAGCCTGATAATGTGCTCCATGAAAGTGCTCCGCTTTGTTATACCTCGAAGCCTATCGATTTCCTTCAAGAGCTCTGGTTCGATGGTAAAACCAATTTTTACCTTCATGTTATTGAACTCCTGAGTGTTCCGTGGATACTTGGTATACTACGAAGACTTTATAAACCTAATCCCACTAATCATACTTGTCACACTACAAACAGAAAGGAAAGAATTGAGTGTGAAATGTGAATGAAAACCCTTAAAATTTCAGACGATGTTCACCAGAGGCTCACATCTCTTCTTGGCGAGTTAATGGCTCAAACAAGCAAGATGCAGACATATCAAGACGCCATAGAAGCCATGCTCACCCGTTCAGTTATACTGCCCACAGAAGTGCTTGCAGAGATTGAAAACTTTATAGAAGAAAACAAGCGCTTAGGCTTCACGACGAGAGAAGAGTTCATACGTGATGCAGCAAGATGGCGACTGAAGTTTCTCAGAGAAGAATCCGAATACGTGGAAATTCCAAGAGACAAGTATGAAAAACTTGAGGCTGCTGTCAAAGAAATGAACACACCTTATCACAGTGCTTCAGACTTCGTTCACACACAGATCGATGAAGTGCTGGAAAAATATGACAAGTGGCTTGAAGAAAAAGACGCACTGGAGAAAAAACAACGGAAAAGAGTGTGACCGAGTCATGCTAATTTGTGGAGCTGTGGTTTAACGTGGTAAAAGATTCCTCAGAGTGGCTCACGCGCAAGGAAAAAATTGATATTCTTTTGAGACAAGCGGGTTGGGACATGAGGGATTCTACGCAAGTTGTTTTGGAAGTCGATACGAAGCAGTCCGATTTTAGAGCGAGAAATTATAAGACTGTTTCGGAGACTCTCAGGGCTGAGGGCGAAAGCGCCTATGCTGATTATTTGCTTCTTGATGGTTCTGGAGAGGCGTTGGCGATTATTGAGGCTAAAAGGACATCTAAGGACCCGATTCTTGGTCAGAAACAAGCAGAGGGCTATGCAGACGATATTAAGAAGCAGACTGAGAAGGATGTTTTTATCTTTCTTACGAATGGTTATGAGATTTGGTTTTGGAATCGACCTTATGAGAACCCGCGTATGGTGAAGGGCTTCCACTGTCGGGAAGCTTTGGAAAGGATTAGATTTCAGAATTATTCGAAGAAGGATTTCTATGATGTTCCGATTAGGAAAGAAATTGTTGACAGACCTTATCAGATTGAGGCTGTTAAGAGGGTTTTAGAGGGAATCGAGAAGGGTAAGCGTAAGTTTTTGATCGTGCAAGCTACGGGCACGGGCAAGACAAGGGTTGCTATGGCTATTATTGATGTGCTGTTGCGTGCGAACCGTGCGCAGAAGGTTTTGTTTCTGGCAGATCGGAAGGCGTTGAGGGACCAGGCTTTTAGTGATGGGTTTAAGGTGTTCTTTCCGAATGAATCTAAGATTAAGGTTTTTTCTGGTGCGGTAGATAAGACTCCGAGGTTGTTTGCTTCGACGATTCAGACGTTTATGGAGTGTTATCAGGAGTTTTCCACTGGCGATTTTGATGTCATTATTTCGGATGAGTGTCACAGGTCGATTTATAATAAATGGAAGGATGTTTTCACGTATTTTGACGCTGTCGAAATTGGTTTGACAGCAACTCCAGCTGAGTTGGTTGAAAGGGATACGTTCAGGTTCTTTGAATGTGAAGACAGTATTCCCACTGTTCTTTATACATATGACGAGGCGGTTGAAGATGGTTGGCTGGCTCCTTTTCGATTGTACAAGGCTAAGACGCATTTTCAGATTGCTGGAATTAAGCCGGAGGATGTGCCTGGTGAAGTGATGAAGGAGCTTATGGAGAAGGGTGTTGAGCCTGAAGAGGTGAATTTTGAAGGCACGGACATTGAGAAGAAGGTTGTTGTAATTGGAACGAATGAGGCTATTGTTAAGGAGTTTATAGAGAACTGTGTGAGGGACATGACGGGCACTTTGCCTGCTAAGTCGATATTTTTTGCGATGACTAAGAAGCATGCTAAGCGTTTGTGGGAAGCGTTTGAGAGGCTTTATCCAGAGTATAAGGGTAAGCTTGCGAGGATTATTGTTTCTGAGGATGAGAGAGCTCAGGAATCTTTGAAGGAGTTCAAAATCGAAAGTTTGCCGAGGGTGGCAATATCGGTCGACATGCTGGATACTGGAGTGGATATGCCCGAAGTTTGTAACTTGGTGTTTGCTAAGCCTGTGTTCTCGAAGATTAGGTTTTGGCAAATGATTGGCAGAGGTTCGAGGAATGATGAAGCTTGCAAGTTTAAGGAGTGGCTGCCTAATGGAAAGAAGGAAGAGTACCTGATTTTTGACTGTTGGAGTGTCTTTGACTGGTTTGACATTCATCCTAAAGGAAAAGAGGAGGCACCATCTGAAGCAGTCCCAGCGAAAATATTCTTAGTTAGAATACGTTTGCTTGATCATTTTCTTAAAATTGGCAATAAGGCTCGTGCTGAGGAAGTGAAAAAGAAGCTAATGGAAGACATTGCGGCGCTTCCGAAGGAATCTATTTCTGTTAGAGAGCATCTGAGAGATATTGAATTGGCATCTTCTCCTAAGCTGTGGGACAGGGTTGGACTTGATCCTCTGGATTTCTTGAAGACCAAGATTACACCATTGATGAAGTATAAGCAGAATGTGGAGATTAATGAGGCGTCTTTTGCATTGAAGGTTGAGCAGCTTAGTTTGGCTTTGCTGGCTGGCAATCAGGCTGAGGTTGATAGGCTAAGAGAAGCTATCGGAGAGACTTTGAACTGTTTGCCTACCACGATACGTGAGGTTAAGGAGAAAGAAGCGTTGCTTGATAAGGCTTTGAGCAAGTCGTTCTGGCAAGGTATCACTTGTGAGGATGCTCAGATGATGTTAAGGGAATTTGGTCCCTTGATGAAATATAAATTGCCAGAACCGAGGCCTACAATTGTTCTTGATATCGATGATGTTGTGGAGCGGAGAGAGCTAATTGAGTATGGTCCGCCTCTCACTCCTCTTTCAGATTACGTTGAGAATTATAGAGCCAAGGTAGAGAGAAAGATAAAGAAGATTGCCGAGGAACATCCGACGATTCTGAAGATTAAGCGTGATGAAGTCATTACAGAAGAGGACTTGCGGAATCTTGAGAAGACATTGAACAGTCCAGACTTGTACGTAACGGAGGAAGTCCTTCAGAAAATTTACAAACAGCCAAAGGGAACGTTGGTGCAGTTTATTAAGAAAATGTTAGGATTGTATGAGTTTCCTGATCCGCGGAAGAAGATAGAGGAAGCTTTTAAGACGTTTATGATTGAGAAGAATTATTTGAACGCTGATCAGGTGAACTTTTTGAGAACCGTTCAGACTGTCTTCGCGATGAAGCATCACATTGAGTACAGTGATTTGTTTGAGCCGCCTTTCACGAGTTTTGGACCAAAGGCGCCCATTCCCTTATTTCAGAAGGATGAGTTAACGGAAGTTCTTTCGATGTGTCAGAATTTGGAGCAGGAGGTGTTTAAGAATGCTTGATCCTGAGATAAAGTCCAAGATTGAGAAGCTTTGGAACATGTTTTGGGCTGGCGGTTTGGCGAATCCATTGACTGCCATTGAACAGATGTCCTACTTGATTTTTATGAAGAGGCTTGAAGACCTTGATAATGTTCATCGCATGCGGGCAGAAGCAGTCAAGGAGACGTATAAATCGGTCTTTGAAGGTCACGAGAATTGTAGGTGGTCGAATTGGAAGCATATGAATGCTGAGGCGATGTTTAAGCATGTTAGCGAGGTTGTGTTTCCGTTTATCAAGAATTTGCATAACGGTGAGGATGTAGTTTATGCGCAGTATATGCACGATGCTACTTTCATGATTCCTAAGGCTTCGCTCTTGCAGGAAGCTGTTTCGATTATTGACGATATCAAGATTGGAGAGAGACCAGACATTCAGGGAGACATTTACGAACATTTGCTTGGTGAGCTGAAGACTGCAGGGAAGAATGGGCAGTTTAGGACGCCTCGCCATATTATTCGTATGATGATTGAGCTCGTTGATCCAGAGATTGGGCAGAAGATTTGCGACCCTGCCTGCGGAACTGGCGGCTTCCTAATTGCCGCATATCAACACATACTAAAGAAGTACACAACTCCAGATATGGTGAAGTTCGACCCTGACGGCACGCCACACAATCTGATAGGGGATAAGATAGTAAGGAAAGAACACTGGGAGCTTTTATGGAAAGAAACATTCTATGGGTTCGATTTTGATATCACGATGATACGCATTGCACTCATGAACATGATTCTGCACGGCATAAAAGAACCAAACATCAGACAGATTGACACACTTTCCAAGAGATTTGAGCAAAAACCGCAGTACGATATTGTCCTTGCGAACCCACCTTTTGCCGGCTACGTCGACAGAGCTGATATACATGATAATTTCAAGGTAGACACAACCAAGACGGAGCTTTTGTTTCTGGAACTCTTCTATAATCTTCTGACAATCGGAGGAAAAGGAGCAGTAATTGTTCCTAACGGTGTATTGTTTGGTTCTTCAAACGCGCACGTAAAAGCAAGACAAACGATTCTTGAAAAATGCGACCTCCAAGCAGTTATATCTATGCCTTCCGGAGTGTTCAAGCCCTACTCAGGTGTTGGTACGGCAATCCTAATCTTCGTCAAGGGCGGAAAGACCGAGAAAGTCTGGTTTTACGATATGAAATTCGACGGTTTTTCCCTTGATGAAAAACGTGATTTCATCGACGGCAAGGGAGACATTCCTGACATAATTGAGAAATTCAAGAAGGGACAAGTTGAATCGACTCAGAGCATTCTTGTGCCCTTTGAGATGATAAAGAAAAACGATTACAACCTGTCGATTTCACGATACAAGCAGGTTGAGCGTGAAGAAGTCGAGTTTGAAGAACCTGAAGTCTTGATCGAAAACGTCTCTCGATTAGAAGAAGAGATTGCGAAGGAATTGCAAGATTTGAAAGCGATGATATGAATGCACGGCGCCAAGCTACCATACGGCTGGAAACTCAGTGCTCTTGGGGAAGTCATTTTGGGTAAACCGCAATATGGACTAAATGCACGGTCTTCAACAAAAAAGAATGAGATTGTATATCTTCGCATCAGTGACATAACAGACGAAGGGGAACTCAAAACTGAAGGCCTTCACTATATTGATGCGAATTCTACGGAAGTCGGTAAGTACGAACTTCATGAAAATGATTTTTTGATAGCGCGCAGTGGTTCTGTCGGCCGAGTTTATCTTCATCATGATTTGGGAAAGCCTTCAGTCTTTGCATCCTATCTGATTAGATTTAGGCTGGATTCAAGTAAAGTTCTCCCGAAATTCGTATTCTACTGGGGATTAAGTCCCCATTTCAAAAGAGAGATTGGGGCAAGGAGGAAAGTAGTAGCGCAACCCAACATCAATGCAAAGGATTACTGCAGATTTATGCTCCTTGTCCCACCCCTCGAAATACAGCAAAGAATTGCCTCAGTCTTAGAGAAGGCTCACAAACTTAAGCAGAAGCGCAAAGAAGCAAATCAACTATCATTGAGAATTATTAGATCTATTTTTCTGAAGATGTTTGGTCATGGAATACCGCAGAACAAAATTGATGATGTCGTAGAATTCGTTTCCAGCGGGTCTACACCATTAGGCGGCGAGAAAACTTATGTTGCAGACGGTATTGTTTTCATCAGAAGCCAAAATGTACTCATGAACGAATTGAAATTAGATGATGTCGCACACATTACAGAACAGGTTCATAATCAAATGAGAAGAACATGGGTCAAAGATGGCGACGTTCTACTCAACATAACTGGCGCTTCAATGGGTCGAGTGGCTTTCTACAGAGGACCAGACGACAAAGCGAATGTGAATCAACATGTCTGTATCATAAGGCTGAATAAGCACAAAGCCCTACCGGAATACATTTCGTACTATCTCTCGAGCTCAAATGCCCAAAAGCAAATTTGGACTATCCAAGCCGGTGCCTCAAGACAAGCTCTAAACTTTGAGCAAGTGAAATCACTTAGCCTATATCTACCACCTCTCAGCGAACAGCAAAAATTCGCAACCATCGTCAGAACAACACAGGCTCTGCGAGGCAAGCAAACTCAATCCGCCATGCAGATTGATGAATTATTCCACTCTTTGATGCACAAAGCCTTCAGAGGAGAACTTGTCGCAGAGATCAAAAAACTCTCTGAAAAGAAGATTACAAGCCCACGGACTCTGGGCTCTTACCTTGATCGCAATGTGCTATCGTAAAAGATTTCTGGAAAGTCTTATGAACGGTTTCATCTATTTCAAAATGAGGAGATAATATGACAGAGTGTCCCAGATGCAGAAGAGAGATCTCAAAGGCGTCCAAAGAATGGGACTATGCTGCTTTCCATGTCAAACTATTCAACTGCCCAAAATGTGACAAAACATTCAAAGCATACTACCGCCAAGGCAAATTAAGTCACACAATCCCAAAGGCAAAATGAACGAACAACAGAGAAGGGAACATTAAAATCTTCCAGCTCTAATCTTCTTTGGGAATAAGAATGCCTGAAATCGTGAGTGACTGTTCAAGTCTGGAACCTGCTATCGCACCCTTCATTGATGCCGCAAACACTACAAAATGGAAACATGCATTAAACATCATTTACCTAAACGGTGCAGTACTCGAAACTGTCGAGGGCACTGGAATACCATGCCTCATAAGCCAAACAGGCTCAGCCGAGGCAACAGAAGAAAGTATCGACCTCCTCGTTGGAAAATCACAAACAAAACTCATGCCCCTCATAATTGATGCCGCAAAACTGTTTCTACCAAAACTGCTGTACACTGCAAAGAAAGCAAGCGCCGAAACAACAGAAAACCCAGACAATACAGAAGCCGCCCTTGTCGCAACCAAAGTAGTAATGGAAACTATGCCAGAACTCGAAAAACTTCAGAAAGAAGCACCAAAACTCTTACTCAAAGGTGCCTTCTCCATACCAGACCTCATCGCAGCAGGCCTGTTCAAAACACTAACAGAAATGAGAACTAACCAAACAAGCTGCGGAATCAAAGAAAAAGACTACGAAAACATGATAAACGCCCTTTCAAGACTGGACGTTATCGAACCAATACTCCAAGCTTCCATATGCCCAAAATGTACCAACTATCAGCTCACAATCTCCCCATGCCCGACCGCCAAACTCACATGCCCAAAATGTGGAGAAAATTGGGCAACCCAAATGATCTACATGTTTAAAGGCCAACTCAGCAAAATCAAAGCAGAAAACCAAGACCTGCCCCTCTTCATATCCAACTACCTCAAATTCAAAACAAGCCCAAGCACTATGTTTGGCGAAATAAGGATTTATCCGAACGCCCAAGTCAAAAACACAACAACAAGTAAACAAGAAACCGTCGAAGTTGACGTATACATACCCGACTTCAAAGTAGGCATCGAATGCAAAGCATACTCAGACCCAACATCGCCAATGACAACCCAACGACTAAACGGAATGACAGGAGACATCATAGAAAAACACGCGAAGAAATACATCAACATCGGCATAGAATACATCTTCCTTGCAACAAACCTGCCCGAAAACCAAGCACAAAAGTTAGAAAATGCACTGAAAACTTCAATGGAAAACCAAAACATCAAAGTAAAAACGCTAAAGGTCATCCCAAGAAAAATTGATACACTCCTGCAATTCCTAAACGGATTGGCTACTCAGATCACAAACAAAATCGCAAGTTTCCCAGAAGAAAACACGCCAAAGATTGACAGCTCACAGAAAGAAGAGGGTTTTCAGCTTTAGTTCCATGGCTTACTCGCGCCGAAGAGTGAAAAGTAAGTCTTGAAGTTCTGAAATTTCACATGTAAAAGCTGCTGCATTTGCGCCTTCTTGTGAAATGCGCCATTTTTCTGGCTTAATTTTAACGCAGAAGCGATTCTAACCCATTTTTAGAGTTTAGCCTAAAGTCTTAAGCGAGGTGGAGTGGAAGCCATGCCCAAGTATTTGGTGGAAATAATCCTTGTAGTCGACGCCAAAGCCCCAGAGGAAGCTCGAAAAATCGCCGACTACATCATAGACCTTCCCATCCCAGACAAAGAAATCGAAAACAAGATAGAAAGCCTCAGGTGTGAAGAAATTGTCCAAATCGCAAACCAGAAACTACGGTAAATTCTGGCCCAAAGTAAGACCCTTGATCTGGGAGAAAGCTCAACAGCTCTATCAAGAAGAACAAGCCAAAACCATGGGCACAGACTATAAAGGCATAACAGCAACCCACAAAGAACTCAGAGAAGCAGGATACTTCCACACAGCCAAACTAATCACCCTCAGAAACCTATACCTCCAAAACAAAACCTCGCCTGCCCTTACAAACAATTCTTTACGGCATCTTAAAAATCCATCTCACCAAAATAAAAACCAGAAGGAGGTGAAAACTTGCCCAAACAAGGAATGACAGGCTTATGCCTAAAAACCGAAGTCGCCAACCTACTACGCTCCAAAGCAGAAAACGCCAACATGGGCATAAACGACTACCTAACCACACTCCTATTAGGACCGTCCCAGTCTGGAGAACAACCATACACAGGACCGTCCTGGGACCGTCCCAAATCTGGAGACCAAACCCCAATCCCCACACAAAACCCCAACCTACTCCAAGCACTAATCAGCCTACTACAAGCTCTAAACCAACAACAAAACCCAAACCAAACCCCAAACAACCCGTTTTCTCTTAGTGAAGGTTCTCTTTCCGAAAAGAGAAAGTTCTTGGTGCCGGGGGCGGGATTCGAGCCCGCGACCTCTGGACTATGGGCGTTTGCCCCCTTTTTGTTCTCCAGATTATGAGTCTGGCGCCCAAACCAAGCTAGGCTACCCCGGCCTTTAATTTCATTAACGAGTCATCATTAAAGAGTTTTTGGTTAATGGTGTCAAATTGTTGTGATGTACGTCT
>Ga0315280_10003026_pt1 | contig 26324 bp, 17 predicted proteins | sample YL17G06_40_MG_FD_203697 | JGI IMG/M metagenome (GOLD analysis project Ga0315280, IMG submission 203697) | Sediment microbial communities from Yellowstone Lake, YNP, Wyoming, USA - YL17G06_40 | ecosystem: Environmental > Aquatic > Freshwater > Lake > Sediment | place: USA: Wyoming | collected...
CGAGGTCGACGCGCATCATCCCGTCGTAGTCCCACGTATCGCGAACGGTGGCCCGAAGGTCGCCGGCCTCCAGCGACCCCTGCGCGAGCGCGTGGTCACCGGCCGTCTCGGAGAACGACAGCTCTCCGGCGCTCACCGGGGCTTCCGCTCCGCCGATGCGTGCCTCCCACCGCATGGGCGCGGCAAGCAAGTCCTTCCCCCTCGCCGTCACCTGGTCCCACAGACCGCTGCCGCCCATGGCGTGGTCGCGGAGCACGGTAGACACCCGGCTCCCATCGACCTTGATGGGCATGAAGGGCGGGTAGACCTTCGTGCTCTTGCCAAGCTGGTTGTGCTCCCACTCGTAGACGATCCGCCTGAGCGGCCGCGCGACCTCACTGTCGGGCACGCCGTCGCCCGTGGCTTTGAGGGCCACCTCGCAGTCACCCTCGAGCGGTGGGAGGTCGAGCGTCAGCTCCTGTTTGCCGTTCACCAATCGCGCGAACGTCGCCCTCGCCACCGCGTCGCCGCCCTTGTGCCTGACGGTCGCGGTGAGGTCACGCAGGACGGCACCAGCGGGCAGGTTCGACACATCGGCGAGGATGCGCATCTTGTTGAGATACGGGTAGTAAGCGAACTGGAAGTCGACCGGCTGGATCTCCTGCTTCTTGGTCACCCACACGAATGGCCCCGACGCGGGCCACTCGACCGTCCGCGAGTAGAAGGTCGTCCCGCCATCGCCCGATGTCACGGCGGCGGTCAGCCTGAACTTCCGCGTCGACTTGTCACTCGTCTCGAGCGGCACCTGTACGCCCCCGCCGGCCGGGATGGCTACGAGCTGACCGGCCATCAGCTCAGGCATCACGTCTCGCTCGAGGCGAAGACTGGGCACCAACGACAGGGGCTGGTCGCCCGGATTCTCGATGAACAGCGTGTACGAGATGTCGCCTTGGAACTGGTCCCCCATCTGATGTAGCCAGACAAGCGGGGCATCATCGCCGAAGGTGAACTTGTCTGACGGCTCATAGGCTCCTCCGCCGAGTGAGGAGAACGCCCACTCCTGCTTCCAGTTGCGGCAGAGGTTGATGCCGAAGACGAGTTCGTTGGCGCGCTTGCCCGGCGCGATCCCCTCCAGCGGCACCGCGATCTCGCAGTTCCAGTAGCCGTCCGCGAACCCGTTCGCCACCTGCCAGTCGCCGCGCCACGCCGGGTCGTCCGGTTCGCCGCCGTACGGATGAAGGATGAAGTACCGGTACCCGAGCGAGTTGGCGAGCATCTGATATCGCCGCCCGCGCTCGGCGCCGAATGTGGGGTCGATCCAGACCTCCACCGAGTCGTCGAACACCAGGCTCTCCGAGTCGCGCTTCACATCGGCGACGATCTCGCCCTCGTCGGGAAGCTGAGTGCTGATCGCGCAGTACAAGTGAGTCGCCGTCGCGCCGACGTAGCCGACCGCGCGCCTGTGCTCAAGTTGCCCCTGCCAGGCGAACCCGTCGATCCAAATGGCGCCCGCCCACTCGTCCGACCCGATCACGCCGTCGAGCACCGGCGCCTGCCGCATCAGCGGCGCGCGGAACTCGCCGGCCAGACCCATTGGGCACAGGCTGCAGGTAAAGACGAGCCCGGCAAGGAGCAATGTGCGGCGCACGGCACGGCCTCCGGCATAACAGCGATGTGGCGCAGGTTCGGCGGGGTCTGTCGTGCCCCCTTGCCCCTCTCCTTGACGCTCCCCGGTGCCGCGCGTAGCATTTGCCGCGACATGCCGGCTACAAGCGTCCCCGAGACGGCTGCGCAGGAGCCCCCAGGCGCGCAGGTTCGGCCCCGTGCGCGCGCTGTCACGCTTCTCGGGCTGGCGCTGCTTCTGGCCCTCGTCCTGGGCAACTCGCTTACGGTCGCGGTCGAGCCCCTCTTCGATGAGCCGGACATGTCCACCACTGTCTGGCAGGCCTGCCGGGTGCTCGACGGGCAGCGCCCGTTTGTTGACTACACGCCTATCTACGGCCCCGGCCAGCAGTACGCCACAGCCGGCTTCCTCGCGCTTCTCGGCCGGAACCTCTACGCGGGCCGCGTCTGTGCGCTGGTCTTCGCGCTGGCCACCGCGGTTCTGGCCTACGTCGTAGCTCGGGGCCTGGCTCTGAGTGTCGCCACCTCCGCCCTCGCCGGCGCCTGCACCCTTTCGCTGCTCGCCGGTGAGCTCACCCCCCAGGGGTCGGTGATGGTGGCCGCCCCGGCGATGCTGTGCGCGTGGCTCGTCCTGGAGGCCTGGCGGCCCGGCGGCCGACCGGCCTGGCGTCTGGAGGTCCTTGCGTTCATTGCGGGGCTGGGCATCGGATTCGCGACAGGGACGAAGCCAAACGTCGGGGTTGCGCTTGCGTGCGGGACTGTGGCCGGTCTTTGGTGGCCGGCGTGCGGGAGGGGCTGGCGGATCGCGCTCGCCATCCTGTGTTCTTGGCCGGCGCTCGTCGCGTTGTGCGGGACGCTCCCGCTCGCCTCGACGGTGCCGTTCGTAGCGGCGCCTGTGCTGCTCGTCGTATGGGCGGGGCTGGGTGCCGTGTTGCCTCACCCCCGACCTGCCCGTAGGGGCGGCCCAACGTGGCCGCCCGTGGGCGAGCACATTGGCTCGCCCCTACGAAGCGCGACGGTGCTTCTGGCCGGCGCGGCGTTCCTGAGCACTTGCCTCGTGCTCAACTCCGCGCTCACCCCGGACGGCTCCCGCGGCTTCCTGGAGTGGACTGACCGCCTGCGAAGACACGTGAACGCCGCCATCCCCACCGCGTTGCTGTGGCCGGCCGAGTTGTGGCTGAACACCCTGGCGCTGCTGGCGGTCGCGGCCGGCCTGGTCCTGGCGGGCAGGCGCTTCCTTCGACTCAGCACGCCGGGCGCCGTCGGTCTCGCGGGGGCGGCGATCGGTGCCCTGTCGACGCTGTACCTGGCGTTCCGAGGCTTCAGCGTGATGCGCGCGATCAGCCTCTGGGCACCAGCCGTGGTTGTCGCGGCGTTCCTGGGGGCCGCGCTCGCGAGGCGCCGAGAGCCGGGGCTCGCCCAGGGGGGCTCTCCGGGCCTCGAGGCGCTGCTGCCGCTCTCCGTCGCGCTGCTCATCGCCGGTGCGCAGGGGTTTGACTACAACAACTTCGCGCTGCCGTGTCTGCTTGGGATGGTGCTGTTGGCGGCTCCCCCTCTCCCTCCGGGAGAGGGTCGGGGTGAGGGCCGACATCGCAGGCTGTGGGCCCTCCCTCACCCGCTCCTTCGCGGCGCTCCGGAGCGACCTCTCCCGAGGCGAGATGCTGACTCAGGGGGCCCCCTCGTCGCCCTCGAGCTCACGATCATCGTAGCGTACGTGTTCGTCGCCACTGGTTCGGTTGCGCTCAGGTCGAGCGTCTACTGGCTCGGACGACACGACCCGGCACTTGTGCAGCAGGTCTACCGGGTCCTCCGGGAGGACCAGCGCGACACCCACTACTCCTACGCGATGCGCTTTGAGCCTTTCGCGGCGGAGGCCTGGCTGCCGGAGGAGGTGCCCATGGCCATGGACCTTGCGTCGGTCAGCGGCGGGCAGGTCTACTGCGTCCCGTTCCCGCTCATGCCGCTGCTGCGTGAGGGTACGACCAACGCGAGCAGCCTCGACTACTGGGCGAGCGTCTACGTCACGCCTGAGGAGGTGACCCGGGACCTGCGGCGGCTCGACGCGGGGAGCTGCGAGTGGGTCATGCTCAGGCGCTGGCGGCTCTCGTTCGGCCCCTGGCGCGAGATACGGAGGCGTTACCTCGAGGATCAGACGCTGTCGGCGCACGACCGCGTGCAGAGGGACTATCCGCAGGTGATCCTCTACCTCGAGCGGAGCGGAACGTGGCGCCCCGTGCTGCGGAGCCCCGAGGTGGAGCTCTGGCACCGCGACCGGAGCGAGGCACGGCCATGAGCCTGTTCCAGCGACTGGCCGGGGTCCCGTGGGTCTACGACTTCGTCCAGCGCGTGGCGGGAATGCGCGACCGCAAGCGCAGGCTGCGCGCCGAGGTCGAGAGCCTGCCCGAGCGCCCCACGATGGTGGTCGACCTCGGCGGCGGCACGGGCAACTACGCGGACATGTGGCCGGCGGAGACGACGTACTTATGCCTTGACGACGATGACACGAGACTGAGGGCCTTCTTGTGGAAGCACCCCGGGGGCATGGCGGTCGTGGGCGACGCCGCACGGCTGCCCCTTGCCGATGGCTGTGTAGACGCGGTCGGCTGCATCGCGCTATCGCATCACCTAGACCACGACTCACTGGCGAGCGTGCTGTCCGAGAGCGCGCGGGTGCTTACGCGGTCGGGAGCGTTCCTCTTCCTGGATGCGCTTCTGGTGCCTGAGAGCCGCCTCATCTGCTGGTTCTGGCGTCACGACAGAGGAGGGTACCCGCGGGCCGCCGAGGAGCTAGTGGACCGCGTCTCCGAGTGGTTTGACATCGTAGCTGACCGCCGGTACACCTACCTCCACCACTATCTCCTGCTGGTGTGCCGTCCGAGAGCGGCGGTGAGCCTGCCATGATGGATCCGTCGATCACAGCGAAGTATGCCGAGCTCGAGCGCGAGCATTGGTGGCTCCTCGGGCGGCGCGAGATCGTGAGGTCGCAGGTCGAGCGTCGGTTCGGCGGGCTAGAGGGGCTGCGCGTGCTCGAGATCGGCTGCGGCTCGGGCGAGAACCTGCGCGCCCTCGGTGCCGGGTGCGCCACGCTGGGCGTCGAGCCCGACCCGGGCCTGCGGGAGATCGGCATCGACCGCGGGACGCGAGTGCTCGCCGGCGCCCTGCCGCGCGACCTGCCGCAGGGCATGGGCGCCTTCGATGTCGTGATGCTGCTCGATGTCCTGGAGCACGTTGAGGATGACGCTGCGGCCCTGCGCGCTTGCGCAGAGCTTGTCACCTCGCGCGGGGCGGTTCTCATCACCGTGCCGGCCGCGCCGTGGCTCTGGTCGCGCCATGACGTGTACGCGGGGCACAAACGCCGGTACCGCGCCCGATCCTTGCGCGACGCCGCCAGGAGGGCAGTCCTAGCGGTCGAGCGCCTGTCACACTACAACTGCCTGCTGTTCGCCCCGTTCGTGGCGGCCAGGCTGGTCGACAAGCTGTGCCGCCGGGCCGGGGGTCCACCCGACTTCACGCCACCCGCGAAGCCCGTCAACAGCGCCCTGCGAGCGTGCCTGGTCTTTGAGTCCCGACTGCTCGCCCGCGTGAACCTCCCTTGGGGCGGGAGCCTGCTGGCGTGGCTGAAGCCTGGCTAGCACGGCATGGTCGGAGGACGGGCTTACCGACCTCGTGCCGGCGCCGGCTCAGCTTGCTTTCGCATACCGGCCGAGGCGGCCTCCGGCTCGTGCTCGAAGCGGTCGAGCCGCTTGTACCATGTGAAGTACAGGGCCACCCCGAACCCAACCGTCACCGTGAACAAGGCTCCCGATACCGCGTACCAGTGCAGCATCAGGTAGATGGGGAACGTGTACATCGCCAGCAAGCACGGCAGGCCAAGGGCCACGTTCAACAGGTCGCCCTCGGGACGGGACCGGCGCTTGAACTTCCGATCATGCTTCTTCACCTGTCTCGCCACATACCCCCAGACGCCCCACGGCTGAACATTCCGGTAGAACTCCATCAGCGTCTTGCGGTCGGTCGCCGGGGTGTTCATGGTGACGAGGACCGCCACGAGCAACACCGCGAGCGCGATGGCGGGGAACGTGACGTACAACGGCAGCGCGTTGAGCTGGGGCACTAGAGCCTGCGCCAGCGACAGCACCATCCCCGTGAACGTTCCCGCGGCATAGCCCGCGCCGTTCAGCCGCCACCAGTACCACCTGAGCACGTTCGGCAGCAGCACCCCGGCGCCGAGCGTCCCCATAATCCAGGTGAACATCCGGTTGATCGAGCTCGCTCCGAAGCCGATCAGGATGCCCACCACGATCAGCGCGGCCGACGAGATGTAGCTGGCCACGATCAACCTCCGGTCCGAGGCGTCGGGCTTGATGTATTTCTGGTAGATGTCCTTCACGATGTACGACGCGCCGCCGTTTACCGTGGAGTTGAACGTCGCGAGGAAGCCGGACAGGAGCGCCGCGATGGCGAGTCCGCGCAGTCCCACCGGGAGCATCTGGTCGATGACCACCGGCAGGACCTTCTCCGGGTCTGTCATGTTCTGGGTGACAACGACGCCGGCGATCCCCATCACCGCGATGGCCATCGCCATCGGCCAACGAATGGTGTGAACAACGCCCCACAGGGCGCCGAGCTTCGATGCCTCACGCGGGCTTCGCGCCGCCAGGAAGCGCTGGAAGTCGTAGAGCTGCTCGGGGCCGCTCAGGTCGAGCAGGAGGCCCTTCACCACCCACACAATGAGAAGGAGTCCGAACACGTAGTACTCGGTGCCGTAGAGGTAGTCGAAGCGCACCGCGGGCGCCATGCTGCTCCACTCCGGCGCTGTCGCGGCCGCGATCTGGTCCCAGGACACGTGCGTGAATCCGATGTAGGCGATGAGAAGCGCGCCGAGGCTGAGGACAACCGTCTGGAAGATCTCGACCAGAACCACCCCATGGAAGCCGCCGACGATGACGTAGAGCCCTGTCACCCCGATGATGAGCGCGGCGCAAGTGTGCTCATCGAATGGTAGATACACCGAGCCGAACTTGCCCATGCCCACGGAGCCGTAAGCAAGGAAAGCCGTGATCGTCAGGACCGCATAGGTCGTGTAGGACAGCCGTGCGAGCTCCCCTCCCCGGCCGGTGCCGAACCGAGTCTGCATCCACTCGGAGCCTGTCATCACCCCCGAGCGCCTGATCCACGGGCCCATGTAGGCCATGTAGAACACGGTGATGGGGAAGCCCCAGATCCACTGTACCCACATCCCCTTGACGCCGAGCAGGACGAACAGGCTCACGATCCACATAGTTCCCGTGATGTCGAAGTAGGAGGAGCTGCCGGACATCGCCAGCGCCCACCACGGTAACTGTCGCTCGCCGAGGAAGTACGACCCGATGTTCCTCTGCGCCCGGCGCTTCATGATGAGGCCGAGCGTGATGACGACCGCAAGGTAGATGACCACGATCACCGCATCGACAGTGCCGAGTCCCAGCGCCATCCTGAAGCATCCCTCACTTGGAGCGCACCCACATCCCCCGTCGGCCCCGCACACTTCGCGGGACAATGGGCTGAAGCCCACTGTCTTGAGGCTCGCGGGGCAATGGGCTTAAGCCCATTGTCTTGAGGCGGCTCTATGCGTACCACCGCGGCGGCCCGCCGCCGTGGAAGTCGTACTGCGATACGGTCCAGTCCACTCGCTCTCGCCGAAGCGGCAGGCGCTCCGGGCAGTTCATGGTGTCCCACACAAGTCCGCCGTGCATGTGCAGCGCGACGTAGAACGCGTGCCTGGGCCAGAACCCATCGGGCACTTCTTCGTCGTAGTAGCCGTCCACCTGGCCGCGCGCGTAGTCGATGCTCACCCGACACGCCCACAGGGGCAGCTTGTAGGTGTCCTCGACCGGATCGCCCCAAGTGCATCTGCAAAAGTCGATCACACCAACCACCCGCGTCCCACGCACGATGAGGTTGCCGGGGTGGTAGTCCTCGTGCCTGAAGCGCTCCGACGCGTGGTCGAGCAGCGGAGCATTCGCTGCCGCGTAGGCCTCCACCTCAGCCTGCCGCGAGAACTCGATCCCGTAGTACCGCGCGAGCCGGAGGATGTGCAGGTACTGGCGCCACCGCCGCTCAGCCCAGTCCGGGGTCGGCTCGGTCGGCGCGAGCTCGTGGAGCCGCCTCAGCAGGGCGCCGGCCTGGAGGCCGATGTCCCGCTGGGTCGCGGAGCGAAGGGTCGGGAGCACATCCTCCGCGCAGTCGCCCGGGATGAACCCGGTCACCGTTGCGCAGAGGAGCTGATCCTCCATCCTCCGGAACAGCACCGGCTCCGGGCAGGGAAGGCCGCGCGCGTGCTGCCGACCCAGTGTCAGGAACTCCCGCTGACGCTGATCGGCCCACCCGCTGCCGGACAGCCGGAGGAGGTAGGCGGGAGTGTCGCCGACGTAGAGGAGGTGCTTCTCATCCTCCGAGTGGCCCTTGTCGAGGCGCGCCCAGCGGGTGACCGCGGACAGACACGGAGCCGAGGCCGCCAAGTCGCGCACAAGCTCATCGCGCACCATGGGGAGCATGGGGCCGTCACGCTCCATCTGCGGGCCAGCCGCTACAGCATCGCCTTCGTACCTACCGCCTTGCCACTATCAGCTCGAGCGCGCCTATGTCCGGTGCCGCGCCCTGGGGCACAGGCGTCCCATCGAAGTCAGACGCGCGATCCGCGCTCACGGCCGCATCGATGCAAGGCGAGCCCGGGCTGAGATGGAAGTCCCTCCCCGCAGGATCGACGAACAGAGGATCGCCCACGAGCGAGTGCGGCTCGAGCCCCTGCTCGGCCTGGTACCGCGCGAACTCGGGCTGCGAGTAGCGCGCGTCAGCGAACAGGATCATATTGCCCTCGGCCTGCGCCCACAGGTTGCCGTCCATCACCAGCGCGAGGCGCTGCTCTTTCGTGTAGCCAGGGGCGAAGAACGCGTTCGAGCGGGCCTCGCAAAAGACGTTGTTGCGCATGGTCAGCCCCTCCATGCGCGCGGAGGTATCGTAGAAGCAGAGGTGCCGCCCGCTCGGGTCGGGGCGCTGGGTGTGTCCCCATCCGTGGCCGGCGTCCACGCACGTGTTGTGCTCGAAGACGATGTTCTCTGTCAGCGATGCCTCGGGCCGGTTCCAGTACTCGAAGGAGTACTCGCAGTTCCAGATGATGTTGCTGCGGTACACGATGTTGCGCTGGACGCAGGGCGCGCCGAGGCTCTGGTTGGTGAGCGCGGCGTCGTAGATCTCCCAGAGCCGACACCGCTCGACAAGATTGTCGTGCGCTCCGGCCCAGAACTCGATGCCGTTGCCGAAGCGCACGGTCTGGTCGCCGCCCATCTGGTCGCCGCCGCCGATGAAGCCGAGGTCACAGTCCCTGACGGCGATGTGGTGAGTGTCGCCGCCGCTGATGCCGTGCGCCCCGCCATACAGGAGAGCCAGGTTCTCGTATCGGACGTAAGACTTGCCGGACTCGTCGATGATGTGCCGGCGGAGGGCGCACTCGATGTCGGCATGGCGGTCGGTTGGCGGGCCGTCGGAGCGTACCTTGAGGGTGTTGCGCATCTCGTCGTAGTAGAACTGGTCCTGTACCCTGAGCTGCGACTCGTCGAAGACCTTGACCCCGCACGAGCGCCCGGTGTCGAAGATGATGTTGCCGACATCGACGGGCAGCAGGCCCTCTCGGCCCTCGCAAGCCGCGAAGCTGAAGGTGTCGACGAAGAGGTCAGCGCCTGCCGGCAGCCGATCGCCGAGGAAGAGCGTGAACCGCGCGGTGTCGCTGGTTGTGTTCGCGTCGTAGTAGGCGACCACCGTCGTCCACTCGGCCCCGACGCGAGCTGCGCGCGCGCCGGATCCGCTCGAGTAGTTCGTCCACGGTGGGCCCATGCTCATGAGCGTCGGAACAGGCAGCGGGAACTCAGGCGTCGACCGGCAGCGGAATGTCAGCCTGTAGAGCCGCCCCTGCTCGATAGCGAACGGGGCCGTGATTAGCTGAACGTCAGAACCGCGCGCACCGGGCGTGGCTCCGTGAACAAGCAGGCAAGCGGGCGCGGTGTCGGCGCCGCCCTCGATGCGCGACATCTCAGCTTGGGCGCCGTTCTCGCAGTAGAGACTCCAGGTGTCCGTCCCGTCGGTGAAGGACGGGTTCGGGAGCGCCTCCTGCCCGACGACGGATGGCTCGCGCGTGCTCCAGACGCCGTCGCTCACCTCGACCCAGTCGTCGGGGTCGTTCAGCTCGACCGACCCGAGGAGGACCGGCTTGTCTCCCTCTCCGTACGCGCCGTAGGTGACGTATCCATCCTCGCTCCCGGAGTGCGGGATGAGCTGCTCCCGCCACGAGTCGCCCCGCTTCAGGAGCACGGAGTCGCCCGGCTGGATCGGATACGCGTTGACTTTCGCCAACGTCCGCCAGGACGTCTCCGGGGACCGGCCGTCGTTGTCGTCCGAGCCGCCGTGTGAAACGTAGTACGTCACGCCGTCGCTCCGGGCCGGGGCAGTAAGCGCGGCACCCCACACGACGGCCAGCGCGGCGAGCGTCAGACAGACGGCGTGATGTTGCAGCGGCATGGCGATCTCCCTGCGTGTGGTGCTCTACGCGGGCGGCCACATTGGGCCGCCCCCTACCGCCAAGGTACGGGGAGGGGCGAAGGCGGCAGCCCCTCAGTACGCCTTCGCTACAACGACCCGCCGAGGCGACGGCGACCCGCACACAACGCAGCTCCCGGCCTCGTCCTCGCCGTCGAGCGGGATGCAGCGAATCGTTGCGGTCGTCTCGTTCTTCATCGTGAGCTCGCAGGCCGATGCGCCGCACCAATGCGCGAGCACGAATCCCCCGCGTTCGAGCACGTCCCTCGCATCGTCGTAGGTGTCCACGCTGTGCGTGTTGGCATCGCGGAACTCGAGCGCCGCGTCGAACATCGCCTGCTGCGCGGCGTCGAGCTCAGCGGCGAGGGCTGTCTCGATGCCGTCTAGGGGCAGGGGCTTCTTCTCTCCCGTCAGCCGGCGAGCGGCCACGCACTGGTCCTTGTCCAGGTCCTTCGGCCCCAGCTCGAGCCGCAGGGGCACGCCCATGAGCTCCCACTCGTTGTACTTGAACCCCGGCTTGTGCTGGTCGCGGTCGTCGTGCTTGACGCGGATGCCGGCGGCCTTGAGCCGCCGCGCTAGCTCCGCCCCGGCCTCCAGCACCCGCGTGCGGGACTCGTCCTTGTAGATGGGCACGATGACTACCTGTGTCGGGGCGAGGCGAGGCGGCAAGTTGAGGCCCTTCTGATCGCCGTGGGCCATGACCAGCGCGCCCACGAGCCTGGTCGAGACGCCCCAGCTTGTCCCCCACACGTACTCTCGCTCGCCGCGGTCGTTCTGGAACGTCACGTCGAAGGCTTTGGCGAAGTTCTGCCCGAGGAAGTGGCTGGTGCCCGCCTGGATCGCCTTCTTGTCTTTCATCATGCCTTCGATGGTGAATGTCCGCACCGCCCCTGCGAAGCGCTCCATCTCGGTCTTCTCGCCGTAGAACACGGGCAGCGCGAGGCACATCTCCGCGAACTCGCGGTATATCCCGAGGATCGTCAGCGTCTCTTCGAGCGCCTCATCCGCGGTCGCGTGAGCGGTGTGCCCCTCTTGCCAGAGGAACTCGCGTGTGCGCAGGAACAGGCGCGGCCGCATCTCCCAGCGCATGACGTTCGCCCACTGGTTGTACAGGAGAGGCAGGTCGCGGTAGGACTCGACCCAACGGGCGTAGGTCTGCCAGATGATGGTCTCGGAGGTGGGGCGGAACACGAGGCGCTCCTCGAGTTCCTTGCCGCCGCCGTGGGTGACGTAGGCGCACTCGGGCGCGAAGCCCTCCACGTGCTGGGCCTCGCGCTGGATGAAGCTCTCGGGGATCAGCGCCGGGAAGTACACGTTCTCATGCCCGCACTCCTTGAAGGCGGCATCGAGCACGCGGACCATGTTCTCCCACAGCGCGTACCCGTACGGTCGAATCGTCATGCAACCGGCGACCGGCGATGACTCAGCCAGCTTCGCCTTCCTGACGACGTCCTGGTACCATTCGGGGAAGTCGCTTTCGATGTCCGCGATGAAGCGCTCGCCTTCCGAACCCACGTAGCTTGTCCTCTCCGCGCTAATGCCTGCGCGCGCAAGTTCGGCAATGCTAACACGGGGTGCGGCGAGCGGGAAGGGCGGGGGCTCGAGAGCGCCGGCGTCCTCGCGGGCATGCAGCCGCCGTTGCTTGCGGCGCAGGCGAGACGCCTGCGCCACGGGATCGGGCGGCCTGCCAGCCGCCCCTACCGGCTCTCACAACTGGTCAAGGAACTCCCGTACCGCCTCGGTGACGGCGTCCACTTCGAGCAGGAAAGCGTCGTGGCCGTAAGTGGACGGCACCTCAATGTAGGTAACCCGCTTGCCGGCCATCCGTAGCGCGTCGGCCCAGCGCTTGCAGTCCTCCGGCGGGTAGAGCCAGTCGCTCCTGAACGAGACCACCAGCGAACTGCACTCGACACGCTCCGCGGCGCGGACAAGGTCCCCCTCGCCCCAGACCGCGGCGTCGTAGTAGTCCATCACGCGCGTGATGTAGAGGTAGGTGTTCGCGTCGAAGCGCTCGGCGAATGACCGGGAGATGTGGTCAAGGTAGCTCTCGACCTGGAACTCAGGCTCGAACGACCAGCCCACTTCATCCCGGTCCTGGAGCCGGCGCGCGCACTTGACCGCAAGACTCTCAGCCGACAGATAGGAGATGTGCCCGAGCATCCTCGCCGCGCGAACGCCCCCGTCGGGCCGGTGGACGCGGCCGTCCGGGCCTGGCTCGTGGTAGTCGCCTCCGCGGAAGTGGGGATCGTTCATGATGGCCTCACGCGCGACCACGTTGAGTGCGAGCCCCATCGGCTGAAGGCTCGCGGACGCCGCGAGAACGATCGGCCCCTTAACCCGCCCGGGGAAGCGCAGACCCCACTCGATCGCCTGCTGGCCCCCGAGCGACCCGCCCGCCACCGCGACGATACGCTCGACGCCGAGCTTGTCGAGAAGGCGCGCCTGGGTCTCGACCCAGTCGCCCACAGTGACCATCGGGAATCGAAGCCCGTAGGGCTTTCCGGTGGCGGGATCGGGGTCCGAAGGGCCGGTGCTTCCGTAGCAGCCGCCCAGAAGGCTCGCGCTGATGACGCAGTACCGCGTTGTATCGAAGGCCTTGCCGGGGCCGATGCAGTCGTCCCACCAGCCGGGGCGCGTCTTCTCCCAGGGACGGCCGAGTTCGTCGGCATCCGCGCTCCAGCCAGCCGCGTGAGATCCGCCGGACAGGGCGGGTGCCACCACGACGACGTTGTCTCGTTCGGGGGAGAGCTCGCCGTAGGCCTCGTACTCGACGTCGACCGGCGCGAGCAGACGGCCACACTCAAGGCGGAGCGGGGAACCGGCGTCCGCGATCCTCACGCGCTCCGCCCTGGTCCATCCCACGGACGAGGGAGAGTCGGGCGGATCGTATTGTCGCTTTGCCTTCGCGCCGACCCTCGCCTCGATGGGATCGCTCATCAGCCGGTCTGACTCGCTTTCAGGGCCTGATCCAGGTCCGCCTTGATGTCCTCAACGTCCTCGATGCCCACGCTCAGCCTGACGTAGTCGTTGCTCACGCCTGCCGCGAGGCGCGCCTCGTCGGAGAGCTGCCGGTGCGCGGTCGACGCAGGGTGGAGGACCAGCGTCTTGGCGTCACCGAGGTTCGCGAGGTGGCTGCACAGCTTCACCGAGTCGATGAACCGCTTGCCCGCCTCGAGCCCGCCCTTGATGCCGAACCCGACGATCCCTCCGGAGCCGTTCGGCAGGTACGTCTTCGCGCGCCCGTGGTCCGAGTGGCTGGGCAGACCAGGGTAGTTGACCCAAGTCACCGCGGGGTGCCGCTCCAGCCACTCCGCGACCGCCTGCGCGTTCTCGCAGTGGCGCGCCATCCTGACATGAAGGCTCTCGATGCCCTGCAGGAACAGGAACGCGTTGAACGGCGAGAGACAGGCGCCAATATCGCGCAGAAGCGTCGCACGGAGCTTCAGGGCGTACGCGATGTTGCCCATTCCCGGCAGGTTGCCGAACACCTCCCAGAAGCGAAGGCCATGGTAGCTGGGATCGGGCTCTGTGAACTCGGGGAACTTGCCGTTGCCCCAGTTGAACTTCCCGCTGTCGACTACCGCGCCGCCGATGCTGTTGCCGTGGCCGCCGAGGTACTTGGTGAGCGAGTGCACCGAGATGTCAGCCCCCCACTCGAACGGCCGGAACAGAGCCGGAGTGGTCACGGTGTTGTCGATCACGACCGGGATGCCCGCGGCGTGCGCGACGCCGGCGATCTTGTCGAGGCAGTCGACGTTGTTCTTCGGGTTCCCGAGCGACTCGGTGAAGACGAGACGCGTCTTGTCATCGATCGCGGCCTTCAGGGCGTCCAGGTCGTTCAGGTCGACCCACTTCACGCCAATGCCGAACCGAGGGAACGTGTGCGCGAACAGGTTGATGGTGCCACCGTACAGAGCGGGTGAGGAGACGATGTTCTGCCCCGCCTGCGCGATGTTCAGGACGGAGAACGTCACGGCCGCCGAGCCGCTCGCGAATGCGACGGCCGCGGTGCCGCCCTCCAGGGCGGCGAGTCGCTGCTCGAGAACGTCCTGCGTCGGATTGCCGATGCGGGTGTAGATGAACCCGAGCTCGGCCAGGTCGAACAGCCGGGCGGCATGGTCGCTGTCGTGGAAGACATAGGATGTCGTCTGGTAGATGGGCACCGCGCGGGAGCCCGTTGTGGGATCGGGCGCCTGGCCCGCGTGAAGTGCCTGTGTACCAAGGCGGTAGGTATCGCTCATCAGTGTGTGTACCCCTTCCGGATTCTCTAGCCGGTCAGGCCGTCAAACAGCACGGTCGAAAGGTAGCGATCCGCCGCGTCCGGCAGGACCGTGACGATGGTCTTCCCCTCGAACTCATCCTCGCGCGCGAGCCTGAGCGCTGCCGCGGCGGCGGAACCCGAGGATATGCCACAGGAGATGCCTTCCTCGCTCGCCAGCCGCTTGGCCGCCTCGATGGACTCCTCCTCGGTGACCCGCTCTACGCGGTCCACCAGCGAGAGGTCGAGGACCTTCGGCACGAAGCCAGCGCCGATGCCCTGGATCTTATGCGGTCCCGGTTTGAGCGCCTCGCCACTGAGAGTCTGCGTGATAACCGGGCTCTTCTCCGGCTCGACCGCGACCGAGACGAGTGGCAAGCCGCGATCCTGCTTGATGTACCGCGACACGCCCGTGAGCGTGCCGCCGGTGCCTACACCGCTCACCAGGACGTCGACCCGGCCAGCCGTCTGCTCGACGATCTCAGGGCCGGTGGTCGCCTGGTGGATCTGCGGGTTCGACTCGTTCTCGAACTGGTTCAGGTAGACCCACTTGTCGGGCTCCTCGGCGACCAGCTCCTCGACTCGGGCCATCGCCCCGGGCATGCCTCCGGAAGCCGGTGTCAGCACTAGCTCCGCGCCGAAGATGCGGAGCATCGCGCGGCGCTCGAGGCTCATCGACTCCGGCATCACGAGGACCACCTTGTAACCGCGCGCCGCGCCGACGTAGGCGAGCGCGATGCCCGTGTTGCCGCTCGTGGGCTCGATGATGGTCTTGTCGGGGCCGAGCACGCCCCGCTTCTCAGCGTCCCAGATCATTGAGGCGCCGATGCGGCACTTCACCGAGCCGGCCGGGTTGCGGGACTCGATCTTCGCCAGCACGGACGCCTTGGCGCCCTCGCACATTCGGCGCAGCCTCACAAGCGGGGTACGACCTATGGACTGCGCATTGTCTTCAAAGAGCGTCAACATGGCGCTCTTCTCCTTTCCCGACGGGTTAGATGGAGTAGTCACCCCGGCCCGCCGCGGTCTTCTCTTTCTCCAACTCGACTAGATCCCGGAACGTCGTGCCATCGTAGACGCCCATCATAGCCTCGTCCGCCCTCCGCCAGACCTGCTGGAAGACGCAGTCCGGGCCGAGCGGGCAGCCTTGCCCCAGGCCGGAGGCCGAGCAGGCCGTCCATGGAGTCGGCCCTTCGGTCACGCGTAGCAGCTCGCCCACCGAGAGATCCTCAGGATGCCGGCAAAGCATGTAGCCGCCGTTGCGGCCACGGGTCGACGTCACGAGCCCGGCTTGCTTGAGCTGGCTGAGAATGGCTGATAGGAACTTCTGCGGGATCTCCTGTGCGTGCGCTATCTCCCCGATATGGGCAGGCGCGCCGCCATGGCGCTTCGCGAGCTCGAACAGGGCGCGAAGGGCGTATCTCGAGCGCTGCGAGACCTGGGCCATTGGGCAATGTCTCCTATCTCTATGGAGATAGTAGACAATTGCCGAGGGGGAGTCAATCAGGTCGTGTGCGGTCCGACCCCAAGACTACTCTAGGCGCCGCCGGGCCGGCAAGGGAACCGTGTCCCACCTCCGCGGGGGAAGAGGCAGGGTCGTTCGCGGCGACCAAGGGAACCGGCCGCAGGCCTGACACGCGCCGGCGGCCCCAGGAGTCCCTAGCGGAGCGGATGGGTGACTCGGGTGACCGTACCGCGGGACTTGTCCGCGACAACCGACCGGCCCAGGGTGTCGCAGCTCAGGGAGCGAATTGAGGGGCGGTCACGGTCGCCTGCTACCACGCACGGGCCGTGCTCATCGGAATGTCTTGGCCCATCTGGGGCTGGCCGGTGCCGTGTCGGAGGTGTGCCGCATGGAGTGTTGCACGAAGCGCCTCGCGGGGGTGCTTGTGGGTCTGGCGCTCGCCGCGTCGTGCCACGCCGTCCACGCCGCGAGTGACGGCCCGCGCCCCCGTGAGGGCGGCACGGCCACCCTAGTGACCATCGACCCCGTACGCCTCTGCCCGGTGGTTGACGGGCGGCCGTTCTTCGCGATCGGCGGCTGCGGAATCCCGCCGGAGCAGATGAAGGCCTGCGCTGATGCGGGGTTCAACCTGACCGTTCGATGGGGGAACACCGCGTGGTGCGACCCCGGCTACGCTGAGGCCCTGGTCGCCGGCGGAGACGCGCCGGCAGAGTACCTTCGACGCTACCTGGACTCCGCTGCCGCCGCCGGCCTGTTTGTGGTGGAGCAGCCGCTGCTGTTCCCCGAGAGAAGCTTGCTGCTCGGCGATACGTTTGCGGCGCATCTCGGTGAGTTCATGGCAGAGCGGCTGCCGCAGGTCATCGGGGCGGTCAAGAGCCATCCCGCCCTCTTCGGGTACTACGGTCCCGAGGAGTTCCAGGGGCAGTACTTGCCCGCGATCGCGCAATACACCCACGCCGTCAGGCGACATGACCCGACACACCCCGTACTCCTGGTCGCGCCGTGGGGCACGTACGATCTGACCCACCAGGCCTGGCAGAGCTGGGGAGCGGATCTCGGCATCACCGCTGACGACTGGTATCCCGCGCCCGATGTGCGCCGGCTGATGCCGGCGTTCACCCGGGCGCAGACCCACTCCGCGTGGGCCAGGGAGAGCGGGCGTGCGTTCTGGTGGGTGCCGCTCATGGCCTTCACCAGTATCCATCGGCCGTACCCACTAAGCCCTCAGGCCCAGCGAGCACAGGTATACCTGGCCCTCATCGGGGGCGCGAATGGCATCGTCTGGTCGCCCTGGGGGCCGCGGCACGTCGATACGTGGGACGCGATCAAGCGGACGGTTCGCGAGGTCCGTTCCTTGGAGCCGGTGCTGTTGGAGCCCGTTGTCCCTACCCCAGTGGAGTGGTCGCCGGCTTCCTGCAGCGAGACCGTCCAGGTGAGGGCGATCAAGCACGAGGGCAAGACGTGGCTCCTTACGGCCAACGCCTACGCCGCTGACGCCCAGGTGAGCATCCAGCTCCCTTCGGCCGCACAGACGGCTTCGGTGTGCTTCGAGGACCGCGACGTGCCCATCGTGGACGGTGTGCTCACTGACCGGTTTGGCGGCTTCGCCTGCCACGTCTACGAGGTCGCCGACCAATGGCCGGACGACGCGACCCTTCGCATCGCGGTGGACCCGTCGCCGATGGCCATCGAGGTCGGCCCCTGGCCCGGTGCCGGGTTCAACATCGTCCCGAACAACCTGATCGTGGACCCTGGCTTCGAGGACAGCGCGGCTTGGTTCTTCAACGGGTTTGGCAGAGCGCCGGCGCGCTGCGGCGGCAACCTTGACACAGGGTTCACATTCGCCGGAGCTGCCTCCGCGCACATAACCCTCAGTGAGGATGGAGGTACCCCCGGCTGGTTCGGACAGCCAATCAAGCTGAAGCCGAACACCCGCTACCTCGTCGGCGGACACATGTGCACGGACATGCGAGACCCGTGCTGGGTGAGGCTGGGGCTGTGTGGCAGCCAGAGCCTGCGTCCTCAACTCGTGACGACCCAACAGGCAGATCCGGTCTCCGGCTGGGGGCGCTACTCCCTGCTGTACTCAACGGGCGAAGAGCCGGAAGAAGCACGACCGACCGTCGGGTGTGAGGGCGGGGTCGGCAACGCGTGGTTCGACGAGCTGTTCCTACATGAGGCCTGTCCTGGGGTGCGCAACCTAGTCGCGAACGGCGGATTCGAGGGTCCTGAGGTCGCCAAAGGCTGGCCGGTGAACTGGTGCAACGAGTACAGCCTGGAGATCCCCGGGCATATCGGCTCGGAGGGAGCGCTGTGGGGCGTAGACGATACCGTGGCGTTTGAGGGTGAGCACAGCCTCCGCATGGTTCACCCCGGAGTGGGGCAGCTCGGGGGCAAGGGCATCCCGCGCGCAGCCCAAATGCTGCTGCTGGGCACGGAGCTCCGGGAAGGCCGACCCTACGTGTTCTCCGCGCAGATGCGAGCCGATCGGGCAGACCTCGTCGTACAGGTGCAGGCCGGTGGCTACGGGCCTGCCCGCACGCGGGATCTGCGAGTGGGCACGGAGTGGAGCCGGCAGGTCGTGCGGGCGACGGGCGCGCCCGGCGGAGAGCCGTTCGTAAGCATCTATGTCGTACATGAGGGCACACTGTGGGTTGATGCCGTGCAGTTCGAGCCGGGAACTGAGCCTACGAACTACCAGGAATGGTGGTACTGAGCCGGTTGTGGGACGACCACTCCGGTCTGCAGTCCTAGGGCCGCCACGCGACCGGCCCTTGGTCGCCTGGGTCGTCGGTTACCCGCATGAGACCGGTGCCGTCGACGTTCACGACCCATATGCCGCGCTGGGGCGCCGTGAAGTAGTGAGCGGCGAAAGCCACGCGGCGGCTGTCCGGGGCCCACGACGGCCAGTCGCCGACGCGACCCTCGGACAAGCGCACCGCGCCCGAACCGTCCGCGTTCATCACGTACAGGCGATGGATGCCGTCGCTCTGGCGGTCCCGCAAGCGCGGCTACTGGTACACTCGACCGCCGACGACCGCGGACTCGAGGAGATTGTCGACACCGTCGCTGATGATCTTGACCGGACCCACGTGCCACGCGAACCAAAACTGCCGCGTCGAGTTGAGCGCGGCCCCGGAGGCCGTGATCGTGAAGCGAGGGCAGTTGTCGAAGCGTCCGGCCTGTGTGACGATATCGTCCACAGTGTCCAGCACACTCGACACGGATAGGCTGAGATCGGTGCCGGGTGGTATGGCGGCTCCGCCGCCCGCGCGCGGGACGATCGTGGTGCTCTGGTCGAAGCGGTCGCCGAATCTGATCGTGTGAGCGAAGATCTGCACGGGCGGTTGGAACTCGCCCAGCTCGTTGCCGTACCAAAGCACGCCCTGGGCCCCGATGCCCATGTCCATGTAGTCGTCTTCGGTGACCCCGCCGGACCCGGTGAAGGACATGCGGAACACCCCGCGCCCATCGGCGGCTTGGACATCTTCGGCGCGGCGCCAGTCGCGCGTCCCTCGCACAGACCTCAGCCGGATGAAGTCGCCCCTGCCTACCGGCAGGTAGCCCTCGGCCGGCGCTTCCGGCGGGTCGGTGGGGAACTCGACGCCGGTCGTGATGGCGCCGGGCTTCACCTCTACCTCGTCCGAGTACTCCACGAAGGCGCCGGTGATGTCGTGCGCGGTCAGCGTGTAGGTGCCCGGCCGGACCGCCGGGAACGTGTAGAACCCCCGTTGGTCGGACACGGTCTGGATGCCGGGCCCCAGCGTCACCACGGTGGCGGCCGCCTCAGCGTACACCAGCGGATCAAGCGGGAAGCCGGAGACGACGATGGGCCGTTGTCCCTCCTCGTTCGGCTCGATGGCCACGTATGTGAAACCCTCCACCGTGCCCGTGGTTCGTGTGTCGGCGTCGTCGAAGAAAGGGCTCGCGATCCCTGAGCCGTGGCCCGACGGCGCTAGTGCACACCCGCCCCAGAGTGCCAGGACGCAGGTCAGAGGCACCAGCGCACAGGCGACGCGCCTCATCCCCAGGGCCGTCGCGTCCTGGCCGCGTGACTCACGGACGACCTCACCCCCGGTCCCTGGCCGGGCCAGTGACCACCCCCTCTCCGCTAGCGGAGAGGGGGAATGGCCCTGAGCCCTGAGCCCTGAACTTGCCGAAGGGTAGAAGGGGCGAAGGGCCGGGGGGTGAGGTCGACCCGGCGCGAGCCATCGTCCGAAGCGAGGCGGTCCTGCCCTCACGCCGGGCCCACCTTCCCGGGCGCGCGCGGCTTCACGGTGACGCCCACGGCTGCTGTCTTGCCTAGCTCGATGCGGACCGTGCCATCAGGCCCCGCGACGGCTTCGAGGGGGCTCGTGGTGCCGTCGGAGCGGGTCAGGGTGGCGTCCAGGCGCTCACCGGGCAGAATCCGCAGCGTGCCCGGGCGCAGCACCAGCGCAAGCTCCTGAGGAGTACCGCCCGAGAGCTCGGGTCCTGCGATGCGGCCGAAGGTATACCGGGCGTCGAACGGCGCTACTTGCAGCTCAAGCCCCTTCGGTCCATAGGACGTGACCGCGACCAGCGCGGCCGGGGCGTCCACTGTCAGTGGGACTGCGGTCGCGACCATGAGCTCCCCCGGAGCCAGCTCGCAGGATAGCTCGGCGCCTCTCACTGCCGCGCCGGTCCGCGCGACGCAGCCGGTGAAACACCGCCCGGAGGCGGATGGGACACCAGCGGTGGCGAGGAGCATCGCGCTCGAGTAGTTCACCGCCGTCACCGTCTCGCCGTCGGAGCGCACGTCGATGTCGGGGCAGATCAGTCCCGGCGTGGTGGTGTTCTCCACGAGCGACCCGCGCGATACCAGGTCGCCCCAGAACCCCGCGCCCAGAGGCTCGGTCGGCAGCCAGTGGGCCATGATCTGGTTCGTAGCGAAGACGACTGCGCCTCGCTCGACGCTGTTGGTGAAGACGCCCGCGTAGGTTACCCGCGGGTCCCGGCTGCGTGGCTCGCGGCGAGCGCGGAAGACGATCGTCGGCTTCGCGCCGGCAGTGACCCTCGCGTCGCCCGTTAGGCCGCTGAAGGGCTGCCCCTCGGTCGTCGCGCTATCGACAAGCGACGGGAAGATCGGGCTGCCACCGTAGACGACCCCGTCGAACTCGGTGTGAGTCAGCGACGTGATCCGCATCACGCCGATCAGAGGCACCAGCGTCTCCGGCAGGAGTTGCACCGAGCCGGTCTGTCTGAGCCCGATGCCCAGGTCACAATAGAGCACGCCGCCACCCCGCACGTAGTCCCATAGGGCGGCGGACAGGGGTTCATCGACGTCGTACAACTGCGGCGCGAGAACGGTGGCGTAGCGCGACAGGACGTCCGCAGACGCCAAGTGCGACGGTATCACGTCGATCCCGCCCCAGCGGCTGCCTCTCGAGAAGACGCGCAGGCAGGCCATCGGCTCGCAAGGCCAGCCGGGGAGATCGAGAAGCCCGTAGAGTGGCTCGCCGGTCTGCGCCGCCGCGCCGCTGTGGATAGGCTGGTAGAGCAGCGCGGCGCAGGGTCGAGGCTCATAGCTGGCCAGGGCCTCCGAGCGCTCCGCGGCGCGCCTGATGACTTGCGCGAGCGACTTCTCACCGGCGACCGAGTGCCAGTCGCTCACCGCGATGCCCCAGGCCCCGCGGACGAACCCGGCCGACACGAGCCGTTCGAGCTCGTCGGCCCTCATGTCAGGGGTGACGCGGATGCCGAAGAACGCCCTACGGATGCCGCCGGAGCGCGCCACATCCACCGCGACGGCGTTCTGGGTGACCCTATCGGGGTCCGCCTCGTCGGGGTAGATGCCGGTGATGGCCCCACCGACGCCGCGGGGCAGGTCGGCGAGCGCCCAGTATGCGCACTCCTCCCCGACGACCACCGGCCGCCGGTCCGGGTCGTACGTATCATAGGTTCGCGCGTAGAGGCCGATGAGGTCGCGGTACGCGACGGTGTCGAACTCCGCCACGTCGAGGGATGGCAGCGCGAAGCCTAGCACGGTATCTCCGCTGATCCTCGCGGCCTCCTGGCGTGTCGCGTCCGCGAAGGTCGGGAGGTAGCTTCCCCACGCCTCCCGCAGAGCGCCAATGTCGCTGTACCGGGTGTGGAGGAAGTCGCCAAGGTCCTCCGGGCGCGTCCGGAGGTACTCGGATGCGCGGCTCGGCGTGAGCCAGGCGGCGACCGCGGGATGACGCTTGGCGATCTGGACGATCTGGAACGCGGCATCCCCGAATGCGCGCCGATAGCCGTACTCATAGGGGTTAATCTCGGAAGGGGGATCCGGTGGGACCCCGACTCCGTGGACGCCGAGCATCACGGAGACGTTGTGTTCGGCGCACGCGTCAAGAAGCGCCTTGATGGCGTCCTTGCCCGTGTCGTCGGCCGCGAAGTCGATGGGAAGCTCCACCAGCGCGCAGTTGAAGCCGGCCGCCACGAACTCCTTGACGTCATCGGCCGATTCCAGCCCATAGGCGGCGATCCACCTGGCTGGGGCCTTGGCCTCAGACGGGCCCGCAGGGCGCTCCGGGCCCGAAACCTGGGCTGGACATGCCATCGCCCATCCGAGGCACGCGAGGATGCCGGCTAGTCGCTGCAGGGAGACAGACATGGGCCTGCCCTCCGTGAGGTCACTCGCACACCGCAAGACGCGCGCCGCGGTCATGGAGTTCCGCTCGCTCTTGGACCCTCAGAGCCCGATCACCCGGTCGGGTGTGGAGTCTTCCGGCTTCTCGTTGGTCGGTGCATAGTCCTGGCGCGCCTCGACAGCCGCGTCAACCTCCGCCGACGCTAGCCCCCAGGTCCCGATGGAGCGCGTACAGGCCCGGCTGTCGCCGGCGTCGAGCGCGTAGACGGCCTCGGCCAAGGCCTGCCGCATCAGCTCGATCGCCCGCGTCATATGCTCCTGCCACTTGGCCAGCCCCTCAAGAGGCAGCACGGCATCGAGGAGCTTCTGAAGGTCACTGAACTGAGGCGAGACGTCGGACAAGGCGGCGCGCACGTCCTCGCGGGGTCGGCCGGCGGCGGGCTCACCCTGTGCGAGGATCGTGCGGGCGTCGCCCAGCGCCGCCACCAGCCCGGGAAGGTGTGCCCGCAGGACGGACTCGATAGCGCTGACCAGCACCAGGTAGCGCTGCTCACCCAGGGAGAGAGGCACGTCGTCCCCGGACACGGTCGCGACGAGCTCCGCGATGGCCTCGGCGGGCTGCCCGTTGGCTGCTTTCGCCTCGGCCATCAGCAGCATCCCATCCTGGTCGAAGCTGCTCGGCCAGCCGTTTCGCCACTCGGTCAGCGTGGAGACCGCGTCCTTGGGCCGCCCCAGGCGAAGCTGGCACGTGGCCAGCCTCAACCGCGCCTGCGGTACGCGGGGCGTGCGATCGAGCAGGAGCTCGAGGTGTTTCTCGGCCATCTGCCAGTTCGGCGTCGGCTGCAGCTCCATGTACTTCGTGATGAGCGTACGGCGCATACCGGTCTCGGCGGAATGCAGTCTCAGCCAGTCTTCGAGCGCGGCTATCGTCAAGTCGGAGCGCGGCGTGTCCCAGCCGCCTCTGCCAAACTCCACTAGTTGCCGCAGATGCGCCTCCTGACGGCTCAGAATCTCCTTCTTGTCGTCAGACGCTCGCTCGCCTGCTATCACGACCCACTTGAGCGCGTTCTCCATGTCGCCGGAATGCTCGTACACCTGGTAGAGGGTGTTGGCGATCTCGGCCCGCAACGCCTCATCGGTCGGGTTCAGCGACTCGGCCTCGAGGCTGGAGCTGATGGCATCGGGGAAGAGCTTGTGAAGGTCCAGATTCTCCGCCTGGGTGATGAGCTCCCATCCCTTGGAGTTGGCCTCCTCAGGTGAGAGGCCGCCAGGCGCGGGCGGAGTGGGCCCGGGGCCGGACGTGGTACCCACTCCGTCCGGGTGAGTACCGCCGTCACCCGGCGCCCCCGGGGCGCTACCGATGTCACCGGAGCGTAGCTTGTCGATCGCCTCGACAGCCCACGCTACGGCCTTCTCGTAGATGTTGCCGGCGGAGGCATCGATCGTCTGCTCGATGTAGCGCGTGCACCTCAGGTCGATGATGGTCAGCCGGAGGGCGTCCACATCGTCGACCTTGGTGTAGACCCCCCATAGCGCGACGTCTTGCTTCGCGTCCAGGTTCTGGGCCAGCGCTCCGAGCATCTTATAGGCCAGCTCCGGGGTCATCTCGGTGAAGTGCAGGTCGGCAGACGTCAGCAGGCCCAGCAGGTAGGCCTGCTTAATCCAGATGTCGTCCGGATCGAAGTCGTGGACCACGAACCCGGCCTGGAGATTGGCTGTTAGCAGTTGCGTCTGGGTGAATGCCTCGTCCTCGGTCGTGCCTGCGCCGGCGTCCGCCTTAATGGGGAACACCAACATGCGCATCCTGGCGTTGGCCATCGACCGATCGGCAATTGTGGTCACAAAAACGCACGCCACGAGCCCCAGCCACAGGCTTCGGACTCTCATCGCGGTAACCCCCTACTGGCTGGGCTAGCGGCCTTGGAGCCGACCGATCTCCCGGTCGCAGTTCTTGGCCGAGAGGCCGGCCGCCGGGTTGCTGCTCCGCTGGAACTCGGCCTGGGCCTGCTGCAGCGCGCGGATCGCTCCCGCGGAGTCGCCGAGGTCGGCCAGTCGCAGCCCCTCGGCTTGGAGGCGAGAGCCGCGATCCTCGGGCGCCTCCACCGAGCCGCCTCCCGATGTCCCCGGCCCGGGGGAGCGCACTGACCCGCCACGGCTTCCTGCGGATATGCGGATAGGCGGCGAGCCGCCCTCCGCCCTTCGGACGCTGGGCACGTCGCCTCCACCGCCGGACGGGGCGATGGGGAAGATGGGCCCTTGGTTGCCTGAGTCGTTGAACACGTTGTAGCCGGGCGGAGACGGACGCATCCTCCCGCCTGGTCCGCTGTCTATGCCCGGCCGACGGGGTGCGCCGAGGCCGGAGAGGGGTCCAGGCCAGACGGCCGCGTTGCCTACACCACCTGCGCGGGACATGAGCCCACCGCCCGGGTTGCCCAAGGGGTTGTCGAGCGACGGTTCGCGGTTGCCCGAGGTGATCGTATAGGGCGGAGCATCGCTGGGATACACGCCCCCGGGCAACGCAGGCCCGGTGAGCGGAGACCCGAGCGGAGTCGGGATGCCCGCCCCCGGCATCCCGCCCTGCGCGGCGCCTGGCAGCGGGAGAGCGGGCGAGACAGGCAAGCTCGGCTGCAGGCTGTCCCGGACGCCGATGACCGCCCCGAGGGCCTGGGTCTCATCGCTCGGGAATACCGTCTCGATCCGTGTGTCGGGGTTCTCCGCGGCTGTGGGTGTCGCGCCTGAGCTGCCCTTGGCCGCCAAGACCTCAGCAAGCAGTTGCTGCGCTTCTGTGTTGTTGGGATCCTGCTCTAGCACCTGCCAGAGCAGGGCCTCCGCGCCGTCGTAGTCGCGCATAAGCCGGTAGTCCCCGCGCGCGCGGCTGAGGAGTATCGCGGCATCGTCTTCGGACACGTTCATGGCAAGCTCACGAGAGGCGGCGATCTTCGGCTTGAGCAGCGTGAAGTAGCCCACCAGCCCGGTCCCGGTTACGATGACGAAGGCCGCGGCCGCTGCAACCACGACCGGCCAACGCAGCGCCGTGCGCCTCTGCGGCGACGAGGCGTGAACGGCCGCCTCCCGGTCGGGGGCGAGCCGGCGGAGACGCAGCCGGTCGAGCTGGTTTGATGGGTCCAGCGCGACAGCCGCCTCATACTGGATAACGGCGTCAGCGGAGCGGCCCAGGCGCTCGTAGATGCCGGCAAGGCAGGAGCGCGCTCTGGCATCGGCGGGATCGGCCCGCACGGCGTCCTCGGCCAGCGTCGCGGCGGTCTCGAGGCGGCCGTTCATGTCGGCCTGGACGGCTTGCCGGACCAGCTCTAGCGCGCGCTGGTGATCGCCCGTCGGCTCGGTCGTCGCCCCATGGGGAGACGCCTCCTCGAACACGGGCTGCTCGCCGACCGCGTCCTCTTGGTCCGTGGCGGCGGAAGGGGCGGCAGCCACCGAGGTTCCGCAGTTGCGGCAGAAGCGGCTGTCCACCTCGATCTGTGTACCACACTCTTGGCAGTACAAAGCGCACCCTCCCTCGCATCACGCACTGGCAGCCCTGCCACAGATATACTCGCGACCTGAGCCCCGACCTGCCCGGCGCGGACGCCGGGTATCAGACATCCGAAGAGCGGCCTTGGTTCCGCGGCGCCCGCCGCCAACCCCCTGCGCCGCCGGTACCCAGGGCTATTCCATTGTCGGGCTCGCGTGTGCCGGTGTGTCCGACCTCACCCCCCGGCCCAATAGGCGGTAACTTAGATGGTCTGGCAAAAAGGTGAAGGGGATGGGGCGGCCGTAGACAGTGCGCATGGACAGCAGAGACCTGATCGAGGCGGAGTCGTGGGAGCGGGTAGTGTCGT
>Ga0315280_10003027_pt1 | contig 26323 bp, 14 predicted proteins | sample YL17G06_40_MG_FD_203697 | JGI IMG/M metagenome (GOLD analysis project Ga0315280, IMG submission 203697) | Sediment microbial communities from Yellowstone Lake, YNP, Wyoming, USA - YL17G06_40 | ecosystem: Environmental > Aquatic > Freshwater > Lake > Sediment | place: USA: Wyoming | collected...
CTAAAAGTGATCTTCAGTTTTTCGTTGACAAATTTGGCCTGCTGGACGGAATGATTGAGAAGAATCCGTGGGAGAAGGACGTTCCTTTTGATAGCGCCTACCCGGATAAAGAGTTCCTCTCCCTTTTGAGAAAGGTCCAGGTCGCTTTTTTCGGCAAAAGGCAGGTGCAGGGAGAGAACAAATTTTCCGTCTTCTTTCTCTATGCGGATGGGTTTTTGAGCGAAGAAGAGGCGGGCCGGGTCGGCTTCATTGTAAACGCTTTCGGCCATTTTTTCGAGAAGCGTCATCCCGACGATTTCCTGGCTGTAGAGCTCAGCGGTCAAAATTGGAACCGGCGAGAAGCTTTCTTCGATCTGGTGCATGTAGGTTTCCTGGATGTTCTTCCACTTCGTGAAATAGGGGTCTTCGACGGCCGGAGGAAGCAGCCGGTTGACGATGATCAAATCAACTCCGTAGCCGAACAGGCTGAAAAATGTATAGGCCCGCTGGGCTTCCTTGATGACCATCTTCTCCGCGTTGATGACCAGGCGGATGGAGGTCTTCTGGCTGTCCTCGAGGATTTCTTTCATTTCGGCAAGCTGCAAGGTCAGTTTTTTCATGGCCTCAAAAACGCTGTCCTCAGGAAAAGGGAAGGGCAAGATCCGGTTGGCCACGGGCCGGACGGCCTTGGCCGCGGTTCTCTGAATCGGAAAGATGTGCTTCAGGTACCAGCCGGTGATCTCGGGTGCGCTGAGGAGGCGCAGCGTATCGCCGGTCGGCGCGCAATCCACGATGATAACGTCGTAATCGGAGGCCTGGTTGCACCGGCGGATTTCCATCAAGCTGAAAAGCTCTTCCATTCCCGGAAAAACGCTCAGCTCTTCAGCTTCGATCGTATCGACTCCTTGGGAAGCAAAAAGGGCCATGAGGTAGGTTTTAATTTCGCCCCATTTCCTCTCGATCTCCTCCAGGGCATTGACTTCCTGCCCGAACAGGTTAGGGATGATTTTTTTGGGCGTGTTTTCGAGCTCGACTTCGAAGGAGTCTGAAAGGCTGTGAGCCGCATCTGTGGAGATGACGAGAGTTTTATAACCCCGGCGCGCGGAGCGGAGTGCCGTGGCCGCGGCGAGCGTCGTCTTGCCGACGCCTCCTTTTCCGGTAAAAAGTATCGTACGCATAGACTTAAATCAATTCTATCATCCCCAGGGATAAAGAACAAGCTGAGAAGCAAGAACCAAGAGGTTGTTTGACGAAAAAGTCCTGTGCTATAATCACGTCCAAAACAAATTAAAAACACGCTGGCCAGTCTCCGGAAAACAGAGGCGGTACGCAAAATCCTTCGAGGAGTATCGAACAATGAAAATTTTAAAATGCTTTGGCGCAGTCGGCCTGCTAGGTGTATTGATTTTGCCGGTTTTGGGTTTGGCGGGTCAGGAAAGCGCGCTCTCGGACTTGGCTAAGGTGAAAAAAGGACGGTCTTATGCAGTGACCTCCTCCGACCCGGATTTTCGGAGCAACCTCGACCGGGTCACTTACATCAAGCCTGGAGAGACGCTGGTGCTGGCGGACATCCAGGGTCCTGCGGTCATCCAGCATATCTGGCTGACTTTCAACGAAGCCCGGCCGAACTGGCTGGAGAAGGGCGGCTCGGCTAACCCTGCGGAAATCGTGCTTCGCCTGTACTGGGACGATAGCGAACAGCCGGCCGTCGAGTCTCCCCTGGGTGATTTTTTTGCCGCCGGGTTCGGGTTGAGGCAGGAGATCCGTTCCTATCCCGTTGCTGTCGAGGGGGGCGACGGCTATAACTGTTACTGGCCCATGCCTTTCAAGACAAGGGCGAGAATCACAGCGACCAATGAGGCGAACAAGAACGTCCGCAGTTTCTATTACCATATCGATTACCTCAAGGTGGATGAACTGCCGGCGGACACGGCCTATTTCTGCGCTCAATACAGACAAGAGTTTCCCGAGCAGGCCGGAAAGGATTACCTGATTCTTGCCGTCGAGGGCCAGGGCCATTATGTGGGTACGGTCATATCCGCGCGGTCGCGGTCTCCTTACTGGTTTGGCGAAGGGGATGTGCGCATCTACATCGACGGCGAGGCCAAGCCATCCATCCAGGGCACGGGAACAGAAGATTACTTTTTGTGCGCCTGGGGACTCGAGCCTTGCCTCTATCCCTTTTTTGGCTGCACCTACATGAGCGGCGATGCCGACGACTTGGGGGTTGAATATACGCTTTACAGGTGGCATATCCTGGACCCCATCCGCTTCACCAAATCTCTGCGTTTTGAGATAGAGCACACCGGCTGGATGACAGGGGATGAAACCGAGTCCGGCAAGGTCGAAGGCCACGTAGAGAGAGAGGACGACATGGCCACCGTCGCTTTCTGGTATCAAGTCGGCCAGCCCAAGCGGTTCACCACTCTGCCGCCGCTTAAAGATAGAGTTTTTCCCAACCTGGATGTTGTGATCGAGGGCAAGGATTTGATCTCGGGCGTCAAGAAGGCCGATGGCAAAATTAAAAGGCAGGCTGGATATGATTGGGCCGGGAGCGGCCAGCTCCTTTTTCTTCCTTCCTCCGGAAACCCAAACCTCGAGCTGGATTTCTCAGTTGAGAAGGAAGAATACAGGGGTCTGGTCTTGCGGTTCACCTATGCCAACGATTACGGCATTTACCGTATTTTCCTGGACGGGAAGAACATTGGAGATTATGAACAGAAAGACTGGCTCAAGTCCGCAGATTTCTACTCAGAAGGCCTCCAGGTTAGAGACATCTATATCGGAAGCGTTTCATTGGCCAAGGGAAAGCATACACTGCGGTTTGAGGGCATCGGCAAGAATCCTAATTCCCAAGGGATGCTCCTCGGCCTTGATTCCGTCAGGCTGCGCCAACGATGGGCGAAAAAACGGCCCCTCCTGAGCAAGCCGAGCTAATCGCTCCGCCGCGTTCCCATTTTTTATTTGACAGTCACTTTTTGCTGGTATATAAATCCACCGAAATGCAAGTGTCGGCGTTGAAGGAAAGGCGCAGAGCTTTCGCTTCTCCCGCCAGCCGAAATATTCTCACCATCATCACGAGAGGGTACCTGATTTGAACTGGCTCTTCATCCTGGGCTATATAGGCCTTCAGCTTTGCATCGGCCTGTGGATTTCGAAGAGGATCCACTCGGAGAGCGATTATTTTCTCGGCGGGCGCAACGTTTCCCTCCTCTTGGTCACGTTTTCTCTGTTTGCCACATGGTTCGGCGCGGAAACCTGCATGGGCTCCTCGGCGGCGGTTTACCGACAGGGCATCTCGGGGAGCCGGGCCGACCCTTTCGGTTTCAGCCTCTGCCTCCTGCTCATGGGACTCCTCTTGGCCGGCAAGCTTAGGCGCGGCAATTACGTGACCCTGGCCGATTATTATCGGGAGCGGTACGGCTCCTTCGTGGAGAAATTTGCCGTCTGGATCATGGTCCCTTCTTCTCTGATCTGGGGAGCGGCGCAGATCAGGGCCTTCGGACAGATCATCGCCTCCACCACGCCTCTGCCTGTCGGCCCGTCCATAGCCGCAGCGGCGCTCTTTGTCCTGGTCTATACGCTGATGGGAGGTCTCCTCGGCGATATTTACACCGATTTCATCCAGGGCATCTTCGTCATCATAGGCCTGGCTTTTCTTCTTGTCGTCGTGCTTCAAAATACGGGCGCATGGAAGGAATTGCTCTCCGGCATGGCGCCGGCGAGGTTGAGCTTGATCGGCCCGGGAGAGTCGGTCATGGCGAGAATAGACCGCTGGATGGTCCCGGTGCTGGGCTCTCTCGTCACTCAGGAACTGATCTCGAGAATCCTGGCGGCGAAATCAGTGTCAGTGGCGCGGAAAGCGAGTTTTATCGCCTGCGGCATCTACCTGGTGCTGGGCTCGGTTCCCGTCTTTCTCGGACTTTTCGGGCCCTTCCTTTTTCCCGGCCTCGCCGACTCCGAGCAGTTCCTGATCAAGCTGGCTGATCGATTCCTGCCCAATCTCCTCTTTGTGGTCTTCTCCGGAGCGTTGATTTCGGCCATCATTTCCACCGTGGACAGCATTTTGCTGGCCATTGCCGCGCTGGTGTCGCACAACGTGATCGTTCCTCTTTTTGGAGTGAAGAGTGAGCGGGCCCGGGTTCTGATCGCCAGGGCGGTCGTGCTGACCTCGGGTGTCTCGGCTTATGTCATTGCCGTCTACGGCCGTGGTATCTACGAGCTCGTCCTGACAGCCTCTTCATTCGGAACGGCCGGGATCATGGTGATAACGATGCTCGGGTTGTACTCTCGAATCGGAAAAACCGCGGCGGCCGCGAGCGCGCTCGTCACCGGGCTCGTCCTCACGCCTCTCGCGACTTATGTTTTGCGGCTCGATGCCCCGTTCCTGACTTCCGTCGTTGGCTCGCTCGCGGCCTTCACGGCCGGAGCCTTGCTGGCCAGGAAATGGGGGGACTTGCCGAAACTCTGGTTTAGCAAATTTGGCCTGAGAACGCAGCCGAAGAGCTGAGGAAGCATCCGAAATTTCGTGATTATCAAGCAGTCTTTTGTTACGAATCCTCTCCTGGCGCGCCACCCATCAAGGTCTGTGGCCATCGGGAAATTGGCGGTGCTTTAGCAGTTGAAAAAAATAGAAAATATCTTTATATCTAGAAGTTAGTTGACAATGATTCTGAGGAGACAACCATGATTAAATTCACCCGCCAAAAATCAGTAATCAGCCTGACCTTGATTTTCCTGGCCGCACTTCTCATCGCGGCCTGGAGTTGTTCCAAACAGCGCCAAGCCACAGTTGACGAGAGCGCCGCCGGCGATCAGGATGCCCGGATGGCCTGGTGGCGCGAGGCCCGGTTCGGGATGTTCATCCATTGGGGGCTGTATGCCATCCCTGCCGGCGAATGGAACGGCCAGACCAACCAGGCTGAATGGATCAGGACGACAGCCCAGATTCCGCTCGGGGTCTATGATAAGTTCGTCGGCCAGTTCAACCCCGTCAAATTCAACGCCGCTGAATGGGTCCGCCTCGCCCAGGAGGCCGGCATGAAGTACATCGTCATCACCTCTAAACACCACGATGGGTTCTGTCTTTTCGACTCCAAATACACCGATTTTGACGTCATGTCCACGCCGTTCCAGCGGGACATTCTCCAGGAACTCTCCGAGGCCTGCCGCCGGGCCGGCCTGAAGATGTGCTGGTACCATTCCATCATGGACTGGCATCACCCCGACTATCTGCCCCGCCGGGATTGGGAGACGAACCGCTCCACAGAAGGCGCTGATTTTAACCGCTACATCCAGTATATGAAAAACCAACTCAGCGAGCTGGTCGGAAATTATGGAGAGATCGGCGTGCTCTGGTTTGACGGAGAGTGGGAGAGCACCTGGAATCATGAATACGGAAAAGACCTCTACAATTATGTCCGCGGCCTGCAGCCCAGCATCATCATCAACAATCGGGTGGACGTGGGCCGGTCCGGAATGGAGGGGCTCACCAAAAAAGGAGATTACGTCGGCGATTTTGGGACGCCGGAGCAAGAGATCCCTCCGCAAGGCCTGCCGGGCGTAGACTGGGAAACCTGCATGACTATGAACGACCACTGGGGCTACAATAAATTTGACCAGAACTGGAAGTCGACCGAGAACCTGATTCGAAAGCTGGCGGATATTGCCTCCAAAGGCGGCAATTTCCTGCTCAACGTCGGTCCGACCGCAGAGGGGCTTTTCCCTCAACCCAGCGTCGACCGCCTCCAGGCTATAGGAAAATGGATGAAGGTAAACGGCGAGGCCATCTCTGGCACCAAGGCCAGTCCGTTCAAGTCATTAGAGTGGGGGAGATGCACCCAGAAGCCCATGGAGAAGGGAACCAGGCTTTACCTCCATGTCTTCGACTGGCCCGCTGAAGGCAAGCTTAATGTCCCGGGCATATTCAATCAGCCAGGCAAGTCTTATCTTTTGTCAGACCCCGAAAATAAACGGCTGGAAGTAAAGCGGGAAGAGGACGCATTGGTTATTTCAATACCTGCTGAGGCGCCGGACCCGGTGAACAGCGTCGTGGTGCTGGACATCAAGGGCAGGCCGGATGTGAATGACCCGCCGATAATGGCGGCCGAGGAGAATATTTTCATCGACACCCTCGATGTGGCCGTGTCCTCCGAGCGGGAGAATGTGGAAATCCGCTACACACTTGACGGTAGCACGCCGGCAGCCGAATCGCCTCTTGTCAGCGGACCTATCCATTTAACCCAGGGCGCGAAGGTCTCGGCTCGCTGCTTTCGGAAGGGAAGGCCGGTTAGCGGCAGCGCAGTCGCTACCTTCACCCAGGTTGAGCCGAAGCCGACTCTCGAGGTTTTAGGAGCAGAACCGGGAATCAGCTACGCTTATTATGAGGGAGACTGGGACAGCCTTCCCGATTTTAATGACATCACACCTGTTAAAAAGGGAACGATTGAAAATTTTTCTTTTGCCCCCAGAAAACGGGACGAGCATTTCGGATTCATGTATTCAGGGTTTATTCGCGTACCTGCCGACGGCGTCTACGCCTTCTTCGTAGATTCCGATGATGGAAGCCGGCTTTATGTGGAGGATGAATTGGTGGTTGATAATGACGGCCTCCACGGCCTGCTCGAGAAGAAAGGCGTCATCGCCCTGGCGGCCGGGCTTCATCCTATCCGGGTTGTCTTTTTTGATAAAACGGGCGGGGATGGTTTGAAGGTTTCTTACCAGGGCCCTGGAATCGAAAAAACGGCCATTCCCGATGAAGCGCTATTTTATGCTGCCAGATGAATTAAAGGATCGGCTGAAAAGTGGGAAACGACCTCAGCGAGAACCGTCGTCGCCGGCCCGTCGTCAAAAACATGGCCGAGGTGAGAGCCGTAAACGGCGCATCTCACTTCTGTCCCCTTCATCAGCGGGGAAAAATCATTGTGGTATTCCACATGGTTTTCATCCACAGGTGCCGTGAAACTCGGCCAGCCGGTGCCGTGGTCGTACTTGGTTTCCGAGCTGAACAGCGGCGTCCCGCAAGCAGCGCAGGTATAGATACCCTTTTTGTAGAGGTCGTTGTATTTGCCTGTGAAGGCTCTCTCCAGGCCGCCTTTTTCGCAGCACCCGGTACTCGTCTGGAGCTAAGATTTTTTTCCATTCCTTTTCTGACTTGACGATTTTTTTCACCATAGCGGTCTCCGTGATGAGGGTTTGGCTATTTTCGTTATCGTCCTTGTTTGACGATGCCTTTGCAGCCGTGCCTCCGAAGAGGACAGAGATAGCTACAAGAAGGGAGAACCATTTTTGAAAAAAGCAGTCCAATGTTCCTCCTTATTCCTACTAATTCTATAGTTACAGTATACAATAAACCCGGTCAAAATTGGAGTGACACGATGCAAATTTGTTTGGGATAACGTCTTTATTCTTCAGTCAACCGCCGCCATTTTTCTCGTCTCAAGAATAGAGACCTGATCCTGTGGTCATGGGCCCGGAGTTTTTGCTTGATTGAGCCGGCACAACGGGCTATAAATAAGCTAAAATAGACCCTAAAGGAGAGACAGATGTTTCGACTTCCCTTCGAGATAAGAATTCTGAAGAAGACCCCGGTACTTGTTTCCGGGATCATTATTTCTGCGGTGGCCGTCCTTTCGCTCCTCGCGGCTCATCAAGCTTCGCCGGCCCCGGCCTCACCGCCCTGGCAACCCAATGACTGGGAAAATCCTCTCGTCTTCAGCCGGAACACGGAGCTTCCCCACGCGACCCTGATGCCCTATTCTACGCTGGAAAAAGCCGTTGCCGGCGACAGGTTCAAGTCCGAATATTTTCTTTTGCTCAACGGGAAGTGGAAATTCAACTGGGTTTCTAAGCCCGCCGACAGGCCTTTGGATTTCTGCAAACCAGAGTATGACACCGGCGCCTGGAAGGAAATCAGCGTGCCGGGCAACTGGCAGCTTCAAGGCTACGATAGGCCTGTCTATATGAATTCGGATTATCCTTTTCCTCCCGACCCGCCTCACATCCCGCACGACCGCAACCCCATCGGCTCGTACCGCACGGAATTCTCGGTTCCCGAAGGCTGGAAGGGCCGCCAGGTCTTCCTCCATTTTGACGGCGTGGATTCGGCGTTTTACCTCTGGGTCAACGGCGAAAAGGTGGGCTACAGCCAGGACAGCCGCACTCCGGCCGAATTCAACGTCACCCGCTATCTTCGGCCGGGCAAAAACGTCCTGGCCGCCGAGGTCTACCGCTTTTCGGACGGCTCCTATCTCGAGTGCCAGGACTTCTGGCGTCTCAGCGGCATCTTCCGCAACGTTTATCTTTTCTCGACGCCGCCCGTCCATATCCGCGATTTCGAAATCAAATCCGACCTGGATTCGCGATACCGCGACGCTGTTCTCAAGGTCAAAGCCCGGGTCTGGAACTACGGTGATACGGCCGGCCGCAATCACTCCGTCGAAGTCAAGCTCCTCGGCCCCGGCGGCAAGCCTGTCGGAAGCGAAATTCTCGCTAAAGACTCAAGCATTTACATCGCCCCCGGCGGGGAAAGCATCTTCTTGTTGAAAGCCGATGTCCCCAACCCCCTCAAATGGTCGGCTGAACATCCGAATCTCTACACCGTCGTCCTTCAGCTCAAAAACGAGAAGGGCGAAGCTGTCGAGATCGAGAGCGCCAAGTTCGGTTTTCGCCGCGTCGAGATTAGGGGAGGCCAGTTTCTCCTCAACGGTCAGCCTATCTTGATCAAAGGCGTTAACCGGCACGAGCATGACCCCGTCACCGGCCACTACGTCACCCGCGAGTTGATGGTTAAAGACATTCTGCTCCTGAAACAGCATAACATCAACACTGTCCGCACCTGCCACTACCCCGACGATCCCCAATGGTACGAACTTTGCGATTATTACGGTATCTACCTCATTGATGAAGCGAATATTGAGTCCCATGGAATGGGCTACAAGCCTGAAGTGACGCTGGCCAACCGGCCGGAATGGAAGAATGCGCACCTCGACCGCATCATCCGCATGGTCGAGCGGGACAAGAACTATCCGTCGGTAATCATCTGGTCGATGGGGAACGAAGCCGGGGACGGGACGAACTTCGAGGCGGCCAGCGAATGGATCCATCGCCGCGACCCATCCAGGCCCGTCCATTACGAGAGAGCGGAGCTGCGCCCCCACACGGATATCTACTGCCCAATGTACGCCAGCATCGAGGAGATGGTCGCCTACGCCGGGCCAAAACAGACCCGCCCGCTCATTCAATGTGAATACGCCCACAGCATGGGAAACTCAACCGGCAACCTGCAGGATTACTGGGACGCTATCGAGAAATATGACCAGCTTCAGGGCGGGAGCATCTGGGATTGGGTCGATCAGGGCATCGAGAAAACGACTCCCGACGGCAGGAAATATTTCGGCTATGGGGGCGACTTCGGCGATTCGCCCAACGACGGAGATTTCTGCTGTAACGGTTTGGTGCTTCCCGACCGCACGATCACGCCAAAGACCATCGAAGTCAAGAAGGTTTATCAGAATGTCGGGTTCAACCCCGCTGACCTGGAATCAGGCCAAGTCAACGTCGTCAACAAATTTTTCTTCACGAACCTCAACGAATACGAATTCTTCTGGTCGCTGGCCGAGGACGGGACTGCCCTCGAATCCGGCGCTCTCGGCACTTTGGACATCGATCCGAGGGAAAGCAAAGTCGTTACCGTTCCGCTTAAGATGGCGAAGCCCAAGCCGGGCTCGGAGTATTGGCTGCGTTTAAGCGTTCGCCTGAAAGAAGATGCACCCTGGGCGCCGAAAGGCCACGAAATCGCGGCCGAACAGTTCAAGCTGCCTTCGAGCGCAAATGCCGCTCCCGTCGATATCAAGGGGTTTCCGCCACTCAAAAAAGCCGAGACCCCTGAAGAAATGGTCATTTTCGGAAAAGATTTCACTGTCCGGTTTGACAAGAAAAGCGGTACGATCGCCTCTTTCCAATACCAAGGCACAGAACTCATCGCCCTGGGCCCTGCGCCGAACTTCTGGCGTGCCCCCACAGACAACGACTTCGGCAACGGGATGGAGAGGCGGTGCGCCGCCTGGCAGAAGGCCGGTGTGAACAGGACGCTCGACAGCTTCTCCGCCGAGCAACTCAGTGATTCAATGGTCAAGCTCACCGCCGATTTTGATCTTCCCGACGTTCAATCCAAGTATCAGACTTCTTATACCGTTTTAGGCAGCGGAGACATTATCGTTCGAAACAACCTTCAAATCGGCAAGAAGGAACTCCCGGAGCTGCCCCGGTTCGGCACGAGGCTGAGGCTTCCCGACGGGTTCGAGCGGATCGAATGGTACGGCAGGGGACCGCACGAGAATTATTGCGACCGGAACTCAAGCGCGTTTGTCGGCCTTTATAAAAGCACCGTGCGGGAGCAATTCGTCCCTTATGTCAGCCCTCAGGAAAACGGCTACAAGACGGACGTGAGATGGGTGGCCCTGTTTAATGACCGGGGAGTGGGGCTGGAATTCATCGGCCTGGACCTTGTGAGCATGTCCGCCCTTCGCTATACCGTCGAGGACCTGACGCAGAAGAGAAGGGGATCGATGCATCCCGTCGACCTCGTCGAGAGGGATTTTGTGGAACTCACCGTTGACCTCAAACAGATGGGCGTCGGCGGCGATGATTCCTGGGGAGCCCGTCCGCACCCACAGTATACGCTTCCGGCCCGGAACTATTCCTACCGTTTCCGGATGCGGCCTCTGTCCAGGGGTGAGGACCCGATGAAACTGAGCCAGCAGCGGTTGGCCCTGACCCCTTAGCTTATTAGCTTATTTGTTCGCCATCTAATGTTGTATTCTTCTGACTTGATCGATGGCCTCGCATTCCTCGCACTCGAATTCAAAGGTCGCATGTTTGATGTTGTATTTCTGTAATCGCCGCTTGATCTCGCTTTTTATGATCTCTATTTGGGTGAGATCTTTTTCGGTCGTGTAGATGTGCGCGTCGATAACATTGACATTCGAGCACAGCGTCCACAAATGAACATCATGAACCTCTCCGACGCCTCTGACTCTTTCGATATCCCTGATCACATCATCAAAACGGACGTTTGTGGGCGTGTATTCAAGAAGAATATGAATAGAGTCTTTTATGATCGTCCAGGAGGAGAACAGGATAAATACGGCTATGACCAGACCTAAGATGGGGTCGACAATCGTCTGGTTGGTGAAGTATATCCAGACAGAAGCGAACATCACCGCCGCCGAGGAAAGCGTATCTGTAAGAACGTGAAGAAAAGCGCTTTTGACATTCAGGTCATCACTGCCGCGAAGCTTTAAGGCGACATACAGGTTGGCCAGCAGTCCCGAGAGGGCGACGATGAACATGGTGACGCTCTTGATCGGTCGAGGCGCAGAAAATCTCTGGAAGGCCTCCCAAAAAATCCATCCGCTTATTCCTATGAGGAGCAGTCCGTTGACAAAAGCGGCGAAAATCTCCGTCCGGTGATAACCGAATGTCTTTTTCTTTGTCGGCAGTTTTTTTGCCAGGTTCAGGGCGCTCAGTGAGATCAACAGGGCAAAGACATCCCTGAACATGTGCGCGGCGTCTCCCAACAGAGACAGGGAGCCGGAAATCAAGCCCCCTATGACTTCGACGACAAAAAATGTGGAAGTTATGATAATGGCCAGTCTCAAAGATTTTTCGAACCGATTGTCAGTCATGATTTGCAAACCGGCAGCGGCCACTTATATCTTAAGCAAAAAGCCGGCCTTGTCAAAGCTGGGGATCAATAGGCCTGCCGGCTTGGTCCAAAGAACACTGCGAGAACGGCGTACGAAAAGTCCGAATTTTTGGGGAAGAGATAGTAGGCAAGAAAAGGGAAAAGGTCGGCTGGATATTTTGCCAGTCCGTGGTTGGTCAATAACTGCTTTTTGACAAGACTTTCAGTTCGACGGCTTCGACTTTTCGATAGGCCTTATTGAAGGCCAAGAGTTCACCATTCACAGTCAATAAATCATCGATGGATATGCCAAAGAGTCTTTCATTTTTCGTCGGCCTGATTGCTTATGAGACTTGAGAACTATCTCATAAGGAAATTGAATCCAAAGGCAGATTATAAAGGCAGTGTGGTTTGACAAAGGGTGACCGTGGGCATATATTATTCTAAAAATTTAACACGGGGGACATCAACCGCATGCCAGCCAAGCGTGCCGTCGTTCGCTTCGCTCTCTTTGCCTTTGTCGCGACGGCATTTTTCACTCAGATTACTTATAGCAGATTCGAGAAGGTTAAAAAAAAGATCGTGACTTCGGTGTCCACACCCCAAAATCACGATTTGACCATCCCGCTACCCGAGATTTCCAGGCAGCTTCAAGAAGTCATAGTCTTGAGCCTAAAACTGAAAAACGAGGGCATGACATCCAAAAAGATCCTCATCTATAGCAATTCCTCCGAGCTGGGCGTGCTATCTCTAAAGGGCCGACAGGCCAGGGAATATTTCCTGGACCTTGGGGAAGAAACCATCCGGCCCGTCCCCGCTACATTGTCTCTTCAAGGACCTGATGATGAATGGCAATTGCTGAATATTAAAATCGGCAACCTCTACGGTTTCTCTCGTGGGCTTATCGAATATATCCTGATTCCCAAAGCCACTCGGACTTATCAAAGACACGGCTTTTTCTTATGGCTTTTCGTATTTTTTATTTTTTTTCTCCTCGAAGCCGTATCCACATCCCTGAAGACCCCTCATCTTGGAGCCCGGGTCTCTCGCTTCGTTCGTTTCATGGCACTTTTCGTTATAATCTGCGCTGCTCTTTTGCCGATCGTCTCCGTCTATAGAATTTTGTTTTCTTTCCGAAGTCTCTGGATGTTCCTCCCATTTCTATATCTTTCTGCTACCCTTCGACTCTTTAAAATTTTCTATCGAAAAGCGCTGGCCACGATTAAGCTCTCATGGATTCCCCGCGGGCTCAGGGAAATCACCTCTCCCCACAAAAATACTATGATTGCTTTTTCCCTTTCCGCGCTTGTCTTTTTTTTCTGTTTTCACATCATGCTGGATTACCTTAAGCTTTATCAAGGCAACTTCAGCGGGTTCCTCAGCCTGAGAGCGGATCTGGTCACCGGGATCAACCCGCTTTTCTGGGACACTTCTCCTGAGCTGCTCTTCGAAAATTCGGATTTTGAGAAAGGGACGCTGGAAAATTGGACAGCGACCGGCGATGCCTTCCTTTTCCAGCCGACCAAGGGCGCCAGTATTCCTCCTAAGAAATTCTCCATGCCCTTCAATTACCAAGGGAAATTCTGGATCGGCACGAATGAAAAATTTCAGGGGCGTCCGGGAGAGACTAGAGGGACCAAACAGGGAGACGGACCTTCCGGCACGCTGACCTCGGTGCCGTTTGTGATCAAAAAAAATAACATCGGCTTCTTAATCGGCGGCGGTGGCTTCCACACACCCATAAACTTGCGGCGTGAATCTGCGGCTCTGGAAGTGAGCGGGAAGATCGTCATGGAAGGTGCCGGCAAAAACAGAGAGATGATGGAACTCCAGGTCTGGGAAGTAACGCGCTGGAAAGGGCAATGGGCGCGTATCATCCTCACGGATACGGCTCGAAGACCGCCCGGCTGGCGTCACATCAATGCCGACTGGTTCCATTATTATCAGGAAGATCGGATGTCCCGAATTCAAAAAAATCTCCTGGTGTCTCCTACCGGCTATGACGCCCAGTTCTTCTACTTCATGACTTATGATCCTTTTCTCCTCCGGTTTAGCGATGAGCCCAGAAAGTATAGGGTGCTGACAGACGAACCGCGGTACAGGTATGAACGGATTGGCTTTCCCCTTTTGACCAAGGTGGTTTCCCTGGATAGGCCGGAATTTTACCCCCAAGCCATGATGATCTTGATTCTCCTATCTCATTTCTTAGGAGCCTTTTTTTTGGTCAGAATCGTTCAATTCTTCGGGCAATCCCCTTTCTGGGCGCTTTCCTACATTCTTGTGCCTGGATACCAGCTCTCCCTTGCCCGGGCTCTTCCGGAATCCCTGGTCATGGCTTTTATCCTGGCTGGCTTATACTTCTATTTAAAGGGAAAAATCCTAAAGCCCAGCTTCCTTTTCTCTATTTCGCTCCTGACCCGAGAGACGGCGGCTCTTGCTGTCTTCCCGCTCATCCTTTGGGAATTCTTCAAGGGAAAAAACCGGCGAAAAGCTCTTGTCCTATCCCTGTCATTCCTTCCCTTAATTGGATGGAAATTCTATCTCATGATCAGACTTTTTGATTTTTGCGGCTGGACAACGCTCTTTGTCGGGTTAGATAACCTCACCCTGCCTTTTTATGGGATACTCGAACTCTTCAGGAAAATCCAGGCGAAAGCCTACAATCAAGACTTGATTCCGGCCACCATCCCCTATCCCATCCTGTTGACTATTCTTTTTCTCTTCTCTCTATACTTGCTTTGGAAAAAGAGAGATTTCTTAAGCCTTAGTCTCTGCCTATTTTCTCTTCTCTCGGTGTCCCTGAGTTACCTTAAAGTCTGGGTGCATATCGATAACGCAGTAAGAATCACCTGTGAACCATTTCTCTTCCTGATCATCGTTTTTGTGGCCCAGAAGAAATCCTTAAGAAAGCCCTTGGTCTGGCTCATACTTGGGTTTTTTATTTTCGTGTTTATCTATGATTTTTATTTCCTGACTTCCCATGATTATTTTCGAGCTGGTTTCTTCCTTGAGTAAGATCGGAAAATGGAAGAGAGATCAGGGTTGAACTTCATCCGAGGCATGGCAGGCTTCATCCTCTTTCTGAGGCGACGTTCTATTCTGACCTGGCTACAGGGATAATTTTTTTATTTGGTCCGGGGACGCCATCAACAGAAACAGAACGGGCGATATCGGACACTTGACCTTGAAAAAAGTAGCTTGCCGGACGGAAATAAGAGGGGATAAGAGATATCGTTCCGCGGTTGGTTAATAGCCGGTCTTTGACAAGACTTTGAGTTCGACGGCTTCGACTTTTCGATAGGCCTTATTGAAGGCCAAGAGTTCACCATTCACAGTCAATAAATCATCGATGGATATGTTAAAAAGTCTTTCATTTTCTTTTAGGTAGGGAAGCATAACCGCCCAGTCCTTTTCTGTTAGTTCGGCGAACCTCCCCCCGTTGAGCTGTCCCTCTTCGATTTTGTGATGGGGATCCCGGATATAGATCGCTCCGCCCGAGGCCAGGGAGAAGAGATTCCCGCCAGGGTAGGGAGTATCTAATTCAACCATTTCGCCCTTTTGGTTAAACTTAATCCCATTCAGGATGACAAACCCGCCTCCCTCCAGGGGGTTTCCCGCCATAAAGGATTCTGCCAGATAATCCAGGCACGTTCCGTTGATGACCACTCTTGGAGATCCCACCGCATTTATCAATGGCCTTCCGGCAGCATTTCCCAGCACATAGACTTCACCGCCCTTGGCGCCGTACATGAAGGTTTGACCGACGTCACCATAGATGACGAGTTTTCCGCTTTTCATGATCTGGGCAACCTGGTCCTGGGCATTTTCGTGGACAAAGATTTCCGCCCCGTCCAGACCTGAACCCAGGTAATCACCGGAGCTTCCGTATACATCGATCCGAACATCGTTTGACCCGGAGCCCAATCCACAGCCACAGAATCTTTGTCCCCTCCAGTTGAAGGTAATGAAATTCTTCCAGCCTCTCTGGTAAGCCTCCACGATCAACCTCGAAGCAGAACCGGAGCCCTCTGACGGAAAATTTTCACAGTTGATGACCAGGAATTCCTGCCGGGTTTTAGGAGAGGTCAATAAGTCCTTGTTTGGCCAATCAATGTAATTAAAAATATCTCCAGCTCTCTGGCGGGTTGGGGTCGATAGGAAAATTTCGTTCAGGGATTTTTCAGCCTTCGTGACGTTCCGCACCCTGTCACAGATGGAGATTTTCCACCTGTGGTCAATGGTTTGCGTGAGAGCCCCGATTTTCTCCGAGTCATAAATTTCTTCGGGTTCCACGGTCGATAACTGGACTGACGGACAATTGGTGTCTTTGTTTGATGTCACTCTGTTCCCAAACTTGTCGGTTACGATCAGCCTGTCTTCCTTCACGGAAAAGACAAAAGCCCCTCCATCGGTGTAGCTCCCGCCCCGGGCATTCCAGTAAATATCCGCATACGGCAAAAATCTCTGATCTTCCTGGTGCAGGCTTCGCAGAGTGGCGTCGATAGCCTGTTTCTCGCTGGCGACGAGGCCGATATTGATGCCGTTCTCCTGAAGGGCAAAGACCTGGGGCCTGAGCATCGATGTATCCGTGATTCCCAGGAGCTGGTAACTTTTTTCTTTGATATCGGTTCGGCCGATGATAAAGAACCAAGGCCCGTCCGGGGAACTATGGATGTGCGCTGTCTGGATGGCCCGGTAGATTTTTCTTTTGGCCTCGGGAAGCATCTCGAAATCTCTTTCGGTTGTGGGAGCGATAGCTTCGATGATGTATTCCAGCGGATATTCGTAGATCCTGTTGAGGAGGTCAAAAAGGAGGATCGAGACTTCCGTGTCGGTCAGGAAAAGAGGATAAATGTTTCTTTGAGCGAGATATTCGGTAATGGAATAATAATTGGCGAAATCTCCGTTATGAACCAGGGCCTCGTCCATTCCCATAAAGGGATGAGCTCCTCCGGGATGCCAGACTTTTCCCTTGGTGGGATAGCGCTGGTGGCCGATCCAAATGTGGGCCTTTAAATCCTCGATCTGGTAGTACTCGATGACCTGTTCGGCATAGCCGACGATTTTCAGGATGATCATATTCCGACCGTGAGAGAGGACGAAGGCCTTCTTATCCCCCAGGGATTTGTAGAATTTTTCATTGAGCTTATACGTATTTTGGTAGATGTATTCATCTTCAACTTTTCTTCTGTCGAGAGAATCCAGGTTGTTTGTTTGCTTAAACTGTCCGAGGGCTTTTTCTTTGACCCGGCAGAAGTATCTCCAAACTTCAGGAGGTTGAACGGCTAAACCTTCCACCTTCTGATAGTCACACAGATGAGGAAGCTGGTAAAAGGTATCGACTTCGAGGCTTGAAAAGATGAATTCCTGTTCCACCTGTTTTCTGATACCGAGGTCGAGGAAAGCGATTTGAACGAGATAGTCTTCGTCGAGAATTTCCCGTCTGACTCCGAGTTGTTTTTCATCCAGACCGAACGCGGCCACTCCTCCGCCTTTGCTGTTCCCCCTGTTGTGCATCTGGACGAGGGCTTGCCTGATGTGTTTTCCGGAAATTTTTTCGTCGCAGGCCAGCCCGACGACTCCGCACCCCCCTTCGAGTTCCGGCTTTTTAGGACAGTTGTCGGATGGAGCAAGCCTCCTCCGGGCCTCGATTAATCTGGCTGCATGTTCATGATTCATCGGCGCGCCTCAACAGGTCCGTGCGTCCTCTTAATTCTTTGATGTCTCTCAGGCCGAGCCGGCCCAAAAGAGATTTCAATTGTTTTTCCCAAGCGGCGTAGAGATTGACCAGGCGCTGGGCTCCCCACTCCGGGTCGATCTGGGTTTCCAGCTCGGGGTCGGTCGTGGCGATCCCCCGAGGACATCCCCTGCCGCTCTCGCAGTTGCCGCATCTGACACATCCCAGGGCGACGAGCTCCGATGTTCCGACAATAACGCCGTCAGCGCCAAGGGCAATGGATTTGGCAATATCATAGGCGGTCCGGATTCCGCCGCTGGCCATCAGCACCAGTTCGTCCCGCACTCCCTCTTCGACGAGGAATTTATGGACTTTGGTGATGGCGTATTCTATGGGCATGGCGATATTTTTCTTGGCTATCTCGGGGGCGGCGCCGGTTCCTCCGTATCCTCCGTCTAGATGGATGATGTTCGCTCCGGCGTAATAACTTCCGACGGCGACCATATCCACGTCAGAGGGAGTCGAGACCTTGACCGAAATCAGGGCCTCGGGGTTTATTTGTTTGACCCAGTCGATGTGTTTCTTGTGATCTTCGACGGAATAGACGCTGTGGAAAGGAAAAGGGGAGAAGAGCGCGTTCCAGGGGATCGTCTCTCTCATTTTTGCCACGGAGGGTGTGTTTTTGTCCCCCAGGAGATGTCCGCCGAGCCCCGGCTTGGCCCCCTGAGCGTACTTGAATTCGATAATTCTTGTCCGCCTTATGCTCGCCTCGTCTACGCCAAACAATCCTGTCGCTATTTGGGTTATGATGCAGTCACGGTAGGGGATGAGTTCATCCGGATATCCTCCTTCTCCGGTGGAGGTGAAAGTATCCCACGCTCCAGCAGCCATCGCCCGGGCCAGCATTGTGGGAAGGCTGACGGAGCCGAAGGACATGCCGGCCCCGTACCAGGGCACAGGTATCTCTATTCTTGAACCCTCGGAACGGTGATTGAGGCTGATGGAGAGATTGATCGTGTCCGCGGCAGCGAGGGAATCAGCTGCGGCCGGATCGATCACGAAATCAAAACTGTCAAAACCGCCGCCCGATGCCCCCACTTTGTATTCGAGATGGTCCTGCGGGATCAACCCGGTTTCCGCCTGCCGCCAGGTGGTGATGATCAAATCAGGTGTCCAGCGGAAATCTCCTAAGTTTTTCCACTGCGGGTCGATTTCGATGTTTATCGACCCGACCGGACATTTTGCGGCGCAGTGGTACGGCCCTTTGCGGCAATCCGGGCCGAGGCAGCGGGCCGAGCGCGGCGGTGACAGGCAGTTAAACCCGTCCGGTCTTTCGAAAACACCATCAGGACAGATCTCAACGCAGAGACCGCAGTGGAAACACGTCTCTCCGACTGACACTTTATATTTTCCGATCTCCCGGCGGGAACGCGAGCCGCAGCGATTTATTGCAATGGTTTTCATTTGGCCGGACCGTTTCTTTCAAATATAAACGCAAAGGCTTCTCTTTCGATCTCTTCAGAGAATATAGCCCGGCCCACTTCCCCGCGCAGTCTTCTGACATCCCTCAATCCCATGGCGCTCAGGACTTCAAGAAGCTGATCTCTCCAGGCGCAGATCATGTTGACAAGGCGCTGTTCGGCGATTTCCGGGGTGAGCTTATCCACTTCGGCCGGGCAGTGTTCTGTGACGCAAACCTCACAGATTCGACATCCCATGGCCGCCAATAGAGAAAGGTCAAGAACGACTGCGTCTGCTCCGCAGATGATCAGCTTGGGGACGTGCTCAGCCGCCGCAAGGCCGCCGCTTCCGATGATTGTGATTTCATCCCTGTTGCACTTTCTGACGAATTCCACGTGCATTTTTCTTATGGCTTCACAAATGAAAGAGTCGCCTTTCAGACTCTTGCCGCGGGTGTCGGCATAGAAATGCAGAACGTCAGCCCGTTCCTGCTGGAAAAGGGGGGAGATCTCGTCCAGGCTGCGAGGATCGGTTATTCCCAGAGAAACAAGGACTGTTTGAGTCCGCTCTTTCAGGACGGCCAGAGCCTGTTCGAGTTTCGAATTGGAAAACTCCGGCGGGAGGAGGATTTCAATAAACCTTACCTTTTCCCAGGGAACCGAATGATCCTGTCCGATTTTATCAAGGGCGAAGCGCAGGGCCACGGATTCCAGGTAAGGCTTGAGTTCATCGCGGTAATTCTCAATGTCCAGAAAGGCGAACGACCCGACCCGATGAGCGGCTTTTATGACTGAAAGGACAAGATCTTTTGAATTGAGGTTTAAAGGATTTGTGTCTAAGAGCATAGGAACCTGAATTTCCAGGGACAGGGGAAGCTTGGGGTTTTCAAAATCAGATATCCAGGGCGGCTTCCTTCCCAGGTCAACCAAGGTCGAGATGTATTCCCTCCCGTGGATGCCGTCCCTGGTCGGGCGGACGATCTCCGACATGTCTGTCCAGATGGCATCGAACCCGGTCCCCCTGAACGGCCCGCCGTATCCTGCCCCGGACACGGGAATCTTTCCCTCTTCGGCTTCGTTCCAGATGGTATGGATGATCTGGGGTGTCCAATAGGCGTCTCCCATTTTCTCGGACACTTCGTTTTTGCCCATTTTGAGCGCTTCCTGGGGGCAGTTTTGAATACAGGCGAAGCAGCGTTTGCAGAGTTCGCTCGCCGGATCGGACATTTTCCGGGGGTCGGCCGCATCCCTTTTGTGGACATCATAGATGCAAAAAGTCAGGCATCGGCCGCAGTTCAGGCATTTGTCGTTTCTCGTAATCTTGAGCTTACCTATCCGGGTGGAGGGCAGTTTCGCCGGAGACGTATTGAGGTGATAGCGTTTATACATTCAAGGAGTTCTCGGAGTTAGCGTTCGGCGGAAGATTCAGAGAATCCAGGAGCTCGGAATAGGCCGGGTCGGATTCGGCTCGTTTGACGAATTCAGCGATTTTCTCTTCAGGACGCCCGAACTCTTTTTCCAGGATAGACTCGAGCCGGTCCCAGACCGGGTTTAGTTTCAATTTGCTCTGGCAGACGTATTCGCAGAGATGGCAGTGCAGACAGAGAAACATCTGCTCTCTGAGCTGTCCGGGGAGGCGTACTCCGTTCAAAAGATCCTTAAAAAGAAAGAGTTTTCCTTTGGCCGTGACGGCTTCGGTTTTATTTATCAGGTAGGCGGGACACACGGCTGTGCAGGCGCCGCAGTTGGCGCAGGCTTCGGGTTCGGATAAGTCTCTGTGGCTTTTTTTAGATCTGCCGTTCAGAACTTTTGACAAAGCTTGAGAGAGAAGGTTGCCGTCGGAGAAGAGTGCGCTCATCGAGTAAGCCAGTTTTAGAAGAGATTTGATGTTCAGATCACTTGAAAATGCTTTGCCGGGATTATAAAGACATGACGGGTCCGATTCTTTTTTGAACAGTTTATACTGCTTATAGTCTTCCTTGGAGAACACTTTCTTCAAGAGCGGAAGATTCCAGACCCCGATTCCGTAAGGCGTCCCGCCGCACATCGAAGCCACATTGGCCAGAGAATAGGATAAAAGAAGATGAAAGAAGTGCGAGAAGTTGTGGGGATTTGAAGGAAAAATCGTAAAAGCCACGGCCATGTTTTTGTTGATCAATGTGGCTTCGGTTGAAAGCGGAAGGCCGTAACTCTTGCCAAACTGTCTGGTATGACCAATATATTGGGGGAGGTTTCTGACGGGGAGGACGGTTTCACACCCAAGAACAGAAGGATAGAAGCGTCTTATGGAAAAAGGGAAAAACCTTTCATTCCATAAGAAAGCGGTTAAATGGTCCTGGGCGAGCGTTCCTCCTTTTCTTTCCGCCGAATCCAAAAAGCCGGCAGCAGATGAGTGCTGGTCAAAAGCAACGAGAACGCCTTCCCTCGCAGGAAAGGAGATGTTTCCGTCAAGGAAGGAGTTTTTGAGTTCCAGCCGCTGTCTGTCAAAGTAGGCCACATGGACGGGCCGGACGGCTGAGGATTTCGTCAGATCATCGATGAAACTAACAGCGTCCGAAGGCGTTCCAAAAAAAACGAGATAGGATTTCGTCGGTCTGAGTTCTCGAATCTTAAGCCTGACTTTGCTTATGATTCCCATTTGGCCTTCTGTTCCGATGAAGTATCTGAATTCTTGATCGTTTCGGTTAACCGTTTTGCACTTTCCCGAGGTAAGAATTTCTATCGATTCAACCAGATTCGATATGTGTCCATACCGGAAGCTGTTAATTCCATAGCCCCCTGTGGACAGCCAGCCGCCGACGGTCGAGAACAAACTCGTCGGATAGGTGTAGAGGCTGAATGAATGCTTGCTCAGGAATTGTTTCAGGCTCCACCATCTTAAGCCCGCTTCAAAACAGACGGTCTTCTTTTTCTCGTCAAAATCATGAATCCTGTTGAGTTGCGTCAGATCCATGATGATCGACTTTTTGAGCGGGGTCAGGCCGCCCATTCCTGAAGTTGCCGCTCCTCGGGGGATAATCCTCATTCTGTTTTTTTTCGCTTCAGAGATCATCTCCTGCAATTCCTGAATGTCTTTCGGCTGATAGACAGAATGTATTTTGGGGAGCAGGCTCGTTAAGATGCCGGGGAGTTCTATGGTTTCCCTGGCATACAATTTGACTTCGTGAGGCGTGTCTAGTATCATTTGGGTATAAATATTATAAATGTATTTGCGATTGTCAAGATATTTGTTTAATAAATATTACAAACATACGTTATTTTGCTAAGATTCATTACAAGAAGACTGAGGAGGGAAAATGTTAGAGGAGTTAGAAACAAAGATTATCCGGTCTCTCAATCAGAATTCGAGAAAAAGCTTTCGTGAAATAGCCAAGGAAATCGGGACTTCTGCTCCGGTTGTGATAAGCAAAGTTAGGAAACTTGAAGAAGCAGGCGCGATCAGAGGCTATATCCCTGTTTTAAACCCGGAGTACTTTGGCTATGCTCTTTCAGCTATTATTGCCATCCGAATTTCTCACGGCAAACTCATCGAGACTCAGCAAAAGATCGCCGAAGACCCGCGTGTGTTTGCCATTTATGATGTAACCGGTGAATGGGATTCTATTGTCTGCGCCCATTTCAAGAACACGGAAGATTTGAACAGCTTTATAAAAACCGTGCTTTCTCAACAATATGTCGACAGGACAGTGACTCATATTGTGTTGAACGTCGTCAAAGACGAGCGCAGAGTGGTTGTGTAAATGAAATGAAGCGCAAGATCTGTTTTAAAGAATTCGTGACAGTCATCTTATTTCCCAATTTCGAATTAAGGTAATTAGATGACTGTCACCAATTTTTTGGATATTATATATTTTAGCAGATGTATTTGGAAGCGGCGGAAAGAAGTTCAAGATCGATGTGGGAAACATCTCGGGCGAGAAAAATCCATCTAATCGGCCGCATTGAACGGACAGCCTCTGGCATATAGGCATTATCTGGCAGCTTTGGATCCAGGAGTGCATTGAGAAACGGTTGACACTGCCTTAGCCTTATGCTAATCATTTTCTCAATCCGCTGGAGGGAATATGGCCCGCGGCAAAAAGTGCAATTTTATATTCTTCCTGATGGTTCTTCTGTTTGCTTTTCAGGCATGGACCGGCCCGAAGATCGTCGCTGCAAGAGACAAAATCTCGCAGCCGGTTTATGACTTTAAGATCGAGACTGCGCGGCTCGCGATGAAGGATGGAGTAAAACTCTCGGCGGCATTGTATAAGCCCACCCCGCGCTCCCCCGGCGAAAAATTCCCGGTCATTTTCGAATTCCTGCCCTACCGCAAAGATGACGGCGGCTATATCGGCATATACTCTCTTTACGCTTATTTTGTCCGGCGCGGGTTTATCATGGCCAGAGCGGACATCCGCGGCACAGGCTCGTCGGAAGGGATTTTTCCTCTGCGCGAATATTCAGAGCAAGAGATGGACGATGCCGTGGAAATCATCGGCCAGCTGTCAAAGATGCCCGAGTCCAACGGAAACGTCGGCATGTGGGGCATTTCCTGGGGGGGCTTCAATTCTATCCAGGTAGCGATGCGCCAGCCTCCCGCCCTCAAGGCCATCCTGGCGGCGATGGCCACAGACGATCTCTACCATGATGACATCCATTACATCGACGGAGCTTTTCATATGGACGAATGGGCTTTTTGGTTCGACCATTCCAAGGCCATTCCCCAATCGCCCGATTACCCGCTGGATGAGACCTACTTCAAGGAACGATTCGACTCCTACCCGGGGCTCCTCACTTATCTCCAGCAGCAGAAAGACGGTGAATTCTGGCGGAAGAATTCGCTTCGCTGGCAATACGACAAGATCCGCATCCCCTGCTATCTTGTCGGCGGTCTCCTTGATGGATACCGGGACAGCATTCCTCGCATGCTCGAGAACATGAAAGTCCCGATCAAAGCGGAGATCGGTCCCTGGAACCACGCTTGGCCCGATGACGGAACGCCCGGCCCCAATTACGAGTGGCGTCATGAAGCCGTCCGCTGGTGGGACCAGTGGCTTAAAGGGAAGAATACGGGTATCCTCGACGACCCCCGATTCACTGTTTTCCTTCGCGCGAGCCATAGCCCTGATTTGTCGCTTCAGATGACGCCAGGCCGTTGGATCACCGAGGAGTGGCCGGTCCCCGGAACGACCTGGAAAAAATTCTATCCCGCCGAGGACCACGAGCTCAGGACAGAACCAGGCCAACAGGCTGCCGAATCTTTATGCTATGTCCCCACCTACGGCATGAACACCGGCTTATGGTGGGGAGAGCCGACCGACGACATGCGGCCTGATGATGCTGGGAGTCTCGTCTTTGACAGCGCCCGGATGGAAAAGGCATTCGAAATCGTCGGGTTTCCGCGGGTGCGCCTCCGGGTTTTGGCGGATGCTCCTCTAGCCCATTGGGTCGCTCGGCTCGAAGACGTCTTCCCGGACGGCAGGGTGTCTCTCGTTACGGGCGCACTTCTCAATGGCTCCCAGTGGCGTTCCCGTCTTGATCCGGTGCGACTCGTGCCAGGGGAAGCCTATGACCTCGAGTTTGAAATGCACTTTACCACCTGGACCTTTCAGCCAGGGCATCGCCTCCGTCTGTCGGTCACGAGTTCGCTTTTCCCGATGATCTGGCCGACGCCCTATCTCATGACATCGAAGCTTTTTATCGGAGTCGAGAACACGCGGATAGAATTGCCCGTTATTCCGGCCAAACAACGCGGGGAACCTTCCTTCAAGCCTCCGGAAAAAAGAGAAGTGCGCGCCGATGCCCGCGACCTGGGCAGCGACGTCTGGCCTCAAGGCACCTACGAATGGAAACGCGATCTCTGGCGTGGCATTGTCAGTGTGGAATGGCGGGGAAAAAGCAGTTTCGAGATTCAGGGCCGCCGCTATGATTCGACCGAAAAAAATTATTATGAGACAAATGAGAAAATTCCCGCTCAGTCTCGTTTTCTTGGTGAGGACAGCGACCGCATCGAACTGGCCGGGCGGAATATTTATCTGCTGACGAACGTGGAGGTCCGCTCGGACGAGAAAAACTTTTATGTCACCTTCGTCCGGCATATTTTCGAGAATGATAAACTCATCCGACGCCGGGAGTGGGAAGAAACGATCCCAAGGATGTTTAATTAAAAAACCAACATTTGGGGTCGGGCCTCAACAAGTAACTAATATTAAATAACTTATCTATTTTGCAGGGCCTCTTTTCGGGCTTAAGTCTGTGTTTTTGCCCCCATAAACTCGAGAATAAGCTTTACTCTTTTCGTGAAGCACGTAAGTTTCTCCGTCGCCACATATATTCCGTCCCTTCGCTTTTCCTCCGAGCCTTTGCCTGATCTTTTCTACATAGTTCTTGCTCCCGACCGCTACACTTTCAGTCCATTTTGGGTCACGCTCGAACGTCCCCGATTGGAAGGCTGCTTCGATCCATGCCCGTCTCGCTTCCTTCAGTTCTTGAACATCCTTCATTCCTAAAACGTGCAGCAGCGCATTCAAATCCACGACTCGATTTCTGTACCGTACCCACGGCCGTTGAAGTTCATAGTATCCGCAAAATGGCCATTCGTCGGGATGGTCCACAATATTAGCCCTGACCATATTCATGTCGATATAGGACAGGCACTGAACAAGATGAACTCCCGTCTCAATGGCTGTGGAGTGGTAGCGATCCTCCCAGAATGCTCCACTGCGATTCTTCCTTTTGTTGTATGCCTGGGCGACTCTGCTCGCAGCCAGACCGAGCGATTTTGCAACCGCCGGGTTGCCAACGTTGTCCTGGATAAGCAAATGGATGTGATTTGAAGTGATCGTATAGTTCAAAATATAAAGCCCATGCTTTCTCTTCGCTTCAAGCATCCAGCGAGTCCACGTTCGCTTGTCTTTTATGAATTTAAGCAGGAACTCCCTCTTGTGACATCTATGAGTGATATGCCAGATAAGCCCTGGCAGATAATGCCTTTTTGCCCTTGACATAGTGCTTTAGCCTCCCTTTAAGGAGGACGCTTATAAGGTTTGGGAAGAATCATTAATTTCATTCCGTCGGCATAAATTTCATTTTTCATGGCAAAAAATGCTACTTAAGGCAAAAAATACCCCCTGAAAATAACGGATTTAATTTATTTACTGTAACTTACTGAGGCCCGACCCCGCTAAATTACCGGGACAGGCCTTAAGGCCGACCGGGGCGCAAGTTTCTTGTTGCTGCTTTTAGCGATATGCTATAATCCAACCTGAAAGCGTGTAAATCTGCCCTATATTTAAGATCGCCGGGGTGGCGGAACGGGTAGACGCAAGGGACTTAAAATCCCTCGCTTGGCAACAAGCGTGCCGGTTCGAGTCCGGCCCTCGGCATTCCTGATTTTCTTTATTTTCACCAACTTATGTGATTTTCTCGCTGGGTTTTCGTCTTCTATGAGGTGGGCAAATACGAAACCCCCCTTTTTAGAGTCAGCGAAAGATCCTCAGCCACAAATCGGCCCGAGCAATATTCGTTGATACAATGATT